>JAEEGL011003562.1_pt1 | contig 36401 bp, 28 predicted proteins | sample 9134231 | NCBI WGS metagenome assembly JAEEGL01 (sample SAMN16246548, study PRJNA631951) | gut metagenome | biome: gut microbiome; feature: rumen; material: fiber-attached | host: Bos | place: Iran: Karaj | collected 2018-10 | reverse complement strand
CTTCCATCAGTATCTGTCTCCTTAAACTCTGATCGAAATTGCTTTTTTCAGGATCTCTATTTCCGTATCCTTGCTCTCACCGCCGTACTCTCCGTCAAGAGCCCATGAGATCTTACTCGTTGAATGAAATGAAGCTTTTGTGATCTGTCTGAAAGATATATTCGGATCATCAAGACTTCCTGTAGCAAGAGCCGACAGGATTCCATTATAATCCCCGAGTTTCTTCGGAGCGCGTATCAGAAGCATCTCCATTTTCCCGTCATTCAGTTTGACGTTTTCGTTGTCGTAAAGCTTCATTCCGCCTACAGAAATGGAATTGCTGACTGCTCCGAAAATATACTCGCCTTCCTCTTCACCATCGTCATATCTGATCTTCATTTTGCGGCTGTATTTCATATTCTGCGGAAGCTTTGTTATCGCATTTATTACATAAGCTGCATACCCCAGAACATTTTTTAAGGTCTGATCCGTATCATAGCTGATCTCCGAAAAAGCTCCGAAAGCGGCAACATAATTAAAATATCTGTCCCCGGCCCTTCCTACATCGTATGAAAACTGCCTCCCGCTCACAGCGGCTTTTATGGCCTCTTCCCTGATATCGGATATTCCCAGGCATTTTGCAAAGTCATTTGTGCTGCCGGACGGAATGTATGCTATCATCGGCTTTTTCTCCACATTCATCGAAGCAACCGAGCTCACGACATGATTAAGGGTGCCGTCACCGCCGACGCACATTATCACATCGACATCATCGTCATATTTTTCTATTATCTTTTCCGATGTAAGTCCCGTACCCGGGATGATAGGATAAACTATAGGCTCATAGCCTTCCTGTGCAAAGCTTGAGATAATATCAAAGGTTTCATCTTGTGCCCGTCCGGTCCCGGCTGTATTATTTATCAGTATAAGCGCCCTTTTTACTGACATCTCACACCTCAAAACACTCTGTCCGCTCGTCTCTTCGAGCTATACATACAGGGAAATCCCCCCATCTGTAGTTATCGTCTGACATGGTAACTTCAAGCCTTACCGTCTCATATGCGAGTTCTTCCATATTGTTATCCCTGGACAGATGTCCAAGGATCACCTGCTGAAGCTTGTCCGAAATGAGTTCTGTCAGCAGCCTTCCGCAGAGATCGTTTGAAAGATGCCCCTTCTCTCCCAATATGCGCTTTTTCAGCTTATATGGATAAGGACCGACCTCCAGCATATGGACATCATGGTTCGCTTCAAGCATCAGAAGGCTGCTGTTCTTCATGCAGTCCACAATATGCTCGTCATATACTCCGAGATCCGTGGCAACGGATACTCTTTTTCCGTTATTCTCCAGTCTGTAAGCTACAGGCTCAGCGGCATCGTGGGATACGGAAACCGGAAGCACATCGAAGCTTCCCATCGAAAAAGTCTGTTCTGCCCTGACTACATGATACAGATGATCGGGGATGCTGCTGTATTTTGACATTCCGCGTATTGCATTTACCGTTCCTTCAGTTGCATATACAGGAATGCCGTATTTTTTTGCAAGTATCCCAAGACCCCCGATATGATCAGTATGTTCGTGGGTAATAAGTATGCCGGTAAGATCTCCCGTCGTAAGGTCAAGATCGTTAAGTCCCGCCTCTATTCTCTTTCCGGAGATCCCGGCGTCTATGATGATATGTGTATCATCATCTCCCACATAAGTACAGTTTCCCGAACTTCCGCTTGCTATATTACAAAATCTCATTATTTCTCCCAGTATATATCAAGCCTGTCTCCGTCCTTTATCCTTTCGGAATACTCGGCTCTCATTCCGTTCTTCTTTGTAATGACCATCTTGCCGTGTGGCTTGCTTAAGTCAAAATCGATATGATCAAAAACATCCACGAACACATAGCTTGTCTTTCCCGACAGTGTAACAGCCTGATCATTTACGATAACATTTATCACAGTATCATCCGTCTGCGGTTTATCTGTTCCGGACTGTGATCCGGCTTCAGAAGCTTCTTTATTTTCAGTCTCATCTCCTGTGCTGTTTTCTTCCCCGGCAGAAGCGCCGCTTTCGTCTCCCGCACCGCTTCCTTCTGCGTCAGAAGCGCCGGCCTCATCTTTCGCACCGCTTCCCTCTGCGTCAGAAGCACCGGTCTCATCCACTGCATCTTCTTCATGTATTTCTTCATAATGCGGAGTATCGTCTATAAGGAATTCCACGGTGAAATTCTCATACACCTTTGTATCGCTGTCGGCGCTCGTATGGTTTATCATGATGTCGCTGTCCTTTTCAACCTTGACATCGAGAAATCCCAATAACTGCCCTACTGTCACATAATTCCTCATTACTATCTCATCGCCGTCTGAGACCTCATAATATCCGCTCTTCAGCTCTCCGTTTACTTCAGCATATTTGGGTATCTGCACCTCGTTTCCGTTAAATATGACCTTCAGCGAATCGGTAAACTCCGGAAGCTCCTCTATCTTCAGATGCGCAGGAGCGCCTGCGGTAGAGGGCGAAACCTCAATAGAATCCCCGGCTTTTATCGGAGAATTCAAGGATGCCTCATCTCCGTTCAGTTTTATTACGGCTCCTTCACCTATATCCCCGCGTACGACCCTTTTTTCACCGTTAATGGTATAAGCGATCTCAGCTCCGCGTTTCGGGAAAAGATCCGCATTGGCGTACCCCGCCTGTACCGCGGCATCCATAACCTTCAGCTTATCATTGTCGTACAACTTATACTGCACATCATTAAATGACACAAAGATGAAGTTATTCTTCTGCCTGAAAAAGTTCAGGCAAATGCCTACCGGAGTCACAAGAAGCGAATCCCCCGGCAGGGATTTATCCTTAAAATCTATATTCTTCAATACATCTTCGCCTCTGACGGCAACTCTCGTATGATCCAATCCCATCTCTTCGGCAAGGCTGTCGGTATATCCGGGAAGTCTTCCTCCTCCGCCTACTACGAATATAGCCGAAACCGGTCTGCCTCCGTTCAGTTTTTTTATCTGATCCGAAGTCTCGCGGGCAATTATCCTTACGGTATCCTTTGATATTTCCTCTACTTCCTTTGCAGTGGTCTTTCGTTCTATGCCCATGACATCCGTATATTTGACTTCGCCTCCGAGAGATGCCTGATACTTTATCTGCTCCGCCTGATTGAAATCAGTAAGATAATGCTTGGCAACCGTCTCCGTGAACTCATCACCGGCACTTGGTATCATGCCGTATGCGACGATCGATTCATCCCTTGTTATCGAAATATCACTGGTACCTGCGCCCACATCGACTAAGGCAAGATTGAGCATGCGGAAGCTCTGAGGGATCGCAACCTCCATCGCCGCTATAGGCTCAAGGGTAAGATTAGCAACATGCAGCCCCGACATCTGGACTGCCTTATACAATCCGTCCACGACCTCATCCGGAAGGAATGTCGCTATGACATCTGCTCCTATGACTGTTCCCTTATGGGCAAGCAGATCAGTCATGGGGTATTTATCAAGATAGTATTTCTGCACAGTATATCCGACACAGTAAAACTTTATATTCAAAACGCTTTCTTTAATAAATCTCTCATAAGCTCTCTGAGACCCCAAGAGTTCCAGTGAATAAATATCCTCGCTTGTCACATCCCTCGTGTCACCGAGATCCTGCTCTACATGCACGGTGATGGTACGGAGCACTCTTCCCGCTGCCGCTATGCATACTTCATGGAGCGGACGTCCGAGCTTTATCTGCAGCCTGCTTGTAACCTCAGTGATGGACTCTGACACTGCAGCGATATCATGTATCTGTCCGTCCTGCATGGCTCTTGTCTCATGAGGCTTGCTTTCGATTGCAACCACATGAAAGACTTTGTTATACATATAGCCCACAGTACCCACGATAGTCCTGGTTCCTATATCCAGACCGTAGACCAGCTGTCCGGGATATTTCTTGTTATCCGCAGTCTTCCTGCTGTCCGCCGTTTTTTTACTCTCAGCCGCTTTCTTTTCAGCCATTTCTTCTTATCCTTCCAGTTTTTCGGCAAGCTTCATCGCCAATTCTACCACAAGATCCGAATTATAATGTTCCCATTCTCCCCATCTGCCGAGACCGTATACTGCATTTTCTGCAGCCTCCTTCAATATCAGACGTATATTCTCCGGCTTATCAACAGTATTCAGAGGATAAGCATAATCATAAACAACAGCCGTATCACCTTCTTCCGCCTCATACCTCTTATCATTGATCTCTGCCCATGCTCCCTTTGAACCCTGAGCAAATGTATTTCTGTATAATATCCTGTGATAGTCTTCGTTCTTTGAAGGAACATATTCCCAGTTCACGATCTCATCTTCCACATCCGGAAGATATTTCACGACGATGGAAGAATGCTTAAGGGTTTCAACAGCCTTTATAAATCCGTCCGAGACGCCTTTTATCGTATCAAATCCGGGCCACGGTGCTGTATTTATTATGATATCGGCCCTATGATCACCGTTCACGCATCTTCCTGCTATGTCTATTTCGCTTACCTTTACATTATATTCGATATGATCTTTTATCCTGTCAGCTATCCTAAGCCACAGCTCTCCCGAACCGTGCTTTTTAGGATAAAGGAACTTGGCATGCGCAGGCAGGGACCCGTACGGCTGCTTCATAAGGCAGGCCCTTAATGTATCCTCAAAAGATACATCCGGAAGCTTATTCATCCAATATGTGCCCAGAGTGTTCAGATCTACGGAAAACAGCTTTTCATTATATGGGAACATGTAATCTTCCGCTATCTTCTCCCCCAGCTTCCATATGATCCAGTCGCGGAAATTGGAAGGCTCCGGAGTCCCGGTATTGCAGCCTGCCTTAGCTATGGATTTCAGATGTTCCACTTCTTCGTCGATCGGAAGCTGCCAGATATTTGCTTCATAGGGATAATCTATCCTCGTGCCTGAGGTCCTGATTTTTGTGACCCGGTCGAAGGAATTCATCTCATCCTCCTTCATGAACCGGAAAAAGAATTCATTCACCTTCGGCCGTCTGACATCTATGAAATGTCCGCCTCCTATATCAAGAGGTGTACCGTCCACATCTTCAGACCGGCAAAGTCCTCCTGCCGTACTCTCTGCCTCAAGAATATGAAAGTCCTTTTCTCCCCTGTCCAGAAGACTGTTGGCAAATGTAAGTCCTGCCGGACCTGCTCCTATTATCAGATATTTCATATTTTCTATAATACCTCTTCAAGTATTTTATCAACACAGCTTCGCATATCCTGTATGCTGCCGTCATTGTCTATTATCCTTGCGCAATGCTCTCTGTATTCCCTGTCTGATATCTGCGAATCAAAGATATTCTGTATCTTATCATCGCTGTATCCTCTTGTCTCTTTAAGCCTTTTTCTTCTTGTATCTTCTGATGCGTATACATACCACAACTCATCCAGCAGTTTATCATATCCGCATTCCACAAGGAGGGCAGCTTCCACAAAAAAGAAATCTCTTTTATTCTCCGCCCTTTCATACGCCATATTATCCAGGATAAGTCCTTCCACGGCGGGATGCACTATGGCATTGATCTTATCCCTCAGTCCGTCATCACTGAAAAGCTTCGCTGCAAATCTTTCTTTATCAAGACTTCCGTCACTTTTAAGGATATCTTCTCCCGCAGTTTCCGTTATCTTCTTAAAAACCGGATTTTGCGGCTCATAAAGCTTTCTTGCTTCATCATCGGAATAAAAGATCCTGCATCTCGTCTTTTGCTTTAAGTATTCAAGGACAGCAGATTTGCCCGATCCCACTCCGCCTGTGATGCCTATGCATTTTATCTTTCCTGATCCTTCATCCGTCATCATGGACTAATGTGCCTCATAGAAGTCTTTGCCTGTATTAACATCAACTTCAAGAGGCACGGCAAGCTTTACCGCTCCCATCATGCCTTCCTTAAGCAGATCCTTTACCTGTTCTTCTTCTCCGGGCGCGGTCTCTATGAGCAGCTCATCATGAATCTGCAATATGAGTTTCGACTTAAGAGCACCGGATATCAGCATATCATGGACGCGTACCATGGCTATCTTCATAATATCTGCCGCCGTACCCTGTACCGGCATGTTCATGGCAACTCTTTCTCCGAACTGTCTCCTCATGAAGTTTGATTCCTTAAGCTCGGGCACGGGTCTCCTTCTTCCGAAGTATGTCACAGCGGCCCCGCTTTCCTTTGCTGACAATACAAGGTTATCAAGATATCTCTTCACCCCGGGGAATGTCTTAAAATACTGATCGATATAATCCTTAGCCTCTTTTCTCGATATGGAAAGGTTCTCCGAAAGCCCGAAGGAACTGATGCCGTAAACGATCCCGAAATTAACGGCCTTGGCGTTTCTGCGCATTTCCGGTGTCACATCTTCATAGTCAACATGAAATACATGCGCTGCCGTGCTCGCGTGTATATCCTGTCCTGCATTAAATGCCTCTATAAGCTTTTCATCTCCCGAAAGGGAAGCCAGGATCCTGAGTTCTATCTGCGAATAATCGGCATCCGTGAAAGAAAAGCCGTCACGCGGAATGAACACCCGTCTTAATTCCCTGCCCCTTTCAGTCCTGATCGGGATATTCTGAAGGTTCGGATCGGCTGATGACAGCCTCCCCGTTGCTGTAACAGTCTGATTGAATGTGGAATGTATTCGTCCATTCTCATCTATATAATCAGCAAGTGAATCCGTATATGTATTCTTCAGCTTATATACGCTTCTGTATTCCAGGATCTTTCTTACTATCGGCTGATCCTCGGCCAGTTTATCAAGCACGTCGGCTGCCGTGGAATAACCGCTCTTCGTCTTCTTGCCGCCGGGAAGACCCAGTTTCTCAAATAAGATCCCCCCCAGCTGCTTAGGAGAATTGATATTGAATTCCTCTCCCGCATCATTGTATATTTCCTGTTCGAGCTTTCGGATATCCTTGTCCAGCTCCTCCGATATCGAAATCAGCGCCTCCTTTGATGCCCTTATTCCCTCCTGCTCCATATCATGCAGCACGAAAGCCAGAGGCATCTCGACTTCGGCAAAAAGCCTGTCCATTCCGCTTTCCTTCAAGCGCTCATAAGAAGCAGCTCCTTTTATATAGGCTTTATACGCCTTTTCCGATGTATCATCCGGCACTCCGTAATCATCTATAAGGGGATTGAGCAGATAATCGATCAGGAGCACATCCCGGAGTCTTGCCCCGCAGGATAAGCCCACCGAACCAAGCTGGCTCTTTATATCATATGTATAATAAAAACCCGCCCCTTCTGAAATAAGACTCTCAAGGTGAGCCTTTATATACATAGGCGAGATGAATCCTCCCGGCAGAATATGATATGACCTGTCTTCTCCTGCCACGATATAAACACCGCTGTCATCAAAGGCAAATCCTTCCGCATCTTCTTTTTTTAAGTCGGCAAATATCTCTTCCGCTTCACCGAGATCGCTTATTTCCTTAAAATCATGCTTTAAAGCTTCCCTGGCTGATGACGCTGTATCCTCATCAAAATACTTAAAAAGGCTTTTGAGTTCCAGCTCACTGAACAGATCATATGCGTTTTTATTAAAGAGCTCCCCTGCTTTCGCGCCATCCCATGTGAATTCTATGTCGGCAGCTGTATTTATTGTGGCAAGCTTTTTTGAAAGAACTGCCAGCTCAAAATTCTGCTCCAGGGTTTCTTTTATGGATTTCTTTGTTATCTCCTGGATATGTTCTTTTAAATTCTCTATGCTGCCATACTGCTGTACCAAGGCAACTCCCGTTTTCTCTCCGATCTTCGGAACTCCGGGTATATTGTCGGAGGAATCCCCCATAAGGGCTTTCAGTTCTATTATTCCTTCCGGAGATACTCCGTACTTTTCTTCTACATCACCGGCATACAGGATATCAACTGTGGTCTCCCCCTTTGATGTATGGGGAAGACGGATCTTTACCGTGTCTTTGGTCGCAAGCTGCAGAAGATCCCTGTCACCTGAAAGGATCACGGCGTCAATGCCGTCCTTGATGGCTATGCGGCTGATGGTCCCTATAATATCATCCGCTTCTAAAGACGGCTTTGAAATGGTCTCTATCTCCATTGCCTTCAGCACTTCCTTGATCAGAGGGACCTGCTCTTTCAGCTCATCGGGCATAGCGTGTCTTGTCCCTTTATATGCTTCGTACATCTCATGGCGGAAAGTCGGAGCATGCTCATCAAAAGCCACAGTAATATAATCCGGCTGTTCCTCGGAGATCACTTTCAGCATAATGTTCAAAAAACCGAGAACGGCATTAGTATGCGTTCCTTTACTGTTAGTCAGAAGAGGCAGTCCGTAAAAACCCCTGTTCAGCATGCTGTGTCCGTCTATAAGAAGAATTTTTTCTTTCATTTACCCCGCCCTAAAACAAATATAACATAAGCACACAGGCTATGAGCACAAATACCGCCGTTGATTCTATAAGATATACGGCCGTGCGAAACTGTTTGAGCTGCAGTATCGCATTCTCCGTGTTGCTTAACATATACTCCATATCGGCATGCAGATCCACGGTCTCCCCGTTCTCAACTCTTTCAATGCCCTTATCCAGGAGATAGCTTATCTCTATTTCTTCCCTGCAGTCTTTGCACTTTTTCAAATGCCTCGTAAAATCCTTGGCCTGCCGCAGATTAAGGTTTCCGGATAAATATCCGGGTATAAGACTCTGTATTTCCTTGCAGCCTTTTTCCTTTTTTGCTTTGACTTTCATAAGGTATGATTTTACCATTTATCAGCTAAACTCTCAACCGCACCAAAGGCGGAGTGTGTTTATCAGACTGATTTTATGTTAGAATTATTTTGATCTATGAAGAACCTTCTGCTGCGGCGCTTTAGGGCTTTACAGATAAAAATATTTAAGCAGTATCAGACATAAAGGTAAGTAAACTGATGTTCAGATCCACTCTTTGCTATTTAAGGAATAACGGACGCACCCTTATGATGCTCCGCAATAAAAAACCGAATGATGTAAATGAAGGCAAATGGATAGGTGTCGGTGGAAAATTCGAAAAAGACGAAACTCCGGGCGAGTGCGTCAGACGTGAAGTCAGGGAAGAAACCGGCATAGAACCCGAGCTTTTTATTTTTCACGGCATCATATACTTCAGAAATGATGAGTACGAAGATGAGGAAATGTATCTTTATTCCTCATCAATAAGCGATACGGAAGCCGAGGCTGTATCGTCCGCGCAATGTAAAGAAGGCACCCTCCGCTTTATACCGGATGAAGAGATCATGTCTCTTCCCCTTTGGGAGGGTGACAGGAGCTTCCTGTCCGGGCTTCTTGCAGAAAAAAAACGCATTTCCCATGATCTGACCTATGAAAAGGGTAAGCTTATAAAAAGCAGCAGGATTCCGGTCAGAAATATCCTTTTTGATCTTGACGGCACCTTGATCGATACCGGTGAAGGAATAATGAAATGCGCCGCCTATTCGTTGAAAGAAATAGGCATCGAGGTCGACGACTACCACAGCCTCGCTTTTTTTGTGGGCCCGCCGCTAGTGTATACATATACAAAAAGATACGGCGTCGATATGGACAAGGCAAAGGAACTGGTTAAAAAATACAGGGAGAGGTACAATCCGGTCGGAGTATATGAGTGTGAGCCCTACCCCGGTGTAAGAGAATGCCTCGAACGGCTCCGTTCCGATGGATACAGGCTGTATGTTGCTTCATCAAAGCCGGAGCATATGTGCCGCCTTCTGCTCGACCATTTTGATCTTTCAAGGTATTTCGAAGATGTGGCAGGATCGACTCCTGACGGCAGAATAGATACGAAAAGCCAGGTGCTGACTGAACTTTTGCGCAGAAACAGCGGCTCTGTCTCCGGCTTTATCAGTCAGGCCATCCTTATAGGTGATACAAAATTCGATATTACAGGAGCCAATGATGTCGGCATCTCCAGTCTCGGCGTTTCCTTCGGATACGGCAGTCCTGATGAGATGAGGGATCTCGGTGCAGCTGCCATAGCTGACACTATGAAAGATATCGATAATAAGCTTTTTGAAAATATATAAGGGGGAAAAAATGAGGTATTACACAATAAGACATAAGGACGTGGCGCATGTGGCGGCATCATCTGACGGAAAACGGGCATATATCTTAAGGGCTTATAAGACAATGAATGTGCTGCTGCTCAAGGGGCATGACGGGACCATACCGCCTCTTTCGGAAGCCGTAGAGCTTGACAGTCCGAATGTGGAAATACTGTCCCCCATACCCCATCCCAGACAGGATGTGATCTGTCTCGGGATCAACTATTCCGATCATGCAAAAGAAGCTGCGAGCTTTGATAAAGAGGCTTTTTCAAAAGAAAGACCCGATCCGATCTTCTTCTCAAAAAGGGTCAATTATTCCCAAGGGACCGGAGACATCATTCCTATGCATGAGGATATCTGCGATTCACTGGATTATGAAACCGAGCTTGGAGTGGTGATAGGAAAAGAAGCTTATCAGGTAAAAGCTGAGGATGCGCTGCAGTATATTTTCGGGTATACCATCATTAATGACGTATCCGCGAGGAACCTTCAGACAAGACATAAGCAATGGTATTTCGGCAAGAGCCTTGACGGCTTCACTCCCATGGGACCATGCATTGTATCTTCCGATGAGTTTGAAGGCATACCCCGGCAGGAGATCCGCACCTATGTAAACGGTGAACTCCGCCAGTCCTCCAACACGGAAAATCTTATTACCGGCATCCCTGAAATAATAGAGATCTTATCACAGGGCATGACCCTGAGCCCCGGAACCGTCATAGCCACAGGGACTCCGTCAGGCGTCGCGATGGGCATGGATCCGCCGCTGTTCTTAAAAGACGGGGACGAGATCATCTGCGAGATAGAAGGCATCGGAAGACTTGTGAACAAGGTCAGCGCTGTGGTTTAGCGTAAAAAAAGATCCCGAAGACTGCGCTTACAGCTTCGGGATCCTTTTTACATATCATTTTGTTTTATTTATTCTAAACAGTTATGCAGTGAAATCTATATTTCCGCCGACTGTCTGGGTCTCAGCTGCAGTTGTCTGTCCAAGCTTTTCGGATACCAGCTTAAAGAGATCATCCAGCGAGGATGCCCTCACCACTTCATATTCAAAATCATCCTGATCGCCGTATGCTTCTTTAGCCTTTTCACTGCGGGCGGCCCTTGCCTTGTCAATTTTCTCTTCCTGAGCTTCTTTTGCTTCCTTCTTTTCTGCAGCCTTTGCCGCTTCCTTTTTTGCCTCCTGCCTCTTCTCGATGCGAGCAGCCTGCTGGTCATTAGACTTCTTAAGGACTGCGAAGTATGATACCTCACCCTTATCGTCTATCTGCATGCCATAGCCTTTGACATTATCACTGTCGCCGAACTGATCCCGCATTTTTGAGAGCCCTTCCTTCGCCATAGCGATTATGCCCTCGTACTTCTTGCGGAAGTTCTCATCATTGGCCATCTTCTCGACTTCATCCTCACCGATAAGGACTACCGTTTTATTCGGATTGGCATAGCTTGCGGCATTTGCTTGTGCATTGGCTTTCTCATCCCTTGATACAAGGATGAAATCCATATCACCGTATTTTGCCTTAAGCTGATCATAATACTTTTGAGCTTTTTCTGAGAGCTGCGGCTGACCTACTGTACGTCCCAGCATGCTCTGGGTCTTCTGATTCACTATGGAATCAAGCGCCGAAGATTTTTCATAGACTGCGCCTGCCTCCTGTCCCTTGACAGCCGTTTCATTGGTCTGCGCGGTGTTTGTCCTGCCGGCTTTAGGCTGACCGGGTATGCTGTTCTGATAAGCCGTTGTTTTGGAAATGCTTGAATTGAAATCTACCATTTGTAAATCCTCCTTGATCTGTGATGCGCTTTAAGCGCCTAGCCTCTGCCCCGGCCGAAGGCTTAAGGAACCTTTCCGGCATTGAGGCATTTCTTCACCTTTACAGAAATCCGTTTCTATATCAATATATCGGTGGTTTCTCTTATAAACTTTATAGTCATTTTGAATTTTTTCAAAATCTGTAACGCAGCAGCCTGAATCTGCCTAATATGATACTGTCTATTCCGGCATTATCAGCCGCAGCCTTATCCCTGTCCGCCCGGTCACCGACCATTACGGCCTTTTCCTTATTAATATCCGGATACTCATTCATGATATAGAAAAGAGCCGAAGGGTTGGGTTTTAAGGTTTTTATTTCCCCTTTACCGCAATAATACTGGGGAATATCCGTACCCAATCCTACAGCCCTGCACTTATCCTCCGTGGGATAATCAGAATATATGCAGATATGCTTACCGTCTCCGAGCAGCCGCCCTATCATCTCTATCAAAACCATGTCACGGCATTCCCTGACGACATCCATGGGCTTTTCAAACATCCATTCCCGGATCGTATCACGTACAGATGATGCGGTTACAGACATTTCATCAGCAAGAGCAGCATACAGCTTTTCATCACTCATCGAAGCCTTGCTGTCCCATTTTTCACGCATCTTTCTGTACTTTAGAATGACTGACAGATCCTTTAGTCCGTTCCTTGAAGAAAAGACATGCTTTATAAGACGGAGCGCCATTCTTATCTGCATGCCCCTTTGAAAATAAAGGGTTCCGTCCATATCAAGAATTATAAGATCATAACCTGACAGTTTCTCGTACAGACTGCGCTTGCTCATCTGAAAAGATTAACTATCAGCCTTATGCCGTATTTGCAATAGTTCAGGAATACAGAAGGCTGTTTAATACACTCTCCCATCTTCTTCCCGATATATTTCGGACGCATATAGAAGCCCAGCAGGATCTTCCGCCTGATCTTCTCGACTTCCTCAATGGTAAGATATCTTGTCCCCGTCATACTGGAATGGAAGAAATCGCTTCCAAGCACATTCTTCGCAAGAAGATTATCCTCCTTGCACGTCTCATAAAGCGGCGTCCCATAATAAGGGAGCGCCATCTTAACCTCGATAAAATCAGGATCCGCTTTGTAGATAAGATTTCTGGTCTTCATAATATGGCCTTTATTCTCCCAGGGGAAGCCTATGACGAAGAACCCCCAGAAAGGCAGTCCGACCTCATGGCACCATTTCGCAGCCTGAAGGTTCTGCTCCACTGTAGCTCCCTTGCGGATCTTCTTTAATATCTCATCGCTTCCGGATTCAAAGCCGAATGCTACCATGAAGCAGCCTGCTTTTTTCATGATCTCCAAAGTCTCCTTTTTCAAAGGATTTACTCTGGAATTTGCGGTAAAATTGATGTTTCCGTAAAGCGGTGAGGCTATTATCAGTTCACAAAGCTTCTTTACCCACTCGGCATTTATCGTAAAGGTGTCGGCCTTAAAGAAGAAATCCTTTATCCCGAACTTCTCATAGCATTCCGTCAGTTCTTCCATTACATTTTCAGGGCTCCTGAATCTGACACACTTGCCCGATATCCCGGGAGTGAGACAGAACACACAGCTTGACGGACAGCCTCTGGCCGTCTGTATCGTAGCCATGGGCGCATCCGTGTCAGGTCTGGTATACAGTGCATTGTTCATGTATTCCCTTGCCGGGAAAGGCTGTCCGTCGAGATCCTCTCCCCATACATGGAACTTTGTCTGAACAAACTTCCCGTCCTTATCTTTATAAAGGATATTATCAACCGCCGAGATATCACCCTCACCCCTTAAGGCATAGTCTGCTATGCCGTCTATGGCAAAGTCGACCTCTCCTCCGATCATATAATCTATCATGCTCAGATCCAGAAGATCCAGCATTTCCTGCTCAGGTGCATAGAAAATGGCCCCCTTCAGCACGGTTACCGCTCCCGTCCTTTTCTTGAGGTCATTCATGATCTTTATATCTTCATAAATGCTTGTATTGGTAGTGCTCAGCATCAAAAGATCCGGCTTGAACCTGTCGACTTCGGCATTCATCTCTTCCATGCTGCAGCGCTCCGTCTGATAATCCCGAAGCTTTATCTCATAGCCCTTTTTCAATAAGACTGCAGCCGCATATCCCAGATCGTTGCAGGCTCTCATCGCCTCTGCCGAACTTCCTTCCACAGCCTGCTGGCATCTGTCTTCTCCTCTCTGATACATCGGTCCCGGAGGATAAAAAAGCAAAACTCTGTTCTTCTCACTCATCATTTATAATCCCCTTAAATATAATAAATGCCTGCTGACACACTTTCACGCCGTTCAGATTGAAATAAGGAAAGGCTCCTGGAAAAGCTTCAGCGCAGGTATATCCACAAAAGTCAGGATAATGAATATCACAACTATCAGAGCAACAAAAGCCATAAGCTTCTTTTCTTTATATAGCTTTTCAGGCTTTTGCACTGCCGAATCATCCTTAAAGGCAATATAAAGGTAATATACAAAAAGCAGGAAAAGAAACGGCATCGCAAGCACATATTCAATCCTGTATTTCACCAGAAACAGTCCCATGCAGAAGGTTGAGCAGAAGGCATAGTACATGCTCGAGCATAAAAGCGTCTGCTCGGTATATGCCGCAAACGACTTCCTGTACAGTCCGGCTGTCTTCGGGTCCCCTATCATGCGGTACTCGGCAAAACGTTTGATCCCCATGAGGAAAGCTCCGCCCATCCAGTAGCCTAAAAGTATGCTTCCGGGCGGAACCGACACATCAGTCACTATGAACCACCCAAGCAGCAGTCTAATCATGTTATTTACGGATTCGGTGATGACATCAAGAAAGGGTATATCCTTTGTACGTATGGGTTTTACATTATAAAGTATCCCCATAACAAGAAGCCAGATCTCCATAGCGAGAAAGCCCTTATTGATAAGCAGCGAGAGCCCTATGCCTGCAGCCGCAAGCAGTATATATTCCAGCATTACCAGACTGAATTTCATATTCTCAGAAACTACCGGTCTGTATTTTTTTGTCGGATGATATTTGTCAAACTCAGCGTCAAGCCATTCGTTTATCACATAATTGGCTGAAGCTATCATACAGGTAGCTGCAAAACCTATAACAAACCTGAAAAGAAGTTCTCCGAAAGGCGGCATTTCGGCAAGAAGAAATCCTACCGCGATACCCGGTATGATAAAAATATTTTTTACCCAATGATCCGGCCTTGCTATTCTGATATAGTTTTTCATCCGTTACTCCTTATTCATGATCTTAACAATAAGTGTGGAGACACCGTTATACACAAATATTATCCCGATAATGGTCACCAGCAGATTGGCAGCGCTGTTCAGGTTCAGAAGGATCACCACACCGCATATCACTGTGATCAGGGCAAGGATAAGAGACACAAACCACCTTGATGCTCCGGCCCTTTTTGCATTAAATGAATTTCCTATATTAAACACTCCCGTTGCCAGGATGATAATACCCATGATCAGCGGCAGTATCGATTTTACTATCTGCGGCTGAAGAAGGCAGACAATACCTCCGACAATGGCAATGACCGCGCCCGACATCGTGTAAGCCACATATATGCCCTGTCCTCTTATTCCCATGATAACTCCGACAATGCCCGCGCAAAGAAGTATCACGCCAATGGTTTTGATGCTGATATCCATGGCCTCTCCGGGAAACAATATAAGTACAACGCCGATAATAATTGATATTATATCCCAAAGGATGTTTTTCATAAACATTCCCACCTTTTATAATAAAAACAACTCACTTAAGAATACCGCAACACACGCACTTATAGCAACCGTAAAGAGGTCTCCTTTAAGAAAAGCGACTGCGATCCCTATAACAAGCGCGATCACCCCGGACCAGACAGATGACGTCGCGGTAAGTATTGCCGGAAATGTCATAACGGCCAGAGTAACGTACGGCACGTAATACAAAAAGGATCTTATCCATTTATTCTTTATCTCTTTCCTGAAAATGATAAAAGGAACGACCCTTATCGCATAAACCGTTGATATCATTACGGCAAGTGAAAAATATACCCTTTTGTCACCCATATCATTCTTCCTCCACGGGACGCAGGAGGGCTGCTGCTCCTGCTATCAGCACGGTAAGTATTATGATCCTGAAACCTTCGGAAACTTCTGACAGCACAGGCGCTTTTGCAAAAACAAAACTTGATGCCATAGCTATGACAATAAGTACAGCCATAAAACGGCTTTTCCTTGCCGGCGGTATGATAATAGCCAGAAACATGCCATACAAAGCCACATTCATGGCAGACGCAAGTCTCATCGGAAGTATGTCTCCTGCAATGACGCCGAGTACAGTACCGAGGCACCAGCCCGCAACCGAGACTATCGCTGCACCATATGTATATACGGGATCAAGATATCCTTCCACAGCTGAAGATATGCCGAAAAGCTCATCTGTCACAAACCATGCCAAAAGCATTCTTTTCCACATGGGCGTTTCCGGAGAAACCTTTTGTGAAAGCGAGCAGCTCATGAGGAAATATCTGAGATTGATGACAACAGTAGTAGCGATCATCTCAATAACTCCGGCTGCCGAACCGATAAGGATCAAAGCGGCATATTCTCCGGCTGAAGCAAGCATGCCGAATGACATCAGAAAGCTTTGAAATGCAGTCATATCGATATTTGCGGCAGCTATCCCAAGTGTAAACGCAACCGCAAGATATCCCATGGCTATAGGTATTCCATCCCTAAGCCCTTTCATAAACAGTTTAGAATTCAATCCATAACCTCTATCACTAAAGAAGAGCCCTTTTTTCAGGACTCCCCTCTTAATTCCTTAATTCTTCCTTTCGGCTAGTTAGAAAACAGATAAGCCGTCGTAAGCTTCTTTCCGTCACCGGTATCCGCAACATGCGTCCTTATCCCGACTTTGGTAAAGTTGCCGTATGTCATATTATCATAATGGGTAGGAGAGGCTACAAGGTTGTCAAACATGATCTGAGCAGCTTTCTCCTGCTCCTCCTCGGAAAATGAAAAGCCGGGAACTACTACATATGAAAGGTTCTCGCCCCTCCATTTATTAGCCGGTATCATATCGCAGCCCTGTGCTCCGTTAGGTCTTGTATGTGACCATTTCGTAGTTGCCTCTATCGCTCTCGTTCCCGCATATGAATTCAGTGTATCATCTATTGAAAGCGGTCCTACTCCCACGGATGACCTGAGCTCATTCATTTTTATAAGCATTAATTCATTCAATCTATTCACATTCGATGAATTCAACTGAGACGTGCCGATAGGTGACGAGCTGGCTGCCTCGCCTGTTCTTGCCGCAAGAAAACCGGCAGCCGGAAACGTGCCCATTATCACAACTACTGTAAATACAATAAATGACCCATATATCTTTTTCATGACGTCCTCCTTCTTCATCCTTGAAGAAACGAACTGGCATGACAGCTGGCTGTCTGAGCTTTTCCCAGACCCTGTAGCTTTGCGTCCCAGCCTCACAGCAGGTTTGCCTTTAATTTGCCCTTATTATCTATAATATAATTCTTACTAAACATTAAGTCAACCAAACGGAATGTACAAATTTCCGAACAAATGTTTGCAGCCCATGATCATTATGATAAAGAGATTAGGGCTCATGGGCGGCCGTCCCAGCAATACGTGCACAGCTTATCTTTATCTATCCCGCAGGCATCAAGCATATCGTCCAGCCTGTTGAAGCTCAGCGTCGAAAATCCCAGCTGTGCTCTAATATCCTCTACCATCTTTTTGTATTTATCGGAATCGGGATTTGCATAATCATCCAGCACGGCTCTTTCGACTTCCTGTCCCTCTTCCTTATTCACCATGCGCCTTGCAATAAGCTCAAGCTCGGAGGTGGATCTGGAAAAATTGATATACTTGCATCCGAACATTATCGGCGGACAGGCAGGACGCACATGAACCTCCTTGGCACCGGAATTATACAGAAACTGCGTAGTTTCACGAAGCTGTGTGCCTCTTACTATAGAATCATCTATGAGCAGAATGCGTTTCCCGTCGATAAGCTCGTGTACAGGGATAAGCTTCATCCTCGCTATCATGTCACGCCTGGACTGTATAGTCGGCATGAATGACCTGGGCCAGGTAGGAGTATATTTTATAAAGGGTCTGGAAAAAGGGACCCCTGATTCATTGGCATATCCCACGGCGTGAGCAGTCCCTGAATCAGGCACTCCGGCCACTATGTCTATATCAGACCTTGTCATCATATCCCTGTCAGCCATATGCTGACCGCAGCGATATCTCATCTGCTCTACCGACACTCCTTCATAACCGGATGAAGGATAACCGTAATATACCCAGAGAAATGTACATATCTTCATCTTATCTCCGGGACGCACAAGCGTCTTTACTTCTTCCGGTGTCATTATGGCAATCTCTCCGGGACCGAGTTCTTTATAATCCCTGTATCCCAGATTAAGATAAGCAAACTTCTCAAAAGAGGCGCAGAACCCATCGTCCTTTACACCTATCGTAAGCGGGGTCCTGCCCAGTCTGTCACGTGCGCAGTACACACCCGCAGAAGTAAGCAGCAGCATCGTCATTGATCCGTCGATAGATTCCTGCGCATATTTTATCCCGTCTATGATATTGTCCTTCTGATTTATAAGAGCAGCTACAAGCTCTGTAGCATTTATCGAACCGCCGCTCATCTCAAGGAAGTGGGTGCCGGAGGATTTTATCACCTCATCGGAAAGTTCCTCCATGTTGTTTATCTTTCCAACCGTCGTGATGGCGAATGTCCCGTGATGTGACCTCACTATAAGAGGCTGCGGCTCATAATCCGATATACAGCCTATACCGGTGTTCCCTTTCATTTCATGAAAGTCCGATTCGAATTTCGTGCGGAACGGTGAATTCTCTATGTTATGAATAGCACGGTTAAAGCCCTCCTTGCCATCAAACACAGCAAGGCCGGCTCTTCTGGTTCCGAGATGTGAATGATAATCCGTACCGAAGTACAGGTCAAAAACACAATCATTCTTCAGTGCTGCTGCAAAAAATCCTCCCATAGCTCCTCCTTTGTTCAGGCCTTCTCTTCATAGTTCAGGCTCACATGGCTGTCCGATCCGTTTATGATCTCCCCGTCCTTTAAGAGCCTGCATATCTCCTCAATTCCGTTAAGTCAGCTTTTTTCGCACGCAATTCGCGGCAAGCGCGCATTGCTGAATTTACTGCTTACCACCCCGATATCATACGGCGTATTCTGATATACGTAGTAATTCAACCAGTTCGTATATATGATATTGGCATGGCTCCTCCACAGGAGCATCGGCTTCTCCGTCGGATCATTATTCGGGTAATAATTAACCGGAAGAGCTGTATCGAGTCCCTTCTCCCTGTCTCTCCGATACTCCATGTCAAGCGTCCTTCTGTCATATTCAGGATGTCCGAAAAGAAAGACCTGTCTGCCTCCCATAGCAGTACACAGACATACCCCCGCCTTGTTATCTCCCTCGGCAAGAACACTCAGATAAGGACAATCATGTATGTCCTTGCTCCTTACCTCTGTATATCTTGAATGCGGTATATAGAACAGATCATCAAAGCCTCTTACAAGAGGGTCTTTTCTGTTTCTGACTCTGTGCTGATATACCCCGAAAAGCTTGGTATCAAAGGTATGTTTCGGCAGCCCGTAATGATAATAGAGAGCCGCCTGGGCTCCCCAGCATACGTGCAGGGTGGATGTGACATTTGTTCTGGTCCAGTCCATTATATGGGTCAGCTCATCCCAGTAATCGACCTCTTCAAATTCCATAAGTTCAACCGGAGCTCCGGTTATTATTACTCCGTCAAAGCTGCTCCCCTTCACATCATCCCATGTCTTATAGAACTGATTCAGATGATTTGCCGATGCATTTTTTGACACATGGCTTTTCACTATCATGAAGGTAACATTTATCTGAAGGGGTGTATTTGAAAGAGATCTTAAGAGCTGAAGCTCGGTATCCTCTTTAAGGGGCATCAGGTTAAGTATGCATATTTCCAGCGGCCTGATATCCTGATGCATGGAGCGCTCAGGCTCCATCGTGAATATATTCTCATTTTCAAGGATGCTTCTCGCCGGAAGATCCTTCTGCACACATATCGGCATGTTTTTTCAATCCCTTTGTTTATTTGGAAACGATCATAAATATATCATACGCTGACCTGATGTTTCAATTATTGTTATGATCGTGGCCCGGCACTGAACAGTAACCAATTATCCCGCATCATCCCAGCTGATTCCTGAGTGTATCGATCAGATTATCCCTGGTAGTTGTCTTCAGGATATATCCTGCGGGCCGGAGTTCCATGACCCTTGAAACACTCTCCTTACTTCCCACGCCTGTCAGGAATATGACCGGTATGTCCTTAGTTGCAGATTCCTGACGAAGCATCTGAAGCACCTGCGGTCCATCAACTACAGGCATTTCATAATCAAGCAGGATAAGATCGACGGGATTCTTCAGAAGGAACGTAATGGCCTGCATGCCGGCCGTAACTATATCCGTCTTATAACGGTCCTTGATCCACTCCCTGACCATTCCGGCATATGACGGATCGTCATCAACTATAAGGATCCTCTTGGTCTTGCCCCTGACCGGGGTGGCGATCCCCAGGGAAATTTCTTTGAACAGTATTTCATTTTCGATAGGACGGTCAACCCATCCGTAACCATCCAGTATTTTTACGCGCCCTACCAGTTCACTGTGGTATTTCTTTTCACCGATAACGACAATGCCTTTACCGTGATTTCTTATTTTTTCACATATATTCCAGAGCATTTTTATTTTTCCGTCATCATCCATGATGTCCGTAGGAAGATATATCAGGAACAGATCCGCCCTGGACGCCAGCTTTTCGATCTGGTCATACCTCTCGGTAAGAATGTCAACAAAGTATCCCTCATCCAGCAGTTTTCTCTCTATACCCTTTACCACAACGCTGTACTGATAAAGAAATATAACAATACTTTTCTTCTCTTCCATAATTTCAAAAAGCCTCCAAAAACTATTAATCCGCGCCTTTGCTTACGGCAACCATGGCATCCATCTGGATATCGGGATCATAGGACAATACAGGCTGCAGGTCCTTTCCCTTTATCTTCCTGTCTATATAATTCCCCGTCAGTTTTATGATAAGGGGGATCTGTGAGATGATCCCTATCAGGTTAGGTATCATCATAAGCCCGTTAAATGTATCAGAGACGTCCCAGGCGAGATTTGATTCCATCACAGCGCCGAAAACGATGAGCAGGATGAAAAATACCCGGTATACTTTTGCCCAAGTCACTCCGAAAAGATACTCCGTGACCTTCGCTCCGTAATAAGACCATCCCATGACAGTGGTAAAGGCAAACAGCGTGATCGCCAGCACTACAAACCACTCCCCGGGTTTTCCAAGGCTTGCGCCGAATGCCTTCGCAACCAGAGTCGCTTCATTCGTCCCCTTTGCCGCGAGCCCCGTTTCAAGATCTATCGCTCCGGAACTCAATACGACTATTGCCGTCATCGTACATATTACCATAGTATCAAGAAAAACTTCAGCTATTCCCCAAAGCCCCTGTATCACGGGTTCCCTTGCGCAGGTGTTGCTGTGCACCATTACAGACGAGCCAAGGCCGGCTTCGTTGGAAAAGACACCTCTTTTACAGCCGTTCTTTATGGTATTAAAGGCAAGCTGAACAGCCGTCCCCGCCGCGCCGCCGAGAGCAGCTTTCGGTCCCAGCGCGAAACGGAATATCGCCGCAAAGACTGACGGAAGAGACGAGATATGCATGATGATCATGAGAAGGCATGCCAGAATATATACGACCGACATGACAGGTATCAGCTTTTCTGAAACCGCAGCCAGACGCCTGAATCCTCCCATAATGATAAAAGCTGCTATGACCATGAGTATCACGCCTATAGTCCAGTTTACCCTAGGTGCTCCGAACAACATGCTTTTATCTGCATTGGCGAGAAAGGTCTCCCCGAAGTTGATAGTTATCTTATTGATCTGCCCCATATTACCGATGCCGAACGATGCCAGTACGGTGAATATACAGAACAATACACCCATGAACCTTCCCAGCTTCCTGCAGTGTTTTATCGAACCAAGCCCGTCCTGGAGATAATACATGGGTCCGCCTGACCAGGCTCCCTCCGAATTACGGCGCCTGTAATAAATGCCCAGCACGGTCTCGGAGTATTTCAGCATCATCCCGAAAAAGGCGGCGACCCACATCCAGAGCACGGCGCCCGGTCCGCCTACGCATATGGCGGTGGAGACCCCTGCAATGTTGCCGGTCCCTATCACCGCGCACAGTGCAGTGCAGAAGACGCGGTACTGTGACAGGGCTCCGGCGTCGTTGATTATCCGAGCCTTGCCTTTTATGCTCCCAAAGGTATTCTTCCACCAATGCCTGAAATGCGTGATCTGGAAGAAACCCGTGATCACGGTACAGATAAATCCTGTTCCAAGCAGAAGTATAAGGCCGAAAGTCCCCCAGGCAAATCCGTTGACTGCGTCATTTATCCTTACGGCTGTTTCCATCATCCTACCCTAAGATCTCACAGTATACAAGAGTCTGGTTTATCAGCTGGTAAGCCACCTCTCCGAAAGTGACAGGCCCTGTATAAGGCGGTATCTTCTGTCCGTTCAGATCCCCATAGAGATAATTCAGTATACAGCTGCAGGAGAAAACAGGCTCATGGGCTTCCGCGGCATTTATCCTGTTTTTGAATTCCTCTGCATAATCACCTACGGGAACTGCGAACCGATATTCTATATTCCTGAACACCGGAGCATAAAAGCTGACTTTCCCGTTCTCTATTCCTTTGATGGATGTATTGATATAGGAGCCGTTGTAATCAGCCACCAGCGGCATTCTTGTATCGATATGCTTTTCTTCGATATACTCCGCAAAACTAACCTCCTGACCGTTCACATGACATTTCGTCACGGAAAGATCATTATCGGAGAATCCTATTACCGGATCGGTCTTGTCGTCTTCAAATATATTAACCATGTTTATCATGGCTGATCTGCCTTCAGGCAGTCTGATATACATTACTGCGGCTTTGTTCGTATATGACTCGCCTTTTGTGCCGTCGTATACCTTTATCTCATCTTCCCCCTCAAGATCCCTGCCGGATATCCATCCGATCACAGGGTGCATGAGGAGTTCCTCTATCTCGGGCGCTTCCTTGGCATACTTTGCGGCCACTTCGGAACCATACGGCATTATGAGCATTGTAAGGCCGTTTTCGTAGCATTCCTCGACGATCTGGAAAATATTATATTTTCCATAGGTCTCAACCCTTATTTCCTCTGCATAATCTATCTCATTCACAAAAAGCCTGTCTTTTGTGAAAACACCACCATCCTCACTGATGAAATACGGTGTCGTTCCCCCTATCCATTTACCTTTCGGAAGTTTCTTCAGCAGTGAATCATCTGCTGCGATATGCAGTATCCTCCCCTCATTGATCAGCTTCACAGTCTCTTCCAACGTGATAAGCATTCCCCTACCTCCTTAATCCTTATTTATCAAAGAGCAGCTATATTTGCGAGATCAACCTTCGCAACTATAGGATACTTCGCCAGAAATTCATCCGTATCTTTAATGCATGATTCCATGCTTTCCGGATCAGCCTTTATTCTTTTCTGTAATTTGGAGATCAGCATATTGAAAGCAAGATTTGCAGATGTATACCTTATCTCTCCCTTTAGGATCTTTTCCATCTTTTCCTGAACATTTGCATCCATTCGATCAACTCCTTATAACATTATGCAAGTGCCTTCAGTATCCCGTCATAGTCATAATTATTCGCTTTCTCACGAACAATGTCGAATTTTTCCTTTTCCGTATCCGGTATCGCGTATTCTCCGATCTCCTTCATGATGATCTCTACCTTTTCGCAGTCCATTGATTCCGCGGCAGCCCGCAGCTCGTCATATATGCATATCATAAGATCCTCATCCGCGACAGGTTTATCCTCAGTCTCATCACCGCTCTCTTCTTCATCACCGCAGGCTTCGGCAAGCTCATCCCTGAATTTAATATAATCCTCCATGACCGAAGCATGATGTTCACTTATATACGGAATATTATTCTCTTTCCCTGCCATCTCCAACTTTTCGGCCTGCTCCCCGAGCTCCATGGCTCCGACAAGCCTTGCAGAGCTCTTAAGGGCGTGTATCTTTATCGTATAATTCTCCCAGTCTTCGGACGAAAAATACTTTTCAAGCTCCGAATGCTTATCCGGTATGGAATCATAGAATATCTTCAAAACAGCCTTGAACGCATCCTCGGAACCGCTGTTTTTGATCGCAGCCTGGGAATCGATGCAGTCCAGCTTCTGATACCATTTAAGCTCTGTCTGCGGCAGATCCTCCGCCTCATCCATGCCTTGCATATCCTCATCATCAAAGAAGGTATACTCATCCGTATCAATTACCGAATACTCCTCCGGTGTCTCTTCTGCCTCCGCGGTATCATCTGCCGCAGACTCTACCGTAGTCTCAACATCTATGAACGAGGCAAGATTATATGATTTGTTTGATTTCAGGAAATAAAGTATACCGAAGGCTCCGGGACCGCAGTTTGAAGAAATGGCCGCGGAAGCCTGCTGGAATATAACATGCTCAAAGTATGCCTCCTTCCTGATCTCTTCTTCTATCCACTTCAGGGTTTCCCAGGGTATATCCGCATATGTGATGAATACTACATCCGCGTCAGGAATAGTATCCGGCGGAAGTGCCCTGCTGATGTATTTTTTATACGCTCTTTTAGTCCTTCCGAGCCATATCCCTCCTATACCTGCCTTATCATTCCTGATGGTAAGAGCCGGATGGAGATTGAGCGCTTCCGCTATGGAATTCAGCCTTGCGCTGACCAGACCTCTCCTGGCCATATACTCAGTCGTATTGATTATGAAACTGCACTTAAGGCGGTGTTTTACCGTCTCAAGCTCTGATATGATATCCTGCACGGGAAGCCCTTGCTGCGCCAGCTTGCATGCTATAAGCACAAGTATGCCGGTAGAGCTGGACAGGCACTCGGAATTAATGACAGTAACATTGCCGAACGCCTTTGCCGCTTCGGAAGCAGACTGATAATCCCCGCTCATGCTCGTCGTAATAGAAATATGTATAAGATGATGCGTCTTCTTTAATACCTCTGCAAAGAATTCCGTATACGCAGCCTCGTCGGGCGGTGAGGAGACCGCCTCCTTACCTGCGTTCATATGCCTTATGAGTTCATACGCATCCATATGGACCCCGTCCTTAAACACACCTTCATCCGTTTTTATCTCAAAAGGTATGATCGGAATATGAAGCTTCTTAATAACGGAATCGGGAAGATCACACATGCTTGAGGATGTGATAATGACAGGGATCTTCTCAGCATATTTTTCCGAAGCATGTATTTCTTCATTATCACCGACAAGGACAGATCTTAATATGATCTTCTCACCCGGCACATGACGTATAAGGATTTCTTCCATTGCTTCGCCGGATACAGGCTTTACAAGGTATCCGTCAAAACCCGCCCTGCTGTACAGCTCCTTGTTCTCACTTCCTGCGTTTGCGGTAAGGACGATCACGGGAGTCGCCCTGTTCAATCCTCCGGCCTGCTCCCTGATCTTTTCAAGGCATTCCAGCCCGTCCATCTCCGGCATAAGATGGTCCATAAAAATCGCATCGTAATGGGTCTTCAGGCATTTCTCCAATGCCTCTTTACCGCTGAACGCGGTATCTATTCCCATATCCGTATCTTCAAGGAGCCTTTTCTCCACCTCAAGGTTCATTTTATTGTCATCTACAATAAGTATCCTGACCTCGGGCGCCAGAAAACTGCTCTCATAAGAACTCCTTTTCACTACCTGCTGATTATGGATATTAAGCTCCCCGATCCTGCTGTGATCAGATACTGCCTGCTCCAGAGTTACCGTAAAGGTCGAGCCTTCACCATAAACGCTGTTTACGGCTATGGTCCCGCCCATAAGCTCAACCAGCTGCTTAACTATAGACAGCCCCAGACCTGTCCCCTCGATATGCCTGTTTTTTCCTTCATCGACCCTCTTAAAAGCATCAAATAGATACGGAATATCCTCCTTTTTGATCCCCATTCCCGTATCAGCGACGGATATGCATAGTTCGGCAGTATTCTCATCTTTATCCCTGCTTTCGACCCGCAGTTCGACAATGCCTTCATTTGTATATTTCACCGCATTGTTAAGAAGATTGATGATCACCTGCTTTATGCGGACCTCATCTCCATACAGCATCACGGGAACTTCCGGATCCACGGTCACATCAAATCCCAGCCCCTTGTCGTGCGCGCGGAGCCAGATCATATTTACGATCTCCGAAAGCATGTCGCCTACATTGTAGTCAACAGGAACTATATCCATGCTGCCGGCCTCTATCTTTGAGAAATCCAGCAGATCATTTATAAGGGCCAGAAGAAGCTTGCCCGCGCCCTGTATGCCTGAAGCATCCCTTACGATATCATCAGAGGCGCTCTGGTCGCGTAGTATCAGCTCGTTAAGGCCTAAAATGGAATTGATCGGTGTACGTATCTCATGGCTCATGCTTGAGAAGAAACGGTTCTGTGACCTGACAAGTTCCTCTGATCTCTCCACCTCTTTCCTGGCATCTTTGATCTTTTCCGTAAAGAGACGCCTCTGTGACCGGGTCATGATATAGCACAGGATGCCGACCAGTATAAGCGAGATAAAAGAATCCACATAAAACATGCCCCACATATGGTGATAAACCAGTTCGGGATGAAAATAAGCCGTGATGTAGCAGCCCATGGAAAGGAGGGTTATCAGAACAAACATGACCCTTCTCCATTTCCCGTGGAGTACCAGCCCGGCATACATAAAGGCAAATATGATCCAGAATACTCCTCCTCCTTCTACGCCTCCCCCGAAAAAGAACAATGCCGGAAGCACAAGAACTACGAGCCCTATCACGATTATCTTAATCCCTGTATTCAACCTCTCTATCCGAAGGCATATAAATACAATGACCGGTACGATGATCAACTCAGCAGAAATGACAATTATCTCATACAGGTTTTCCCCGGTAATAATATCACCGATAAGAGCCGCAAAAACCGCCACTTCCGAAATGATCGTCAAAATAAGGAATATCCTTTCGGTAAAATCCCTCTCGGGATCCTTTATGGCCTCATAAACGGATCTGAAGAAATTGATCAGGGTCATCTCTTTTCTCCTTTCTCCCTCATATAGCCCGAAAGGACACGGAGCATAACTCTCTCAAAGTCTGACGTATTTATAGGCTTCGCAATAAAACCGTCAAAGCCTTCATTAATAAACATTTCCCTTGCTCCCGACACGGCATTTGCGGTAAGCGCGACGATCAGCACACTCTTTCCCATGTCGTCGGCGATGCCCTTTATCCTCCTCATGGCCTCAACCCCGTCCATCTCCGGCATCATATGGTCCATGAAGATCAGGTCATAATCGTTTTCACTGAATTTTCTAACGGCCTCCTTCCCGCTTCCCGCGGTATCTATTATCATCTCATATTCCCTGAACAGGCTTGTGGCCACGACAAGATTCATAGGCTCATCATCAACGATGAGGGCTCTCACTCCGGTGAATACCGGCCTCTCTTCATTTTCATTGCAGTCCACGCAGCCGGCATCCCGTCCTTCATTCAGGATCTTTATTATAGGATACGCATAAAGCGGCTTAGGCATAAGCATAACCCTGCTATCCTCAGGAACCTTGAAGCCGGGCTCCGCCGATACCACAACAACTATATCTTCTTTGGCAAGCGCTTCGAAATATCCCCGGTTTTCCTCATATTCTTCCTGTCCCATGAATACATGGCTTGCATTCAGTTTTTCCTTAAGACGCTCCACCTCATATACGGTCTCCGCTCCATAGAGAGGCACACGTATCCCTGTTGCAAGGTTTCCTGCCATGCCGCGGTAAAAGTCACGGAGCCTTGGAACCTTATATTTATCCGGCTTCACATGGAACAAAACGGCCCCCTCAAAAGATTCCTCCAACGCAAGGCAGGGCAATGCATCCACAACCTTCTGCGGAAGCGTCACCCTTATGGTCGTACCGCTTTTCTTCTCGCTCTCGATCTTGACGAAACCTCCCATCCTGTGAGCAAACCCATGAACGATAAAAAGCCCCAGGCCGATACCGCCGGAGCTGCGGTTCCTCTTTTTATTCGCCTGGTACATACCGTCTCTTATGGAGCGGATGGCCTCCCTGTCCATTCCGATCCCTGTGTCCGTCATCTCGATGCAGAGATTCACGCCATAATCGGTGCTTTCCGTATACATCTTTACATATATGCCTCCGGCCCTGGTAAACTTGACCGCGTTTTCCAGCAGATGCCTGAATATCTTATGAAGCTTCTTGATATCTCCTTTCATCATGGCAGGAGTCCGGGGATCAAGGTCAACTACCAGCTCCAGATCCCTTATATTATCATTCTGACGGAAGTTCGTTACTACATCATTTATCAGGGACGTACTCATATAATTGTCTTCTTCAAGGAAGACACTCTGTCTCTTGCATTCCGTATAATCCTGTATATCCTCGATCTGATATGCCAGCCGTATCCCGGCCTTTTTGATGGAATCTGCTTCTTTTCCTATCCCCTTCTTTATCAGAAGGTCAGACATCCCGTTTACGACATTTACCGGTGTCCTCAGCTCATGGGATATATTCGACAGGAAATCTTCCATATCGCTGTCATAGGAGTCTATCCTCTCATCCTTAAGCTTCACGGATTCTTCCGTTTCCACACGGTCTTCCACTGATTTGACACAGCAGAAATATATCATTCCGACGATCATCATATGCAAAATAACCCTGGAAATGCTAAAGGAGTCAAATGTAACGGCACCCGAATCGGCTGCAAGCACAAACTGTATGATCATGATGACTATATACTCCCCAAGGAAGAGGTTCAGCATATAGCCCTGATCGAGCAGTGAAAAAGCTACCATTGCCATAGACATCACGACAGCCACATCAAAGAAGCTTGTACCATGCACCCCGTGGAAAAAGACCGCAAGCATCGTGAATACGAGATAATAATTTCTTCGTATAACAAAATCAGGTTTTTGGGATAAGCAGGATATCCAAAGGAATACCGTCCCGATGATGATGAGAGGCGGAACCCAGAATTCCCACCCGAGCATCAGGCTCTCCACGCACAACCCAAGGCAGGCCAGTGTCAAAAGAAAGATGATAAAATTTTCGGTTCTTCTTTGTTTCATGCTTTTCATCCGATCCTGCCCTGTCAATGATCCGGGCATTTCCCAGTACTAGTCATTATGACATATTTTGGGGATCATAACAATTATCAGGAAACAGATCTCTACTCAGGGTTTTCCTCGGGATTGGACAGAGATCGTCTGAAAAATGTTTCCGCAAAGAACCTGTCTATCGAGTCGATAAGAGCTTCCCTGGGGGAGGATTTAAGCAGATAACCGTCGGGCTTATAATGAAGGATGCTGAACACATGATCCCGGTCATTCATTCCCGTAAGGAAAATGATCGGGATTACCGCATTATCCGGATCGGTACGCAGTGTCTTCATTAGCTCATACCCATCCATTCCGGGCATTTCATAATCAAGGAGAATAAGATCCGGTGTCACCGCGCCGAGCCCTGAGAGCATCTCCTCCGCACCGCTGAATACAGACACATTATAAGACGGGACAAGCCAGCGCTCTATCACGGAACGGTAATCTGCATCATCATCCACCACAAAGACTGCCTTCCGGCGGTGATATTCTACAAGCAGTCCCGACAGATATTCCATATCATTAATGAACAAGGCAGCATCCACCGGCCTCGGATACGTACGTGATACCCTGTATGCTCCCTCTGATCCCATGGCTGCGTCTATGTCACTTACATTCCCCATAAGGCACAGTATTCTGGAATCATCCCTGCATACCTCGCCCAGAAGGCTCATAGTGACCCCTATATGGGAATCCTCTCTGACCTCGGGATAATATATTATGATGTCGGCATCAAAACGATGATTGATGATAAGATCCGGACTGTCAGGAACCGTTATCACGTCATATCCGTTATCTGTCAGGTTTTTCTTTATACCTTTGGCGGCAATGCCCCGGCCTGTCTGTACAAAAAGAACCGATCTGCTGTGGTCTTCGGCATCAGCTGTACTTATGCTGTTCTCAATGCTTATCTCAGCCTCTTCCAGGATATGCTTAATGCTTTCATCCTTCATAAGCGGATCAAGCAGGCTTATAAATCTCCGGTATTCCGAAATAAGCCCGGGGGTATCCTGCCTTATCTTCCCGATGTTTTTGTTCTCGGCACATTCTTCCAGAGAAGCGGCAAGGTCACCCAGAGCCCTTGCCCCTACAAGCCTTGCCATGCTCTTAAGTGAATGGACGCCGAGCCTGTATCCCGTCCAGTCGTCTGCTTCCAGACACCGGGATATTTCATCTGCCTTCTCCTCTATTGAGGAACGGAAAATATAAAGGGCATCTACATAGTCTTCGGCGCTGCCGCAGCTTTTTATGCCTGCCTTAAGATCGATCTGAGGTACTATTTTGAGCCACAAAGGAAGCCTGTCAAGCTCATCCTCGGGGGATATGTCTCCCGTTATTTCTTTTGCGGGCACATCTTCCTTCGTATCACACGCGGATACGGCCTCAGGCTCCTCAGGCAGATATGTCATGACCATATCCGAAAGCTGTCCGGGGTCTATGGGCTTTATCAGCACATCGGCAAACCCCGCTGCCTTATAGAGGTTGATATTTGCCCTGCCCTCCTCAGTGGTATGGCATATAACGGGGATGCTCCTGCCTTTTTCCCTGAATATCCCCTTAAGCCTTGTGAAAGTATCAACTCCGTCAAGATCCGGCATGCGGTGATCCATCAGAATAAGGTCATAATCATTTTTCTGCGCCATTTCAAGGCACATTAACCCGCCCTCGGCCTGATCGGATACTACGCCATGCGATGCAAGCAGCGAGGAAAGTATCATTCTGTTTACAGGAAGATCATCAACGATCAATACACGTGAAGTACTTTTTTTCATGCGGAATTACCTTCTGCAGGATAAAGTCAAAAAGTCACGGTTTTTCAAAAACCAATATCTCGGGTGTCATATATTTTCCGAGTTTTTCTGCCACATACTGCTGTATTTTCTCTTTGTCGATATCATTTGCGCTTTTGATCACAGCCTTTGCATGGAAGAGATTATTCTCTCCGTATTCAAGGGAAGCCTCCGCCTTCTCTACTCCCGGGAAGCTTTCCAATGTACGCTCAAGATCAAAAAGGTTCAGATAAAAACGTCCCAGGAGCGTCTCACGCACTACAGTGCGCCCTGCCTGATATAAGGCCTCTACCTTGTGGTCCGGGGTGATCCTGGCCTCTATGCCCGTATCATACAGCTTTCCCGGAGTATAAAGGCTCTCGATCGTATCATTGCAGCCCTTGACCGGCTGATCCAGGATATAGAGCCTTCCCCAGGCGCCATAAGGCTTCTTGAGACCGTATTCATCCAATACGTAAGGCTTGATCATCTGATCTTCCCTAGCCCCCGGTATGACCTCATATCCGATGAAAGCATTAAGCTTCTGTGCTGACATTTCAAGATGCTTCGGATAGAGCTTAGCAGCCAGATGATCCTTAAGCTTTCTTACCGATGTCTCATCAAACATCGCCTTCAGCACGTTTTCCAGAGCTGTCAGAAATACCTCGAGCATATCCCTGTTAAAACGATTCTCCCAATATCTGAGTTCATAGGTGTAGGCATCTTTATCTGCATATACCATGAGGTGGAACGGCATCGAATCAAGCTGGATCCTTATACCCTCTGCGCTTTCTCCTCCGATCTGCGGTATGTTAAGGAGCTCGCCCTGGTACTGGAAAAACATCTCATCTACAAGCTGGCAGGACATATGCGTCTCCATGGTATGAAGTATCTGATCAGCATTACGTTTTAACAGCTGATCCACCGTCTCATGAGGGATCCTTTTATACCTGAAAGCGTAGTTAGCATAGAACTGTCCCGGAATGCGCACCCAGCGGCCGTCAGTCCTGCCGTTATGTATGCTTGAGACCACCACATCATCCTGAGCCCAGAAAAGCGCTACGGTATAGGAAAAAGCCGTAAGGAACGCAGCATTCTCAGAAACACCGTGTTCTGCGCAGAAGCCCTGGAGGTTTTTGCGGTTAATGGTCGAAAACCTGCCTTTGATGAAAGCGTTATGCGCCTTCCCCAGATCATAGCCGTCCGCCTTTGCGAGGATACTTTTCGTAATTCTGCAGCCCGTAAAAAGCTCCTCGTAAAAAGCAATGTCCTTATCCCTTAAGCCTGCCGCATCCCTTGCGTATTCATCCAGGATATACTCATAGAAGGTATAATCGGATTTCTTTACCTCCTCTCCCAGATAGAGCCGGTTCAGGTCATCCAGAAGTATGCTCATTGTCATGCCGTCTCCGATGATATGGGCAAGATCAAAGAAGAGATATTTTGCTCCTTCGGTCCTGTACAGCCCTATATGATACAGATTCTCATCAGCCGTATAAGTATACGGCACAAGCAGGGTTTTTCTCTTTTCCTCCCATTCTTCATCGGAAAGGTTCAGTCTTTCGATCTCCGCCTCTCTTTCATCATTCCTGAAATGGATATATTTTCCGTCCGGCCCCGGAGCGATCTTATCGGAAAGGATCGGATGGATCGCAAAGAGCTTTCGTATTGCCTGTTCCATGCGGTCAAGATCTATCCTTTCGGAAAGCTTATAGAAAAACGGAAGATTTGCCGTTGTATTGCCTTTTAATACATAGGCATAATACATCTCAAGCCTTGTCAGGGGATAAGTATCACGCTTCGAATAATCTATGGCGGATTTCTGCGCCTCTTTCTTTTCCAGCAGCTGATCCATCTTTGCTATCGTGGCATTTTCCATAAGCTCTGTAAGGGTCAGTGAAAATCCATAATCTTCCTGAAGCGAAGTCAGAAGAAGGATGCTCGTAAGAGAATCAAGACCTGATGTATAAAGATCCGTATCAATTCCGAATTTTTTGTTTCCCAGCACGCTTGTGCATGCTTCATAAAGCTTTTTCTGCCGTTCATTTTCCGGAAGACGCATCTCCGCCTTTCTCTTGCTCGCGGCTTTTCTTTCCTTAAAGAACTCTTCCCTTATGATCTTTTTGGACGAAGTCTTCTTAAACGGTGCCTTCCTGAAGCTTGTCTTTATGATCTGCTTATACTGCGGCAGCTTTTGATTGAATTTCGCAATCAGCTCCTCAATCCCAAGCTCTATATTTTTTACTCCCGAATTCTGGGCATAGGTATAATCCGGAAAGACTTCGCATTTTAATATATCATCCTCACCGAAAACAAGGATCTCGCTTATCAGCGGCTCTGTCGACAACGCGTTTTCAAGTTCTTCCGGAGCAATATTTTCTCCGTTGCTTAGGATGATGAGATTCTTAAGCCTGCCGGTAAGATAGAGGAAGCCGTCCTCATCCAGATATCCGATGTCCCCTGTCCTAAGCCAGCCATCCTCGGTGAATGCCTCCTTTGTAAGCTCCGGATCATTATAGTACCCCTTCATCACATAAGGTGAACGGACCTGGATCTCCCCTCCGTCCGCAATCCTGACTTCCACCTTATCCAAAGGCTTACCGGCAGAGCTCAGCTTTTCGATCCTTCCGTATTCCGCCTGTGAAATAATAGGCGAACACTCACTCATGCCGTATCCCTGTCCGATCAGTACTCCCATGGAAGCATACTTCTCCGCCAGATCCTGCGGCAGGCCGCCGCCTCCGCATACTATCCTGTTGATCCTTCTGCCATACACCTGATAGAGGGCATCCCTTTCAGTCATTCCGGGATCTGCTTCCACTATGGCCGCTATCTTGTTGTAAAGGGCTCTTGCGATCATCGGGACCAAATATATCACCGACGGCTCAAACATCCTCAAATGCTTGCCCAGCAGGGTCAGCGGACCGTTGATGCAGATAGTCGCACCTCTGTGGAGCATTGTAATGACATCAGCATTTATACAGAATACATGATGTATGGGAAGAACAAGCAGGCTTACAATCGGTTCCGGATCATCTACCGGATGCTGTCCCAGCACGTTGCCCGCAAGGTTCGCATTTGTCAGCATGACTCCCTTACTGTGACCGGTGGTCCCGGATGTAAAAAGGATCATTGCCAGATCATCCGGCGATACCGTATCTTCCGAGCCTTTTTCCGACCAGTTTTTTCCGTCATAGCGGGGGTCCATCAGTATATCATTAAGACACGGGTTTTTCTTCACGGACTGGAGTGAATAGTAATCAGTTATCTTCGGACAAAGGCCCTTCACATCCTGAACGATAGGCTCCTGCTCCCAGTCGTAAAAAAGGATATCCACATCTGAGCGGTTCAGACAATCGGATAAGTGTTCCAGATCCAGCTGATGATCCAAAGGCACTACCGTGTTGCCTGATGCCATAACACCGATCATGACTGAGATATACTGCGCGCCTGCCGATCCAAACATACCGACCTTTATGCGCCTTCCCTCTTTTGCTCTCCTTTCGTTTGCAAATGCACCCACTATCCGGCAGAGCTCTCCGAAACGCTTATAGCTTATATCGTATACCAGATCATCCTCTCTTTCATAACGAAGAAAAATCCTCTCCGGGTATGCTGCCACGCTGCTTTCCAGAATGTCCCTGATGGTCTGTACGCTTTCTCCCTTATCCATTTGCTTCTCCTTTACTTCATGAAAACCGTGTACCTTATCGATCATACTCTCCCGATGATGCATTATTATCAGGAGAGTTAACCCATGTCTTTTAAAAAATCAGGATGAACTTCCCCGCAGACCGGGGGACAGATATTACTCAAGCTTGTATTCAGGTCTGTTGTCAGCCGAACGCACAACAAGCCCAAGACTTTGAATATCAGACACAACGCTTTCGGAAACCTCAGCTATGAGCACGGTCTCCGCAGAACTGTAAGCAGATATCATACCTTCAAACTTCGACAGATCATCCGGAAGTATTGTCTGCTGCACGGTATAGCTGTCACCGTTTATCTTCACTCTGAAGGTCGGTCTCAGGTCGATGATATCGCATTCCCTGTCCTGTCCTTCGGTATTTGAAATATTAAAATGCAGGATAAGCAGTGTATCTCCCTGCGCAGCGGTCATGCCCATATAAACATCATCCGCGGAAACAGACCCGGATGTAGGATAAGAAGGGCTTACTTCATAATCTGTATAATATATATCAAACTCAGGAGCACCTATTGCCTCGGCGAGCGTGATATCAGGCTCAGTATATGCATCGCTTTCCGCACCTTCCTGTGATGCCCCTTCACCGCCTGATCCATCCTCGGAAACCGGATTTGACGCAGCCTGCTGCAAAGCCCTGAAATTCTGCCTTTTTATCTCCAGATCAAGCTGTTCCTGATACTTTTTCTTTACTGTCGCAAGATCCACCAGCCTTGAATCTGATTTATCATTATGCTGGCTTACGATATCCGAAGAATAATTTGCCACTCTCTTTACATCCTCATCGGACAGGCTGACACTCTCTGCCCCGCAGCCCGAAAGCATCGGAGCAAATATGATCGAAATGCATAGCAGCAATATGCCGGTTTTTGAGTTTTTTCTGATATGACTGAATTTATTATTCATCTTCTGCTCCCTTTGCCGTATCAGCCTTTTCAAGTTCAAACCAAAAGCCGACACCATTATCATAGTTTATCACACCGCAGGGTTTATTCAAAGTTTCCATTACCGCCTTTACTATGGAGAGACCTACGCCCGATCCACCTACTTCACGCGTGCGCGCCTTGTCAACCTTATAGAGCTTTTCCCATATGCGGTCTTTATCTTCCTCGGGTATCGGATCGCCCGTATTAAATACCTGGATCCTTACATTTTCTCCCTGCTCCGTTATCGATACCTCTATCCTTTTTTCCCCGCCTGCATAATGAATTGCATTCGTAAGATAATTATTGAAAACAGTCTCGGTCTTTGCCTCATCGCTCCACACATAAACGGGATGATCCGCAACGAACGAAATATCTGCATCATACTTTTTAGCCAGTATTTCGGAACTTTCTATGATCCCCGATATAAGCTCTGCAACATCGAAGCGTTCCATTTTTGCGGGATCGTTTCCGAACTCGATATGATTAAGCTCCAGGAGATTTGATACGAGAGTGCTCATTTTCTCGGATTCATCTATTATGACCTCGAGATATTCATTCCTGCTCTCCTCGTCGTCCGCGATACCGTCACGAAGCCCCTGCGCATATCCCGACACCAATGCTATAGGAGTTTTAAGCTCATGAGAAACATTCGAGATGAATTCGCTCCTCATGCTTTCTATCTTTTCTTTCTTTTCTATATCCTGCTGAAGCTCGACATTGGCGCTCTTTAGATCGGAGATCGCATTTTCCAGCTGTGAAGACATTTCATTCATGTGGCGTCCCAGCTCGCCTATCTCATTATTTACATCGCTCTCGTATTTTGCTTCAAAATCAAGGTGCGCCATTCTGTCCGATATACGGGTCAG
>JAEEGL010494827.1_pt1 | contig 36401 bp, 30 predicted proteins | sample 9134231 | NCBI WGS metagenome assembly JAEEGL01 (sample SAMN16246548, study PRJNA631951) | gut metagenome | biome: gut microbiome; feature: rumen; material: fiber-attached | host: Bos | place: Iran: Karaj | collected 2018-10 | reverse complement strand
TGAGCCCGCTGGACTTCTCCGCCTTTTCGAGCTTGCCCTGATAGTCCGGGAAGCCGATCGGGTCCTTGCCGCGGAGCTTTTTGTCGATCTCCTGAAAGCTGCCCTTGTCGACGGTCAGGTCGAGCCGCTCCGCCGCGCGCATTCTCTGATAGGCGCCGCAGGAGGGGCAGATGCAGTGATTCTCAAGATAGGCAGCATAATCGGTCTCGGCGCCGCATTTTTTGCAGACTCTCGGCGGCTGCTTGTCGGCGGCAGACCGCCCGCTGAAGATTCCGTCCAGAATGCTCATTTCTGCTCCTCCGATCTTTGGATCATGAACGAAAACTCGGCGCTGACGCAGAGCTCGCCGTTCACATAGCCCTCGCCCTTCGCCCAATAGAACGGACCGCGGCGCTTGGTGATGCTGCACTTGGTCTCGAAGGTCTCGCCGGGCACGACCGGGCGGTGGAATCTCACCTTGTCGATGCCGGTGAAATAGGTCATCGGCGGCTTGCCGTCCGCAGATCGCGGGATGCACACACAGACAGACTGCCCCATGATCTCGCAGAGGATGACCCCCGGCACGACCGGATTCCCCGGAAAATGCCCGTCAAGGAAGAATTCCTCACCGGTGATATATTTTTTGCCGTGTGCCTCACCGTCGGTCAGCTCTGCTTCATCGAGCAGCAGCATCTGACTGCGGTGCGGCAGCAGCTCCATGAGTTCCTGTCTGTCCATGCGGTAAACCTCTCATTTCTCTCTGATTCAGAGCCCGCGCAGGATTGCCCCGAGCGTCTCTGTGTATTTCCGGAAGCTCCGGGCGTGCATCAGCACGCCGGCATTGCTGTGCATATCGCCCGAAACCGGCACGCAGAAGCTGAACGCGCAGACCTCCTCGTCGTCGTAATCCTACGACTCGTCCGAATCGGCTTCGTCCCGGATGATCCGGTCATAGGGCACATAGTCGGGCAGCTCTTCGGGGTCCTCCGGCACAAATTTCCATCTGCCTGCATACTGCACGATCCGGATGACATCCTTGCCGAGCAGATCATCCCATAAGTCGTTCTCGACGGTGAAATCCGCCTCATCAAACGCCCGGTCGGTCACATCGGTGACGATCGCGACCCGGATCTTCTTGCCCTGTGCCTTCAGGAAGCGTGCAGTGGTGACGGCGCCTGCGCCGTTCTCCTCCTCATCGCCGGTGAAGGCGAAGATCACATGCTCCGGCAGCTTCTGCGCACACATCAGCCAGACAGCTGCAGCGTCGGTCGCGGCATTGTCAAAGGTTCCGCGCAGCAGCCCGCCGCCGGCATCCTCAACAAAGCATTCCGTGATCTCCGGCACTACGTCGACATGCGCCGACACCAGCACCAGAAAATGCGGCAGCGCATCCAGCGGCTTCTGCGCGTAGAGATGGCAGAGCGCGTCCGCCTCCACTCTTTTGTAGGGGCTCTCCCTGAGCAGCTCTGCGATCGCATCGAGCCGATCCGTCACGGTAAAGCGCCGCCCGTCGTCGCGGTTCAGCACGCTGACGCGGCGGAGCACCTCGGTCAGTGATTCCGGCATCGTTTCTGCACCCCGCTCAGATTTTGCCGAAGGCGACGCAGGCATTGTGCCCGCCGAAGCCCAGCGAGGTCGACATCGCAAGCGCCAGCGGCGTTTCGAGCGCCTTGTTCGGCGTATAGTCAAGGTCGCAGTCGGGGTCGGGCTCTTGGTAGCCGATCGTCGGCGGGATGATGCCCGTCTCCAGTGCCTTGACCGCTGCGATCGCCTCAATCGCACCGGCAGCGCCGAGCAGATGCCCGGTCATCGATTTGGTCGAGCTGATGTGCAGCTTTCCGGCGGTCTCTTCGCCGAATGCGCGCTTGATCGCGGCAGTTTCGGTTTTGTCGTTGAGCGGCGTGCTCGTGCCGTGCGCGTTGATATAGATCTGTGCGGGGTCAAAGCTGCCGCCTGCCTCTGCGTAAGCATCGGCGATCGCCTTCGAGGACGCCTTCGCCTCGCTGTCCGGCGCGGTGACGTGGAACGCGTCGCAGGTGGAGCCGTAGCCGACGACCTCCGCGTAGATATGTGCCCCGCGTGCAGCGGCGTGCTCATATTCCTCGAGCACCAGCGCGCCCGCACCCTCGCCCATGACGAAGCCGTTTCTGCGCCTGTCAAACGGGATGGAGGCGCAGTCCTTGTCCTCGGAATCGGTCAGCGCCTGACAGTTGATGAAGCCTGCCATTGCCAGCGGGTGAATGACCGCGTCAGCGCCGCCTGCGAGCATGACATCTGCGTAGCCGTGGCGGATCGCCCGCATTGCCTCGCCGACCGCGTTCGTGCCGGTCGCACATGCGGTCGTGATGTCGAGGCAGGGACCCTGTGCGCCGAAGCGGATGGCGATCTGTCCCGCCGCCATGTTCGAGATCATCTTGGTGATGAAGAACGGCGACACACGCGACGCGCCGCGCTCCAGCAGCGTGCTGTGCTCCCTGACGAAGGTCTCGAAGCCGCCGACGCCGGAGCCGAAATACACGCCGAAGCGCTCGCCCGCGACCTTGCCCTCGATGCCCGCGTCCTCGGCAGCCATCATCGCCGCCGCCATTGCATACTGCTGATAGCGGTCGGTCTGGCGCACGAGCTTTGCGTCGAGAAATGCCTTGGGGTCAAAATCCTTCACCTCTGCGGCGAGCTTCGCCTTGAGCTCCGAGGCGTCAAAGCGGGTGATGAAATCAATGCCGTTTTTGCCGGAAACCAGCCCGTCCCAGAAGGCTGCAAGCCCGCAGCCCAGCGGTGTGACGGCGCCCATGCCGGTCACGACTACTCTTCTGCTCATGTGTGTTCTCCTTATGAGATCGCGAGACCGCCGTCAATGCGGATGACCTCGCCGGTCAGATAATCCGACTCGGGACCTGCGAGAAATGCCACGAGATTCGCGACATCCTCCGGCTTGCCGGCGCGTCCCAGCGGAATGGATTTCAGATAGTTCTCAGTTGCCTCGTCGCTGATCGCAGCGGTCATGTCCGTCGCGATAAAGCCCGGCGCGACGGCATTGCAGGTGACATGCCGCGATGCGAGCTCTCTCGCGGTGACCTTCGTCAGCGCCATGACGCCCGCCTTCGACGCGGCGTAATTTGCCTGACCTGCCGTGCCCAGCATGCCCGATACCGACGCCAGATTGACGATCTTGCCGTATTTTGCCTTCATGAACGGGCGATAGCACGCCTGCGTCATGTTGAAGGTGCCCTTGAGGTTCGTGCTGATGACCGCGTCAAAGTCCTCCTGCTTCATCGAGAGCATGAGCGCGTCGCGGGTGATGCCCGCATTGTTGACGAGCACCGTCAGATTCCCGAAATCGGCGAGCACTGCCTTGACCGTTTCCCTGCACTGCTCCGCATCGCCGACATTGCACGCATAGCACTGCGCCTTCACGCCGAATTCTGCGGTGATCGCATCGCGCAGCGCCTCAGCCTGCTCGGTGACCTTGAGGTCGACGATCGCGATATCCGCGCCCAGAGACGCGAGCTTTTTGCAGATCGCCGCGCCGATGCCCCTTGCACCGCCCGTGACGACTGCGGTTTTTCCGTTCAGCATGCTTCTGTTACCGCCTTTACCGTATTTGCGAGGCTCTCTGCGTCCTCGACATTGAAAATGCGCACATCTGCGGAGATCTTCTTCACCAGCCCGGAGAGCGTCTTGCCCGCGCCGACCTCGATGAAGGTATCAAAGCCCGCCGCGATCAGGTTTTCGACCGTGGTCTGCCAGCGCACCGGGCTGCTGATCTGTGCGGACATGGTCTGTGCCGCCTTGTCCGGGGCTTCGTAGGGTTCTGCGTTCCGGTTTGCATAGACCGGGATGCGCCCCGCGGAGAAGGTCTGCGACGCGAGAAATGCGCCGAACTCCGCCGCGGCGGCATTCATGAACGGCGAATGGAACGCCGCGCTGACTGCCAGCGGGATGCATTTGCCGCCGAGCTCCTTGATCTTCGCCTGAAAATCGGGCATGCTCGTTTTCAGACCGGACACAACGGTCTGACCGGGGCAGTTGAAGTTGACGGCATAGAGCTGCGGAAACTGTGCCGCGGTGTCGCTGACCGTCTGTGCGTCGAGCTTGACGACCGCGCACATGGCGGTATCTGCCTGCTCCGCTGCCTGCTGCATCAGCCTGCCGCGCTCCGTCACGATGCGGAAGCCGTCTGCGTGGGAATAGACCCCTGCAAAGGCAAGCGCCGCGATCTCGCCGAGCGAAAAGCCCGCTGCGGCGTCCGCGCGGATGCCCGCTTCCTCGAGCGCCAGTGCCGCTGCCAGATCGACCAGATAGAGACAGGGCTGGGTGTTGGCGGTCTGTTTCAGCTCCTCGGCAGTGCCCTCAAAGGACTGCGCCATCGTGCCCGGACGGATCGCCTCCGCCGTGTCGTAGAGCGACTTTGCCGCGGCAGAGGTCTCGCAGAGCGACCTGCCCATGCCGGGGTACTGCGCACCCTGCCCCGCAAAGAGAAATGCAATCTTTCCCATAGTTCCTCCGTGTTTTTTATTGGGGGCTTTGCCCCCAACCCCCCACCAAAGGGCTAGTAGCCCTTTGAAATCCCATTTTTAGTGGGAATAAAGAAAATACGTCATTTTCATCATAATGGGATTCTCAGGGGCTGGTTGCCCCGCACAAGCAATCCGTGTTTTCTGCGTGAGCTTTAGCGGGGAGCGTTATTGTCCGAAATCGAGTGAGACGCCGAGCAGCTGTTCCGCGCCCTGCACGATCTCCGCGACCATCTCTGCCGCGGGCTGCTCTTTGGTCACCAGACCGGAAATCTGTCCCGCGAGGAAGCAGCCGCGCTTTGCGTCGCCGTCAACGACCGCCGCACGCAGCGTGCCGACTGCCATCTGCTCGAGCTCCTCATCGGGGATATCGGTGTATTCCGCCTTCGCGTAGGCGCGGGAGAACGGGCTCTTGATGCTGCGCACCGGATGCCCGAGCCGTCTGCCGGTCACGACCGTCGACGAGTCCTTCGCCTTGAGCACGCGGGATTTGTATTCGGGGTGGATGCTGCACTCGGTCGCCGCGAGAAAGCGCGTGCCGACCTGCACACCGCAGGCACCGAGCATCAGCGATGCCGCGAGCCCTCTGCCGTCCGCGATGCCGCCTGCCGCGATCACCGGGATGTTCACCGCGTCGCAGACCTGCGGAACGAGTGCCATCGTGGTCATTTCGCCGACATGCCCGCCGGACTCCGTGCCCTCCGCGACGACGGCATCGGCACCGGATTTCTCCATGAGCTGTGCCATGGCGGCGGTCGAGATCACCGGAATGACCTTCACGCCGGCTTCGCGCCACATCGGGATCCACTGTGAGGGGTCGCCCGCACCCGTCGTCACGACGGAGACCTTTTTCTCCGCGATGACCTTCGCGAGTGCGTCAATATGTTCACCGCGCAGCATGAGATTGACGCCGAAGGGCTTGTCAGTCCGTGCGCGTGCTTCTTCGATCTGTTCTGCGAGCTTTCCGGGATCGCCGTGGGCTGCGGAGATGATGCCGAGCCCGCCGCCCTCCGAGACCGCTGCCGCAAGGCGGGCGTCAGAGATATGCGCCATGCCGCCCTGCAGCACCGGATAGCGGATCCCAAGCAGCCCGCAGAGCGCTGCTGCCTGTGCCATTCCGATCAGCCCTGCTTGGAGTTGATGTACTCGACAAGCTCCTTAACGGACTTGCCTGCCTCCTGCGGATTGATCTCGCCGACGCCGAGCTCATCCTCCATCTCCATCATGATCTCGACTGCCTCGAGCGAATCGACGCCGAGCTCTGCGAAGGTGGTCTCCTCGGTGATCTCAGACGGGTCCATCTCCAGATGGTTTGCGAGCACCTCAATGATCTTTGCGCTGTCCATGATTCAAAATCCTCCTGAAAAAATGTGGTTGATATATCGGAACCGCTGCGGGAATACAGCAGGTTACCAGCGGATGATGCAGGCGGCGCTGGATAAACCGCCGCCGAATGCGCACAGTGCGATCAGGTCGCCTTTTCTGAGCCTGCCGCTGCGCACGAGCTCATTGAACGAGATCGGCACGCTCGCAGAGGAGGTATTGCCGAAGCGGTCAATATTGAGCACGAATTTTTCCATCGGCACACCGAGCTTTCTCGCCGCCAGATCAATGATGCGGCTGTTTGCCTGATGCGGCACGATGTAGTCGAGCTGATCGGGCGTGATGCCCGCCTGCTCACAGATCTGCTTTAAGTCGTCGACGATGCGGCGCACTGCGAATTTGAAGGTCTCCTGCCCGTTCATCACGACCTGATAGGGCGGCTCCTCGCGCGTATAGAACGGGGAATTGCCCTTGCCCGCCCAGATCGAGAGCACGGAATCGTTGCCCGACGTGAAGAGCTTGGAGCACAGATAGCTGTTTCCGGGTCTGACGACTGCCGCACCGGCGCCGTCGCCGAAGATGACGCAGGTCGAGCGGTCCTGCCAGTTGAGCACGCGGCTCAGGCGCTCCGCCCCGATGACCAGTGCATAGTCGATGCCGCCCCTTGCGATGAACGCCGCCGCGGTATCGAGCGCGAAGAGAAAGCCGCTGCACGCCGAGCTGATATCAAACGCCGGGCAGCTTGCACCGAGCGCCGCCTGCACGAGCGCCGCGGTCGAGGGGCAGAGCGTGTCGCCCGTGACCGTCGCGGTGATGATGAGCCCGAGCTGCTCCGGCTGAATGCCCGCAGCCTCCAGCGCCTGCCGTGCTGCCTTGACGGCGAGGTCTGCGGTCGTCTCATCGACGGAGACATGCCGCTCCTTCACGCCGACGCGCTGGGTGATCCATTCATCCGAGGTCTCGACCATCTGCGAGAGGTCGTCGTTCGTGATGATTTTCTCCGGCACATAGCCGCCGGTCCCGATGATCTCAATACTCATTCCGAAATCTCCTGTAAAGCCGATGCTGTCAGCACGCCGCCGAGCAGGCAGCGGAAGCCAAAGCGGAAATTGCGCACGGAATCGGCAAGCGAGACCGACCGTGCGGCAGCATCGGTGATATAGCCGCGGCAGAAGCACCAGAGCGCATAGCAGAGCGCGTCGAGATCGACGTCGCGGACATAGCCGCGCTCCCGCGCAATGCGGTACTGCTCACGGATGTGGGCATCCCACCAGAGGCGGTTCTCCTCGGTGAGGGAATCGTGCTCGAAGACATAGCGCCGGAACTGGAGCTTGATGTCGTAGGAGCGCACCAGCACGCGCTCGGCGGTGTCGAGGCAGAAATCGACGAAGCTGCGGCAGTCGGTGTAATCGGGGCGGATGTTCTCGCGGGTCTGCTCGACCGCCCGCTGATAGACGATGCGCAGCACCTCATCGGCATTTCTGAAGCGATTGTAGAAAACGCGGTTTGTCGCGCCGAGCACGCTCATGATCCTGCTGACGTTGACACGGTGTGCGCCCTCGTTTCTGGCGATATCGGCGGCTGCCTGAATGATTTCCTCGGAGATGGCGTCGTGGATGCGCGCCTGTTCTGCCATCGGGATCGGCTCCTTTCGGTGACAACTGCACAGCGCTCAGCACTTTCTGTGCAGCACAATGTGTGCTAGCACACTGTGTGCTGTAATTATACCACAGATTTCCGCATCTGTCAAGCCAGATTGGACAATCGCGGTTTTTTGCCTAAAAACTGACAATTTCTGAGGCAGGAGGGGGGAAGGAGCAGATTGGACAGAGGAGGGAGCAGGGAGCAGGGAACAGGTAGGAGGTAGGAGGGAGCGCGGAGCCCGCGCTGGCGATTTCCTCCGGTGACCTTTTGCGGAGCCTCCCAGTTTCACACAATGCACGGCGCTGGCGCGCCTTCTTATAACGCGATACTCCCCAAATTGTTCTCAATCAGCAACAGGAATGAAAGTGACGGAACCATTTCTCACTCCTCACTCCTAACTTCTAACTCGACCTGCGCCCTCCTCCTTCCTCCCTCCTCCCTCCTACCTCCTCCCTCCGCCCTGCCGCTTGCATTCACGGAGAATTTGTGCTACAATAGCATCATAGCACGTGGAAAAGGGGGTTTTCTGTATGCTCGCATGGATTCTTTGCGGGATATCCGGCATCACGGCGGCGGCTCTGGCACTGCATCTGCTCGGGGTGCGCCGCGATCTGAACGCGCTCTGCACGCAGCTCCGCGACCGTCTCGAAAGCGACACCAACAACGTCCTCTATGTCTCCGGCGGCGACCGCGGCGTCAGACGGCTTGCCGCAGAGCTCAACACCCGTCTGCGCAGGCTGCGCGCACTGCAGCTCGAATATATCAGCGGCGACCGGAAGCTCCGCGAGGCGGTCACGAGCATTTCGCACGATCTGCGCACCCCGCTGACCGCGATCTCCGGCTATCTGGAGCTGCTCTCCGATGTGCCCCTCTCCGCCGATGTCCGGCGCCAGCTCGACGTGATCGCGAGCCGCACCGCCCAGATGCAGCAGCTCACCGAGGAGCTCTTCCGCTATGCGCTCATCCTCTCGGACGAGGACCCCGCCGGTGAGCCCGAGACCGTCTGCGTCAATGCGCTGCTGGAGGAGAGCATCGCGGGCTATTACGCCGCCCTGAAGCAGCGCGGCATTGAGCCGGAAATATCGCTGCCGCAGGAGCGGGTCTATACCGTCTGCAGCCGGTCTGCCCTCGCGCGCGTCTTTGCAAATCTGCTGAACAACGCGCTCAAATACAGCAGCGGCGACCTGCGCATCACAATGACGGAGACGGGCGCCATCCGGTTTGTCAATCATGCGCCCGCGCTCAGTGAGACCGACCTGCAAAAGCTGTTCGAGCGGTTTTTCACGGTCGAATCGGCACAGCACTCGACCGGGCTGGGACTGGCGATCGCACGCACGGTCACCGGGCAGATGGGCGGCACGATCAATGCCGACTACGCGGACGAGTGCCTGACCATCACCGTGCAGCTGCCGGTGACGGAAAGATAGGTTCTTGCAATTTTATCCGGTTTGTGGTATAATGGGGGAGCAGGATTATTTTTGATAAAGGAGCAATGCAATATGTATATCACCTGTCTTGATTTAGAGGGCGTGCTGGTCCCGGAGATCTGGATCGCGTTTGCGGATGCTGTCGGCATTCCCGCGCTGCGCAAGACCACCCGCGACGAGCCCGACTACGACAAGCTGATGCAGTACCGTCTCGCGATCCTCAGAGAGAACGGGCTCGGGCTGCGCGAGATTCAGCAGACCATCGCGGGCATCGACCCCATGCCCGGTGCGCGTGAATTTCTCGATGCGCTGCGGGAGCACGGACAGGTCATCATCATCAGCGACACCTTCTCGCAGTTTGCAGCGCCGCTGATGAAAAAGCTCGGCATGCCCACGATCTTCTGCAATGAGCTCGAGGTCGCGGAGGACGGCACGATCACGGGCTACCGGATGCGCTGCGAAAAGTCCAAGCTGACGACCGTGCGCGCGCTGCAGTCGATGGGCTTTGAGACGGTCGCGAGCGGCGACAGCTTCAACGATCTCGGCATGATCGAGGCGTCGAAGGCGGGCTTTCTGTTCCGCACGACCGAGCAGATCAAGCGCGATTTCCCGCAGTATCCCCCATTCGAGACCTACGACGAGCTGCTGAACGCGATCCTCGCCGTGACGGCACAGTAACACATCGCCCCCGCCGGACTGAACGGCGGGGGCGTTATTTGTATGTTTGAATGCGGAATGCGGAATGATTCCGGCGCCGTAATTCCTGACGCTGAGTGTCAGCTATGGGCGGGGCGGGAAAAAGAATAAAGAAGAAAGAATAATGAATAAAGAATAATGGAGCTTGCGTCCATAGTTTTATCGGCTGAAACTCGGATAACGGAACTACTCCTCACTCCTCACTTCTAACTCCTAACTTGACCTGCTACCTTCTCCCTCCTGCCTCTTCACTACTCCGTTTCGCTCTGTCGCTTGCGGCGGCGGTATTCGGTCGGGGTGATGCCGACGATCTTCTTGAACTGGTGCATAAAATGCACATAATTGCTGTAGCCGCTCTGGTCGGCGATATAGGCGATGCTGAAATCCGTGCTCGAGAGCAGCCGCTTGGAGAGTTCGATGCGGCTGTTGATGACATCCTGCGTGAACGAAATGCCGAAGCAGCGCGTATAGAGCTTCTGGAAATAGCCGCGGCTCAGGATCAGGTCGCGGCACATCGCGTCAATGCTCCAGTCCTCCTGCGGGTTGCTGTAGATGCGCTCGCGCAGGGTGACAAATTCGCGGTAATAGGGCGAGGATTTCTCACTCTGCTGGGACTCCCGGCTCTCGGCGAGATGCTTTGCCGCGATCGCCGAGATTTCCGCGAGCGTGCCGTCTGCGGGGATATAATCGCAGAACCACCCGAAGCACGCAATGATCTTGTAGGGCTTGAGCGAGCTCTGATTGTAGTGCTCCAGATAGCCCGTGATCGCGTTAATCATCTTCTGGCAGGCGTCGGTCTCGTAGTCCTGATAGCCGACGATCGCAAACTCGCCGTCCTGCGTGCGCGCACAGCGCTCATAGGTCGTACAGGAATTGTTCATCGCATTGGCGAGCACAGTGACGGCGCTGTCGCCCTCGGAATGCCCGTAGGTCTCGTTGATCTGCCGCAGCGAATCGAAGCCCGCATAGAGCAGCAGAAAGCGCCTGTGCTCGTTCTTTGCAGCCTCGAAGCACTCCTGCGCGAATTTCTCATAGCCGCGCTGATTGTACAGACCGGTCAGCGCGTCGCGGATGGACGACAGATAGATGCGGTTGTTGAAGCGCTTGAGATAGCTCTGCATCCGGACATATTCCAGCGCGGTGTTGACCGCCGCGACCCAGTCGCAGTAGATCTGGTCGTAGGTGTCGAGGCGCTCGCCGAAGCTGACGACCGAAACGCCGAAGAAGCGGTCGTCGTGGTGCAGCGGCGAGAAGAAATAGCAGCCGGGCTTTTCGCGTTCCTCGTGCAGACGCGGCAGCATCTTGACGGTCGGGAAGGGCTTTGTCACAATGCCGCCGGGCTCGTTGAAGAGCTTTGCGATCATGTATTTCGGGAAGCCCTCTCTGCGGTATTCCGACGGATTCTCGAGCGCGCCGCCGCCCTCCCAGTCCTCGCAGAGACAGAGGAAATACTCCTTGCAGTCGCGGATGAGATAGATCATGCCCGCGATCGCCTCCATGCAGCTGTCGAGCGTCTCCTGCCGGGTGACCATGATGTTCATATTGCTCATGCGGAACATCGTGCGGAAGTTCTCCTGCCGCTCGTCGACGCGGATCTGATGCCGGAGATAGTCGGTATCGACGCCGCAGGTGCACGAATCGCCGGTGATGACCTCGATGCGCTCGCACTGTGTCAGCACGCAGCTCTCGCCGGTCATCATCTCATAGAGCTTTGCGACGCCCTGTGCGCCGAGCCGGAAATTCTTGCGGACATAGCTGGTCAGTGCAATGAGACTCTGCGTTTCGGTCAGCGAGGCGTCATAGCCGGTGATCATCACGTCCCGCGGGATGCGGATGCCGTTGACGATCAGCTCGTGGCAGAGCGCCTTTGCCATCGGGTCATTGCCGCAGACGACGCCCTGCGGGAGCCTTCGCTTCCCGGAGATGAATTCCTGCGCGAGCGCCCTTGCCGAGTCGTACCAGTAGTCGCCGTAGATGATATTCTCCTCGGGCACGTCGAGGTGATGCGCCTTCATCGCGTCGAGGAAGCCCCGCACGCGCTGCTGCGCGGTATACTGCCAAGCCTGACCGGTCAGACAGATGAGGTCGGTCAGACCGTGCACGTTGATCAGGTGATTGGTGATCGCGGCAAAGCCGGTGCGGTCGTCCATCGTCAGGTGGTGGAAATCCGGCGTGTCGTCGTCGAGCACGAGCACGGGGATCTTCTGCTCCGCGAGCATCCTGTCGAGGATCCGCTTCTCCTCCTCGCAGTGGATGGAATTGCGCAGATACAGAACGCCGTTGAGCATGGAGAAATTCATGTAGCGGAACAGGTTGAATTCCGATTTCTGATGACGGGTCATGTCCTTGTTGTTGGTGATGCACGAAAACACACAGACATCCATATCCAGAGAGAATGCCTGTGCGGTGATGCCCTTGATCAGACGGCGCTGCATGAGCTGCTCGGTCTCGCAGACGATCACGCCGATCAGAAGTCGTTTTTTCATATTGCCCTCCCGGTTCGTTTCTCGCAGAATACGATACATCAACAGTATAACACAAAAAGACAGTTGTGTCAAGCTCAGATTTCCCGAAATCCGACAGAAAAATACAGCTGCACGGTGCGGTTTTTGTGGGCTCTCTTGAAAAACGGGCGCTCCGCGGGCGGAGAAGCGGTTGCAAAAGCACAGCTGCGGGCACATGATTTTTCAACAGCTATTGCATTTTTCGGCGGTTCGTGTTATAATAGCGGGAGAAAACCGGAACGGAGGGAACGACATGCTGGAGGCACTGCTGCAGCTCATCATCCGGCTGATGCCGAAGCCGATCAAAAATCTGTGGGACAAATACGAGAGCGTCTGGCGCTATTGCTATTACGGCGCATGGACGACGCTGCTCTCGATCGTGACGAAGCTGGTGGGGAAGTGGCTCTTCGGGCTCTTCGGCATCTCGCTTGCCGAAAACGCGCTCGCAAACGGCATCAACACGACGGTCTCGTGGGTGATCTGCGCGACATTCGCGTTTGTGGTCAACAAGAAATACGTGTTTCACAGCAAGACGACCGAGCGCGGCGATCTGCTGCGTGAGATCGGGACCTTTTTCGGTGCAAGAGCAGTGACCTTTTTTCTTGAGGTCGGGCTGATGGAACTGCCCGTGATCTTCGGGTGGGGCGATACGGGATATGTCATCATGACATTCGCGTCGCAGTTTATCATTCTCGCGCTCAATTATGTATTCAGCAAGCTGGTGGTCTTTCGGAAGGGAAGCGAAGAAGCGAAAGAAGAAGCGGAAAATGAGAAGTGAGAAGTGAGAAATTAGAAATGAGAAATCCCCCTGCGGCTTTTGTGGGCTGCGGGGGATTTTTGGTTTATGCGGAATAATTGTGAGCGCTTTGGTTCCTTGTTCTTTATCGTAGTTCCTGCTGTAATTCTGGCTGGGCGCGGGGCGCGATTGCGAGAGGAAACCACAAGAGAGGGGAAGAGTCGCTCGCAAGCTCGCGGTCTCTCCCCCTCTCTTAAGGTTTTCTCTCGCGCTCTCTTTCCTTATCTCTCCCTCTCTCTGTTTCGTAAATCTAAGTTCCCTGTATGCCTGATAAGCCATATCTTTCGTTCCCGCTGTGCGTGCTAGCCGCACGCAGGGCGATTTCAGCGAAGAACCGGAGATAACAGCGCTCACAATCATTACCGCACAAACAAAAAATCCCCCACGGTCTCTGGTAAAACCGCGGGGGAGTCATTATTCTCAGTCCGCAAAATAAGCAACGCCGCTCTCGAAGATCTTCTGATCCTTCTCGCCGGGCACATTCTTGCAGACCATCCCGCCGATGCGCTCGCTGTGACCCATCTTGCCGAGCACTCTGCCGTCCGGCGACGTGATGCCCTCGATCGCATCGACCGAGCTGTTCGGGTTGAACCGGATATCCATCGTCGGCGTGCCGGAAAGATCGACATACTGCGTCGCGATCTGCCCGTTCTTCGCGAGCCGCTGGATCAGCGAGCCGGAGGCGATGAACCGCCCCTCACCGTGCGAGATCGGAATGCTGTGCAGGTCGCCGGGCTTGCACGCCGCCAGCCACGGAGACTTGTTCGATGCCACGCGCGTGGTCACCATCATGCTCTGGTGGCGCGCGATCGTATTGAAGGTCAGCGTCGGCGAATCCGCCGTCATCTCGGTGATCTCGCCGTAGGGCACCAGACCCAGCTTGATCAGCGCCTGGAAGCCGTTGCAGATGCCGAGCATCAGACCGTCGCGCTCCTTGAGGAGCCTGTGCACAGCCTCGGTCACCTTCGGGTTGCGGAAGAATGCCGTGATGAACTTGCCCGAGCCGTCGGGCTCGTCGCCGCCGGAGAAGCCGCCGGGAATCATAATCATCTGCGACTGTTCGATCGCCTTGACCGCTGCTTCGACCGACTGCTCAATATCCGATGCGGAGAGATTGCGGATGACCAGCACCTGCGGCACGGCACCCGCGCGCTCAAAGGCTCTTGCGCTGTCGTATTCGCAGTTGGTGCCGGGGAAGACCGGGATCAGCACGCGCGGCTTTGCGACCTTGACAGCCGGTGCCGGGCGCGATGCCGCCTTATGCGTATACGCCTCGATCGTCTTGAACTCGGTTTTGATGCGGCACGGGAACACCGATTCGAGCTTGCCCTCCCATGCCTTCTGGAGCGTGTCCATGCTGATCGTGTAGCTGTCGGAGAAGATCTTGTACTGTGCGGTCGTTCTGCCGATGACCTCCTCGCCGTCCTTCGCCGGACCCTCGAGCTCGATCAGGAAGGAGCCGGGGATCGGCTGGAAGAGCACGGTCTCGGGGAGCTGCTTTGTGAATTCAAAGCCGATGTGATTGCCCATTGCCATCTTGGCGAGACCCTCGGCGACACCGCCGTTCGAGACCGTCCAGACCGCCTTCGCTCTGCCGTCCGTGATGATCTGCTCGACCTGATCGAACACGCGGCGGATGCTGTCCCACTCGGGCAGCCCCGTGCTGTAATACATCGGGGCGATGCGGATGACGGTGTGCCCCGCCGCCTTGAATTCCGTGGACACCACGCGCTTTGTGTCCGCCGTGGAGACCGCGAACGACACGAGCGTCGGCGGAACGTCGATGTGCTCGAAGGTGCCGGACATGGAATCCTTGCCGCCGATGGAGGCACAGGAGAGCTCAAGCTGTGCCTTGAAGGCGCCGAGCAGTGCCGAGAACGGCTTGCCCCAGCGCTTGGGGTCATTCTGCGTGCGCTCGAAATACTCCTGGAAGGTCAGCCAGCACTGATGCCACGAGCCGCCCGCCGCGATCACCTTGGCGACGGATTCGATCACCGCGAGCATTGCGCCGTGATAGGGCGACTGCTCCGAAAGCGTCGGGTGGAAGCCCCAGCCCATGACCGAGCAGGTCGTGGTCTCGCCCGAGAGCACCGGGATCTTCGCAGCCATTGCCTGCGCCGGGGTGAGCTGATAGGCGCCGCCGAACGGCATCAGCACTGTGCCCGCGCCGATCGTCGAGTCGAATTTCTCGACCAGACCCTTCTGCGAGCAGATATTGAGGCTGCTCATCATCTCGCGCCAGCCCTCGGGGGTGTCCTCAAAGGCGGATTCGTAGGTCTCGGCCTTGCTCGCGGGTGCTGCCGCGATGATATCGGTGTGCTTTTCCGCACCGTTGGAGTTGAGGAAGGTGCGCGACAGATCAACGATCGTTCTGCCGTTCCAGTTCATGCGCAGGCGGTTCGTGTCGGTCGCGACTGCGACGACGGTCGCCTGCAGGTTCTCTCTTGCCGCGGCTGCCATGAATGCCTCGACATCCTCGGGCGCGACGACCACAGCCATGCGCTCCTGCGATTCGGAGATTGCCAGCTCGGTGCCGTCCAGACCGTCATATTTGCGGGGAACGGCGTTGAGGTCGATATCGAGCCCGTCGGTCAGCTCGCCGATCGCGACGGAGACACCGCCCGCACCGAAGTCATTGCAGCGCTTGATGAGGCGCGTGACCTCGGGGTCGCGGAAGAGGCGCTGCAGCTTGCGCTCCTCGGGCGGATTGCCCTTCTGCACCTCTGCGCCGCAGTGCGTCAGCGATTCGAGCGTGTGGGATTTGGAGGAGCCGGTCGCGCCGCCGCAGCCGTCTCTGCCGGTCTTGCCGCCGAGCAGGATGATGATATCGCCCGGCTGGGGTCTCTCTCTGCGGATATTCTCAGCGGGAGCCGCACCGACGACCGCGCCGATCTCCATGCGCTTTGCGACATAGCCCGGGTGATAGACCTCGGTGACATGCCCCGTCGCCAGACCGATCTGGTTGCCGTAGGAGGAATAGCCGTTTGCCGCGCCGACCGTGATCTTGCGCTGCGGCAGCTTGCCGGGGATCGTGTCGGAAACGGGCACGAGCGGATTTGCCGCACCGGTCACGCGCATTGCCTGATAGACATAGCTGCGCCCCGAGAGCGGGTCGCGGATCGCGCCGCCCAGACAGGTCGCCGCGCCGCCGAAGGGCTCGATCTCGGTCGGGTGATTGTGCGTCTCATTCTTGAACATGAGGATCCAGTCCTCGGTGCCGTGATCGGTCTCGACCTTGATTTTGACCGAGCATGCGTTGATCTCCTCGCTCTCGTCGAGCGCGGGGATTTTGCCGTCGGCTTTCAGCTTGCGCATTGCCATCGTCGCCATATCCATGAGCGTGACCGGCTTGTCGCCGCGTCCGAGCTCGCGCTTGATGCGCAGATATTCGTCGTAGGTCTCTTGGATATAGGGAGTGGCGATCTCCGCCTTGTCGACGGTCGTGAGGAAAGTCGTGTGGCGGCAGTGATCGCTCCAGTAGGTGTCGATCATGCGGATCTCGGTGATCGTCGGGTCGCGGTGCTCCTCATCGCGGAAATAGCTCTGGCAGAAGGTGATGTCGTCGTAATCCATCGCGAGCCCGTAGGTGCGGAGAAAATCGCGTCTGCCCTGCTCGTCCATCGCGATGAAGCCCTCCAGCGTCTCGACGGTCTCGGGCAGCGCGTAGTTGGTGTCGAGCGTGTCAACGGTGTCGAGCGAAGCCTCGCGGCTCTCGACCGGGTTGATCAGATAGTGCTTGAGACGGTCGAACTCGGCATCGGAGATCGCGCCGGTGACGATATACACTCTCGCATTGCGCACGCGGCAGCGGTCTTTTCCGTTGAGAATCTGAATACACTGTTCACAGGAGTCGGCGCGCTGGTCAAACTGCCCGGGCAGATACTCGACGGCAAACACGCGCTCCTGATTGGAGAGCAGCGGGAGCCTGTCGTAGGTGAGATCGACCGCCGGCTCGGAGAACACGGTCGGGATCGCCGCTTTGAAATCCGCCTCCGTGATGTGATCGGCGTCGTAGCGGTTGAGCACGCGGATGCCGAGGACATCGAGCTGGAGCGCCGTGCGCAGATCGGAGAGCACGGACTGTGCCTCGACCGCAAACTGCGGCTTCTTTTCTGTGTAAATGCGAAATACTGCCATATCAATTTACCTCCGCTTATGATAAAGTGAGAAATGGAAAACAAATCATGCGGCGCCGTTCAGATCAGCTTTTCAACAGCCGCTGCGGCATTGCGCACGCAGTCCTCGCAGGAGCAGAGCACCTTCCCGGTGCCGATGCCCTTGAGCGTTTTGCAGACCGTGCTGCCGCAGAGCCGTTCAAATTCGGTGAACAGCTGTCTTGCATCGGCACGCACAGGCTGCTTGCCGAGCAGTCCGAGCACGGTCTCCGCCCCGACGAGCGCGCCGCAGGTGCCCTCCGTCGTCGCCATGCCCGAGCCGAATGCCGAGCCCAGACGCATCAGCGTATCCGGCGGCAGCCGGAGCTCGTCCGCATAGGCGAGCAGCACTGCCTGACAGCAGTTCATCTGCGATTTGAGGGAAGCGGCGTAATCTGCCTTGTTCATGGCGTGAACCTCCTTCGGTCAGTTGAGATCGGCAATGAGCGCATCCTGCTCATACCCCTTTATTGTAACACAAACGACGGAATTCTGCAAACCCTTTTCGCGATTTTCCGAGAAAATTTTCACAAGTGTACCATCGCCTGTATGCCCTTGGTGAAAGCTCTGTGCATTTTGCTGCTTTTGGTTTTCCACGAGCACCTGCTGCTGTGTCCCGACCATCGCGGCAAGGCGCCCGGCGCGGATCGCACCGGCTATTTCCGACAGCGCTGCGGCACGTTCAGCCTTCACCGCGGGTGCGATCTGCCCGGGCATCTCCGCGGCTTTGGTGCCCTCCCGCTGCGAATAGGGGAACACATGCACCTTCGCAAAGCCCATCTCCCGGACAAATGCGCAGCTCTCGGCGAATTCCTGCTCTGTCTCGCCCGGGAAGCCGACGATCACGTCGGTGGTCAGCGCGGCATCGGGGAAGAGCCGGTGGATCTCAGCCGCCAGCGCGCGGTACTGCGCGGTGTCATAGTGCCGGTGCATCCGCTTTAGGACGGCGTCGGAGCCGCTTTGCAGAGAGAGGTGAAACTGCGGACAGAATTTCCCGCAGCCGCGCAGCGCGGCGAGCAGCTCAGGCGTCATGCGCTCGGGCTCGAGCGACCCCAGCCGCACCCGGAGAAATCCGGGCTGTTCCGCGCAGATGCGCACGGCTTCTGCAAGCGTCGCGCCGATGTCGTCGCCGTAGAAGCAGAGGTTGATGCCGGTCAGCACGATCTCGCGGAAGCCCTGCGCACTGAGCGTCTCTGCCTCCTCCCGCAGCCGTCCGACCGGCATGGAGCGCGACCGCCCGCGCGCATAGGGAATGATGCAGTAGCTGCAGAACTGATTGCAGCCGTCCTGAATCTTGAGGAAGGCTCTGGTGCGCGTGGTGTCGGCACAGGGCAGCGCGGAAAAGCTGTCGCCGCGCTGATAGGGCGAAATATGCGATTCGGTCTCCCCGGGGCGTGCCGCTGCCAGCGCGTCGATGCGGGCGAGCATGGCTTCGCGGTCGCGCGTGCCGGTGACAAGGTCCGCCCCGGAAAAGTCGTCCTGCGGGAACGCCTGCGGCCAGCAGCCCGTGAGGATCAGCAGCGCCCCGGGGTTTCGGCGCCTGAGCGAACGCAGCAGCTGCCGCACCTTCCGCACGCTCTCGCCCGTGACCGCGCAGCTGTTGACGATCAGGACGTCGGCATCCTCCGCCTGTCTGACACGACGCAGCCCGCGGCTGTCCAGCACGGCTGCAAGCCCGGAGCTCTCGGCCTGGTTGACCTTGCAGCCGAGGGTGATGATCTGGTAATTCATGGTTTCTCCTTGTGTATTGTGCACAAATTCAACATCAAACCCTTGTGCACCATAAACAGTATCCGGGGAAATGCAAAAAAGATGTTTGCTTTCACCCGCAAAATTCGGTCACTCGTACAAAATAGCACGATTTTGCTTGACAAAAGCCCCTTGCGGTGCTATATTTAACGCAGGGTGAATTCATGACAGCCCTTCCAAAATATATCGCTTTTCGGTGCTCGGGCAGCGCACGCTGCTGCGTTTCCCCTACCTGACGCTGCAAGCCGGCGAGCCCGTTCACCACCTGCTTTCGAGAAATGAGGTAAAAACGATGTCTGCAGTCACCGTTTATCTTCCCGAGATCACCGATGTTGAGCGTTTTGTCAATATCATGAGCCGTTTCCCCTTTGAGGCAACCCTCGTGGTCGGCAGCTATTCTGTCGATGCAAAGTCCATCATGGGCATCTTCACGCTCGACCGTGAGCAGCCGCTCCGTCTTGAGGTCGCAACGACCGATGAGACTTCGCTGCATGCTCTTGCCGAGGCGCTCGGCACTTACCTCTGCAATCCGGTTCACTGATCTGCCTTCGCGCATCATGCGAACCGGTATCATCTGACATTTTCTTTCTCGGGAGGCTTACGCCGCTCCCGGAATCCCCCTTTTTTCATGTTGCTCCCACATGCTGCCGGCGCATTGGCAGCGGGGGCAAACTCACTCAACGTATCGTCCTCTGTGCCCGTGCACAGAGACGGTGCGTCTTTTTTTGCGGGGCAGCCCCCGCGGGCGATTTCCTCTTTGTATTATGCTGCACAGCAGAAGCGAAGGAACGGAACAACACCTCACTCCTCACTCCTCACTTCTCATTTCTTGCGCGAAACGGCTCTCAAATTGATCGGGCACACCAATATCGCCATCCCCCCGGACACCGGGGGCATTTTTGTATCATGCTGCACAGCAGAAGCGAAGAAACGGAACAACTCCGCACTCCTCGCTGCTCACTCCTGATCCGAACCGCGCACTTCTCACTTCTCATTACAGGTTTGCGGTGAAGTCCGTCACCTTCCATGTGCCGTCGAGATATTTCACCGTAAACGGCTCCTCGGTGACGCCGTCGTTCTCGGTGACCATGACAAATTCGCCCGTGGTAAACCATTTCGTATGCATGCAGAAGGTGAGGCTGTCGGCGGCGGCGCCGGTGATCTTTGTGAGCTCCTCGTGGTCGGTGTAGGGGTTTTCGGGCATTGCCGGCTGAAGATAGAGCCTGCCGCCCGTTTCCTTGTAGACGCCGTCCAGACCGCCCCAGATCTCCGTCGCGAAATATGTGTTATAGTCGGCTTTCACCTGCGCGAGCGTCATGCTCTTGGGCTCGACGGCACACCAGCCCTCTGTGTCTGATTGACCCAGCCCGGTCGCGCGGATGCCGCCCTCCTGGAAGAAATAATTCCGCAGCTTGCGCGCCTGCTGGAAGAGCAGAACGCCGAGTGCGGCGCGCTGTCCGTCGCTGAGGCTCTCCGGCTTGTCCGTGCAGGAGAAGGCGACGAATTCCGCGGAGACATAGCCCTTTTTGCCCGCCGCCTCGACCTCCATCCAGATTTCCGCGTCAAAATCGCCCTGCACATTGGCGCGGGTGACGGATCTGACCGTGACCTCCGTGCCCTGTTTGAGCGTCGTGAGTTTTTTGCCGGACGCGGAGGGCTTGTCGCGCAGATTGAGCCCGCTGCGTGCAAACACATAGCCCTTGCCGGTGAGCGCAGATTTGCTGCCCTTCGCGAAGATATCGAGCACATCGCGCTGATCCTTGATCTCCGTGACATTCCCCGCCGCGGTCGTTGTCTGCACAGCCGATTCGCTCCGTGATGCGGCGGTCGTGCCGTCGGTCAGCGTCGTCAGATCGGTCAGCGTGGTTCCTTCGGTCAGCGCGGTCGCTTCGGTCAGTGTCGTCAGATCGGTCAGCGCGGTCGCTAGAGTCAAAGTCGTCACGTCGGTCAGGGTCGTCACATCGGACAGCTTGGTCTGGTCGGTGACAGCCGGGCTGCCGGAATCCTGCGGGGTGCAGGCGCAGAGCAGCACAGCCGCCGTGACTGCTGCCGTCAGTTTGGAACAGTGTTTCATCAGGTCATCCTCCGTTTCGGTTATGGTTGGTCTGCGCCGTTTTTCATGCGCTGCAGGAGCGCGCCGCCGTTCTCCCTGAGCCATTTGTGCCATTTGTCATACTCTGGGAACACGCGGTAGACATGCGCATAGAACGCCTTGGAATGGTTCATCTCGAGGCGGTGGCAGAGCTCGTGCACGATGACGCTGTCGAGCGCCTGCGGCGGCGCGAGCATGAGCAGGCAGTTGAAATTGAGATTGCCCTCTGCCGAGCAGCTGCCCCAGCGCGTTTTCTGGTTGCGCACGGTGATCCTGCCGTAGGTGACGCCGAGCAGCGCTGCATAATGCTGCACGCGCGCCGGGATGACCCGGCAGGCTTCCTCGGCGAGGCGCAGCAGATCGGCATAGGTCAGCGGCGGGAGCGCGGCTGCTTTTTTCTGCGACTCCTTCTGCTTTTTCAGCATGGCATTGATCTCTGCGGCATGCTTGCGCAGAAACAGCTCGATCTCCGCGCGCGGCAGCCCGGTCGGCGCCCCGACGCGCAGTCTGCCGTCCTCGGTCAGCTTGGCGGAGACCGTTTTCCGCGCTGAACGCACGATGAAGATTTCTGCCGGTATCTCCTGCATACGCAGAATCTCGGGCGGTTTTGCGGCTGCCACGGCGTTACGCTCCCTTCTGTAATATTCCGGTTCTATTATAGCCGATTCTGCTAAAAAAGTCAATTCCATGCAACCGATCGCCCCCATTTTCTGATATAATAAGTGAAGGGCAGCGGCGATACCGGTTGAGCCGCAGACGAAAGGAGGAAGCGCCGATGGAGGACCGCGATATTATTGGGCTGCTGCAAGCCCGCGACGAACGCGGACTGGAGGAGCTGCGCCGGAAATACGGCAGGAGCTTGCGGACCGCAGCGCTCCGATCCGTATCGTGCCCGGAGGATGCCGAGGAGGTCGTCAGCGATGTGCTGATGCAGGTCTGGCAGGCGATCCCGCCCGCAGAGCCCGACGATCTGTTCGGGTTTCTGTCAACACTCACAAAGCGCACGGCGATCAACCGCTATCACCGCGACAGCGCACAGAAGCGCGGCGGCGGGGAGCGTCCCGCGGTGCTCGAGGAGCTCGCAGAGTGCCTGCCCGCGCAGGATAATGTCGCGGCACATGTCGAGCAGAAGGCGCTGACGGCTGCGCTCAACCGCTTTCTCACGGCGCTGCCCGCGGAGATGCGGCGTGTCATGGTGCTGCGCTATGTCCGCGAGCAGAGTGTGCGCGAGATCGCAGCGCACGGTCAGATTTCCGAGGCAAAGGTCAAATCCATGCTGTTCCGCGGCAGAAAAAGGCTGCGGGCATTTCTGGAAAAGGAGGACTGGCTATGAACGAGCAGGAGCTTTTGCAGGCGTTCTCCCGGGTCGACCGGGGCTTTGTCGAGGAGGCAGAGCAGCCTGTGACCAGAAATTCACCGGTGCTGCTGCGCGTGACCGCATCTCTTGCTGCTGTCGCGGCGGCATGTGCGGGAATTTATTTCGGGATGCGCTGGCTCGGCAGGCAGCAGGGCATCACCTATGCGCCGGGCTATTCCGACAACCTCATTGAATCAGCAGTGTCCGATACGCAGACAGACAGCACATCGGCAGACACGACCGGCACGCAGACGACAGTGACGACCGTCTCGCAGACCGAACAGACAACCGAAGCGGCGGTCACGGAGCAGACGACCGGATCGGCAGCGGAGACAGCCGGAACGACCGGTCAGACAACGAATACGACGGCAAAGCAGACGACCCAAACGACAGCGAAGCAGACGACAGCGAAGCAGACGACAGCGAAGCAGATGACAGCGAAAACGACCGGAACGACGCAGCGCACGACGGAATCGACGGTTACGACCGCACAGCCGCCCGCACAGGCAGACCCCGAAGCGGTCATTCAGCAGCTCAAGACAGGTTATCTGCACGGCTTTGACTGGGATGCGGAGCGGGTCTTCCGGAGCGGCGAGGCGGAGGCGCATCTGCCCTGCGAGATCGACTGTGTGCCATACGGCGTGGCGTTTCTCTGCCGCGACAGCGATCTCGAAGCACTGAAGGCAGGCATGATCGGGCAGTATCCGGTCAACTGGTCGGAGGGCGCGTGGACGGATGCGGGCGGCAGCGGCATCGGCTATGTGAACGGCGCGTCGGCGGACAACTGCCTTGTGCAGCCGGTGTCGGGCTTTGTATATCAGTATGGCGGTGACAATGCGATGGAAATGTCCGGCACCGGGCACTCGTTCAGCTTTCGCTATGACCAGCAGACACAGTGCCGCGTGATGAACGATTTTTCCGGATATGCGCGGGAGGGCTGGACGGTCTGCATGGCATCGGTGCAGGCGCCGATCTGCTGTACGCCCGGCGGCGCGGTCTACCGCGATTACACAGAGCTGATCCGTGCGCTTGCCGAAAAGCCGGAGACCGTGCTGCTGGACATTGTGTACGGTGAGGAGTGCAGCTTCGGTCTGCCGGAGCCGATCATTGACGAAATCTACGAATTCTATGTGCATATTCCGGACGGAGCCGCCGTGCCCGGGGCACTCTCCGCATACGGCACGGTCGATGAAATGTCGGGAATCCCGGGCGATTCGTATTGGCTGTTGGAGACTCATAATGATTTCAGCAGCGCATACGGCTGGTATGGGCTGGAGCTCTCGGACGATGCGGTGCAGCGTTTTCTCAGCCCGGCGAGCAACGAAGGCTTGCAGCAGCTCTGCGAGGAGCTCGAAGCGATCCCGGGCGTCCGCCTTGCACAGCCCGTAATGGAATACTATGCCTAAATGAGAAGTGAGGAGGGGGAAGCAGGAGGGAGGAAGTGAATGCGGAATCATGGCGCGCCGCCGCGAAAATAAAGAATCAGCCGTCCCATATTCGGGGCGGCTGATTGTTTTTTCAGCAGAGGAAACGAAAGTGACGGAACAACTCCTCACTCCTCACTCCTAACTTGACCTGCTCCCTCCTACCTTCTCATTTCTCGCTCACCGCCGCCACTTCATCGAAATGTCGAACGCCTTGACGCTGTGGGTCAGCGCACCGATGGAAATGATATCGACGCCGGTCTCCGCGACGCCGCGCAGCGTCTCGTGCGTGATGCCGCCCGACGCCTCGAGCACGGCGCGTCCCGCCGTGATCTCCACGGCTCTGCGCATCGTGTCGTTGTCCATGTTGTCGAGCATGATGATATCGGCTCTCGCTTCGAGCGCCTCTGCGAGCTCGTCCAGCGTGCGCACCTCGACCTCGATCCGCACCATGTGCCCGATATGCTGTCTCAGCTGCGTGATCGCGGGAATGATGCCCCCGCAGGCGTCGATGTGGTTGTCCTTGAGCATCGCGCCGTCGGAGAGGTTGAAGCGGTGATTCTTGCCGCCGCCGCAGCGCACGGCATATTTCTGCATTGCCCGGATGCCCGGCAGGCATTTGCGCGTGTCGGCGATCGAGGCATTCGTGCCCGCAACGATATCGACGCATCTGCGCGTCTCCGTCGCGATGCCCGAGAGATGCTGCAGCAGATTCAGCGCCGTGCGCTCGCCCTTGAGGAGCGTGCGCGTTCTGCCGTGCATTTCCGCGAGAATATCGCCGTATTTCACACGGTCGCCGTCCTTTGCCTTTGCGGTGAAGGTCACGCCCTCGCCCACCAGCGCGAATACGCGCGCGGCGATCTCCATGCCGCAGAGCACGCCCGCGTCCTTCGCCATCAGATAGGCGTCGGATTCGTGTGCCTCGTCGAGCAGAAAGTCGGTTGTCACGTCGAGCCCGGTGATATCCTCCTCCAGCGCGTGCAGGATCACCTTGTCGACATAGGATTGCAGCAGCTCCATTACAGTTGTTCCTCCAGAATCAGATAGGCACAGGTCGCCTGCGATTTCGCCTCGAGATAGTCAAGGTCCATTTTCCAGTCCTCGCACGCGATCAGCTGAATCAGCTCGGTCACGCGGGCATAGGCTTTTGGCATGTTTTCGGTGTTGGGAATGACAAAGTAGTTTTCCTGCAGAATCTTGCGCAGCTCGGTGCGGATGCCGTGCGGGATCGGCTCGGTCGCGGTGATCTCCGGGAAGCTGCCCTGCTCAAAGCGCGGGCTGATATCTGCGGCTTCCCTTGCGATCTCCTGCGCGGCTCTGCGCGAGAAGACCAGCGCCTCGAGGAGCGAATTGCTCGCGAGACGGTTGTTGCCGTGCACGCCGGTGTGCGCGCACTCGCCGCAGGCAAAGAGCCGGTCGACACGGGTCTGCGCGTTGGAGTCGACGTCGATGCCGCCCATGAGATAATGCTGGCAGGGATAGATCGGCACAGGCTCCTTCGTCAGGTCGTAGCCCTGCTCGAGCAGCTTGTTGTAGATCTTCGGGAAGCGCTTTTTGACCTCCTCGGGGTCCTCGTGGGTGATATCGAGCCAGAAATCCTGCGAGCCGGTGCGCTGACTCTCCAGAATGATCGCGTGCGAGACGACGTCGCGCGGGGCGAGCTCCAGACGGTCGTCATAGCGCTGCATGAAACGCTCCATGTTGCAGTTTCTGAGATAGGCGCCCTCGCCGCGCACCGCCTCGGAAATGAGGAAGCATTCGCGGGTGTGCTTGTTGTTGAAGGCGGTCGGGTGGAACTGGATCAGGCTGAGATTCTTGATGCGCGCGCCGAGCTCATAGGCGATGCGGATGCCGTCGCCGGTCGCGATCGCGCTGTTGGTGGTGTATTCGTAGACACGCCCGATGCCGCCGGTCGCCATGATGAGAAAATGGCAGTTGACCGGGGTGAGGGTATCCCCGCGCAGCAGCTCGACGGTGAAGCCGGTCCCGGTCTTGACCGCGCGGCTCATGACGGTGTGCTCGGAGATCGTGACATTCGGCAGCAATGCGGTCTGAGCAAGCAGTCCGCGCAGAATCTCCGCGCCGGTCGAATCGCGGTAGTGGAAAATGCGCCTGCGGCAGTGTCCGCCCTCGAGGGTGCGGTCGAAGTCGCCGTCGGGGTTTTTGTCGAAGTCAACGCCGTATTCCACAAGCTGCTCGATATCCTGCGCCGCCTCGGAAACGAGGATCTGCAGGGTCTTCGGGTTGTTGGTGAAGGCGCCGGCGATGCGGGTGTCGTTGGCGTGCAGCTCGATGTTGTCGTCGGGGGAATTCCACACACCGGCGATGCCGCCCTGTGCAAGGGCAGAGTTGCAGAGCGTCGCCTCGCGCTTGGCGAGCACGAGCACCCTGAGGTCTGCGGGCAGATGCAGTGCGGCATAGAGCCCGGCGGCGCCCGCGCCCGCGATGATCACGTCATAGTTTTGTTCCAGTTGCAGCATGAATCAGCTCTCCTTTTCGGAAACAGTGGGGGTTCTGCTGACATTATAGCACATTCCGACGAAAAAAGCAATGAGAAATGAGAAGTGAGAAGTGAGAAGTTAGAAATGAGATGCGGCTGCGGGGAATGCGGAATCTTTTTCAGCCCGCCGCAAACCGACAGAATTCGCAGCGCAGACGCGGTAAAATAAAAAGAGACCCGACAGACGGGCACAGAAGGAAAGGATACGATATCACATGACAGAACTCAAAGCAGAGCCCGGAAGGCTGACCGTCCTTCTCGAGGGCGAGCTCGATCACCACCGGATGCGGGATATCCGCGAAACCGTCGATCAGGCTGTGCATGAGCAGCTCCCCGGGGTGCTCGTGCTCGATTTCCGGCGCGTGACCTTCATGGACAGCTCCGGCATCGGGCTGATCATGGGCAGATGGCATCTGCTCGAGGAATACGGCGGCGTCCTCGAAATCCACAATCCGGCGCCGCAGATCAGAAAGGTGCTGCGGCTCTCCGGCGCGGACAGGCTCGCCGTCATTCGCAGCTATGCGGCATGCGGCACGGGAAAGGAGCAGGCACATGAGATCGCTCAATGAGCTGCGGTGCAGCTTTCCGGCAAGATCGGAGAACGAACAGTTTGCGCGGACGGCGGTCTGCGCCTTTGCTGCACAGCTCGACCCGACCGTCGAGGAGCTCGCCGACCTGCGCACGGCAGTCTCCGAGGCTGTCACCAATGCAGTTGTGCACGGCTACCGCAGTGTGCCCGACGGGGTCATCTCCGTGACGGTGCGGCTGCTGCCGGACAGCGTCATCTATGTCCGCATCGCCGATAAGGGCTGCGGCATCGCGGATATCGGGCAGGCAATGCAGCCGCTCTGGTCGGGGGCGCCGGGCGAGGAGCGCGCCGGGCTCGGGTTCACGGTCATGCAGAGCTTCACCGATTCGCTGCAGGTCTCGAGCCGCCCCGGCACCGGCACGACCGTCACGATGCGAAAGCGCATACATCATGCAGACGGCAGCACGGGCTGAGGAGCATCTCGGGCTGGCGCATCTCTGCGCAAACCGTTTCCGCGGCCGCGGCATCGAATATGAGGAGCTCTATTCGGCGGGCTGCCTCGGGCTGGTCAAGGCGGCAAATGCGTTTGACCCCTCGCGCGGGGTTTGCTTCTCGACCTATGCGGTCCCGGTGATCATGGGTGAGATCCGGCGGCTGTTCCGCGACGGCGGCAGCGTGCATGTGAGCCGGGCGCTGAAGCAGCGCGCGCAGGAGGCATGGCGGGTCAGCGGGGAGATCGCGCAGGAAAAGGGGGCTGCAGCGACTGTCGCGGAGGTCGCAGCGGCACTCGGGCTGACCGAATCCGAGGCGGCAGAGGCGCTCTGTGCCGCGCAGCCCGCGGTCTCGCTGACGGCGCTGACCGAGGACGGCACGGGGGCATGGGATATTCCGGTGCCCTCGCCGGAGACCGCGCTGCAGGAGCGGCTGGCGCTGCAGCAGGTGCTGGCGCTGCTGGAGCCTTCCGACCGGGAGCTGATCCGTCTGCGGTACCGGCTGGGGCTGACACAGCAGCAGACGGCGGTGCGCATGCAGATGACACAGGTGCAGGTCTCACGCCGCGAGAAGAAGATCCTGACCTTTCTCCGCGCGGAGCTGATGCGCTAGGGAAACACGGATTAAATCTGGTGCGCAAGGATGCTTTCGATCAAGCGCGCTTGATCTGTCAGATTTTTCGTCAGATTGTATGAAAACGACGCCGCTGGGCTGGCGCATGTTTGCAAGCAAACTGCGCAGTTCCGCTCCGCGGAACATGCGCCCGGCAAGGAGTTTTCGTGCAAGATGACGGAAAATATGCAAGCAGATTGCGTGCCAAGCCGTAAGGCGTGATTTAATCAGTGGTTCCCTAGGGAAACACGGATAAAAGTGCCTTCGGCGGATTGAAATTGGGTACTCCGTCCCCAAACCTCTGCCAAAGGCTTGACACTTGAGCGAGGTGCGCGGCAGAGCCAGCATAAGCATTGCGCAGCAATGCGATGGAATCGGCGGTTTCCCAGCTGAAAACGGTGATCCTGCAGCGCGGCTCACAGTGCCTCCAGAGCTTCCTTCGCAATGTCTCTTCTTTGGGCGTATGTCGGCACCTCGGGGCACTGTGCGGCAAGCTGCTCCCAGATGCGCAGCGCCGCGGAGAAATGCGCTCTTCGGTCATCCGTCTGCTTTGCAATGCAGCCGAGCTTATAATGTGACACAGCAAGATCGTCATGTGCCTCAGGCGTTCCGGTCTTCTCCGAAAGCTGTTCACGAATATGCATTGCCTTTTCGTAATACTGCTTCGCCTCTGTCAGCCGGCTCATCTCTGTGCAGATATCGCCGAGATTGTTATAGCTGCACGAAAGATCGCGCCACGCACCGACCGTTCCGGTCTTCTCCGCGAGCAGTCTGAGAATCTGCAGAGACCTTTCGCAATACTGCAGTGCATCTGTCAGTAATCCAAGTTCTATAAAGATTTTGCCGTATTTATCATAGCTGATCGACAGATCGCGCCACGCTTCCACCGTCCCGGCCTCCTCGGCAAGCTGTCCTCGGATCTGCAGCGCCTTTTTGTAATACTGCAATGCATATTTCAATCCGCCCTGTGCTTTACAGATATTGCCGAGACAGTCATAGCTGCACGAAAGATCGCGCCGTGCCTCGACCGTCCCGGTATTCTCTGCAAGCTGTTCGCGGATCTGCAGCACCTTTTCGTAATACTGCCGAGCCTCTGTCAGTACGCCCTGTGCTTCACAAATGCTGCCGAGATGACCATAGCTGATGGAAAGATCGCGCCGCGCCTCGACCGTTCCGGTTTCCTCCGCAAGCGGTTCACGGATCTGCAAAGACTGTTCATAATACCGCTGCGCCTCGGTCAGCCTGCCCTGTGCTTCGCAGATGCCGCCGAGCTTGTTATAGCTGACGGACAGATCGCGCCTTGCCGCAGCCGTTCCGGTCTCCTCGGCAAGCTGTTCATCGATCTGCAGCGACAGCGCATAATACCGCTGCGCCTCGGTCAGCCTGCCCTGTGCCCGGCATATATCGCCGAGCCTGTTATAGCTGACGGACAGATCGCTCCGCGCCCCGACCGTTCCGGTTTCCTCAGCAAGCTGTTCACGGATCCGCAGGGACTTTTCATAATACCGCTGCGCCTCGGTCAGCCTGCCCTGTGATTTGCAGTTATCGCCGAGATTGTCATAGCTGACGGACAGATTGCGCCGCGCCTCGACCGTATCGGTCTCTGCTGCAAGCTGTTCACGGATCTGCAAGGATTTTTCATAATACCGCTGCGCCCCGGCCAGCCTGCCCTGCGCTTCACAGATACCGCCGAGACGGTCATAGCTGATCGACAGATCACGCCGCGCCTCGACCGTTCCGGTTTCCTCCGCAAGCGGTTCACGGATCTGCAGGGACTGTTCATAATACCGCTGCGCCTCGGTCAGCCTGCCCTGCGCTTCACAAATAAAACCGAGCTGGTTATAGCTGACGGACAGATAGCGTCTCACAAAGGAAAAGCTAAATTCCGCACACCGTTCTGTTCCGTGAAGCATCTCCTCGTAGACAGCGCCTGCCTCCTCCGGCTTGCCGACTGCACGCAGCGCATCGCCGAGATCACAAAGTGCATTGAGCCAGTAAAGCGCGTTTTCTTCGGCAGGGTCCGCTTCAAACAGCTTTTCCCGTACATCCGCGAGTCTTCTCTGCCAACCGATCGCCTTGTGGTAATCCCGCTTGACGCCCTCGCCGCTGTTGTACATATCGACGAGCTTCTGCATCGCCTCGGGCAGCTCGCGCTCCGCCGCGCCCTCAATCAGCCGCAGCGCCATGTCATAGTCGGTTTCGACGTCGATGCCGCCCAGATATGCGAGCCCGATGAAGAAATTGTGCTGGGGGTCGTCGTCGTTGTCGGGCTTTGCGACATTTGCCAGCAGCACCGCCAGCGAATCCGCAAGTGCTTCCTGATTGTGCGAATCCACGCACGCCGGAATCGCGTCGAAATGCTGCTCCAGCGTTTCACGGTCGGTCGGCTGTAATTCCGCCGGCAGAATTTTCATGCCCGCGGAATTGGCGTCGGGATATTCGTTCCGCATGACGTAGTTGCCCTGTTCGAGCAGATTCGGTGTCACGACCAGCGCGAACAGTTCGCTTTTCCGTATCGCCTCCTGAATCGCCTGATTGAAGCTCTCGCCCGGCACCAGAAATTCATCGTACCAGATCGCGATATCGCGGCAGAAGTCGTTTTTGTGGATCAGCCGCATCAGCTCCTGCGCAAAGCGGCGGTCCTTTTTGCGGTAGCTCAGGAAAATATACGCATCGAATGCGTCGCGGACCTTCAGCGCCGTTTCGTCGCCGATCAGCACGGAATTGAGATAGCGCGTGAGCTTTTCCTCGTAGGAGATCGCGGTATCGTCGTGCGCAGTGAGGTCAAGGCACTGCAGGTCGCCGCAGATGCGGTTGAATTCCAACGCCAGTTCCGATTCGACCAGAATCGGCAGAACGGGAATATGCCGCTCCATCGCAAACGGGAACACGACACGCCGTGCAAAGCAGTCGCGGTAGAGAAACCGGCTGCTGACAGGTATTACAATGAGCTGCATGCGCGAGAGGTCGCTCTCGAAGTTTTCTGCATCCGCGGGAGATTCGGGGTCCTCCTCATAGAAAATGGCGCAGTTCTGGCGTTCGAGAATCTGCGCGGAGAGCGGCTCGAGCCACTGCGCAAAATCGTCGGGACAGCCGGTGAAAAAGACGCGCTGCAAGCCCTGCGGCGAGCGGCTGCTTCGGGTTTTGTACTGCATGATAATCCGTCCCTTCTGCATGTTTTTTGCTTTATTATAGCACCGGTTTTCGCGATTTGTCAAGGCAATCGCGCCGCTGCAAAGCCCCGCCCAAAAAGCACCCCCGCAGGCATTCGGTCGGTACTAATATAGATGTTTTTCAATCACTATTGATGTACCAACTAAGTCTTGAAGATTAGATGCGCAGGATAAATGTCGATATGCAAGGAAGAAAGCCGCCGCCGGGCTGGCGCCCGGCAAGGTTTTCTGACGCAGCAGATCGGCATTTAGACAAGCAGATGACTTCAAGATTTAGTTGGGACATCAATATTATGTAAAGACCTATACAGCGGGCTATAAAACAGAGTAGGCAGAGCTTCTACCACGAAGTTCTGCCTATTTTTCATTATGATGTTTCTTCATATGATGAAGAGTATTGCTTAGCTTTTAGTCTATGAATAACCTGATTCCGCAGAACTCAAATCAACCGATGAACGAAAAGCATTGAAATTTTGCGAAAAAGCCCGTGTTTGATTGCTATATTCAATTTCACCCAGTGGGTGAAGTTTTGAAACACGAGAAGAATAATGAAAAACCATGTGATTTTGTTGCTTTTCAGTGCTTTGCATTCCACGGGCTTTGCGGAATCAAGTGAGACACAGAATCTTTTAACTCGAAATGATACTCCGAGCTGATTTCGATTTTACAGAATCGCGCAAATTAGTGTATATAATCATAGAAAGCACTTGAAAACATCGGATATTTGTGTTATAATATATAATAAGGCTAAATAGTGCTTGTACAGAGGTCATTTCATCCGGTAATGACAGCGTGTTTTATGAATGTGACCACTGCACTGTCAGCAGACATCAAATGATAAAGAATCAATGAAAGGAAAGACTGGAGGTCAGAATATGCAGGAATTGCTGAAACGTAAAAAAGGGCTTCACAGAAGCGTATTGATCGTGGATGATGAATTCATCGAACGCGAAATACTGGGAGAAATGCTGAAAAATGACTATTCTGTCCGATATGCTGAAAACGGTGCACAAGCGCTTGCTATGATCCGCGAGAACAAACTGACGCTGTCGCTTGTCATTCTTGATCTGCACATGCCGGAACTTGACGGTTACAGTCTTCTGCAGATCATGCGTGCCGACAGTGAGCTCCGGCGCATCCCTGTGATCGTTCTGACCTCCGAAGCCGGTGCCGAGGTGAAGAGCCTCCAGCTTGGCGCTGCTGATTTCATTACCAAGCCCTATGATATGCCGGATATCATCCGGGCACGAGTCAGTCATGCCATCGAACTCGCCGAGGACAGCATCATCATCCATGAGATCGAGCGCGATCCGCTCACCGGTCTGTTCAACAAAGAGTTTTTCTTTGAGTACGGCAAACGCCTCGATCAGCAGAACGGCCATATGAAGATGGATGCGTTGGTCATGGATATCAACCGGTTCCGTATCGTCAATGAACTCTACGGCAAGCAGTACGGCGACCTTGTTCTGAAAAAAATCGGTTGCAGTATCCATGAACTGGTGGAACGATCCGGCGGGCTTGCGTGTCGGTATGACGGCAACTGCTTTTATGTCTACCTTCCGCATCGGGAAGATCTGTCTGAGAAATTGCCGGATTATATCGCAAGGATGAGTGAACTGCTGGGCGACCGCAAGATCACCGTTAGGATGGGCGTATATTCCGATGACGGTGAAGAGCTGGATATGGAACGCCGCTTTGACCGTGCCAGACTTGCCGAACGCAAGCTGCGCAACAGCTATGAAACACGCTTCAACTTCTATAATGCAGAGCTCCACAGCAAAGAACTTCACGCAGAACGGCTCATCAACGATATGGAGCAGGCACTTGCCGAGAAGCAGTTCCGGGTCTACTACCAGCCGAAATATAACATTCAGGGCACAAAGCCCGTACTGACCAGTGCAGAGGCACTCGTGCGCTGGTTCCATCCGGAATTCGGCATGGTCAGCCCTGGTGAGTTTATCCCCGTCTTTGAGAAGAACGGACTGATCCAGAAGCTTGACCGCTATGTCTGGAACGAAGCGGCTGCGAAGATCGCAGAATGGCACAGGACCTTCGGCTTCTATCTGCCGGTATCGGTGAATGTGTCCAGAGTGGATGTGTTCAATCCGCAGCTGGGCGATATCCTGTGCGAGATCGCCGACAGAAACGGTCTTTCCGCCGAAAATCTCCTGCTGGAGATCACGGAATCCGCCTATACAGACAATTCACGCCAGATCATCGACACCGTTTCGGCACTTCGCAGCAGAGGATTCCGGATCGAAATGGATGATTTCGGCTGCGGCTATTCCTCGCTGAATATGCTGACTTCCCTTCCGATCGACGCATTGAAGCTGGATATGAATTTTATCCGGAACATCTGCACGGATAAAAAGGCGTACAAGCTCGTTGCGATCATGATGGATATCGCGAAGCTCCTGGAAGTCCCTGTGATCGCAGAAGGCGTGGAGATCAGGGCGCAGATGGATCTGCTCAAGGATCTGGGATGCGATATCATTCAGGGATACTATTTCTCCAAACCCCTTCCGGCGGAGGATTTCGATAAGCTGCTGACAGCAGAAAGAGAGGCAAAGGAACATGCTTACAATTGATGCATTACGTGAATTTGGCGCTGATGTGGATGACGGGCTTGCCCGCTGTATGAACAATGAGAGTTTCTATCTCATGCTCGTCCGGAAGGCGGCAGAGACAGAGCGTCTGTCGCAGCTTGAGATCCAGCTGCAGGCAGGCGATCTGGATGCTGCTTTTGAGACCGCGCACGCGCTCAAAGGTCTGTACGCGAATCTTTCTCTGACACCGCTGACAAAGCCCGTCAGCGAGTTGACCGAGCTTCTCCGGAACCGGACAGATACGGATCATTCTGCACTGCTCGCGGAAGCCAAAGCACAGTTTGAAAAGCTGTGCAGCCTGGCAGCGGAGTGATCGGCGATGCAGAAACAGATCTCTGCGGGGATCATCATCAGCTGTCATCCTGATTTTGAGGATGATCCGGTTTCTGGGGAGTGTGCCAACCTCGTTCCGGAGCAGATCGGCATTATATGCGAGGGTGCAGATTCCGGTACGGATACAATCGGAATGTGCAGAGAGCCTGTCATGCAGATCGTTACCGAAGATTCCAGTAAACGTTATAAGGAAAAAGATATCTTTTGAATCACCTAATCCTACTCTATTACAGGAAAACAGAGAGGGAATCTGTGAATTTGAATCGTGTAAATATATACCAAGTTCAGGATTTTCGATTCAAAAACAGCATTCTTACTACTGCAGTGATGCATTACGATATGTCCCATACAAGTTCCAAAATAAGTTAGCAATCCGCCTGTAATCTAAGCACCTTTCAGTATTCAGCATAAAAAAATAAATTCTGGAGATAAGTATAGACTTATATCCCCAAAAGTGATACAAAATAAGTTGAAGTCTGCTCTTGAAATTACAAAATGATTGCAGGGAAGAAACAGCTGCATGTAATATACCGGAGTTTCAAAACATGAGGGAGTGGAATGCGTTGTGAAAAAAACCTGGGTCATTATCGTTAACGTGTTCATTATGATCGCTATGCTGATCTTTGTCGTGATGTATTCCAACTTTCAGAGCAAAGATGCATCACAAAGACAGGTAGAACATTTTGAAAATACCACGCTCACGATGGAGCGTGTCACTGAGAATTATCTGGAGGGCGAACAGCGCATCTGCGATGTGTGGGCACGCTATATCAACAGCAGGGACATGACCATTGAGGAAGCCGTTTCCTTCATCCGGCTCTCTCATGTGCTGCCGAACACATCTGCTCATATTGTGTATCTTGATACGCTGTCCGGACTGTCTACCAAGGCAAGACAGGATGCTGCCGACGATTATGCTGTTTCTTATAAGCGGACGGATCTTCTCAACGATGTGAGCTGGATCTCGGATATCGGGGAATCCATCAATATTTCCCGCGCCTATACAAATCCGATCAACGGCGAACAGTCTCTGGCATTCTGCAATTTCATCACCCTGCATGATCCGGAGACCAATGATCTCCGGATCGCCGTATTGCTGCGTGTGCTGCCGGTCACCGAATTGGAGCAGAAATGGATCTTCCCGCAGGAAGAGTATGAAAACGCTGAGCTTTCCATGATCGATGCAGGCGGCAATTATATCATCAAGGACCATTCCTTCAAAAATTCCAATTTCTTTGAGTTTTACAAGTCCTACAATGCTGCCGATCCTGCTTCTTCGCAGGAGCTCTTTGAGAAGATCACGTCTTCGACAGGATCCTTTTCGATGCGCAATTCGCGCGGTGAGGAATGTATCCTGGCATATACGCCGATCGCAGCAAAGGCGGAGTGGGCGCTGCTCAGCTTTATGCCGATGCAGGAACTTCGTGTTGACAACGAGAACTGGCTGCTGGTCTGCTTTGTTTCCGCAGGGCTTCTGATCCTGTTTGTATTTGATCTGGCAGTCATGCTGTACTTCAATCAGAAACTCCATGCAGCGGCAAGGGAAGCCGCGTCGGCGAACAAAGCGAAGACCGATTTTCTCTCTACGATGTCCCATGATATCCGCACACCGATGAATGCGATCATCGGACTTACTGCGATCATGAAGAAGAATCTCGACGACAAGGAATCTGTCCGGGAGAATCTGCATAAGATCACGCTGGCAAGCAATCATCTGCTGACCCTGATCAATGACATCCTCGATATTTCCAAGGTCGAGAGCGGAAAACTGAACCTCAGCCCGCAGACCTTCTCCATCGTTGAGACGGTTGAAAATCTGGTGAACATCTCCCAGCCAATGATCAAGGAAAAGAACATCGATTTCCATTTCCGCATCGGTCGGATGGAAACAGAGTATCTCTATGCCGATCAGCTTCGGCTGAATCAGATCTTTATCAATATCCTTTCCAACGCCATCAAATACACAGAACCCGGCGGCAGGGTCAGCGTGGATATGCACGAGGATGAGAGCAGGGAGCCGGGATGCGTGCAGATGACCTATATCGTGTCCGATACCGGCATCGGCATGAGTCCGGAGTATATGGCGAATATGTATCAGCCGTTCTCACGCCAGACGGACAGCCGCGTGAACAGCATCCAGGGAACCGGGCTCGGACTTGCCATCACAAAACAGATGGTCGATCTGATGGGAGGCACCATCGACTGCCGGAGCGAGCAGGGGAAAGGAACGACATTCACTGTTGTTCTCGATATCCCCGCTGCCGAGCATCAAAGGGAAGATATGACGCTTGAGCCGATGGACGTTCTGCTCGTTGACGATGATCCGGTACAGCTGGAGACCGCAGGCGATACGCTGCGGTCGCTCGGTGTGACTGCCGACTGTGCAGGATCTGCGGAGGAAGCGCTCGGACTTCTGAAAACAGGAAAGGGGTACAGCATGGTGCTCCTTGACTGGAAGATGCCCGGTACCGACGGCATCGAAACGACCCGCCGGATC
>JAEEGL015307195.1_pt1 | contig 36402 bp, 74 predicted proteins | sample 9134231 | NCBI WGS metagenome assembly JAEEGL01 (sample SAMN16246548, study PRJNA631951) | gut metagenome | biome: gut microbiome; feature: rumen; material: fiber-attached | host: Bos | place: Iran: Karaj | collected 2018-10 | reverse complement strand
CTTTTCGGAGTGGCTTTTTTTATTTTTGGCATGGTTTTTGTACTATATTGTGTTGAACATTAACTCAAAGAATTATGATTACAACGAAACACTTATTGGAAAAACTTGAAAAAGTAAAACAAATGACTCTTGACCTGCGAGACAATATTTTTTATGGCAGGGTGAAAAACAAGGGTAACGAAATGCTTGATGAGTTCAACAAAATCGTATGGGAAATTGAAGTGCCATTAAAGAATGGAATTAACGAGTTGGACGATACAAAGAAAATCAATGCTATAAAACAACTTGCAGAGAGTAAAAAAATTCAAACCATTGAAGATATGGGTGAAATGCTTGATAGCATCATTCGTATTGTCTATGGTGTTGAGAAGAAGCAACCATTATTTGAAAAGAAAGGAATTTGATTATGGAAATTTTATGTGCTTTTTTGTTTTTGTGCGTTATTGCAATGGCAATTACCTGCATTTATGTATCAAACAAAAGTCAAAAGGAAAATGAAGAATTGAGGAAAGAACTCAATGAATTAAAATCTCAAATATATAGTTATGAAAACATTTAGAGTTGATTGGGAGGCAATTATAAGCGCACCAACAAAGGGGAGAAGGGGAGGATTTTCGTTTATCAAAGCAGAGGATGAAAAAGAGGCGGAAAAGAAGTTTAGGAGAAATGTGTTTAAGGGTGAAGTGGTTTCGTTTATGTTTGTAAAACTTGAAATTAAAGAAGACGATGGTAACGATTGATAGTTTGTTTCACTTGGTAAAGCATTATCATTTGGAAAATGATGAGAATTGTTTTGACAAGGCGATAGAAATGGCGAACAACCAACTTTCCGATGTGTTAGATAAGGAAAGGGAATATCCGCCATTAATATACTATTTGTGCTTGGAGCAAATGGATAAGAATCCAAAGTACAAGTTTGGCAAAACATTTCATTTAATGACCGATGAGGAAAAAACTTGCGTTTTCAATGAAACAATTTCAGCACTGAAAGCACTTTTGGCATAATTTTTGCGTATTATTGAAGTGTCTAACCAATTAAAATAATAAACAATGAAAGTAAAAGATTTAATAGAAGAATTATCGTGCTTCGATGGTGAACAAGAAGTTTGCATTGCCCAACCTTCGCACGATTATTGGGGTAGTCTTTGCGCAAGCGAAGTTAATAACGCTGAAATTGCCGATGTCGCTTGGAGCGAATATCACCGCAAGAACAAGGTTATTGATGATGACCACATTGAAAACTACGAAAAAGAAGAACTAAAAAATGTCGTGCTATTGTCATAATGGCACGATATTTGTATATATTGAAGTGAGCAATTAAAATTAAATACACTATGGCAAAGGACTTGAAACACTATGTAAGAGTGCATACGCTCAATGAAGAAGGCAAGAAATCATTTGCCCTTATCGGATTTGCCGAAGAAAACGATTCTTGTGTCACTTTGGTAAGATGCGATGCCAACAAGGTTGACAAGGAAATGAGGCATTGGGGGACTTTTTCAGTAAACGATTTGAGGGTAATAAACGCACTTGATTGTGGCGAGGAATACAAGGCGGATGCCTATTCACTTGTAATTAGGCTGTCCTAAAAGCAAGTTTGGCACGATATTTGTGTATTATTGAAGTGTAAATAATTAAAATTAAATACTATGAAAGTCTTATCAATCATTTTTTCATTCTTGCTGACAATTGCAATTCTTGTACTGACAATGTGGCAAGTTTCCATTGAATCACCAATTTTTGTGGTTTGTATGTTTTTTGTTATGTGCTTTATGGCGTTTGCCATTCTTTGCAAATGTTTTGCTGAATTTTACGAGGAAAATAAGTAGTTTGGCACGATTGTTGTAAGGATATAGTTGTCTAACCAATTAAAAATAAAGAACTATGGCACACAAAATGACAAAGCAAGAAATGGTCAACGAGATTGAAAAGACCTTCAAAGAGCATCCCAATATGGAAGTTGTGGTTGCTGAATACAATTTCCGAAACACAAGGTGGGGACTTCACGGATATTGCCTTTGCCTTAGTTTTGACCATCTTATGTTAAGACCTTGGTCGGGCGCAAACACATATTGGAATGCTGACCTTATGAAGTTGAAGAAGCAACAACTTTCGGAACTTATGGAAAAAACTTGGAAGTCAATCTAAAAAACAAAAAGAAAAATGAAAGCCCACGAAATAGATTATAATACTGCACAACACAATGTGTTTTCACTTGGAAGAAAGCATTTGATTCTTGTTGTCGGTTACACCGATGGTTGCTATTCTCAATTCAATGATTACGATATTGAAGGCAACAAGCAAAGAACAACCGAAGATTTGGTTTTGAATGACCCCGATGCAAGATACGATAGTCCCAATAGATGGATTAGGTACAAGTTTAGAAGGATTTGCAGGTTGCCTTTCAAGGTTGCATATCGTTGGGCGGGTGATGATGAAATTTTCAAAATCTATCCCACTTTGTGGATTAGAACGAAAAAAATCCAAAAAGATTACTAATTTGGTACGATAATTGTATCACTATACGCAATTGCGTACTAAAACATTAAAATTATGAATTACAGACTCACTATCGTAGTAGATGAAGCAAAGTTGCGTGAAGCAACGAATGACAACGAATCATCCATTGAGTTTCTTATCGGTCAAGAAATGGGTTGTGTTGAGGATAGCGGAATCCATTTGACTGACACAGAGAAATTGCCCGATTGGGATGAATATGCAGAAGAACTTGCAAATAATATCGGTTAGAAACAAGTTTGGCACGATTATTGATATAATTAAAATTGAAGTTTAACAATTAAAAAATACAAATCATTATGAACGAAAGAAGCAAATTAATTCGTGGAATTGGGTTGCTGATTGCCCAACAAGTGAAGAATACCTTTATTGGTAAGAGAATGATTGTCCAAGACAATTCGTACATTACAACGCAAGGCGAGGTTGAGTGTGGCGGTCTTTATGGAAAGGTCGTTGAACTCATTTCGGAACCTTATGAAGCAATGGTTAAATCTGGTTTAGGTGACACCATTAAGCGCACTTGTGTCAAAGTCCGTTCAATTGAAACGGGAATTGAGTATCGCACCCTTTTCTGCGAGGATTGGATTTGCGAAAACCACGATGTGCAAAAGTACGGAGTTATCGGAAGAAACATTATCCTTCACGATGGGTCATATTCAAAAGAAATCAATGGGAAAGGTCACATTTATGGATGCGAACACGCACCAATGAAGATTATGACTGAACCTTTTGTGGAAACGATTGAAGTCGTGCCTAACACATACAATGATTATCTTTGCGTTATTGCCAAAGACCTGCGTAGCGGAAAGAACTATCGTATTCTTTTCAACGAAGAAGATTTGCAGGAAGAATCCCCGATTATTGAAATTACAATAACAATTGAAGTCAAATGAAGAAAGATGAAATCATTGAAAAGGCAAAGAATCTTGCCGAACACGGATTAATTAATCCATACATTCCCGATGTCCTTTCAGATGGGTCAACTTATGCCAATGAATTTCTTGAAAAGTTGGCGGTTGCAGAAAACGAAAACCATCTTGAAAGACTTATCAACGAAACAATGTGTTGAGTATTATTCATAGTTATTCATATTTTTAGCGGTTGGGTGTGCAATAATCTTTACTCCTTTCATTAAATTGCGCACCCTCGCTGTAAGGTTTGGCACGATTATTGTATATTATTGTAGTACATAACCAATTAAAATTATCATTATGGATTACAAAAAAGCAATGCTTGATGTCCTTGAACAATTAAAAGCAAACGGACTTGAAGGCACAATTCCAACACTTGTTGCAGAATGTGTCAACGAAATGAAGTACACAACCAATAGTAAATACGATATGTTGAAGTGGACTGCGTTTCACTGCGAAAGATTGTCAAATTCAAATTAAAATTAAATCATTATGACATACCAAATTGAAAAAAAGTACATTACCAAAAGAACTTACGAAGTAGAAGCGGACACTATTGAAGAAGCCGTTGAATATGTTGAAAACAATCAAGACCTATACGATGTTGAAGAATCGGAAGAAGAAACTTTCGTAGATGGTGAAGAATGGTACGATTTTTGATTATAATTGAGTTGAACATTAAAAACGAATAAACTATGGATAAATTGACTTACTTGGGTATTACCTTTGACAAGGAAAATCTCAAATCGTTTGAGGAATGTGGATTCACCAAAGAAGAATATGGTGATGATATTTTCTTTGTTTCACCTCAAATGCAGCACTGCGAGGATAGCGGTGTATTTGACAAAATGAAGTATCGTTTTGTTATTACCTGCGAATGTGATAGCGGTGCTACAGCCAAAAACGAGCAAGGCGAAGAAGTGGATGCCGATTTTTATCTTGCCTACATTATTCCCAATATGGAACTTATCCACGATTCCAAAATCAAAGAATTGCAAGAATTGTATGGTTGGGATGATAAATCCATTGAAGAAGTGAGGGAAGCACTCAACTATTACGATATTGTTAGGGAATACGGAGTTTGCCTTGGTAGTGAACTTGTGCCAAACGAAGGAGAATGGAAATATAGTATTGTTGACGGAATGGCAACCGCAACCGAAACCATTAATTCCTTGTTGGGATTTTATCTTGATAGGCAATATAATTGGTGTATGAATGGATGGAACGCACTTGAAGTCGCAATGACTGAAAAATCGGTTTTTGATTTCATTAAAAGAAAATAATTCATTTGTCAGTCTTTTTCTTGGCGGTGCAAAAAATTGTGCCGCCTTTTTTATACTTTGGAACGATATTTGTGTATTATTGTAGTGCATAACCAATTAAAATTAAAAATTATACTACGAAGGTTGATTTTTGGCACGATTATTGCTATAAGTAAAATGTCTAACCAATTAAAACGCACACATTATGACTACTGAACTGATTAACCAATTTCGTGACTTTGAAATTTTTTCCGAGAAAATGGAAGCACTCGTTGAAGAAGTGAAAAGCCATCGCCTCAAAGACGATGATGGAAACACTTATAAGTTTGAAGACTTTGATTTGAGAGATGATGTTATCGGTAGTATTGATAGCCTTCCAACTACAATCAAAGACTATGCACACCTTTGGGATTATGTTCAACAAAGATACAAGGAGTATCTTTATGACTGCGAAAATCCATTGATGCCAAACGAAATGTATTTTGATGTCTATTGGAATGACACGGAAGCAAATTCAGCATTTTACGATGGTTTGACCCTTTGGATTTATTTTGATTATGAGTATGGTATCTATTATGATACTGATGTGGAAATATGCGACAAAATCCGCAAAAGGGATGACGAATTAGCGAGTAAATGCTAACTTTGGCACGATTATTGTAAGTAATATTATTGTCTAACCAATTAAAATTAAAAACACTATGAAAGCACAACAAAGAGAACATTTCAGTATTCTTGTGGGTTGCTACAACCCCGAAGTGATTAATGTTGTTTGCAAGGAAAAAGACTTGCAGACTATCGCACTTTCTCACTACTATTGGAAGAAGCAGGAAGAAGGCAGACCTATTGCTTGCGTTGCAAAGCGTGGTAGTGGTGTAGGTTTCAGTAACTTTGATTTTTTGTATGCCGATTGTATGTAATTGGCACGATATTTGTAAGTAATAAGATTGTCTAACCAATAAATTAAAAAGCACTATGGAAAAAGCAAAGACTTCCGAAATCAAGGCAAAACTTGGCAACTTTGTTAAAGTCAATCCTATCAATTCCCCTTATAGCAATAGTGGGGATGCTGTCCGAAATCAAGTTGAAATTGAGTTTGAAAATGGCACTGCATTTCAATCTTATGACACCTTTATTGGTGCAAAAATCAAAGGACAACTTTATCTTACCAAAAATCACACCTATTCGACAACGACCTCTAAATGGTGTGGTGTGTGGTGTGGCTATAATGCCAAAGAACGCAGAGAAGGGTTGAAAAATGGCAAATTTATTTTGCTTGAAGATTAAGTTTGGCACGATATTTGTAAAGTAATAAGTACGAACATTTAAAGAATAAGTAGTATGAGAACAAGAGACAAGCCCTAACAAACAAGTATGATAATTTGATATTCGGTGTTTAATATATAAGAATTAGGAAATATGAAAAACATTAGAGGTCAGCCGTAAGACAAACATAATATACTTTTTAACCGATAATTTAATAATCAAAAGGCCCAATTGAGTTACCACTCGCCTTAATAGGTCAAAGTTCGTAAATCGTCACAAAAGGCACAAAAAGTCCAAAGGTATGGCAAGAGCATCGCCCAAATAACAATTTAATAATTTATATATCGGTTTATTGTAAGAGCATTGTTTAACCCTTAATAAGTCAGTAGTATGGCAAGAGCATCCCCCAAATAGAAAATTGAAATCATTACTAATATGCGCTCGTAACTCAGCAGGTAGAGTACCACACTTTTAATGTGGGAGTCGTGGGTTCGAGTCCCACCGGGCGCACACTCGTAAACAAGTGATGAATCTTAACGGATAAAACTCACCGAGGGTATTAGGTTTCAGACACTTTTAGATACCCAATTTTAATTTTTGGCACGATATTTGTAGTATATTGAAGTGCTTAACAACTAAAAACACACATTATGGAAGAAAAGAAAATGTTCGCAATCATCAAAAATTGCAATTACGATTTCAACATTGACATCAAGGTTTGTGCTACAACCTCCGATAAGAAAACCGCAAAGATTATCTTTGAGAACGAAGTTGAAAAAGAAAAAGAAGAACAAGCAAAGGGTGACATCGTGTATGACACCGAAAACCAAACCGAAACCTCTTACGAGGCATATAACGAGGGTTACGAAGCAACGGATGGTGTTCGTATCTTCATTGCCGAAACTGATTACATTGAGAAAATTTCATAGGTGTTTAATATTTAATTGGTGGTGCGCCTCGCTGCAAAGTGTGGCGCATTTTTTTATTTTTTCATTGAAATTGTAACTTTTGGCACGGATTTTGTGGCATATTGTGGTGAATGGTTTTTGAAAAAAAAAATACGAAAAAAAATCATTGGAAGTTGAAAATTGGCACGATTATTGCTATAATAGAGTAGAAACCAATTAAAACAAACGCACTATGAGCAAACAAGTAACATCTTACCTTGCAATTTATAAAAAGGAAAAGAACGAAAAAAGATTCTATCCTATGTGTCCGATTTCATTCAAAAGATTGAAAGCGGCTGAGTTTATCTATTCTTGGGATGGAATTATCAACACTTTTGTGAAGATTGGACTGACCGCAGAAGCAAATAGGAAGATTCTTGGTAAGAACTACACCACAACCGAGTATCAAGTCCGTGACAAGAACGGAAATATCTATGCAACGAGAGAGTATTAACCAATTAAAATTAAATACTATGCCCGAAGTAATTATCTATCGTGGAAACCAAATCCACAAATTCAATGAGAATTGCTATGTCGCCTATGTTATGGATAGGTACGAAGATATTGAAGATTATGAAGTTCATTCTTTGGAAGCGGCACAATCAGTAATTGACAAACACATCAAAGGACAAAATGAAGAATAAGAAGAAATATAATTCAATTAAGGTTGCTTGCCAAATTGACCGAGAGATAGAAATTAAAACTCACGGAAAGATTGTGAGTTTGCGCCCAAGCAGGGTGCATAAATCCAAAAAGGCATACAATCGTAAGAAGAATAAAATTTCTCCACAAAATTACGAATAATATACGCAGTTGCGTACCTTTGGCACGATTATTGTAAGTAACAAATTGTCTAACAATTAAAACAAACACACTATGAGTTACATTAAAGAAAGCAAAGAAAATCCGTTTACCCTTTGGGATTTCAACGACAACACGAAGTTTATTGTTCGTTCAAGAGATAATAATTATTGTGCTTGTCACATTCTTCTCGCCCATTCTCGTTATCTTTACGATACCGAGTGCACGGAAATTGAAGTTATTGTTTGGGTATCGGACAAAGGATATGGCAGATACACTATCTCAATTGCAGAAGTGTCAAGTAAGATTGATATGAAAAAATTGTTACTTGAAATTGCAACAACTTTCGGAAAAACCGATATTGATGAAAAGTATTGCTATATTGAAGTCGAAAGCAAAAAAATGGACTTTACATTTTAATTTTGGCACGATTGTTGTATAAGTAAGATTGTCTAACCAATTAAAGCACACACATTATGAGAATCTACACATTGACAAAGACTGACACGCAAAAGAGTTTTTCTCCTATTGAAGTAAACACTTTTGTTTCACACGAAGAAGCGCATAATACAATGATTAAGCAGGTTTTTGAACACCTGCAAAAATGCAACTTTGGCGTAACTATGGATGAATTGAACTCCGAAAATGGTTACGAGGAAGGCGAAGTTTGCGTTGGCTATGACTACGCAAACATTGGAACAAGCACTATGCTTTGGGAAATCTTTGTGACTGAAATTTCCTTGCGTGAAGCTATCATTGGCAACATTTTGTCTTATATCCGAGAAACCTACAAGACCCCTGCAAGATTTGATGATGTTCTCTATAAACTTGCAAACGAGTACAAAGATGAGGATTTGAACTCCATTAAAGATATGGGTGACTTTGTGCAAGAACACATTATTGGTGAAGCATTATACCAAAATGCCCTTGCAGAACTTGGCGGTAAAAACACCGATTCCGCTTATGGAAAAATCTTGGAATATCTCAACGAGAGTGACCAATTTATCAATGTCCGTTGCACTATGTTCAACTATTGGGATTTACCCATTGAAGAAGAAAAGTTGGAAAAGTGGCAAAGATGGTTTATCGGTATGCTTACTATTTGCGATGGAAACCAAACAATGATTAACCTCGTTAGAGAGGATATTGATGACAGCCAACCAAAGGGAGATAAGATATTTACCGATGAATACAAAGATATGCTTTGCGAAAATCACCGAGCAAAATCTTCACAACTATCCAATGAAGCATATAGTGCATTTGTGAAACAAATTTGTAACAAGGATGCAATAGAAGAATTAAGAAAGGATAAAGACCCCAATTCCTATGAGGATAAAACATTCCTTAATTGGGTTGGAATGTTGGAAAGACTTTTTGAAATCTTCCGTGAAGAAGGTTATGACCGAGTTGCAGAACTGAACAAGGAAATTCGTACATTCTACTTTAGTTTGGAAGAAGATGCCCCAATTTTGATTGACACCGATGATTATCAACTTGGCTACTTTCTTGACAAGTTTGCAAAATAATTCAAAAAAAGTCCGTGCCTTTGGAAACTTTGGCACGGATTTTGTGTTATATTGTAGTGACAATTAAAATTATATTACTATGAGAAGACAAAATAAATTGTATCCGTACTACATTGGATTCCGTTGCTATGACGGAAGTTTCGCTATGCTCATCAAAAACCACGCAAGTCTTGGATTCAACACAAGAAAGGAAGCGGAAGAACATATCAAAAAAATTCAGCCAAAATACAAGCATCATCTTGAAGTTTGGCACAATATTTGATAGTAGTAAGACTGTCTAACCAATTAAAATCATAAACTATGGAAGAAAGCAATAGCAAAAAGAGAGTTGCAAAACTTGTCACCTTTGAAATCACCAAAAGGGTTGTCGTAAACGAAAGCGAAATGCCCGAAATAACGATGGAAGATGCAATCAATTCCGCATTGGAAAAGATTAAGCAGGAAAAGATTGAAAATCTTGCTTGCCTTGATAATGTGACTGAAATTTACAACGATGTGGATTGTCCTTTCGGAACATTCTATGAGGATTTATCACCAACATTGCGTTGCCAACTCTATGGACTTTATAAGAAGTCTGTTGATTGGCTGCTGAGATTGAACTACGAAAATGTAAACGAACTCAACATCATTAATGATGGCGCGGATATTATTTTCAATAACCTTGAAGAATTGGATTCCATTGATGGTCGGTTTGAATGTGTCTATGAGGTCCTTACAAAGTGTGTATATTACATTAACAAGGACTTTGACCACGAAGTTACACTTGCAGAATATGTGGAAATGAGTGGCAAACTCGTTAAAGAAATTAGTGGATGTTTGGGCGAACTTTTTGCCTAAATATCCTTCTTTGGCACACTTTTTGATTATAATTAAATTGTCTAACCAATTAAAATCACACATTATGTTTTTAGTAACTTATCCTATTTCAGCATTTGAAGGTCAAATGATTAATCACCCCAATCAAGCACCTATCCGAAACTTTGACACAACCAATAGAGAAGAATCGCTCAAAGTGTTTTTGATGCTTCTTGCCCAATTTGGCAACACATTGGAATACTACAATATGTCAAGCCGTTCAAGTTCTTCACATTTTGAAAACATTGACAATTTTATTGATGATATTAATTGTCAAGAGATTGACTTTGAAAATAATTGGTGTGTTTTGCTCAACATTGAGGAACAAGTTGTTATTAACATTCTTGATGGTTACAAGAGGGATTTTGTAATCATTAATGGTGACACGAACAAGCCTTTGCGCTTTAAAAATGGCGAAGTTATTGTCTATGGGTCTTTTGAAGGTGCTATGGTTGACTTGGGAGAGAATGACAAACTCCACTGCTTGTTGAGCATTGTTGACCAAAACGAAAAAGACAAGTGCATTGTTCACGATTTTTCTATGGTGTTTGAGAATATGACCGAAGTGGGAACATTCAAGTCAAGCGCAAAATCCGCCCAACAATGGTTTGATGATGCTTCTGCCTATTTTGAACCAAAGGTTGAAGCACCAACAAATCCATACGAAGATAAGCAAGTAACCTTGAAAATCCAAACCGATTATGGTTTTACTGCCGATTTTTTAAGGGAACTTGCAAACCAAATTGAAGAAGAAGGCGAGGAACTAACCACATACGAAACATTTCGTGGGTGCGCTGAAATTGATTGGGATGAATAATTCCACACAAAAATAAAAAGCGGTGCAATTTTGTACCGCCTTTTTTGTACTTTGGCACGATTGTTGTATATCATTGTAGTGTACAATTAAAATTAAATCATTATGAAAAATTGTTGGAAATGGCATTTGTACGAATTTGATACATTGAAGCAAGCAAAAGATTGTATCAAAGGTGACTATGGAAAGTCAATCAAAGAATACCTTGAATATAAGGATTTGGACAAAATCAAGCACTATGAAAACGGACACCTTGTCGGATATGTTGTTATATCCACTGACAAAGAAGGCTATCCGTATTTCTCAAAAACCTTTAAAGTAAAATTCCCAATTTGAATTTTTGGCACGATTATTGTATATAATTGAAGTGTCTAACCAATTAAAATTATAGAACTATGATTACTGAAACACAATCATTCACAATGCAGCACGGAGAAATCACCTCTTTCTTTTCCAATAAAGTGGGTAAAAGATTTTTTGTTGTTTCCTTCTACGATTGGGGATATATCAATATCTTCGATGAAGCAAAGGAAAACGAGGCAATGAAAAGCCTTATGGATAGGGATATTTCCTGCCAAGATAGGGATGCCACAATGGAAAATCCATTTCTTGATGAAAAATTGGAAGTCATTTGGACTGCATTTTGCGCTCTCTTTGAGGCAACAAATGGTGACTACGAAAAGACTATATTGCTATTGGATGAGTATTTTCCCGAAAAAAATTATTGTCAAGGCTGAAAAATGGTACGATTGTTGTTCTATATTGTAGTGAACATTAAACACACACATTATGGAAACTATTTCAAGAAAAGATTTTAGAGAAACCATTGGATGGAATTGTGGCAATTATCCATTTTGTACTTCGGGATTGAGTTTAATCAACGGATTAAGCGGTGCTGAAATTGAGGGTGCAAAGATTGGAGAAAACCACTATAATCTTTATTACAAATACAATGTAAATAAAGATATTATCCATTTCCCAATTATAATTACAAGTGGTGACAAATGCTTTATTGCCACAAGCAAGGAAGATATAATCAACTTTGTTGCAAATCCAATCCTTGAAAAAAAGTTTGAGGTAAAGGTTGAAAAAATGCCCGATTGCGACTATAAGCAAATAAGACAACACGAAATTGCTTTTAGTAATAGAATTCCCTATGATGAACTCTATAATTGGGACAAAGAAGAATTTTATGGATATAGATATGTAGAATTTTAATTTTTGGCACGATTATTGTATATAGATTCAATGTATAACCAATAAAAAACACACTATGAAAAAAGCATTTGTTAGAATCAATGGACAAAGCAAGTACACTTCAAAATGGAACATTGGCGTGTACGATGAAAATGGCAAATACACCTGCAAAGGGTTTCCAACAAAAAATGAAGCAGAATCTTTTGCTAATGAATTAATAGCAAATGGATATAAAGAAGAACAAAGCATTTTGTCTTGGAAATAAAAACACACACTATGGATAAGAAAAACTTCACACTCATTGAAAGCAGTCTTACGGGAACGGACAATTCCTATAAGTACGAAAACTATGTGGAATGGTGCAAAGACAATGAAATGGAACCACAAGGCAAAGATTCCGATGATTATTGGAATTGGGTAAACGAATCTTCACAAATTGATTACGATGACTTTTTTGACAACTTGAAGTACGCAAAAGCGGAAAAAGATGGTCACTATATGATTACTTTCAATCTTGGACTTTGGAATGGTCATAAGATTGGATATGTGGAGAAAATCTATGATTCACTTTCCGAAGCAATCAATGATGCCCTCAATTCTTCAAGGGACTATTGGGACTACAAAATTGCATTTGAAAATGGCGATGTCGTTGTCTATGGTTATCACCACGATGGAACAAACATTATGACCATCAAAAGACTTTCAAAGCACGGAGAACGCAATCTTCTTTTCAAGGAAGAACCAAACTTTGAAAAGTATGTCGAAAAGAAAGACACTTTCAAGAAACTTGATTGGCAGTTTGCGTGGACTTAAAATTAAGCCCACTAATATACGCAAATGCGTACCTATTAAAAAAAAATTAAAAAATATACTAATTATAATTTGAATTTTGGCATAAAATTTGTATATTAATGATAAACCAAAGGCCTGTAAAAACGGCAAGAGAGTTTTCGGTCTCCTTAAAACCGACAATGCAGTATTGGTGTAATGGTAGCATATGACCCTTCCAAGGTTAAGGTGACAGTTCGAACCTGTTATACTGCTCAAGTTCTTTGAAATAATGGTCCCTTAGCACAATTGGTTAGTGCAACTGACTCCATTTGGTAGTATAATTGGAAGTATGACAACATGTTTTTTGTTGGAGGCGGCAGTTCGATTCTGTCCCTTATGACAATTTTTAATTATGTCTTTTTTCATAATTTTTTGGGATTATGTACTATTTATAAAGAAAAGATATATATGAATCCAAATGATTATGAAAAGCAAGTTGAAAGGGCAATTACAAGGAAAATGGAATTAGTGGAATACAAAGGAGGTAAATGTGAAATATGTGGATACGATAAAAATTTAAGTGCATTGGAATTTCATCATATAGAACCTTTGAAAAAAGAATTTGGCTTAGACTCAAGGCATTTATCAAATAGTTCGATAGATAAATTAAAATCTGAGGTTGACAAATGTATGTTATTGTGTGCAAATTGTCATAGAGAAATACATCATCCTAAATTGGAAAAATCTGTGATTAAAGAAAGCATTGAAAACTTGAACGCTAACAAAATAAAAGTTTTTTCTGATAAAAGAAAACAAGCGGTGTGTCCTTATTGTGGAAAAAAATACGATTATGTAAAAGGTAAAATATACTGCTCAAAAGAATGCAGAGAAAATGATAAACATTATCCAACTAAAGAAGAAGTATTAAGAAAATATGACGAGATGAAATCTCAAGAAAAAGTTGCTAAATTTTATGGGTTAACAAGAAAAATAATAAAAGGCATAATTAAGAATAAGTAATAATCAGTAGGTTCTGGGTTCAAGTCCCAGGGGGACCACAACATAGAGAGGATGGAACTTAAATAAAAATTATCCCGACTTGGCAAGGCATCTATCTCTATGATTTGGGAGCATAGCGTAGTTGGTTTAGCGCATCTCGTTTACACCGAGAGGGTCGCAGGTTCGAATCCTGCTGTTCCCACGAAAGGACACACGTAAGGCTTTCGGAACGCTACCATCGTGTGTTGAGATTCCGAGAAATGGCGGTGTGGTGGAATTGGTAGACACGGCAGACTTAAAATCTTCTGGGCCTTTCGCCCGTGCCGGTTCGAGTCCGGCCACCGCTACAAGGAGAGCGTTTAGATGTCCCAGCAAACTCCTGATAAAACAGGCAACATCAAGAACGTGAGATTCGTTCAAATTTTTACTCAATATACGCAAATGCGTACACATTTAAAACTTTGGCACGATTATTGTATAATTAAAATTTGAATTTATAAAACTTTAAACAATGGAAGAAAACAGAAGTTCATTATCAAAGGGATTGCTTATTCTAATTCTAATTGGAATTGCTTGTGTTGGCTTTCTTTTATATCTTGTTGTAAAAGATTCTATAAATGAAAACAGATGGCAGGAACAATGGAAGCAAGAATCATCAATTGCTGTTGATAGAATTAATGACAGCACATACCATATCAACCTTGGTGACTGTAGTTCTTGTTTTACAATGGAAAAGATTAATGACTCTCTTTCTCTGAGTGGCGTGAATATCTATATGATGGCCGTTGATAAGGATACTATCACAGTAATAGCCAAGCAAAATAGTGGAAGCCATATATATCAATTCGCTTACAAGGACTTCTACGATGGTAATACTCCATTTAATAGAAAGATTGGGTTCAATTTTAATTAAAATCAGATACTGGCGTAGCACGGTCTGGTAGTGCGTGTGGCTTATATCCACTTGGTCGTGGGTTCAAATCCCTCCGTCAGTACAAAAAAAAATAAAAAAAATTTGGTTTTTTTAAAATTAGTTTGTATATTTATAACATAAAAAGAAAACTAACAGCAATTAATTAAAAAACAAGGGTGTTTGTCATTTAAATGTTTTCTGATTATTTTGACCAATAATTATAAAATGATAAGACTGCTGTGAAGCAAGCCATTAAAAAAATGTATTTAATGTTATTATTTCGACAGTTATGCAGGTCTGTCATTAAACAAAGCCTCAGGCTCAACTCAGGTTTGAGTGCAACGTCCTGGCCAGGTTCATTACCTCTTAGCGATTACGTAAGTCAGGAACACAGTGGTCCGAGTCCACAGTTGAGACAAGAATTCGTTCTTTGATACTTGATGCGGGGTAGAGCAGTGGCAGCTCGCCAGGCCCATAACCTGGAAGTCGGAGGTTCAAGTCCTCCCCCCGCTACTCTAAAGAAAGCGTACAGCAACTATTACTATTAATGCAATTATTAAAAGTAGTAGAAAGTGCTCTCTCCAAGCCTCAGCACAGGTGATGCCAAATAAGTTTTGGCTCTAAACAGTAAGCCCTCTAACAAGCGCAGAGACTTGGGCGTGAAAACCTTGGAAAGTACACAGCGCAAAAATGATACATCGGTTTTTCTCGCTTTCTGTTATTATAGAGGTCTTCTGTCTTTCCCTCTATCTCAAAAAAATTAAGGCAGTGGTGGAGTGTATCATAAACCGATACCATCCCATAGGGCTCCACGGTCCTCTTGCCCAGAGCAAGTCGTTATTTTAAATACGTGGACATAATGTGTGTTTGTTGGCACGGGGTTGTGAAATTCCGTGCTTTTTTTATATTTTTGAAAAGTTTGGCATAGTTTTTGTTGAATATTGGAATGTTCGTCATATATTATATTTGACGAATAAAAAATTTTAATTGAAATTATAATTTTGGCACGATATTTGATAGTGCAAGTTAAAAACAATTATTTTATATGAACGTCAAGAAATTTAATAATTTTACCACAAAGGATTACATTACAATCGCTTATATGAACGACATCAAAGGTTCAGAGAGCTCCCCTTTGTCCAAGGAAGAGGAAAAAGAGTTACTTGATAAATATTATTCTTCAGACACTATTGAGACTGAAAGAATCGAAATCCGGAAAAAGATTGCAATGGCCCATCAGAGGTTCATTTATGATATGGCCAAATGCTACGCTAACGGAGACAATGAGTTGACAATGGAGCTGGTAAATGTAGGAACAATTGGCTTGTATGAGACATTTGACAATTTCGATATGTCCAAGGATAATAAATTCATGACATATGCACAGTATTACATACGTAGGGCCATCAATCATTTTATGAAAGATGAAAACCTGATTGTACGTCCATCCAACAACGCAAGAATAACGCCTAAGGTTAAAGAGATTGAAGAGGAATATATGAGACTCCATGGAACCAAGCCGGATATTTTCGAAGTAGAGCACATCCTTGAGGAAAAGTATGGCGTTAAGCTTTCTGACAGAAATGATATCTTCGGGGCTAAAATTGAAAGAATTGAGGACCCTGCTGAGAGCGTTGACGATGATACGTATATCTTCGAGAATTCAAAGAAGTTCACTGAATATGCTTCTGTAGAAAATGACTACGCTGTGAAAGCAGAAGAAGAGGGGACCAAGCATACACTACAGGAAATCATCTCAAGACTCCCGGAAAGAGAAGCTACTATTATTAGAATGGCTTACGGTATGGGCGACTATAATAAAGAGTGCACCAATGAAGACATTGGCGAGGTCCTTGGCCTAACTTCTGAACGAGTCAGGCAGCTAAAGCTTAAAGCCCTGAATACAATAGAACACATGTATAAAAGAATTGAACGTTAATTAAAAATTTTGTATATTATGAAGAAACTATTATTTGCATTTATCTTAGCAGTATCAATGGTCCTTACATCCTGTGACTGTGGCTGTAATGTGGAGCCCGTAGAACTCAGGGAGCCCGAAGTTGAAGTATACAAGATGTACAGTCCTAATGGCACTGATTTTAATAAGCTGTTAGTATACAAGTACGAAACTCCCGATGTATATGTCTACAGGTATGTTATTTCGGGTGAAACAAAAAACGTACTGATTGTTCCTAAGACCAAATCTGTACAACAGCCTCAGGATACTGAATCAATACTTGGAAAAGATACATACTTCGACTATTAATAATAAAATTAAAATTATAATTACAATATGAATGAAACAAACTTAATTGCAAGGCTACAACAAAACATCAGAATTGGCGAAAATTGCCCTAAGGTTAAATACGATTCTCCAACTATGGGTCCTAATTCAAATATCCATTTGCCAAATGCTGACGAATTGGCAAAAGATGTCAAAAAGGCATTCAATAAAGCCAAACAAAATTATGAAATGGTTAACCACCCAAAACATTATAACAACTATGATGTTGAAGTCGTAGATATGATGGAAAAAATTTGGGGAACAAAAGCCACAATGGAATGGTGTAAAATGACCGCTTATAAATATCGTATGAGAATGGGAACCAAACCCGGAGAAAACGATTCACCTGAAGCCATGAAGAACAAACTCCTTGAAGACTTCAACAAAGAACAATGGTATCTTGATAAAGCAGAAGAATTGAAATCAAAACTTTTTGACACAGGAATTGATATGAATCAATAATTCTAAATTAAAATTATAATTTGGGCCGAGAGCAATCTTGGCCCATTTTTTTTATATAATATACGCAATTGCGTACATATTTCTACGTTCCCATGTATAGTTTGGCACGGTTTTTGTACTACATTGTAGTGTTATGAATAAATCACCGCCGGAGTAATCCTGACATATTAAACAATTGGATGGCTAAATGCTACGCAGGGGCTGAACGCAAAACCACGGATAGGAGAGTATACTCCGTCCCACACTTAGCGATTAGGAGAGTAGACTCCAACATGCCCATTAAAATTTTAATTAAAATTATAATTTTTTAATACTATTAGCCACTATTTATTAATACCTAATTTTAATTATATGAAAAAATTTTTACAAGAATTACTCATTTTCGTGTTGCTCATTGCAACAATAGGATGCTTCTACTTATCAACTATGGTGACGTTCTCAACATTGTTGATTAACTTGCTTTTGTTCTTTACTGCAATATTCCTACTAATTCAAGTTTGTGGAATCATTGATAAAATCAAAGGCTTCGGAACTCATATTAACGATAACAACGATAATAATGAACCAAGTGAAAATCTTGGCTCTAACATCCCTGAAGATGATAACACCTATGAAGGTGATGACGAAATTTAAATTCTAATTAAAATTATCTGTTAGGCCCTTCGGGGCCTTTTTTATTTTAATTAAAATTATAATTCTCACCCGTATCTAAATTAAAATTATAATTAAAACCTCTCACCAAAATTAAAATTATAATTAACAAAAAAATTATTCAGCCAAATATTTTTTTGGCCAAATAACTTTTTTTTGAAGCCCTCTACGCTAAGTGCCTAATTTAGAATGAATTTAAATTTTAATTCCAACCCTTATTTTTCTTGATTCTAAATAAAAAATTTTAATTAAAATTATCACAAGCCACAAATGGATTGGCACTTTTCCGCTAAGGCCCGCACAGAAAAATTCAAATTAAAATCACCAATCCTTCCCCACAATTTTCCACCGAATCATACTCCATTTTCTCCACAAAATTTTCCCCCATAAAATCCGTTTTGCTTGATGCCCGAAAATGGCACTTTTTTCCTATACAAAAATCCCCAAAAACTCCCACTTTTTACCACTTCATAACACCCACATTATCAGCGTTTCATACACACCTGATTATCAATAAATTATAATTACTTTAAAATGAGTTAATTACAATTAAAATTAACAATCAGAAATAGGCCAAAAAAAAGTTATATTAAATATGTATAGAAATGATATCAAAATGATATTACTTTTACCATTTGTTAAGTTGGAATATCAATTCGGTATCATATCCAAGAGTTTTAAGTTCTTGTTCCTGTTCTGTACACTTTTTACTTAATTCATTCCATGCGCTACCGCAACAGCACAAACCTATTGGCTTCATTTTTTCTTTATAGGCTGCAAACATTTCTTCTATGACTTCAGGGTCAATTTCGCCTGTATCTTTATATCTCTTATAAATTGAATCAAACTTTTCAAGATTAGCCTGATATTCTTTTTTCCCTTTATCAAGCCATTCCAAATCAACTCTATCTGAGACATATTGCCACAGCATTCTTTCATGCTTTTTTGGCAAAAATCCGTTTATACCTTCCATAAAATTTAAATTTTAATAGTTATCGTAAACACAACAATTTTTTTGATAGCGTCCATATACTTCTTCAAGGTCGTAGCCTTTGTCTTCAAGTTCTTTTCCTTTTCTTTCCATCGTGCCATCGGAACTGTCATGTAAATAGTTATTCATGGAGCCAAGTAATGATATTGTTCCCTTGTAGGTTTCAAACAAAGTTTTTGCGAAATCGGGACTTATGCTTCCTGTTTTCTTATAGGATTCATATTCTCTTTCATACTCTTCCAATCTTGCGTTACATTTTTTGGATTCTTCTTCATGGTATTCTTTACTCCATCTTTCGGTGCAGTATTGATACATGAGTTTCTTGTGTGACTTTGGTGTCAGTTCGTTAATTTCTCTTCTCATAGTATATAAATTTTAAAGCACGGTTATCTATTACAATAATCGTGCCAAAGTTTTCAGTTTCTGTAAAAATTATCTTTTTCCCATTTGAACATCACAGGGTCAGTGATTTCGAGTACAAAATAGTTATGGTGATTATGGTTACATGCTGATTGTGCTGTTGGGTATTTTGTATACCACATTCCGTTTTCTGTTATAGTGGCATCTGCATAATAGCGTTTACACCAATCTATTAGTTTTTCGATTTCTTTGATAAATCCTTTTTCTCCGCCTACTTTATTATTGCCATAGATTTTGATTTTATATGGTTCATTAAGTAGTTGTGAGCGTTGGAGTATTTTCTTTATATAGGATGGAATTGTTATTGCTATTTTCATTTTGAATCGAATTTTCTTGGTATTAGTTCACATTCTGCAACTAGGACAATAGATAGTCCGATAAGGAATAATGAGGCAACCATACCTGCGCCTGGGATTGCGCAAATAAAGGATGCGAAGATTACATAATGGAAAGGGATATTTTCTCCGTCTTCTGTTGTAAAGAGTGTGAAAGTAAGTAGTGAGAACAGGATTGTGATTCCCAATACGATAAAATAGATTTTCCAGAATAGTAGCATAATAATAAATTTTAATTTAATGTTATTTTATAATGTATCGAAGATAATATCAGTAACTCTACCTTTTTTATCTTTTTCGATAGGTTCAATAATTTTAATAAGTTCTTTTTTAAGTGAGTCTGTGAGAGGAATATCTTTTTCTATGGTATTCCCAATCATTGTTTTTACGGTAATTCTAATTGTATTCATTGTTTTAAAAGATTACATTTATTTTCAAGCCATTTAACCCAACTATTCATTGCAGTGCATCCGTAAGTTTTGATATAGTTTTTCAAGAAGCCAATGATTTCAGAGCTATAATCAATCTTGTTACTAATTTCGTTGCAATCTTCAACAAGTTCATAGACATCGGCAGCTTTAAGTATGTCAAGGCTCCATCCTTCTCCGTAATATCTTCCATTAAAGATTGAGGTGATTGTATGTTTTACATTAGAGTCTTTCATACGAATTGTATCACCTACATGGAAATATTTTTGGGGGTTTGTAAGGACTTCATCCATTCCACGATTGAATTGGACCTTATCGGCATTCTTGTATGCTTGTTCAAGGTCTTCATCGTATTGTTTCTTTGTGACAAATTCTTCATTAGGGAACGCTTTATCGTATTCCATGGCATCCTTGCATTTGACTTTCACGTTATTAAGAAAGTCTGACAATTTACTATCAATATCGGCCCAACAATATGGTTCGTATTTTTCGGCCATTTCTGCAATTGATTCGACAGCGGCTTTATATGGATTATATGGTTCATTGTCTGCAAAGAAAATCCCGTGATTTGTGTCAGCATCATACATTCCGTCAACTGAGACATTATAAGCAATTCCATTATGGTTTAGATATACCACTGGGCATTTTTCGTTTGCGTCCCATTTAATGATTTCCACAGGGAAACCATCGTCATCAATTACTTTACGGCTTTTATCTTGAAGCCAAGTTTCTAAGTTAAATCTTTCCATAATTATAATTTTTTAAGTCTTGATAAAGTGATTCAATTGTTTGATATGTTTCGTTGTGTTCAATAGAATATGTTCCGCTCAGCAAATCCTTCAATACCATTAACTGTTTTTTACTTGGCTTCCAATGGGGTTGTGGTTGTATCCTATCTTTTAGGGATTTGAGCCAGTCAATATATTCTTCTCTGGTAAAAGGTTGATTTGCCCAACCAAACCCCATTCTATCTTCTAACCCTTTTACAAGTCCGTTTATTTTCTTTTCATCTTCTTCATTCAACTCTTGCTTTGGATGTACTCTGTCTTTGATGGATTTTAGCCAATCAATTTTATCTTGCGCAATATTCTTTTCAAATATAGTTGAAGAGTTTGATTTAATTGCCTCTATTTCATTGATTACCTGTGACCACATCTTCTCATCCTCTTCACTCCAATCTTGCTTTTGTTGGGGCTGTGAATGTATTCTATTTCTTATATTCTTATACCAATCAACATGCTCTTTTACTGGTGTTACATATGCATCAATATAATGCAAACAATGTCTCCAATTCTTTTCATCTTCTTCGCTCCATTCATGCTTTGGTTGTAGTTGAACTTTATCTTTGATGGATTTGAGCCAATTGATTTGTTCTTTGTCCAACAAAGCACCTTGTTCTGTATCATTAATTATGTCTAATAGCATGTTCTCATCCTCTTCACTCCACTCTTGCTTTTGATTTCCGTTAGATGGATTTTCTTTTTCAATTTCCTTTCTTGCCAAGTCTATGATACTATTACACCAACACTTAATCCACTCTCTAAGTTCTTCTCTTGTCGTACCATCGTTATATAAATTGACATAACAATCGCAATCTTCTTCAAGAGTCTTTTGAAGCTCCGTCAGTTCATCATCCTCGTCTGCAAAGAAAAGGTCGTAATAACTATTGCCGCCACCATATCTTCCGTCTTTTGTGTATAGTGCAGTAGCCAACTTATCTCGTCCCATGTCATTTACAGTCACTAATGCGGCGATTGGAGTCTCTTCATTTGCATCCGTGCAGATAATACGCACGATTCTTCCATCTCTTGTACAGATTTTACGGCTTTTATTTTGAAGCCAAGTGTCTAAATTAAATCTTTTCATAATTTAAATTTTAATTTTGTATTTTAATACTATCAAAAACTATGCCAAACTATTAATCAATTAGATTTTTTTTCAAATCATCATACAAAGACATCACAGACATAAATTTATCGTAATCAAAATCTCCGATATTATAGTCAAGAAGCATTTGGAAATCTTCCATTTGTTTATCGGTTGGTTTCCATTGATTGTATTTTGCTGCTGAATATCCGTCATTATAACCTTTGTCATATTGATTTGATTGTGGGATTATTGACATTAGCCAATCTGCATCTTGTTCTTGCTGATAGATTTCATCGGTATCGCCTTTTCTATTGGCCCATATGAATTGATGGATTCTGGCAAGTCTTTCCTTATCTTCTTCACTCCACTCTTGCTTAGATTGTGGAAGAGCTCTGTCTTTAATAGATTCGAGCCAATCTATACACTTCGTAGCGAGAGGATGTGTTCTGTTGGCATTAACAAAAAGAAGACAGGCTTCTATCATTTTTTTATCCTCTTTACTCCATTCTTGTTTTGGTTGAGGTTGAACTCTGTCTTTGAGTGATTTGAGCCAATTTGCTGCACTTAGTGCTGCGTCATATCCAGATTGAGAGTGATATTCTTTTCTTTTTCCTAAAAACTCAAGAGCATCTATAGCGTTTTGCAATTGGCCTTCATACTCTTCACTCCAAGCTGACTTTTGTTCAATCTTCTTCAACTTTTTATTCTCAGCATCCCATTCATAACCTGCTTCTTTCATATTTTGGAACAAGAGGTCACGTTGTTCTTTGGTTGCAGGAAAAATACTACAAAGTTCACCAAAATGAGCTAACATGTGTTGAGGACTCTTTAGTGTAAGTTCTTTATTTACATCAAGGCCGGCATAATAGTAAGCAAGTCCATTATTATATCTGTCTTTATCATATATAAACGGATTTCCTTTTTTAGTTGCAAGCACATCACCATCATTTGCATCTTGGATAGTCCAAAGATGATAGTCTGTTTTTACTTTATCAAATGATGTGTACCCACATGAAGTAACATATCCGTACTCTTCTATTTTTAATATCTGTGTAGGAAATGCAATTCTTTTATCATTGTTGATAATCCAATCTCCAACCTTAAATTTTGGCTCAACATTATCAGTGGGATTTTGTTCACCTTGCTTTTCAATCTTATTCAACTCTTTCTTCTCAGCGTCCCATTCGTAACCTGCTTCTTTCATCTTTTGAAATAGAATGTTACGTTGTTCTTTGGTTGCTGGACATAAACATTTTGACCATGTTTTTGAATAATATGGGACTTCTTCATCAGTAAAGAATAAGTCCTTATTCTTAAATGTATTCCCATATCCTTCAACACCATTATCGTTAAGTGCTTTGAATATTAATATCTTTTCCCAAATATCATTATCCTGATTCCATTCTATAGCAAGCACATCACCATCCTTTGCATCTTCGATGGCCCAAAGATGGAAATGTTTATCTACATAAGATATATCGTCAGACACCACACTTCCAGCTTGTGATTGTAAGATATAATCTAATGGTTTAATATCTGTTACCTTCCAAATATATTCACCATCAGCAATCCAATCACCAATCTTGAACTTTGATTTAATCTTATCAGTAGGCTTCTGCCCACATTTTTTATCAATCCATTTAATCCAAGAATCAATTTCAGTTTCAGATGGTCTTGAATAATATCCATTATTAAAATTAATCAAAAATCTGGTTAATTCTCTTTTCACTTTTTCATCTTCAGTTTCTTTCAACTGAGGGAAAAGGAATTCAGTCACTTCTTTTGCAGATTGTGACAAGTAGTAATTTTTATCTTTTAGACCGCTTTTAGCACGTTCAAGAACGTCTTCGTATAACTTTTTATAATCTTTTTCTTCCATGGTTAACAATATTTTACGATTTCTTTAACTTTGTATCTTTTATTGTATTCTTCGACATCTTTATGCTTTTCGTCAACATAGGATTTTGCTTCTTCAAATGAAGTATAACTAAAACTTGCGGGGTAAGATTCGGAAGACCTTGGCTTAACGAAATACCTATACTCATAATTCCTCAAAAGGTCATAAGAATTGGTTTTCATTAGTCTGATTACATAGCCCCTGTAGATAACACGCTTTTTCCTTTTCATAAAAGAAATGGCGTTTCTTGCTTCTGATATTAAGTTATAGCTGAATAATTCGTTTTCATCAAATTCATATCCATGGCGATATTCGCTATATGAAGCGATAGGTTCTTTGGCAAACACCCAGAAAAGGCCAAAGAGAATTGATTTTTGGATTTTGTAATCTCCGCCTTCGGTTTTTACGATTCTATACTTTTTCATTGTTTTAAGTTTTAATATAACACTTTTATCATATCAAAAACCGTGCCAGAATGTTATTCGTACTTCAATTTAAGGCTAATTTTCATGATTTTTCTCCAAAGGCGAGTATAAAAGTCGTTTTCATAATAATCACTATCTTTTCCGTAAACAAGATGTTCGCTATAAGAAGCGTGTTTTGGCTCATTTTCTTTTATGTAGTACGGCCTATCAAGGAAAAGCAGGTCAAAAATCATATCGCATATTTTATTATACTTTTCATGGTATTTTTTGCCAGTCACAATATAATAAATTGGGCAAACAGTTAACCATTCAATAAGTTGTAATATGAATATTGGTAATACTGACAATCCAAATGCACAAAAATGTATAAAGCATAAAGTAAAGAAGCAAAGTACCGCCAATACTTTAAACAGGCATTTGAGTGGCAATAACAAAATATTAAGGATTCTTTTAACGTATTTCATTTACTTTTTTTTTCTGATTTGCGAATTAAGTGTAAATTAAATATTGAAAGGGCCATTGCAATAAGAAAGAAAACAATTGGTAATATTGTTAACTCAAAGAACACCCATCCAAGTATTATGAAAATCCATGTTAGGAAGAATAAAAATACTTCAGTTTCCATATTTCTTTTTAAATTTTAATTACCAACAAATACTTGCCTGATACGGATGAGGTTCCAAAAAGTTCTTTCCTGTTGCGGCCTTATAAATGGGGTAATAATTACCACATGCGGAACGGCCAGTAAAATATTTGCTTTCCTCTTTGTATTTAATGAGATAGATTATCATAGCATAGACAATTTCATTCTTTTCGTCAAGAAACAACCTTACATAGTTAGGCTTGAGAGAGTCTTTGTCATAAAGTTTCTCAAACTCTTCCTTATGTGATTCATTGGCTTCTGCGATAATGAGTTTTTTATCTTTTCTAATGGCAAATTTGGCATCATATTTAACACCATTAAACTCAAATTCTGTTCCTGTAATGCTAATTTCTTTTATTTCCATAATTATAATATTTTAAATCCAAAGTTTACCCCATTTGTTGTCATATCCGCCACTGTAAATCATGACATCATTTCCATACATTCCAAATTCCCTAAAATGAATCATACCGGTTCCTTTAGGGCAAAACCAATCTGAACTTTCCATCAGTCCGCCAACAACTGATTCAAGCGTTGGATAATAAGATGTGGGCTTTGAACGATACTCGTCAATGGCATTTTCAATGTACCAAACGCCTTCTTTTTTCTCATATTCAGCAATCGCATCAATTTTGTGAAGTGCATCGTAAATTTCTTTTTGTGTCATAATTTAGAATTTTAGTTTTAAGAAATCAATTTGTTCATCAGTAAGCCACTCTTCGATTGTAAGAGGCCTGGTAACTGACCACATCATTTTATCGTATGATATTCCACAGATTTCGTCTCTGTATTTACACAGTTTGTCATAATACTCTTTGTCAAATTCACTATCGTCTTTCAGTGAATGAAGATAACTTGCAAGAACATTGTGTGAAAGTTCTACAAGAAGTAATTTAAGTGCGGCAACTTCTTCGTTCCTATTCATCATATAAAACGAGAAAAAAATGCCAAGCATGCAAATGATTAATACTACAATAATAAATGTTTCCATATTTTTTAAAATTTAATTTACATTGTTTATTTATCAAAAACCGTGCCAGAATTATTTATTTTTGTCAATATCTTTCAAAGTTTGCTTATAAATTAAGTAAGCTTTCCAAAGGGCCCACGTACAAAAGATATACAACGGAAGTTCAAAGAAGATAAACCACCAAATGTTAAATCCAAGCAATCCATAATGTGCAATTATTGCCAGTGCTATTCCAACCAAAGCAATAACGAACAGTGAATAGCCACCTCCATTAGACAAGAAATTGGTAAATTTATTGTAAAACTTTTCTCCAAATTTACCAAATCCGTTTTTAAGAATATTCAATTTTTTCATATTTCGATATATTATTGTAATGGTTCGATTTTGTCTAATTCTTCATACAATTTATGGATGTATTCGTTACATTCTTTTGCATGTTTTACTTCTGCTTCATATTCTTTCTTATGATATTCAATACTCCACTTAATTGAACTGATTTCAGACTCAGACCATTCTTCAATTGATGGCTCTTTCTTGTCATTGTCATAGTCATGTGTTGTGCAATCATACTTAATGCAATCGTTAAGTTGGTCTTTCATCAACTCTACCAAAGAGTTAAATTCACTTGGAGCATCCCATTTTTCAACTTTATCAAGAACAGACAAATAGTTTTCTTTTATTTCTTCGTTATGCTTTCTTGATTCTTCTTTATATTCATTGATTTCTTTTAAATGTTCTTCATACTTTTTACGCAAGGCATCAGGGTCCTTTTGAAGATTCATAAAATCTTCAAGTCTCTTATTTGCTTTTTTAAGTTCTTCTTTATGGTAGTTACTTGGCTTAATATCAGGGGCTTTGTCTAAAGGAAGTGCACTTTCTCCGTAGTTTGACGCATAATACCCATAACCAAGTTGTCTTACACAAGTCAAAGCGAAACCCCTTAGGGAAGTATCTTCGCCTTCATAAATTTTTGAAGTTAATCCTGTAGGCATAATTCTTAATTTTATTGTTCAATTGGGAGGTTGACTAATGATTCATATTGAAGATAATAGCCATCTTCTTGGGCTTTACATCCTTTACCGTGGATAATGTTGCAGAAACGGCCTTTTTCAAGGTCTTCCTTTGTTGCAAAAAGAACGTCTTCGGTGAAAATTTCACCCTTGTTTACCTTTACCCACTTTGGGGCGTTTGAATTGTTGCTATTCATAATTTAAATTTTTAATGTTACACTTTTATCTTATCAAAAACCGTGCCAAACTTAATCGTAATAGTGAGATAATGCTTCTTCCTTAAATTTTTCTACTATATCATACATGGCATTTCTACTATTTTCTGAGTTTTTAGCGTCAGGATGCTTGCATTTCACCCAAGAATCCCAATCTATTGTTCTCATATCGGTATAGCTTCCGCCATATAATGGGCAACGATGGCATTCTGAATTACCCGCTTTTCCTTTTATCCCACGTAATGTACAAATTTCATTGTATGCAATTAAATGGAAATCAAGTGTTATTTTCCCTGTTTCGTAATTATATGTACAAGCCATTTATTGTATTTCATCTATTTTATAATCACCGTTTTTGTACATTTCAAATAGTTTTTCACCGAATTTGAAATAGTAGCAAAGGAACTTTTTAAATTCTTCGTCTTTATATCTTGCCATATCAATGGCAGATTGTTTGCATTCTTCGTTACTGAAAGCAAAATCAGCCTCATCGCCAGCTGTTAAATTATGCTTGGTAGATGTTGTTGAAAGATATTGCCTTGCATACTTTTTTCCAAGTTCAATTGCCTTTTTCTCATCATCATCAATAGTAACTACAAGTTTAGTTTTTTCGCTAAAATAATATCCATTATCATAAAAGTCTTTAAAAAACTTTTCAGATTCCTCAGAAGTGGCAAATCTTGCCCCGGTATAATCAAATTTATGGAAGCGAATAATTGAAAATGGCTCACTTGGGTTTACAGGATATAAGTAATACTGTGTGATAAGGAAAGGCTCATTAAACCTATCAATAATAACACTGCCAACACAACATGGTATTAATAATTCTTGCCAATTATCCCATGTCATACGGCTTTTATCATTATTTGGATATAATAAGCAATCTCCGTCAGAAGATGATTGTCCAAAAGGATTAAGTTCTACTTTTTTATATATCCTATTGGTATACACTCTGATATAGTTACGTCTACCAACGTCATCGAAAACACAATCAAAAGTGCAAAATCCTTCTGTGGTTAAATACAATTCGATTTTACCAGAAGGTGCATTTTTTAACAATTCTGCTATATTTGTCATTTTTCAATTTTTTATTTTTCGTATTTAGGTTCAAGGTCTCCATATACAATTCCAATAAAAATTAAGCATATAAGAATAAATGCTTCTAAAGTGCCTACAAATGGAATTGCTGCAATAAGGTCAAGGATGATAATATGTGTAATATTAAATTCATCACCACCATCGTAAGTAAAGAGTAATTTAGTTAGTGCGGTAAAAAGGATAACCACACCAAATGACACAAAATATGTAATCCAAAGTCCACTCATATTTTATCTCCTTTCAATGAATTTTACAGTACCTTCAAGCATACCAGCGTTTGAGTTCTCCTTAAATACCTTTGTCTTTGGAACATAATCGTCTTCCATGGGTTCTACAAGATACCACAGGTTAGCGTCTTTCCACGTGACTTCAACAAGCTTTTCGCCAGGTTCAAGTCTTACTTCAGTATATCCACCGAAGTTACGAGTGCAATAGTTACAAGATGTTAGGCCAATTGTAATTAAAATGGCAAATGCTAAAATAATTTTCTTCATTTTATAATTAATTTTTGTTAAACACTAAATCATATACTTTATTCACCAAATCAAAATCATCAATGACTGAGTCAAAATAATTGCTTATTTCACGCGATTTTATTTTTGCGTCTTCCAATTTAGAAAGATACTTTTCGCATTCTTCTTTTGTGCCTTTGAACAGGTCATACCCACCATATTCTGAGTGAAATCTTTCTGCATCGAATTTGTTGCGTTGGTCGTATTTTGTTGTTATATACTTTTTACCAGAACTTATTACTTCTGTTTCATTGATTTCTTTTCTATTACCGTGGAAGTAATAAACGCATACAATATCACCTTTTTTAAATTGCTTTTCCATATTTTATTATTTTTTTATTCTTCTTCAAAGTTAAAGAAACGGCTCCAAGTGGAGTCATCGTCATAGTAGAACCCTGTCAGTTCATACATTTTGTCAATTTGTGCCCTTGTAGGTCTTGGGTAGTTATCCTCGTATCCGATAATATGCTCACAGCTCCATCGGTCAATTGTGGTGGAGAATCTAATCCATCCTCTTTGCTCAAGTGTCTCTGAGAAACACTCACGGAAACCACGCTCTTCCCAATCCTCGAAATTTATGGGTCTGTTTCCATCCATAGGAAACTCATCCTTCAGAATCTCTTGGGCAGCATCTTCGTGCTTGAACTCTTCAGCATATGTTATGTTCCCATACGGGTCCATCCAACAATCTCTTTTCATTTTGAATTATATTTTTTACATTGTATATACAAAAACCGTGCCAAACTTTATAGCAAGTTAAGTAACAATATTAAAATACAGCATCCATATGAAGAATAAAGACAAGCGTTAGCCTTTTCCTCAGGCATTGTCCCTTTCACTTTCTCGATAAGTCCGATAGACCCTAAGACAATTTGTGCAATCAATAAAATTGCTTGTAAAATTGGTATAATCATAATATTAAAATTTTTATTAGTTTTTCATATGGTTTGTAAAATCGTCAATTGCTCCTTCCCATATTATGGTTTTATAATCTTCAATGATTTCGTCTTGTATCCAATTCTTGGCCTTTTCAGTTGTAAGTTCAACTGCTTTGTTTACAATTTTCATTACATTATCGAAACTCCACGAATGGACCCATCCATTTTCTCTTGCTTCTTTTACACTAGTGTCTTCATAATGTTTTAAGTTTGGCCCAAAGCCAGTTGAGCTGTGGGGTACTGTGTAAGCAAAATCTTCAATTTCTTTTTCTAAGTCTTTATTCATAATACAAATTTTTTTTTAATTTTAAAAGTTCTAAACATTCTTTGTACATCATCCACATATTCAATTTTTCCAGGAATAAGCAAATCATTAAAATAGCAATTCCAATAATTGTTTCCATCTATTTTAGTGAATGATAATTTATTTCCGTCTTCGTCTTTGTAGTCATAGCTTCCTGATGAGAACGGTGAATAATCAAATCCATTATTTTGGAAGAAATTTTCATTTAGTTCAATTTGTCTGCAATAACTTGGATATGTCCATACATTTCTATTGTTATGGAATTGAATGATGGGCCAAATTCCTGCCATTTCTTCCTGAAAAGATACGGAATATATTTGGTCTGGCGTGTCGCTATCATAAGGTATTAGCCAATCTCCTTGATGAAATTCACATATTGGAAGATTCATTTATTTTATCAATTAATTCAAATTTATTTTGTAATCCGTGGTAAAAATATTTAGCTCTATCTTTTTTATGGATTATTGCATATCCATCCATTTCGGGCACTTCTTTTCCGTGTCTATCGGTAAAATAAGAAGTACAATTCAACGTACTAAGGTCGAAGATATTCATAAATGACTTAACCCTGTAGATGAATATATGGATATTCTTCTTGGCGTTATGATTGTGTATTCCCGCATCAATGACATTTCCTTTGTCAAGCAGGATAATACCCGTCTCTTCCTGTAATTCCCTTACAGCCGTGGCCAAATCGTCTTCATCGGCCTCATCACGGCATCCTTTTGGAAAGTCATATCCGTTTTCCTGTGGCTTTCCATATCCGTGGCATCCAAGAATGTCACCGTATTCGTTAATAAGCACTAATGCACAAGTTGTTGTTTTCATTTTACAGTTACTTTTAAGCGGGCCATATAGTTTCTTCTGTCGCCCTTTTTATGTATTATTTCGTTAGTGTCAATATCACGGCTATCGTGTCCCCAAAATCTTTCGACATCACATCCGTATGGGAAACACATAAAAAACACTTTTATATTTGGCTCAACAAATCCGACATCAAACGTGCCATCGTTTTCAACACTGATACAGGCAAAATAATCCTGCTTGTTATTGTCATAGTTTTTGTCTCTCATCAACTCGTCCACAAGAACATCGTTTTCGATGATTTCACATTCGACATCAACAATATTTTCAGGCTTGCATCCCCATACATAGGAATGGTCTCTTGATGCGCCAAAATGCTTAAAAATTGGTTCTTTTGCATCTTTGTGCATAATTGCCGTTGTTGAGAATTTAGTGCCGACTTCTATTGAATCAATCTTCACCATCGTTTTCTACTCCAAGTTTTTCTTTTAGTTGGTTGAATTCTTTTTTAAGATATTCCATTGAATTATTAATGTCATACATTGTGTCGTATGCATTTACAACTTGAGATTCCAATTCATTTATTGAATCGTCAAGGTCATCCATATCAGCATAACGTTTATATTTCTTTTCTCCAAAGAAAAATCTAAAAACTTCTTCCATTCCTTCGGGGATATCAAATAATTTATATGCTTCTCTTCCTTCTTTTTCGTTAAGTTCTTTAACTTTATCAACAAGTTCTTGGTCTGTAAGTTTTGAATCTTCGCAGCTTCTTACAGAATAGATTCTTTCATCTTCTAAATAATAAGCATAAATTTTCATCTCAAAAAATTATTTAAAGGTTGTGATTCAGTATAAATTGATTCAAGTTTTCCGTGATTAAACGTATAGGCCCTTTTTCCGTATTTGCACAGATAAGTAAGCACTGTAATGTTACTATGGTCATTATATGAATTTCCACAATATTGGCAATTTCCGTCTACTATTTTACCTCCACAGGTAGGACAAATTCCATTTAATTGTGCAGAAGTCTTTTGTACCTCTGAAACTAACCTATATGGGCAAATTGATTTAACTTCTTCAATGGTCATTCCATTTCTAATGCTTGTATCATTTATAAAATTATTGTACTCTGATTTGATTCTTTCGTTTTCAATGGTTTTTTTCTTGTTATATTCAATTGAATATGCACATCTTTGTTTTTCTTGGCTTTTTTTTATTTTATTGCCAATAAATAAAAACAATGCGCCTGCAAAAAACATGTAAAATGAATTAAGAAATTCGCCAATGAGTAAGAATATCACTGAGCAAAACAAACTAAATCCTCCAATTGCAGTAAAAAACATAATTTATAATTTTAATATTTGAATGCATAATATACAAAAATCGTGCCAAAGTTTATTTATCAAATAAATCTATGCCAATCATTATTTCTTTAAGCCATTCTTCTTTGTCTTCTTCCAATTGTTTATTATATTCGTCATTTAATTCTTCAATGGTTTTATTTACAGTTGCTGAATAAACATCTTCTATGGCCTTTTTTCCGTTTTCATTTAAATTACGTGTTCCTATTCCTGCAAAATTGTATGTTAATACAGGAACATCTGATTCAGACCATTTTCCTTCAATGTTTTTGAACCATTTATTTCTTTCTTGGTCAAACACATATACAGGCTTTCCGTGAAGAATTGCCATTGCTACTGCATAGCCTGTTCCGCCTTCTACTCCTGGATTTATGGCAACCCTTGTGTCGTTTTTCTGATTTGGGAACATTTTTTCTCCTGGCCTAACAAGGTGTCCTATTGCAAAGATAGCTTCAGAGTATTTAACTTGGGCCCAATTTCTTATAAGGCGATTGTCTTTCATTGTATAGTATTGATACCCCCAGTTAAATCTTGCAGCTTTAGCCGCTTCTATTCTACCTTCTTCATAGTCTTCTTCTGATATTTCAAAATTACCTTCAGGTGTTTTTTCGCCATAGTAATAGTGATTTGAGACAACACCATATTGTTCACCTATATGGCCCCAATATGAGTCAGAGCCAACAGCGCCACCTGAATGGTTCACAAATCCTTCTAATATATTATTTTTTCTTTCCATAATAAAAATGACATAATCTATAATACAAGCCCTCAGCAAACTTGTCATTGTTATTATTAATGTATTGGCCTAACAATCTTATTATTTCTTTCATGGCATTAAACAAATTTCTCCATAGTAATAATGGTTTATTATATTGTTCCTTTATATCCGTATCTTTTCAGCATACGATTTACATTTGCTTCGCTTTCAAGTTCTTCATACCTTCTTAAATCTAAATCAAAATTAAGATTTAGATTATGTGACGATATAAAAGTTTCTCCACAGATTTCTTCTTTTATAAACAAAGTGTTAATTTCAGTTATCATGGCATTAAACAATTTTCTCCGTCATATAAGTGGCAGGTATCACAGTTTTCGCAATGGTAGTATCCATCTTCGTCATACCAATTATCAATTATTTCTTTTTCCATAAACTTAATAGTTTTCGTTTGGTACTATATATTCAAGTTTGTTTCTTTCGCAAATGTCTTCAAATGTAAATTTACCATCATCCATACTGGGCCAATAATCGTCAAAACACATTCCTCTTGATATAAAACTATACTTGATATACCTTGGATTTTCATTGGGAAAATATCTACAATAACAAACATCGGTTGTCCACATTTGGTCATGTGGCTCTTTATTGTATTTATCGAAATCCCAAGTTATAAAGCAAACTACATCTTGCCCTTTTTCAACAAGTTCCTTTAATTTTTTATAATCACGGCTCGTCTTGTATCCCTTCATACTATAAGGTTTTTGTTATACTCTATTTTTTCATGAAAAATTATTTGTTTTGAGGCATATCCTTCATACTTTTTGAAATATCCTTTGGCGTATCTCGTACCTTTAGGTATTGTACACCTGAATATTGTCAACTGGTCATCACTACAAGTACTGTACATCCAAGTACGGCACTCATCCAAAGCGCATTCCAATGTTTCATAAGTATGTATGTAGCCAATACTAATGTTTCTCATACCATTTTCGGTTACTGTATACGCCCTTCCTTTTGCAGTAAATGGTGCTAATCCGTTTATGACACTGAAAGGAATAATGCTTTTTGTGTAAGGCGTCATGAAATTATATTGGCCTTCAATTATCACCTTATAGCATTCAATATCTTTTCTTGCGTATCTGAAACAGTTTTTTGTTGTAGTTAAACACATATTTTTCTTTATTATAATTCCCATTCTTCAACTCTCTTTGAGCCGTTTTCATTATCAGGATTATAAGGACACGTGTCAGGATTGAAATCATATCCTTCTTGTGGCATTGGACAATGGTATGCATGGAAGCAATCTCTACATTCTTTTTCTTTGCTCATAATTTTATTAGATTATAATGTTTAATTATTTTTATTCCTTCATCATAATAGTCAGTGTCTTCAAAACCTTCTTTTTCGCACAAATCGTGCATAAAATCATTTAAAAAGCCCCTTGGACCCCATTTTAAATAATCAACCCAAGCATTATTTCTTTCATTTAAATTAAGCGTTAAATCGCTTAAATACTCAAGTCTATTTTCTGCCCATTTAAGCAATGAGTCTATTTTTTTTCTTGCAGATGTTGGCTCTACAATTTTAATTTCAGGGTTGTTACATATTAAATGGTTATAATACCCTAAATATTCCCTTGATATTGAATAGTAATAATTTTTAATTATGTATTCACAGTCTTCTATCTCAGAAAAAAGAATCGCAACATATGTAGAGTTTTGTGTAATGCCTCTAATCCTATTATATTTTTGATTATGATTAGTTATGCTAACTCTTTCAGCGTCCCAAATTATATCATAATATTTGTTTATGTCATCATCTAATACTTCCTCGTAATAAAACATTAATTTTGCTTTTTTTCTAATATACAAAAAATATGAATAAAAACAAAAAAAAGGCCCTGTTATTAGAACCTTTTTTCATACTGTATAAATTGACTTATTATTTCATAAAGAAGTCGTTAATTTTCTCGTTTTTAAAAGGATGTTTATTCAGTTTAAAGTCATCATCACCCATTAGAATCCCAAAAACCATGAGCACAAGCATTATTATTGCCAATATACTTCCGATTATTGGTATAAATGCAATTAACATTATTATAAGCACATAAAATCTTGGCATTGATTTTCCATCAATAATAAAAAACTTTTTTAACATAAAAGCCAATAAAAAATCAGTGGCGACTGATATCCAATAAATAAGCCATAATATACTCATAATTCAAAATTTTTTAATTATTCTAAATAAATTTTATTTTCAATTCCGTTCCATCCAATCATTTTTTTAACAACTTCCCACATTTCATCTGACATTGTGTATGAAAATTCGTCATCGTCTTTATGATAATTGAATAATTTCTTATCCATATCTTCCAAACCATAAAAATGCTCAGTGAACCCTTTATATAGGGCATATTCAATCATGTATCTTGGGCACTTTTTGTATTCCTCAAAATAATAATAATTTGAATATCTTTCGAAAAATTTTTCTCTCATTTCTTCAAGAGAATTACATTCGTTTTTAACGTCATAGGGGTCGTATTTCATTTCATAGTACTCTTCTATTCTCCTGAATAAAAATCCAGGCTTAAACGAATCATAATTTGAAAAAGCACTGTTAACACGGCCATAGTCTTCATCTAATTCTTCAATATTCCACTCTTCTTCACAGTCTTTACATCTATTAATTTGTAAAGTGTCAATTTCTCCATCAATAGATGAATGCCCATATGACGAAACGGAACCATCAAAGCCAAATAAAGAGCCACCAATAGAGCCATATGAGCCGCTACTTCCTGTTCCATGGATTTCTCCCTTGGTCCTAACTACTTTATGGACAACATTTTTAGACCCACACCTCGGACAAGTAGAATTTTTTTCATCCACTTCTTTCTTTTTTGCCTCGTATATCTCTTTTGACTTATCTTCTATTTCTGTTTCATATATTTTTAGATATGCAAGAATTTTAGCCTTTCTTTCTTGATAGGACTTTTTCTTTTCAGAGGCCTCTGCCAATCTTTTTTCATCTTCAATGCGATGAAACGCTTCAACTTCATTGTTAGTTCTTTTAAAAAGATTTTTTAATTTTTCAAACATAATATTAAATTTAAGTTCTATTTTACTCTATCAAAAATCGTGCCAAACTATTAGATTAATTCAAACCATTTTTTACAATATCCGCAAATTAGAATGTTACCAATTTCATTAGGACCGACTAAGCCGCTTTTAACGTCTGTATTGTTGTATTCAAGTAATGCGCCACAATTGGGACAATAAGTTTTCTTGG
>JAEEGL017369195.1_pt1 | contig 36405 bp, 25 predicted proteins | sample 9134231 | NCBI WGS metagenome assembly JAEEGL01 (sample SAMN16246548, study PRJNA631951) | gut metagenome | biome: gut microbiome; feature: rumen; material: fiber-attached | host: Bos | place: Iran: Karaj | collected 2018-10 | reverse complement strand
AGATGTGCATCAGCGACCTCGAGGATGCTTATGCGGCCTACCACAACCTGAGTCTTAGCTACGAACAGCTGTCCGATGCCATCAGCGCCCTGCTGCAGCACTTCAGCGAATACTATCAGGAGAACGTGACGCCCGAGAACCCCATCGACATGACGCGCTATATCCAGAACCCCGGCTTCGAGGCGAGCACCGACGGATGGGTGAATGGCGGAGTCAACACCTTCGAACATTACAATACGGTCACTTCGGGTTGGGGCGCAGTCATCGACGGCACCTGCTTCACGGGGCAGTGCTACCTGAACCTGTGGCACGGCGACGCTTTCACAGGGCCTATTGCCTCGCAGACCATCACAGGGCTGCCCAATGGCGTGTATGAGGTGACCATCGCTGCCTTCGCCGAAGTGGAGGGTGGCTACGTCTTCGCGGGCGATGTGAAAACACCCATCCATGCAGGCCAAATCAGCGATACACAGTATGGCCAGGACTACACCGTGACCACGCTCGTGACCGACGGCACTCTGCAGCTCGGTTACTACGGCCAGCTCACGGGAGCTCTGTGGGGCGCGATGGACAATGTGCGACTGCTTTACTTCGGCGCTGGCGAGGATGCTTACGCCGCCTGGGTGCAGAAGAGCATCGAGCAGGCGCCCAGCTTCGACGGCGTGCGCTGTCAGGCTGCGCTTGTGACGACCTATGAGCAGGCGCTGGAGAATCTGAAGAATGCAGCTCTGGACGAGACGCTGATGACCTATGTGCAGGCGTTCTTGGATGCGCTGGGAGCTTGCAACGACAATGTGGCCGCCTACGACAAGCTGGAGGCTACCATCAATACCGCCAACGAGGAGAAGTATTCCTACTGGCCATCGGACCAGAACCAGGTGGACGACTACATCACCAAGACGGCTGCGCCGACACTCGAGGCTGTGACCAGTTCCACGAAAGAGGTGGAAACGGTCATCCAGGGAATCGAGGAACTCATGAGCAAGGCCAAGGCTACGCTTGACCTCTACGACCAACTCGTGGAACTGAACGACTATCTGAAGCAATGTCTCGAGACCTATGCTACGACAAGTTCCGCCGATGCGTACCAGAAGGCAGCGGCCCTCTCAGCAGAGGTGGATAAGAAACTGGCTGAAGAGGCCTACGAGAACAGCGACGAGGTACAGGCTGCCATGGATCAGATTGAGGCAGCCGTACACGACCTGCGCATACCTGCTGGCGAGGCTTCCGACGAGAACCCCATGGATTATACCGTATATATCGTGAATCCCGACTTCGAGGACGGCACGACGGGCTGGGAGAACGAGGGCTTCGACACCTTCGAGGGTAAGAGCGACTGGACTGATGGCGTGAGGGCGCTGTCCGAGACGGGTACTGTGTACCTGAACCTGTGGGATAGCTGGGCCACCAATGTGCGTGTGAAGCAGACGATTACTGGACTGCCCAATGGAACTTATACGCTGGGTGTAACCGGATATACGGACAGTGCCAATACGACGTTTGTCTTTGCCGGCAGCGACAACGTGCTTGTGGAAGCTGCTAACGCCCTGCCTGGCAATGCCCATCGCTATGAGGTGACCACCAAGGTGACCGACGGAACGCTCACCATCGGCGTCATGGTTTATAACGAGGGAGATGTATGGTGCACGTTCGATAACTTCACCTTGACGGGCTACGGCGCAAACAGCACGCGCGAGGTAAGCGGCGATGCTACTGCCGGGATCTTGCCTGACGGCATTGAGACAATTGAGAATGGTGAATTGAATAAGGCCAAGAGCCAAGAGCCAAGAGCGATATATAACCTCGCTGGACAACAGGTCGGTAATTCACAATTCACAATTCAAAATTCAAAATTGCCAAGAGGCATCTATATTGTGAATGGTAAGAAGGTGGTGGTGAAGTAATCGCCTCACTCATTGATAGCTCCGCAGTAAGGGCAACGGCCCTTGCTGCGGATTTTTTTGTGGCAGCGGCCGCAGAGGAAAAGGGCGCGAGCACGGGTCCAGTAGCGATAGAAGGCTAAGGCGATGAATGCGAGGCCTACGGGTAGCGCCAACAGCGCCGGTAGGAGGGAGAGGACGAGGTAGATAACCATGCAGATGGCCAGCAGCGAGAAGAGATAGAGCAAGGCGCCTGCGGGCGGCAGAAGCTTGAGGGTGTCGTCGATGACGGTGATGCTCAGCACCAGCAGTGCCCACGCCGTGCAGAGGAAGGCGCAGAGAAGAGGCGGCTGCGAGAAGGGGTTGAGGGTGGGGTGGTAGAAAAACTGTACCCATTGCTGGGGCATCTCCTGCTGGATGAAGGCATAGAGCAAGGCAGAAAGCGCCAGGGTGGAGGCGAGGATCGTGGGATAGACGCTAGGGATGTCGTCGAGCATGAGCATACGGAAGCGCTGCCGTCGCAGGATATGAACGAGGACGATGATGAGTGCAACGCCCATGACGACAAGGAACCACAGGACGTGACCATCGGAAAAGAAGTAGATGAACTGGCTGATGGGGTCGTCGGGGCAGGAGGCTTGCAGGAGGTCGCTCTCGTGGAGCCAGCCCATGGTGAACTGATCGCGCGCAACCTTGGCCCACACGCTATCTACTGAGTCCTCGGGGATGACAGTGAGGGCAGCGATGACGATGGCATCGTTGCGGTGTATCCACAGGCTGTCGGAACTCTTGACGGCGCCCTCGCTCCAGTGCATGGGCCGGTCCTCAACCAGCAGGAGGCTGTCGGCGTGAACACGCAGGTTGTAGCCGATGCCGTAGGGGCGGCTGAGCTGCGCGATGGTGCTGTCGGCAGGCTCCGCGCCATCGAGGATGATGTGCTGCGGCGCGTTGTAGCAGGAGGAGAGGAGGAGCATCGCAAGGAATGCGATGAATGAACAATGAACAATGGACAATGGAGAATTCATAATTCACAATTCATAATTCACAATTCATAATTCACAATTCATAATTCACAATTTTTTTCAATCCCTAATCCTTAATCTTTCATCCCTAATCCCTTAATACTTGCATTTCGCAGCGGGCGCAGTCGAAACGGAGGGGGAAGGTGCGACCGTCGGCAAGGCGCAGGGCGAGGGGTTCGGGGAAGGGGAGGGGCTTCCCGTTGCGGGTGCAGTAGCCGAGGGCGTGGCGCAGGCAATGGCGACAGGTCATGAGGGGAGTAAAATGTATTTGAGTATGGGGCTGCTGGGATGAAGTCTCGTCTTGAAGGTGACTACTCCCCTCCCTACAAGGGAGGGGCAGGGGGGAGAGTCCGCTCGCAACCTTTCTTCTCCATTCTCCCAGCACGGAGGCGGGGATGAACCAGTTGGCGGAGAAGCGGATATCGATGTCGGCTTCGGTGCAGGTGTAGGGGGTATCGCCGAGGCGCATAAGCTGACGGCGGATATTGTCCTCCTGCGGTGTGCGGGCGAGCTCATGGGGATAAGGGAAGGTGAAAGCCGCTTCGCGTCGGTGAAATGAGGAGGGGAATGAAAGGCCTAACCGGAATCCTTCTTCTGTTTCCTCTATGAGCCAGCGGACGGGGATGCGGCGGTCAGCGGTAGGACGGGAGAGCTGCTGCTCAAAGGCGGCATCGTAGTTGCGGTAGAGGGGAGTGTCGGGGCGGAGATACTTGAGCACCGAGGGGTCGGCAGGATGAATGTGCCCCTGCTCATCCACGCGGTTCACGCGGAAACCGCGCAACACCCCCCCAGCGTCGAAGAAGCAGAGGCCGTCGCCATTGTGGAGGACGGGGTGGGCGGGGAGTGGTTCCCCAAGGGACTTGGGGGTGAGGGGCTGATAGATAGGTTCGGCGGTGCGGCCGTGGAGGAAATAGTCGGTGAAACCGCGGTTGAAGCTCTTGAAGGGGTTGGGCGTGAAGGTGATGGTGCTGGTGCTGGTGCCGAGGGAGGAACGGCAGTAGTCCTGCGGACGGCGGGCGATGATGGCGTCGATGCGCTGGCGGTAGTAGGCGGTGATGTTCTTCACGTAGGAGACATCTTTCAGGCGCCCTTCAATTTTGAAGGACGTGGCGCCAGCATCCATGAGGGCTTCGAGGTCAGCGGCGCGGTTCATGTCCTTGAGGGACAGGAGGTGGCGCTGTTTCTCTAAGATACGGCCGTCAGCATCGATGAGGTCGAAGGGGAGGCGGCAGAACTGAGCACATTCGCCACGGTTGGCGCTGCGGCCAAAACAGTACTCGCTGGCATAGCAGCGGCCGCTGTAGCTCACGCAGAGAGCACCATGCACGAAGACCTCCAGGGGCATCTCCGGCACGGCGGCGTGGATGGCGCGGATGTTCTCGAGGGAAAGCTCGCGGGCGAGGACGGTCTGGGTGTAGCCGGCAGCCTGACGGGCGCGCACGTCCTCGATAGTGCGGTTGTCCATCTGGGTGGAGCTGTGCAAGGGCAAACGACCGCGATTGATGATGGGCAGACGGGCGTCCTGGGTGATGAGCGCATCGACCTTCGCCGCCTGCAAAGCATCGATGAGATGGTCAACATCCTCCACCTCCTCGTCATTGAGTAGGGTGTTGACCGTTACGTAAATCTTCACGTCGAACAGGTGAGCGTAGCGCACAAGTTCAGCAATGTCCTCTATGCTGTTGCCTGCGGCGGAACGGGCGCCAAAGCGCGGGGCACCGATATAGACTGCGTCGGCGCCATGGCGAACAGCTTCGAGGCCACAATCCAGATTGCGAGCCGGAGAAAGGAGCTCAATGAATCGCATCGATGTCGTAGGGGGTCTCCTGATAGACGTAGTAGTTGAGCCAGTTGGTGAAGAGGAGGTTGGCATGGGCGCGCCAGCTAACGAGCGGCCCTTGGTCGGGGTCATCGTTGCGGTAGTAGTGGCGCGGCATGTCGATGGGGAGGCCTTTGCCGAGGTCGCGACGGTACTCGGTGTCGAGGGTCAAGGGGGAATACTCGGCATGGCCAGTGATGAAGAACTCGCGGCCCTCGCGTGCCATGACGATGCTGATGCCGGATTCCTCGCTCTCCGCGATGATGGTAAGCTCTTTCACCGCTTCGATGTCCTCGCGGCGGATCTCGGTGTGGCGGCTGTGGGGCATCTGGAAAACATCGTCGAAGCCTCGGAAGATGGGGAGGCTGGGGAGCAATGGCTTCTGGGGGAAGATGCCGAACATCTTGGCCGACAGCGGATGCTTGGGGACACCATAATGATAATAGAGCCCGGCCTGTGCCGCCCAGCAGATGTAGAGCGTGGAGGTGACGTGCGTGCGAGCCCATGAGAAGATTTCCTGCATCTCGGGCCAGTAGGTGACATCTTCGTACTCAAGATGCTCAACGGGTGCTCCGGTGATGATCATGCCATCGAACTTCTGTGAGCGGAGAACCTCGAAATCCTTGTAGAAAGCCCGCATGTGCTCGATGGGGGTGTTCTTGGACGTGTGGCTTTTGATTTTCATGAAGGTGAGGTCAAGCTGCAGGGGCGTGTTGGAGAGCACGCGCACGAGGTCGGTCTCGGTGGTAATCTTCAAGGGCATAAGGTTGAGAATCACGATGCGCAGGGGACGGATGTCCTGTGTGGCGGCACGCGTAGTGCCCATCACGAAGATATTCTCCTTCTCAAGGAGGGATATGGCGGGAAGCCTGTCAGGAAGTGTTAGAGGCACGGGAAACTAATTAACAGTTAACAGTTAACAATTAACAATGGACAATGCACAATTCATAATTAACAATGCACAATTACCATATCGTGACGCGGTCAGACTTGGGGACAAACATGGGGTCGGATTCGGTGATGCCGAAAGCATCGTACCAGGCATCGATGTGAGGCAGGGCTCCGTTGACACGCCAGCGACCGAGGGCATGAGGATCGGCCTTCGTGCGGTTGCGGATTTCCTCTTCGCGGATATTGCCAGCCCACACTCCGGCATAGGCCAAGAAGAAACGCTGTTCGGGGGTGAAGCCGTCGGCATCGGAAAGAGGAGCGTCAGCCGTGGCATTCTTGAAGGCCTGGAAGGCAACTTGCAAGCCGCCGTGGTCGGCCATATTCTCGCCGAGGGTGAGCTGGCCGTTGGCATGGAGGCCGGGGAGGACCTCAATCTTGTTGAAGAAATCGCGCATTACGTGTGTGCGCTCCTCGAAGCGCTGTGTGTCCTCGGTTGTCCACCACTGACGCAGGTTGCCGTCCTTGTCAAACTTGGCTCCTTTGTCATCGAATCCGTGGGTCATCTCATGTCCGATAACCACACCGATGGCACCGTAGTTGAAGGCATCGTCGGCCTGCATGTTGAAGAAGGGCGGTTGGAGAATGCCGGCAGGGAAACAGATTTCATTGGTAGTTGGGTTGTAGTAGGCGTTCACCGTCTGCGGCGTCATGTACCACTCGGTGTTATCAACAGGTTTGTTGAGCTTGCGGCTGACCATGTCATAGGTCTGCCATATAGCCGTAGCCTTAGCGTTCTCCCAATAGTTGCGTCCCACTTCCAGCGTGCTGTAGTCCTTCCATTGGTCGGGGTATCCTATTTTGACGATGAACGCGTTGAGTTTCTCATGGGCCACAGCCTTGGTGCTGTCGGACATCCACTCTTGGGCGTCGATGCGCTCGCCGAGGGCAACCTGCAGGTTCTTGACCAACTGAATCATGCGCTCCTTAGCGGCTGCAGGGAAGTATTTCTCCACATAGAGCTGACCCACAGCCTCGCCGAGAGCATGCTCGGTGGCGGCCACGGCACGCTTCCACCGGGGACGATCCTCCTGACGACCGCTCATCACGGTGCCATAGAAACCGAAGGACGCAGCTCGCATCTCATCGTCGAGGTAGCTAGAGGCTTTGTCGATGAGTTGCCAACGGACATAGTCTTTTAGGGTCTCGAGGGGCGTATCCTGCCAGACGGCTTCTACCTCGCGGATAAACTCAGGCTGCCGCACGTTGACCTCGCGGAGGTCCTGGGCGCCGAGGATTCCGAAGTAATATTTCCAGGGAATTGAGGGGAAGGCCTGCTGGAGCGAGTCGAGGGACATTTTGTGGTAGTTGGCCTCGTCGTCGCGCAGCTCCGTGCGGCTCTTGGAGGCCTTAGCCAGCTGTGCTTCCACAGCGAAAGCGGCCTCTGCGCGAGCGGTAACCTCAGCCTCGGCAGCTACTTTGCATCGCGTGAACTGCTGGACCATATAAGCCTTGTAGGCATCGCGGATGGCGGTGGTGGCGGAGTCCGTGTCGATATAATATTCCTTCTGACCCATGTGGAGTCCGCTTTGCTCTAGCATGGCGAGGTTGTTCTTGCTGTCCTTGATGTCGGCATCGATGCCGAATTCGAACATGCCATCCACACCGTTGAGTTGCAGGCTGGCATAGAGACGGAAGAGTTCGTCTTTGTCATAGCATCGGTCGATGCGTTGCAGATCCTCGCGGATGGGCTCGAGACCTTGCTTGTTGAGGTTGACACTGTCCATGGCGCTGTTGTACATGGCTGCAATCTTAGCGGCGATGGAGCCTTCCTCGTTCTGCTGTGCGGCTACGCCCTCGATGAGTTCGCGCAGTTGCTTGGTGTTGTTCTCAGCGAGAAGGTCAAAGCTGCCGAAGCGTGAGTACTCAGCAGTCAGCGGGTGGCTGTCGCACCATCCGCCGGTGGCATAACGGTAGAAATCAACACCGGGAACGGCTGTGGTGTCGAGATCGGCGAGGTCGATTCCTGTCGTGAGGGCGGCCTGCTGTCCGCCACATGCCATTATCATAGGAAGTGTCATCAATGAAAAAAATGCTTTGAAATTCATGATTTATGTCTTTTAGGTGATTATTCTATTCATTGGCGAGTGCTTCGGAGGCGGACATCCATTCCTCTTCGGCAGCCTCGAGTTGTTGTTTGAGGCGGGCGTACTTATCGTAGAGCGCGCTGTCGGCAGAGCCTTCGGGGGTAGCCAGCTGGTCCTCGACGAGGTGGAGGGCAGCTTCCAATTGTGCAACCTGCTCCTCAGCATCGGCGACGGCCTTTTCCAGCTTCTTACGCTGGCGGGCTGCAGCCTTTTGGGCAGCGTAAGAAGACCCACCCCCCTGCCCCTCCCTTGTAGGGAGGGGAGTAGTATGTATTTGAGTATTGGGAGGGCAGGGGGAGAGCCTCTCTTTGATCCAGTCATAGATACCACCAAGATGCTCTCTCACGCGACCGCCGCCGAAGGCATAGACGCGTTGGACAAGGCCGTCGAGGAACTGGCGGTCGTGGCTGACAACGATGACGGTGCCGTCGAAGGCGGCGATGGCCTCCTTCAGCACATCCTTGGACTTCATGTCGAGGTGGTTGGTGGGCTCGTCGAGAATCAGGAAGTTGACGGGCTCCAGCAGGAGCTTGATCATCGCCAGACGACTGCGCTCGCCGCCCGAGAGTACTTTCACCTTCTTGTCCGAGGCTTCGCCGCCGAACATGAAGGCTCCGAGGATGTCGCGAATGCGTGTGCGAATGTCTCCGCGTGCTACGCGGTCTATGGTGTCGAAAACCGTAAGCTCTGGGTTGAGGAGCTGGGCCTGATTCTGAGCAAAATAGCCGATTTGGGCATTATGACCTACCTTGAGAGACCCTTCAAAGGGAATCTCGCCGAGAATACATTTTACGAGGGTGGATTTACCCTCTCCGTTGCGGCCCACGAAGGCTACCTTCTCGCCCCGGCGGATGGTGAGGTTGACATGGGCGATGACTTCCTTTTCCCCATATGCCTTACGGAGGTCTTCAATGATGAGGGGGAAGTCGCCGGAGCGTTGGCAGGGCGGGAACTTCAAGTGGAGGGCGCTGTTATCGACTTCATCCACCTCGATGGGCACGATGCGGTTGAGCTGTTTGATGCGCTCCTGCACCTGCACGGCCTTGGTGGGTTTGTAGCGAAAACGCTCGATGAAATCTTTGAGATCTGCGATTTCCTTCTGCTGGTTCTCGTAGGCTCGTAATTGCTGCTCGCGGCGCTCGGCGCGCAGGCGGACATATTCATCGTACTTAACTTTATAGTCCCAGATGCGCCCGCAGGAGATTTCCAATGTGCGGTTGGTGACATTGTTGATGAAAGCACGGTCGTGGCTCACCAGCAGGACGGCGCCAGCACGCTGGATGAGGTATTGCTCCAGCCATTGGATGCTCTCGATGTCGAGGTGGTTGGTGGGCTCGTCGAGGAGCAGGACGTCAGGCTGCCTGAGCAGCAGCTTGGCCAGCTCGATGCGCATGCGCCAACCACCGCTGAGCTCACGGGTGGGACGATGGAACTCGGCACGCTCGAAGCCGAGGCCTATGAGCGTGCGCTCCACCTCGGCGTGGAAGTTGAGGCCGCCCATCATCTGAAAGTGTTCTTCGGCACGGGTATAGCGCTCTACGAGTGCCATATAATCTTCGCTCTCATAATCTGTGCGCTCGGCCAGCTCTGCACTCATGCGTTCGATACTGGCCTGCAGGTCGTGGATATGGTCGAAGGCTAAAAGTGTCTCTTCCATGACTGTGCGCTCATCTGCCAGTTCCATGACTTGAGGCAGATAGCCGATGGTGGTGTCACGGGGCACAGCAACCGTTCCCGCTGTGGGCGTTTGCAGTCCGGCTATAATCTTCAATAAGGTGGATTTGCCGGCACCGTTCTTACCGGTGAGCGCAATGCGGTCGCGATCGTTCACGACAAAGCTCACGTCCGTGAATAACGGGCGTGCACTGAACTCAACGGAAAGGTGCTCAACGGAAACCATGTCTATGTCAGCGGGTGTGTGGTTAGATAAAAGCCAGACGAGCTTTCTTCAGCAGGTCGGAGGCAAAGATGAAATCAGTGAGCGCCTGGTTGTCGGAAATGGCCACCTGGGTCTTGTCGCCCGTCCATTCCTGATGCCCATCCTTGATGAAGATAATGCTGTCGCCAATGCCCATCACGGAGTTCATGTCGTGGGTGTTGATGATGGTGGTCATGTTGAACTCCTCGGTGATGTCGTGGATGAGTGCATCGATGACCAAGGAGGTTTTAGGATCAAGGCCACTATTGGGCTCATCACAGAACAAGTATTTGGGATTCAGGGCAATGGCACGAGCGATGGCTACACGCTTCTGCATGCCTCCCGAGAGCTCGTTGGGATATTTCTTTTGTGCGTCGATGAGGTTCACGCGATCCAGACATTGGCAGGCCCGTTCCTTACGTTCCTTGAGGTTCATGGACGAAAACATATCCAGGGGGAACATCACGTTGTCCAGCACCGTCATGCTGTCGAAGAGCGCTGCCGACTGGAAGATCATACCCATTTCCCGGCGTAGCAGCGCTTTCTCTTTCTTACCCATGCCCACGAAGTTGCGGCCATCGTAGAGAATCTTTCCTGAAGTAGGCTCAAACAGACCTACGATGCACTTCATCAGCACCGTCTTGCCGGAACCAGACTGACCGATGATGAGGTTGGTCTGCCCCGCCTCGAAAACCGTATTGATGCCTTTGAGGACTTCGCGGTCGTCAAATGATTTATGGAGCGATTGTATTTCTATCATGAGAGAATCTGTGTCAGGAAGATATCAGCAAAAAGGATCAACATGGAGCAGTGGACGACGCTGTCGGTGCTGGCCTTGCCCACCTCTACACTACCACCCTCGACTGTATAACCGTAGAAGGCTGATACGGAGGCGATGATGAAAGCAAAGAAGAACGATTTGATGATGGACATCCACACGAACCATTCTTTAAATGAGTGTTGGAGGCCGTAGGTCAAGTCCTCGGGCGTGAGGATACCCGCATAGCTGATGGCATAGGCTCCGCCGAAGCCCGCAACCATCGAGAAAGTGACGAGAACGGGAATCATCGTCAGCAGACCTGCAATCTTCGGCAGAATCAGGAAGGAGGCGGAGTTCACGCCCATGATGTCGAGTGCATCGATCTGCTGAGTGACACGCATTGTGCCCAGTTCCGAAGCGATGTTGGAGCCAACTTTGCCCGCCAGAATCAAGCACATGATGCTGGATGAGAATTCCAGCAACAGAATCTCGCGGGTAGTATAGCCCGTGGTGAAGCGCGGCATCCAAGGACTCTGGATATTCACTTTCATCTGGATGCAGATGACGGCCCCGATGAAGAAGGAAATCATCAGTACGATGCCGATACTATCGACGCCAAGTTTCTGCATTTCTGTGATGTACTGTTTGAAGAACATCCGGAAGCGTTCGGGGCGACTGAAGACCTTAGCCATCAGTTGCAGATAGCGGCCAAAGGTCTTGATTGGAGTGAGGATTATTGACATAACGGGCGCAAAAGTAGTCAAAAAACACTAAATAAAACACCTTAAATAATAGTTTTTTTGCTCTTCATAGTGGAATTTGACAAGAATTATGTAATTTTGCGCACTCATTTCGAACCTATGGCTGAAGAGACACTCCTTAACAGGGCTGTAATAGACCCGACAAACGACCCCTCGCTGCCCTCTTACGTGGCGCCGCATCAGACGGAGCCGTTGCGCTTATGTGCTGAGCATCTGAAGAAGATTTACGGCAAGCGTACTGTGGCCGACGATGTGAACTTTCACGTTGACCAGGGTGAGATCGTAGGTCTGCTGGGGCCCAACGGTGCCGGTAAGACGACTTCGTTCTACATGACCACGGGTCTGGTGATTCCCAACGAAGGCCGTGTGTTCATCGGCGATGAGGAGGTTACGGACCTGCCTGTCTATAAGCGTGCCAAAAAAGGTATTGGCTATCTGGCACAGGAGGCCAGCGTGTTCCGCAAGATGTCGGTGGAGGACAATATCGCCAGTGTGCTAGAATTGCGCACCGACTGCAGCGAGGAATACAAGCGCGAGAAATTGGAGAGCCTCATCAAGGAGTTCCGTCTCCAGAAAGTGCGCAAGAACTTAGGCGACCGTCTCAGTGGCGGCGAGCGCCGTCGCACGGAGATAGCCCGCTGTCTGGCCATTGACCCGAAGTTTGTGATGCTCGACGAGCCCTTCGCCGGAGTGGATCCCATTGCTGTGGAAGATATTCAGCTCATCGTGTGGAAACTCAAACGTATGAATATCGGCGTGCTCATCACCGACCACAATGTGGAGGAAACGCTCTGTATCACCGACCGTGCCTACATGCTTTTCGAAGGTCGTATCCGCTTCAAGGGTACACCGGAAGAACTAGCCACGAATGAGACTGTAAAGGCCAAGTACTTGACCAATAGTTTCGTGTTGCGTCCCAAGGACTTCGAGAGCATGGAGCGCGAACGCGAACAGCAAGGATAGTATAAAAATCAAACAAATAACAAATAACAATCCATGAACATTCAATTCAACAAAACAAACAATGTGGCAGCTGAGCTGACCATCACTTTCGAGAAAGCAGATTATCAGGAGCAGGTAGAGAAAGCGCTCAAGAACTATAGAAAGAAGGCTGCGCTGCCTGGCTTCCGTCCCGGACAAGTGCCTATGAGTCTGATGAAGAAGCGCTTTGGCGCAGAAATTACTGCCGAGGAAGTGCAGAAACTGCTGAGCGAGAAGCTCTACGGTTACCTGCGCGAGCAGAAGGTGGATATGCTGGGTGAGCCTCTTGCCAGCGAGAAACAGCCCGCTATCGACTTCGAGGCTGAGCAGCAGGAGTTCATCTTCGATATCGCCCTGGCTCCCCAGTTTGATGCCAAACTGACCGCTGACGACAAGATTCCTTACTACACCATCAAGGTCACCGACGAGATGGTAGATGGTCAGGTGAAGGCATACGCCCAGCGTGCCGGCCACTACGACAAAGTTGATAGCTTCCAGACAGGTGACATGACGAAAGGTCATATCGCAGAGCTCGATGCTGACGGCAACATTAAGGAAGGCGGTATTCAGAAAGAAGACGCTGTCATCCTGCCCGGTTATTTCAAGAACGATGACCAAAAGAAGAAGTTCGAGGGCATCAGCGTGAACACGGTGATCACCTTCAACCCCGCAGCTGCCTATGAGAACAGCACGATAGAGCTCTCTAGCCTGCTGGGTATCACGAAGGAGGAGGCCGAGAATGTGCGCGGTGATTTCAGCTATCAGATTACGGAGATTACCCGCTATGTGCCCTCCGACCTGACGCAGGAATTGTTTGACAATGTCTTCGGCGAAGGCAAGGTGAAGAGCGAGGCAGAGTTCCGCGCCGCTGTGAAGAAACAGGTAGAGGACCAGTTTGTAGAGGATTCCAAGTTGCGCTTCATGATTGATGTGCGCAAGTATTTGGAGAAGCGTATCGGCGACCTTGAATGGCCTGATGCACTGCTCAAGCGTATCATGCGTGCCAATAATCCCGACAAGGGCGAGGAGTATGTAGAACAGAACTATGCCGGTAGCATTAAGGAACTGCTGTGGCACCTGGCCAAGGAGCAGCTGGCTGACCAGACGGGTATCAAGGTGGATCAGGAGGATGTCCTCGAGACTGCCAAGCGCCAGACCCGTATGCAGTTTGCACAGTATGGCATGGGTAATGTGCCCGATGAGATTATCACCAACTACGCCAACGAGCAGCTTAAGAAGAAGGAACAGGTGGAAGGTTTCGTAGCTCGTGCTGTGGAAGAGAAGTTGGGCGTTGCGCTCAAGGATATCGTGAAGCTGCAGAAGAAGAGCGTCACCCTCGAAGAGTTCAACAAGTTGTTTGAAGAGAAATAAACCATGCAACACACAGATTTTCGTAAATATGCCGTAGGCCATCTCGGCATGAACGGGCAGGTCCTGGACGACATTGTGAGCGTTCAGAACCAGTACCTGAATCCCTATATCCTGGAGGAACGTCAGCTGAATGTCACGCAGATGGACGTGTTCTCGCGCCTGATGATGGATCGCATCATCTTCCTCGGTACGCAGATTGACGATTACACGGCCAACACCCTGCAGGCACAGCTGCTGTATCTCGACAGCGTGGATCCCGGAAAGGACATCAGCATCTATCTGAATTCCCCCGGCGGCAGCGTCAGCGCCGGCCTCGGTATCTACGACACGATGCAGTTCATCACCTCCGACGTTGCTACCATCTGCACTGGCATGGCCGCCTCCATGGCTGCCGTGTTGCTCGTCAGCGGCAAGGAAGGCAAGCGCAGTGCCTTGCCCCACAGCCGTGTGATGATTCACCAGCCGCTCGGCGGTGTATCGGGTCAGGCTTCCGACATCGAGATTGAGGCCCGCGAGATTCAGAAACTCAAGAAGGAGCTCTATCAGATTATTGCCGACCACAGCCACACCCCTTATGACAAGGTATGGGCCGACAGTGACCGTAACTACTGGATGACCGCCGAAGAGGCTAAGGCGTATGGCATGGTGGATGCTGTGCTGACACGCAAGGTCTAATCTCCTCGCGCGCGAACATAAATTATATAATGGCAAAGAAACAAGGACATAACCATTGTTCGTTCTGCGGTCGCAGCGATGAAGAAGTGCGCCTGCTCATCAGCGGCATCGACGGCTTCATCTGCGATGACTGTGCTCGTCAAGCCAATAACATTGTTGAGGAGGCGCTGGAGACGAACGGTGACGCAAACCCTGTCGTGGGCGGCAAGCCCGCTGGCAAGTACGGCAAACTCGACTGGAAGACACTCCCCAAGCCTGCAGACATCAAGGCCTATCTGGATCAGTATGTCATCGGGCAGGACGATGCCAAACGTTACCTCTCCGTGGCTGTTTATAACCACTACAAACGCCTTTGTCAGGAGAAGACCGACGACGGTGTGGAGATAGAGAAAAGCAATGTCATCATGGTGGGTCCCACGGGTACGGGAAAGACATTGATGGCGCGTACGATAGCCCATCTGTTGAAAGTGCCTTTCACCATCGTTGATGCTACGGTATTCACCGAGGCCGGCTATGTCGGCGAGGACGTGGAGAGTATCCTTTCGCGTCTGTTGCAGGTGGCCGATTTCGACCTCGAAGCCACGCAGCACGGTATTGTTTTCATCGATGAAATCGATAAGATTGCGCGTAAGAGCGATAATCCCAGCATCACGCGTGACGTGAGTGGTGAGGGCGTTCAGCAGGGTATGCTCAAGCTGTTGGAAGGTTCTGTTGTCAATGTGCCTCCCAAGGGCGGGCGTAAGCATCCTGATCAGGACTATGTGCACGTGGATACGCGCAACATCCTGTTCATCTGCGGCGGAGCCTTCGACGGCATCGAGCGCAAGATTGCCCAGCGCCTGAATACGCATGTGGTGGGCTACAACTCGGTGCAGAACGTGGCCCGCATCGACCGCAACGACCTCATGAAGTACATCGTTCCTCAGGATCTGAAGTCTTTCGGTCTAATTCCTGAGATTATCGGTCGTCTGCCGGTGCTTACCTATCTGAACCAACTCGACCGCAAGGCTCTGCGAGCTATCCTCACTGAACCCAAGAACTCGCTCATTCGCCAGCAGCAGAAACTGTTTGCCATGGATGGCATCGAACTCACCTTCACCGAGGAGGCTCTGGAGTATATGGTCGATAAGGCTGTGGAATACAAGCTCGGAGCGCGCGGTTTGCGCAGCATTGTGGAGGCCATCATGATTACGCCGCAATACGAGTTGCCCTCTATGAAAGAGAAGAAGTTCGAGGTGACGTTGGACTATGCCCGTCATCATCTTGAAAAATCCAACTTGGCCATTGCAGAAAGTGGCTTTTAGAACAAAAAAGAGTGTTATAAAGGCTCCAAAAGCAAGGGAAAATGGCTTTTGGAGCCTTTTTTCATCTAAAAAGCGTAAAAAAAGTTGGAAAATAGGGTGATTTGTTTATAACTTTGTTGCGTAGAACAAAAGGCGCATGAAAAAAGACCTCGATCTCATCTCTCAACTGAAGCATTATTTTGGCTTCGACACCTTCAAGGGCGACCAGGAAGCTATTATCCGCAACCTCCTTGACGGTCATGACACATTTGTGCTCATGCCTACGGGAGGCGGTAAGTCCCTTTGCTACCAGCTGCCGGCTCTTCTCATGGATGGAACGGCCATTGTCATTTCCCCGCTTATAGCTCTGATGAAGAATCAGGTGGATGCTATCCGCCAGGTGAGCGCAGACGATGGCATCGCACATTTCATGAACTCGTCGCTCAACCGCGCGGCACTGGATCAGGTGAAGACCGATGTTCTCTCCGGCCGCACGAAGTTACTGTATGTGGCTCCTGAGTCCCTGACCAAGGATGATAATATCGATTTCCTCCGACAGGTAAATATCTCCTTCTACGCTGTGGATGAGGCTCACTGTATCTCAGAATGGGGGCATGACTTCCGCCCGGAATATCGCCGTATCCGTCCGATTATCAATGAGATTGGTGTTGCACCAGTAATTGCTCTCACCGCTACGGCCACCGACAAGGTGCGCGGCGATATCAAGAAGAACCTCGGGATGCTGGAGGCCACGGAGTTTGTCAGTTCCTTCAACCGCCCGAACCTTTACTACGAAGTGCGTCCCAAGACGAAGGAGATCGACAAGGATATCATTAAGTTCCTGCGCCAGAACACAGGTAAGAGCGGTATCATCTATTGCCTGTCGCGCAAGAAAGTGGAGGAGCTGGCCGAGGTGCTTCGCGCCAATGATATCAACGCCCGCGCCTATCATGCAGGTATGGATACGCCTACGCGTACACAAACGCAGGATGATTTCGTGATGGACGAGATCGACGTGATTGTGGCTACGATTGCCTTCGGTATGGGTATTGACAAGCCCGATGTGCGCTTCGTCATCCACTACGACATACCCAAGAGCCTTGAGGGCTACTATCAGGAGACGGGCCGTGCCGGTCGCGACGGTGGCGAGGGCAAGTGCATTACCTTCTACACCTATAAGGACTTGCAGAAGCTGGAGAAGTTCATGGAAGGTAAGCCCGTGGCGGAGCAGGACATCGGCCGTCAGCTGTTGCAGGAAACGGCTGCTTATGCCGAGACGAGCGTATGCCGTCGTCGTGTGCTCCTCCACTACTTCGGCGAGGAATACCCCGAGGAGAACTGCCACAACTGCGACAACTGCCTCCATCCGAAATCACGCGTGGAGGCCAAGGAAGAACTGCGTTTGGCTCTTTCGGTCATCCAGGCTGTCAAGGAGAATTTCAAGGTACATCATATCATCAACATCCTCACGGGAACGCCCACCGAGGAGGTTATTGCTCACAAACACGACGACCTTCCCTGCTTCGGCTGTGGCGAGGACAAGGATGCTCGTTTCTGGAACACTGTGCTGCGTCAGGCGTTGCTGGGCGGCTATATCTACAAGGAGGTGGAGAACTACGGTCTGTTGAAGCTCACACCCGAAGGCCTGCAGTTCATCAAGAAACCCGTCTCCTTCATGATCTCCGAAGACAACAACTTCGACAGCGATTACGTGGATCCCGATGCTGGCACCAGTGTGCTCGACGAGCAGCTATACAGCATGCTTAAGGACATGCGCAAGAAGGTGGCCCGCGAGAAATCCATTCCGCCTTACGTCATTTTCCAGGATGCCAGCCTCGAGGCTATGGCCACGGTCTACCCTGTGACCATCGAGGAGCTGAAGAATATCCCAGGCGTAGGGGAGGGCAAGGCCAAACGCTATGGCAAGGCGTTCTGCGAGCTCATCTACAAGCATTGCGAGGAGAACGAAATCGATCGTCCCGAGGACCTGCGTGTACGCACTGTGGCTAACAAGAGCAAGAACAAGGTGAGTATCATTCAGGCTGTTGATCGCAAGGTCGATCTGAAGGATATCGCCCGCTCCAAGGGGCTTGACTTCGACGAATTGCTCGATGAGCTCGATGCTATCGTGGATAGCGGCACAAAGTTGGATATTGACTACTATCTCAACTCCATCATGGATGCCGACCAGATCGAGGATATCTTCGAGTACTTCCGCGAGAGCGATACCGATGATATCGATGATGCTCTGGATGAAATCGGCGATGACTACGATGAAGAACAGATCCGTCTTGTCCGCATCAAGTTCATCTCCGAACTCGGCAACTGATGCCAGACCTGCATAAAAATGCAGATAGACGTTAACGTGCGTTTAAAAAAGGTGAGAGTTTTTGGCTGTTTCGCGGAAAAGCAGTACTTTTGCACGCAATAGAAGCAAATACACTCACTATGGCTAATTTCATTGCAGACAGAATTGTCATGGACGGCCTCACGTTCGACGACGTCCTCCTCGTTCCCGCCTACTCCGAAGTCCTTCCACGTGCCGTGGATCTGACGACCCGTTTCTCCCGCCACATCGAGCTGAAGGTGCCCTTTGTCACTGCGGCTATGGATACCGTTACGGAAGCCACGATGGCTATTGCCATTGCGCGCGAGGGTGGTATCGGTGTGATTCACAAGAATATGAGCATTGAGGAGCAGGCGCGTCAGGTGGCTGTTGTCAAGCGTGCCGAGAACGGTATGATTTATCATCCCGTGACCATCCTCAGCGATGCTACCGTAGCTGATGCCCTGAACCTGATGGCAGAATATCATATTGGAGGTATTCCTGTGGTGGATGCTGAGAATCACCTCGTCGGTATCGTTACCAACCGCGACCTCCGCTTCGAGCGTCGTGTGGAGCGTCCCATTGCTGAGGTGATGACCAAGGACCACCTTGTGACGACCCACCAGCAGACCGACCTCTTCGCTGCTGCGCAGATTCTGCAGGAGAACAAGATTGAGAAGTTGCCGGTTGTGGACGACGAGAACCACCTCATCGGCCTCATTACCTACAAGGATATCACGAAGGCCAAGGACAAGCCCATGGCCTGCAAGGACGAGAAGGGCCGCCTGCGTGTGGCTGCCGGTGTGGGAGTAACTCACGATACGCTCGACCGCATCAAGGCTCTCGTGGAAGCAGGTGCCGATGCCATTGTCATCGATACCGCTCATGGTCATAGCAAAGGCGTGCTTGAGAAACTGCGCGAGGCCAAGGCCAACTACCCCAACGTGGATATCGTTGTAGGTAATGTGGCTACGGGCGAGGCTGCCCGGATGTTGGTGGACGCCGGCGCCGACGGCATCAAGGTAGGCATAGGCCCGGGTAGTATCTGTACCACACGTGTGGTAGCAGGCGTGGGTGTTCCGCAGCTGTCGGCTGTCTATGATGTAGCTAGCGCGCTTGCCGGTACGGGAGTTCCCATGATTGCCGACGGTGGCCTGCGCTACTCCGGCGATGTGGTGAAGGCCATTGCTGCTGGCGGTAACTGCGTGATGATTGGCTCGCTCGTGGCCGGCACTGAGGAGAGCCCGGGCGACACCATCATCTTCAACGGCCGTAATTTCAAGAGCTATCGTGGTATGGGCTCGCTGGAGGCCGTGGAGAACGGTAGCAAAGACCGCTATTTCCAGGCTGGTGAGCAGGATGTCAAGAAGCTGGTGCCAGAGGGTATCGCTGGCCGCGTTCCTTACAAGGGTACGGTGCAGGAGGTTATCTACCAACTTATCGGTGGTCTCCGTTCGGGCATGGGCTACTGCGGAGCTGCCACCATCGAGGATCTCCACCACGCAAAGTTCGTGCGCATCACCAACGCCGGCGTGCAAGAGAGTCACCCTCACGACATCACCATCACCAGCGAAGCACCCAACTACAGCAGACCGCAGTAGGGGACATTTGAAATTGAGAATTGAACATTGAAATATTGAAACATTGAAATATTGAAGTGTAGATAATGAAACGTGTATTCTTTCTTTTATCTTTTGTCCTTTATCTTGTATCCTCTGCCGCGCTTGCGCAGGTTGGGGAGGACCCCATTGTCATGCGCATCAACGGCAAGGACGTGACGCGCTCGGAGTTTGAGTACAACTACAATAAGAATAACACCGATGGTGTAATCGATAAGAAGAGTGTTACGGAGTACGTGGATCTCTTCATCAACTATAAGCTCAAGGTAGAGGCTGCTCTCGATGCACATTTGGACACGCTGACCTCCTATCAGCAGGAATTCCGCACCTACCGTGATCAGCAAATCCGTCCGCTCCTCGTGTCACCCGAGGCTGAGGAACAGGAAGTAGTCAATTACTACCAGCAGATGCTCAACCAGTTGGAGGGCAAGGACCTTCTTCTGCCGGCACACATCTTTGTGCGTGTGCTCCAGCAGGCAACGCCCGAGCAGCAAGCGGCAGCCAAAGCCCGTGTTGATTCCATTTACGCTGTGCTGCAGGGTGGTAAGGACTTTGCCGAACTGGCCGCAGAGGCTTCTGAGGATCCTGGTACAGCTGCCCGTGGTGGCGTTATCGGGTGGATAGGTCCGCACCAGCTGCTCAAGGAGGTAGAAGACGCTTGCTATGCCCTTGAGGTGGGTGAGACGGGAGCCCCGCTGCTCTCCACCGTGGGATGGCACATCATCCAGCTGCGCGACCGGAAGGCGCTGGAGCCCTTCGATACCCTGGCACCGCGCATCCGTCAGTTCCTGGAGGCACGCGGCCTGAAGGACCGTGTGGCCGGACAGGTGGTTGATAGTATGGTCACACGCAGCGGCAAGACCGTGGAGCAGGTGATGGACGAGGAGGCAGAGCGTCTGGCCGCAGAGGACAGCGATCTGAAATACCTTATTCAGGAGTACCACGACGGTCTGCTCTTTTACGAGATCTGTCAGCGCCAGGTGTGGGAACCCGCAGCTAAAGATACTGTAAATCTTGAGCGCTACTTCAAGGCCAACAAGAAAGCCTACGCTTTCGAGAAACCACACTTCGCCGGAGCTCTCCTGCAGGCTGTGAACGCCGACGTACTCAAGCGCGCGCAGCAGGCGCTGAAGAAGCAGCCCGAGAACCAGTGGGCGGAGATTGTCAAGACCCAGTTCAACAAGGACAGCGTGCAGGTGCGTTTCGACCGTCGCGTGTTTGTGCAGGGTGAGAACGCTATGGTGGACTCGCTCGCCTTCGGTATCCGCGAGGGCAAAGCCCATGTTAGTGCTAAATATCCCGTTGCTGCTGTCATCGGTCGCAAACTCAAGAAAGGGCCAGAGCGTTGGACGGATGTCAGCTCTCAGGTGGTTTCCGACTATCAGGCTGCCAAGGAGCAGGAGTTCGTGGACGAACTGCGTCGTCGCTATAAGGTTGAGATATTCCAGAATGCCCTAAACACCGTCAATAAGCACTCATGAACACATACCGTTCTTTTCTTCTGATAGGGCTCCTGTCCTGTCTGGCCGTTTCCTCCTTCGCTCAAGGCGCGGGTAACATCGTAGATGAAGTCATCTGGGTGGTGGGCGATGAGGCTATCCTGCGCAGCGATGTCGAGAAAGTGCGTACGCAGATGGGGCGCGTCAGCGGTAATCCCTACTGTGTGATTCCCGAGCGTCTGGCGCTGCAGAAACTCTTCCTGCATCAGGCACAGGTAGATAGTATCGAAGCTGATGAAAAGCGAATTAACAGCTATGTGGAAGCTCAAATCAATGAGTGGATTCAGACAGCCGGATCCAAGGAAAAGCTGGAAGAATACCGCAACATGACGCTTGCACAGATTCGCGAAGAGACATATGCTCTTGTAAAGGACAACTTGATAATGGAGGAGGTGCGTGAGCACCTGACTAAGGATATCAAGGTTACGCCAGCCGAAGTGCGCCATTTCTTCAAGGACTATCCGCAGGACTCTCTGCCCATTATCCCTACACAGGTGGAGGTGGAGCTCTTGGCTGAGCACCCGTTGGTGCAGCAGGCTGAAATCGACCGCATCAAGGACGACCTGCGCGACTACACCGAGCGCATCAATAACGGCACGTCGAGCTTTTCCACGCTGGCCATCCTCTACAGCGAGGATCCAGGCTCTGCCCGTCAAGGTGGCGAAATGGATTATATGAGCCGTATGGATCTCGACCCAGCCTTCGCCAATGTGGCATGGAGCCTCACCGACCCCAAGAAGGTTTCCAAGATTGTCGAGTCGCAGTACGGCTTCCATATCATCCAACTTGTGGATAAGCGTGGCGACAAGCTCAAGCTCCGCCATATTCTTAAGAAACCGCGTGTGGAGCAGCAAGACATCGATGCCTGCATGGCACGGCTCGACTCTATAGCCGCAGACATCCGAGCCGGCAAGTTCACTTTCGAGCAGGCGGCCTCCTCGCTCTCCGACGACAAGGACTCTCGCAATAACCGAGGATTAATGTTCAATGTCACTACCGACCATACAGGTAGCCGTATCCGTACCTCACGCTTCAAGATGTCGGAGCTGCCCACCGAGATGGCGCGTGTTGTGGAACGTTTGGACATCGGCGAGATTTCCAAGCCCTTCAAGATGATTGACAAGACGGGCAAGGAGCAGTGCTGCATCATCAAGTTGAAGAGCCGTCTTAAGGCTCATCCCGCCACCATCACCGAGGACTTCCAAGTGCTGCGCCAGATCGTGCAGAACAAGCTGAGCGAGGACTTCCTCGAGAAGTGGATTCGCGAGAAACAACAGACAACCTACATCCGCATCAACCCCGAATGGTCGAACTGCGAGTTCCAATACCCGGGATGGATGAAGGAATAGGAGGGGAATAAAAACCAAACAAGATTGCAAAAAAGACATCCTTTTATACTCATCCCGCTGTTCGCTCTTCTCTATTCTGTTGCAGCAGTATCTACTCCCCTCCCTCTTAGGGAGGGGCAGGGGGGAGAGTCTGGTAATTCTTCTCGCAAAAAAGGTTCCCGTGTCGTACTTCTCCATACGGATAAGCTCTATTTCAACCAACGCATCAACCCTGACGCACAGATCCTGGTGGGGAATGTTCGCTTTCGTCACGACGACGTTATCCTCACATGCGACAGCGCCCTCTACTACGAGGCCAGTAACTCTTTCGATGCTTTCGGCCATGTGAAGATGAACCAGGCCGACACCCTCACCCTCACCTCCGATGTCCTTTATTACGACGGCTTTGACCAGATGGCGATGGCGCGCTATAATGTCATCCTCACCCATCGCGAAAGTCGCCTCTATTGCGATTCGCTCGACTACGACCGCCTCTACGACCTCGGCTATTTCTTCCAGGGAGGCAAGCTCGTGGATAAGGAGAACACGCTCACCAGCGAGTGGGGACAGTATAGCCCCGGCACGCGTGAGGCTGTCTTCAACTACAACGTGGATTTGCGCAATCCTAAGTTCACCCTCCTCAGCGACACGCTCCACTACAACACCGGTACCGAGATAGCCCGGATAGTGGGTCCTTCCAACATCGACAATGGCGACAACCATATTTACAGCGAGCGCGGCACATACGACACGCGCAACGACCGTGCCCATCTGCTCGACCGCTCCATCGTGAGCAATAAAGGTCGTACGATTACCGGCGATAGCCTCGACTACATCGGCGAGGGAGATATCTCCAAGGCTTTCCGCAATGTGGTCTATACGGACAATGTGAACAAGAATATGTTCACGGGCCATTACGGGCTCTACTGCGACTCGCTCGGCTATGCCGAAGCCGCGGACAGCGCCGTGCTCATCGACTACTCGCAGCGCGACAGCTTCTATTGCCATGCCGACACGTTCAAGCTCTTCACCTATAATCTCAACACCGACTCCGTGTGGCGCGAGATGCGGGGCTACCACCATGTGCGTGCTTACCGCGTTGACGTGCAGGCCGTGTGCGACTCCATGGTCTTCATCTCCAAGGACTCCTGTCTGACCATGTATCACGACCCTATCCTCTGGCAGCAGGGACAGCAGTTGTTGGGCGAGGAGATCAAAGCCTGGACCAATGACTCCACCATCGACTCCACGTATGTCATCCGTCAGGCATTGTCGGTGGAATATGTTGATACCATGTGCTACAACCAGGTCACGGGCGATGTGATGCGCAGCTATTTCCGCGACGGTAAGATGAAGCTTACGTGGGTGGAGGGCAATGTCCTTGTCAAGTATTTCCCCTTGGACTCCGACAGCCTGATGATAGGACTTTTACATTCCGAATCCTCCGAACTCAAGCTGTTTATGGGGCCTGAGAAGGTGGATAAGATTTGGATGCCGACTTCCGAGGGCAGACTGCATCCGCTGGCATTGATACCGCCCGAGCAGCGTTACCTCGAAAACTTTCATTGGTTCGACTATGTGCGTCCCCTCAACAAGGATGACATCTTTATCTGGCGCCCCAAGAAGCCAGGCACCGAACTGAAGCCCAGCGTCCAGCACGAGAACCCCAAGGCGAAGAAGAAAGGCAAACAGCAGGCTCCCGCTTCCAAGAAAGCACCTGCCCCAACGAAATAATTTTCCATTGTCCATTCTCAATTATACATTCCATAAAGATGGCACTCTTTAAAACCCGTGAGCCGCGCCGCTTCCAAGGCGTACATATTTATACTTCCGAACGGAAGGATAAACTCGACCGCCTTGTGGCCGAGGCCAAGCGCGAGGAGCAAATCCAGCGTGGCGAAACACCCGAGTACACACCGGATATAGAATCCTATCGTGGTAAGTTTGCCCAGAACCTTAAGAAGGCCGATCCCAACCGTCGTCGCCTCCATCCCGGCATCGCGATTGCCCTCATTGTCATTCTTCTCATCATCTGGCATTACCTCCTCACCGGCTCCTTCCGCTTTTAGTTTTGCTTACAGTTTAAAGTTTAAGGTTTAAAGTTTAATGTAAACACCTTCTACTTTAAACATAGCAAAAGGAAAACTCAAAAAACAATCCACATTAAACTTTAAACTCTAAACTTTAAACCAGAATTTGGACCTCATCCACCTGCTTCCCGATTCCGTGGCCAACCAAATCGCCGCCGGCGAGGTTATCCAGCGTCCAGCTTCCGTTGTCAAGGAGCTGGTAGAGAACGCTGTGGATGCAGGTGCTACGCACATCGACATTATCTCTGTGGAAGCTGGCCGCACCAGCCTGCAGGTCATCGATGATGGTAAGGGGATGAGCGAAACCGATGCACGCTTGGCCTTTGAGCGTCACGCAACCAGCAAGATCCAGCAAGCCGCCGACCTCTTCACTCTCACTACCATGGGCTTCCGCGGTGAAGCCCTGCCTTCTATCGCATCGGTGGCACAGGTGGAACTCACCACACGCACGGCTGATGCCGACCTTGGCACACACCTGATCCTCGAGGGCTCTCGCGTAGTCTCCCAGGAGCCTACGGCTTGTCCCGTCGGTGCTAACTTCCTCGTTAAGAATCTCTTCTTTAATGTACCTGCCCGGCGTAAGTTCCTCAAGAGCAACCAGACGGAGCTCTCTAATATCTCCACGGAACTGGAGCGCATCGTGCTCGTACACCCTGATGTCGCATTCACCTTCTCCAACAACGGAACAGCCCTTTTCACGCTCACTCCGTCTGGGCTGAAGCAGCGCATTGCTGCTGTCTTCGGCAGCCGTCTGGCCGACAGCCTCCTCAACATAGAGGTGGAGACGCCCATGGTCAGTATCTGTGGCTTCGTGGGGAAGCCTGAGGCTTCCCGCAAGCGCGGAGCCCAGCAGTTCTTCTTTGTCAACAACCGCTATATGCGGCATCCTTATTTCCACCGTGCCGTGCAGGAGGCGTTCAGTCGCCTTATCCCTGCCGACGAACAGGTGCCATACTTCATCTATTTCGATGTACCCCCCGCCGAGATAGATGTCAATATCCATCCCACGAAGACCGAGATCAAATTTGAGAATGAGCAGGCTATTTGGCAGATTCTTCTTGCCGCCGTGCGCGAGGCTCTCGGCCGATTCAATGCCATCCCCACGATTGATTTCGATACCGAAGGGCGACCTGCGGACATTCCAGTCTTCAATCCCACCGTTCAGCCCGCGCGCCAGCCTGCGCCGCCGTCGGTGGAGGTGAATAAAGACTTCAATCCTTTTAAGCTCAGTCCAGCCCCCTCTCTGGCTAAGAAGAGAGAACAGCAGAGCATTGAAGGTTGGGAATCCTTGTATTACTCCGCTACAATTATTCCTGCCCCTGACCATTATCAATATCGCGGGCAGTATATCCTTACCACCGTGCAGTCGGGCCTCATGGCTATCGACCAGCACCGTGCGCATATCCGCATCCTCCACGACCGATATCTGAGCCAGATGGAGCAGGCTCCGCTGCCTTCGCAGCGCGACCTCTTCCCCGAGGTACTACACCTCTCGTCGGAGGAAACGGCCGCCTTTGCCGACCTCCACGACGACCTTCGTCGCTTTGGGTTCGACATCAGCGACCTCGGTGGCGGTGCCGTTTCCATCGTAGGTTATCCATCTGGCTTCGAGGGCATCGAGCCGCGCCGCCTGCTGCAAGAACTGTTAGCCGTCGGTGCCGACCGCGGTGGCCTTTCTGCTGCCGACCTCTATAGTCGTCTGGCGCTCACCATGGCACGCGCTGCCGCCATCCCCGTAGGGCAGGTACTCTCGCCGTTGGAGATGCAAGACCTCGTGACACAGCTCTTCGCCACCGCTACCCCCAACTATACCCCCGATGGCCACACCGTGCTGGCTATCATTCCACAGGAAAATATCGATAAACTTTTCAAATAATGGAAGCTAAACAGAAAATCATCCTCACCGGCGACCGCCCTACGGGCCCTTTGCACATCGGCCACTACGTAGGTTCCCTGCGCCGCCGCGTAGAACTTCAGAACTCAGGTCTCTACGATAAGATCTTCATATTCGAGGCCGATGCACAAGCCCTCACCGACAATATTGACAACCCTGACAAGGTTCGTCAGAACGTCATCGAGGTGGCGCTCGACTATCTTTCTGCCGGCCTTGACCCCGCCAAGAGCACGCTCTTCATCCAGAGCCAGATTCCCGAACTCTGCGAGCTGTCGTTCTACTTTATGGATCTCGTGAGTGTCAGCCGCCTGCAGCGTAACCCCACTGTGAAGACCGAGATCCAGATGCGTGGTTTCTCCGGCGAGAGCATCCCCGTAGGATTCTTCACGTACCCGATTTCGCAAGCTGCAGACATCACCCTCTTCAAGGCCACTACCGTTCCTGTGGGCGAGGATCAGGAGCCGATGCTGGAGCAGTGCCGTGAGATTGTGCGGCGCTTCAATTTCATCTATGGCGACACACTCGTAGAACCGAATATCCTCCTGCCCGAGAACGCAGCTTGCCTGCGCCTTCCCGGTACCGACGGCAAGGCCAAGATGAGCAAGTCGCTTGGCAATTGTATTTACCTGAAAGATAGCGCCGACGAGGTAGAGAAGAAAGTCAAGTCGATGTTCACCGACCCCGACCATCTGCGTGTCAGCGACCCAGGTAAGGTTGAGGGCAACACCGTCTTCACCTACCTCGATGCTTTCTGCCGTCCCGAGCATTTTGGTCTCTACCTTCCCGAATACCCGAACCTCGACGAGCTCAAAGCCCACTACCGCCGTGGCGGTCTGGGCGATATGAAGGTCAAGAAATTCCTCGCAGCCATCCTGCAGGAGACGCTGGAGCCTATCCGCCAACGCCGTGCCGAGTTGGAGAAGGACATTCCTGCCGTTATTGACATTCTGCGCAAAGGTACCGAGGTGGCTCGCGAGGCCGGCGCTCAGACGATGTCGGAGGTGCGCCGTGCGATGCGTCTCGACTATTTCGAGGATGCCAGCTTCACCGCTGAGCAGGCCGCACGCTTTGCCTAAAAGCGCAAAATGCACGCAAAGACGAAAAAAAAGTGTAAAAAAGTTGGTAGTTTGCGAGAAAGTGCGTTACTTTGCCGCCGAAATCAAAAAAAGAACGTCATGAGACTCTACAACGCATACGTCTATTCCTATTATTACTTTACCCTGACAAGGTGAAGCGGGAAGGCGCGTGCAAAAGTGGAGACATCACAGAATGTTGAAACATTAAACCAAAGATAACGAATCCCGCTTCCCACAAGGAGCGGGATTTTTAATATAATAGTAATATGGAACACAACCCATCCCTCCAAGCTTTATTCAAACCTGCTGACCGCCTTTCCTGCGTCCAGGAATACTATTTCTCGCGCAAGCTGAAGGAAGTCGCCAAACTGAATGCCGAAGGTCAGGACATCATCAGCCTCGCCATCGGAAGTCCGGATATGCCGCCTTCGGAGCGTACCATCGACGTGCTCTGCGAGGAAGCCCGCAAGGCCAATGCCCACGGCTACCAGCCCACGATTGGTACTCCCGAACTGCGCAAGGCTATGGCCGCTTTCTACCAGCGCTGGTACGGTGTCACCCTCGCCCCGCAGACGGAGATTCAGCCGCTCATCGGTTCCAAGGAAGGTATCCTGCATGTTACGCTGGCCTTCGTAAATCCGGGCGACACGGTGCTCGTCCCCAATCCAGGTTACCCTACCTACACCTCGCTCTCGCGACTGCTGGGTGCCGAGGTCGTGAGCTATGACCTCACCGAGGCCAATGGGTGGCAGCCCGATTTCGAGCAGTTGGAGCAGATGGACCTCAGCCATGTGAAGCTGATGTGGACCAACTATCCCCATATGCCAACGGGTGCACCTGCGCGTCGCGAAACCTACGAGTGCCTCGTGGCCTTTGCCCAGCGCCACGGCATCGTCATCGTCAACGACAACCCCTACTCCTTTATTTTAAACGAGGGCGAGCACCTCTCCATCCTTCAGGTTCCCGGTGCTAAAGACTGCTGCATCGAGTTCAATTCGCTTTCCAAAAGCCATAATATGCCAGGCTGGCGTGTGGCTATGCTCTGCTCGAATGCGCAGTTCATCCAATGGATCCTGAAGGTAAAGACCAATGTCGAGAACGGCACCTTCCGCGCCATACAGCTCGCTGCCGCCGATGCACTCACGAACACCTCTGAGGAGTGGCACCGCGAGATGAACATACGCACCTATGCTCGTCGCCGTGCCATCGCCGAGGACATCATGAAGGCCCTTGGCTGCATCTTTGACCCCACGCAGACGGGTATGTTCCTCTGGGGCCGTATCCCCGAGGACATCGCGAATGTCGAGGATCTCACGGAGCGTGTGCTCCACGAAGCCCGCGTCTTCATCACCCCCGGCTTCATCTTCGGTTCTAATGGCAACCGCTATATTCGCATCTCATTGTGTGCCAAAGAAGAACAGATGCAGGAGGCGCTGAAGCGTGTGCGCGCAATGGCCCTTAAACTTTAAACTTTAAACCAAGTCAATATATGGAACTCGATTTGACATTAAAAGGATTGAATTTAGGCGTTGACGAGAAGCGTCCGCTGGTAATTGCCGGTCCGTGTTCGGCTGAGACAGAAGAACAGGTGATGGACACAGCCCATCAGCTGGCCAACAATGGTATTAAAATCTTTCGTGCAGGCGTTTGGAAACCGCGCACAAAACCCGGTGGCTTCGAGGGCAAGGGCGCAGAAGCGCTGCCCTGGCTCCAACGCGTAAAGGAAGAGACGGGGATGCTCTTGGCTACGGAGGTAGCCACGCCTGAACACGTGGAGGCTGCCCTGAAGGCTGGCATCGACATCCTGTGGATTGGTGCTCGCACCACCGCCAACCCCTTCTCCGTGCAGGCCATTGCTGATGCGCTGAAAGGCACGGATGTGCCCGTGTTCGTGAAGAACCCTGTGAACCCCGACATCGAACTGTGGACAGGCGCTCTCCTGCGCATTAACAATGCTGGCATCACCCGCCTCGGGGCCATCCACCGCGGTTTCTCCAGTGTAGATAGCAAGCTCTATCGCAATCCGCCTATGTGGCACATCCCCATAGAGTTGAAGCGTCGCTTCCCTGCCTTGACCCTCATCACCGACCCCAGCCACATGGGTGGCCGTCGCGACCTCGTAGCACCCCTTGCCCAGCAGGCTATGGATCTGGGTATGGATGGACTGATGATTGAAGCCCATTGCAACCCCGACTGTGCGTGGAGCGATGCCAAGCAGCAGGTGCTGCCCGAGGTGCTGGACTTCATCCTCGACCGCCTTGTCGTGCGTGAGAGCGTGGAGGTGACCGAGAGCATCAGTCAATTGCGCAAGCAGATCGACGAACTGGACAACCATCTCATGGACCTCCTCACCAAGCGTATGCGCGTCAGTCGCGAGATTGCCGAGTACAAGAAGCTGCACAATATGACCGTCGTGCAGACAACCCGCTACAGCGAGATTCTCGACAAGCGTGCGGCTCAGGGTGTCCTCTGTGGCATGAATCCCGATTTCATCAAGAAGGTCTATGAGGCCATCCACAGCGAGAGTGTCAGACAACAGATTGAAATTATGAATAAATAACGTGCTCGCACGGAGTTTAGAGTTTAATGAGAAATTCTCACCAACTGAGAACTACTTTCTAAACATTTTACATTAAACTTTAAAACTTTAAACTGAAAAATGCGTATTCTCATCTTAGGTGCCGGCAAAATGGGGTCGTTCTTCACCGACCTGCTCAGCTTCGACCACGAAGTGGCCGTCTATGACAATGACCCGCAACGCCTGCGCTTCCTCTACAACACACAGCGCTTCACCTCTCTGGACGAGGTGGACGCCTTCAACCCCGAGTTTGTCATCAATGCCGTGTCGCTGAAATACACGCTCACGGTGTTCAACGAGCTGCTGCCCCATATCGGCAAAGACTGCGTCCTCTCCGACATCAGCAGCGTCAAGACCGGTTTCAAGGAATACTACGAGCAGACGGGTCACCGCTACGTGTCGTCGCACCCAATGTTCGGCCCCACCTTCGCCAACCTGGGCCAGCTCAGCAATGAGAACGCCATCCTCATCAACGAGGGCGACTACATGGGCCGTATCTTCTTTCGCGACCTCTACACGCGCCTTGGCTTGAACCTCAAGGAAATCTCCTTTGCCGAGCACGATGAGACGATGGCCTACTCCCTCAGTATTCCCTTTGTTTCCACTTTCGTGTTCTCGGCTGTTATGAAGCATCAGGATACGCCGGGAACCACCTTCAAACGCCACATGAAGATTGCCCGCGGTGTGCTCTCGGAGGACGACACCCTCCTGCGCGAAATCCTCTTCAACCCCCACACGAAGCCGAAGGTGGAGAGCATCCGCACGGAGCTGAAGCAACTCATCCAGATCATCGACGACCGCGACGAGGATGCCATGACGGCTTATCTCACTCGCATCCGACAGAATATCAATGAATAACGTATGAGACGCATCTTCCTCCTGCTTTTCTGCTTTTGCTGCCTCACCCACGTGGCGCAGGAACTGACCGTGGGCAGCTATAATATCCGATACAAGAACCGCGGCGACAGTATCCAAGGCAACGGCTGGCAGGAGCGCTGTCCGAGTATCTGCAACCAGCTCCTCTGGGAACGTCCCGACATCTTCGGTGCACAGGAGGTGCTTCACGCCCAGCTCCTGGACATGGAAAAAGGCCTGAAGACCTATCGCTGGATTGGCGTGGGGCGCGACGACGGGCAGCAGGCGGGCGAGTATGCGGTTATCTTCTACAATCCTCAGCGCGTGGAACTCATCGAGGAGGGCCACTTTTGGCTCAACGAGACTCCCGACCGCCCAGCTCTCGGGTGGGATGCCGCCTGCGTCCGCATCTGCACGTGGGGCCATTTCCGCGACCGCCTCACACAGCAAGATTTCTATTTCCTCAATCTCCACATGGACCATGTGGGGGTGAAGGCCCGTCGCGAGTCGGCCAAGCTGGTCATGCAGCGCATCACAGCGATGACCGATGGCGGCCAGAAGCTGGCCGTGCTCACGGGCGACTTCAATGTGCCGCAGACCGACGAGCTCTACCGTCTCTTCACGCAGTCCGGCGTCCTCAAGGACTGCTACACCGAGGCCCGGGAACGCTTCGCCGAGAACGGGACCTACAACAGCTTCAAGTCCCAGACCTTCACCACCGAGCGCATCGACCACGTCTTCGTTACACCTGAAACGACCGTCGATGCTTTTGCAATTCGCACCGACGGCCGTTGGCAGGAGGAGCAGGATGGGAAGCCGTTGCGCCGCGTCCTTTCAGATCATTATCCTATCTTCGCACGCATTCGCTTCTGACGTCTTCAGAGCGGGTAGTTTTCCGTGTCGAAGAGCTGGGTCGAGAGATAGCGCTCGCCCGTGTCGGGCAGGAGCACGACCACGCGTTTGCCGGCGTTCTCCGGGCGGCGTGCAATCTCGGCGGCGGCAAAGGCTGCTGCCCCCGAGGAGATGCCCACGAGCAGTCCCTCCGTGCGGGCCAGCTCGCGGCCTGTGCGCAGGGCGTCGTCGTTCTCCACATCGAACACCTCGTCGATGACGCTGCTGTTATAGGTCTTGGGGATAAAGCCGGCGCCGATGCCCTGAATCTTATGCGGTCCGCTGGGCTGGCCGTTGAGGACAGCCGATGACTTGGGCTCCACGGCGATGATCTTCACCTTCGGGTTCAGTTCCTTCAGGCGCTTGCCGACACCTGAGACCGTGCCGCCTGTGCCTACGCCGGCCACGAAGATGTCAATCTGTCCCTCTGTCTGTTCCCAGAGCTCCACGCCCGTGGTGGCATAGTGACGGGCGGGATTAGCGGCGTTCTCGAACTGTTGCAGGATGATGCTGCCCGGGATGCTGTCGCGCAGGGCCTCGGCGGCGGCAATAGCACCTTTCATGCCCTCCGTGCCCGGGGTGAGGCGGACCTCAGCGCCATAGGCTTTCACCAGGTTACGGCGCTCGACGCTCATCGTCTCGGGCATGGTCAGAATCAGATGATAGCCCTTCACGGCGCTCACCAGCGCCAGGCCTACGCCCGTGTTGCCGCTGGTGGGCTCGATGATGGTGGCGCCGGGCTTCAGGAGTCCGCGCATCTCAGCATCCTCGATCATGGCCAGCGCGATGCGGTCCTTGACGCTGCCGCCGGGGTTGAAGAACTCCACCTTTGCTACGACTGGGGTGGCGAGGCCACGGGTCGCGGAGAATTTGTTAAGCTCTACGAGCGGTGTCCGACCAATCAGGTCGGTCAGTTGTTTAGCAATCTGTTTCATTGTGTGTTTTTTTTAAAAATGTGTTGGTGATTAGAATATTTGTTGAACGATTTGGCATACATTGTCCGTCTTGGCCATCGTGTAGAAGTGGATGGCAGGCACGCCGTGGGCCAGCAGGTCGCGGCCTTGTGCGATGGCCCATTCGATACCCACCTGATAGGCTGCTTCGGCGGTCTTGGCAGCACTTAGCTCCTTGACCAGCTGCTGCGGGATGTCGATGTGGAAGGCTCGGGGCAGGAGATCTATCTGCCGTTGGCTGGACACGGGTTTGAGTCCGGGGATGACGGGCACCGTGATTCCTGCCTTGCGCACACAGTCCACGAACCTGTAATAGCTGTCGTTGTCGAAGAACATCTGTGTGATGATGTAGTCAGCTCCCGCTTCCACCTTCTGCTTCAGATAGTGGATATCCGTGTCGAGGTTCGCTGCTTCAAAATGTTTCTCTGGGTAGGCGGCGACGCCTACGCAGAAGTCTGTCGGCAGGCCATTGCCTACCGTGGGGTCGAGGTAGTGGCCTTGGTTCAGCTGGTGAATCATCGCCACGAGTTCCGAGCTGTGACGGAAACCGTCGGGCTCCGGGATGAAATACCGCTGTCCGGGCAGGGCGTCGCCACGCAGGGCTACGACATTCTGGATGCCCAGGAAGTGCAGGTCGAGCAGTTCGCTTTCCACCCGTGAGCGCGAGGCGCCGCCGCAGATCACGTGCGGCACGATGTCCAGCTGCGGATAGCGTCGCATGATGGCGCCTACGATGGCCACCGTGCTCGGGCGCTTGGCCAGCGTCATCTTCGTGAAGGAGCCGTCGGCGTTGGGCACGTATTCCACCTCGTCGCGGTGGCACGTGATGTTGATGTACGGCGGCGCAAACTCCATCAGGGGGTCGAGGCTGTCGTAGAGACGGCTGGCATCGCTGCCCTTCAGGGGCGGCACCAGTTCGAAGCTGGCAAAGGGCTTGCTCGCCCGCTGGATAATATCGATTACTTTACTCATGTGAGTTTATGTTTTGATAGCAGTTGTTCGCCTTCGGCCAAGGTGATGCCACGGCGTTGGCAATAGTCGGTGAATTGTGCCTCGTCAATATGTCCTACGGGGAAATATCGTGCCTCGGGATGGCTGATGAACAGTCCACAGACGGCGGTCGAGGGCTGGATGGAATAGCGGTCGGTGAGGGCGATGCCCAGCTTCTGCTCTGCTTCCAGGCGGTCGAAGACGATGCGCTTGAGCGAGTGGTCGGGACAAGTGGCATAGCCAAAGCCCACGCGCAGCACTTTCCGCTCTCCATAGAGCCGGTGCTGGATCACCTCGGCGGCAGCCTCTGCGAGGCGGGCGCAGAGGGCGTGGATCATCAGGCGTTCAGTCTCGTCGGCGCTCTCGCTGGCGGGACGGGCTACCACGGTGAACAGCCCCAAGCGGCTGGTGCGCTGCTCGTCGAAATAGTCGGCGAGGCACCGGAAGCCTCCTGCCACGCTTTGGCTGCGGAGCATCGGCAGCACCGTGCCGTCGGTCAGCACGATGTCGTTGCCGCGGCGGGTGGCCTGCTCGAAATGTGCCAGTGCCTGCACCTGTATCAAGTCTTGCTCCACGGCGCGTTGCAGGCGCTGCTTGCCTTCGGCCAGGGTGCGCTCTGCCTCGGGGTTCACCAGCTGTTGCTGCAGGCTTTCGCCCTTGAAACCCCAGAAGAGCAGGAACATCCGCCAGTCGATGCTTGCCGTCAGCTTCTGCAGGGGCAAGCGTATCACGCCGTCGAGCAGTGGCTCCGGCCTCTCATCGCGCTGCCCGTCGCTTTCACCCTTGTCAAAGTCAACATGTGGCGCGCGGCGGTTTGCTTCGTCGTAGGGCACGATAGCCGGGCGGTGTTCGCCGTAGGCATCGCGTATCTGCTGCTGCTCTGCTTCCACCTGTGCGAGCGTCTCTTCAGGATTCATCTGCAGGCGCTTGGCCAAGAGCGAGGTCTGCGAGGCGTCGCCGCCATAGATGACGCCGCCCTTGTAGAGCGGAGCCAGGCGCACGGCGGTGTGCACGGCTGAGGTGGTGGCTCCGCCGACATTGATGGGCACCGTGAGCCCCTCGCGCTCGAAGAGCCGGCAGAGCTGTTCCATCTCCTTCAGCGACGGCGTGATGAGGCCGCTGATGCCGACGAGGCTGGGCTGGTGTTCCCGCGTGGCAGCCAGGATGACCTCGTTCGCCACCATCACGCCGAGGTCTATGACCTCGAAGCCGTTGCAGCTGAGCACGATGCTGACGATATTCTTGCCGATGTCGTGGACGTCGCCGTTGGCTGTGGCCAACACCACGCGCGGGCGGTCGGCGGTCTCTGCGCCGCGCTCGGCGTCGATGGCCGGTTGCAGCAGCGCCACGGCTTCCTTCATCACCTTGGCCGACTTCACCACCTGCGGCAGGAACATCTTCCCTTCGCCGAAGAGCTGGCCGATATGTTCCATGGCCTGCATGAGCGGCTGCTCGATGACGTCGATGGCGCGGCCGTATTTCTCCAGCGCCTCGGGGATATCGTCTGCCAGGCGGCTGCTGTCGCCCTTGCTCAGCGCGTAACTCAGGCGTTCCTCGATGCTGCGGCTGCGCCAGGTGTTGGTGTCGGTTGCGGTGCTCTTCTCGTCGGTGCCTGCTGCCAGCAGCGCTGAGGCCACGGCTATCAGGCGCTCGGTGGCTTCGTCGTCGCGGTTCAGGACCACGTCCTCCACGGCTTTCAGCAGCCCCGGCTCGATGTCGTCGTACACTTGCAGCATCGACGGATTGACAATCGCCATGTCCAGTCCGGCGCGGATGGCGTGGTAGAGGAACACGGAGTGCATGGCCTCTCGCACACGGTTGTTGCCGCGGAAGCTGAAGGACAGGTTGCTCACACCGCCGCTGGTCTTGGCCCCCGGCAGGTTCTTCTTGATCCACGCCACGGCTCGGATGAAGTCGATGGCATAGGCTTGGTGTTCGCGGAGTCCGGTGCCTACGGACAGGATATTCACGTCGAAGATGATGTCCTGCGGCGGAAAGCCGATGCCCGTCAGCAGCCCGTAGGCGCGGTGTGCAATGGCTGTCTTGCGCTCGTAGGTCGTGGCCTGGCCATCTTCGTCGAAGGCCATCACCACCACGGCAGCGCCCAGGCGACGCAGCTCGCGGGCTTTCTGGAGGAAATCCTCGGAGCCGTTCTTGAGGCTGATGGAGTTGACGATGCTCTTGCCCTGCACGTTCTTCAGGCCGGCGACGACGGTGGCCCAGTCCGACGAGTCGATCATCACGGCGGCGCGTGCCACGGCGGGGTCGCTGGTGAGATAGCGGCAGAACGTCTGCATTTCCTGCCGGCTGTCGAGCATTGCATCGTCCATGTTGATGTCGATGACGGAGGCTCCGCCTTCAATCTGCTGGCGTGCCACGGCGAGCGCCTCGTCGTAGCGCTTCTCGGCAATCAGGCGGGCAAACTTGCGCGAGCCTGCCACGTTCGTCCGTTCGCCTACGTTGACGAAGTTCTGGGTCTTGCGGTCGATGAGCAGAGCGTCCAGCCCTGCCAGCCAGAGGCGGTTGTCGGCCTCGGGCAGCTGTCGGGGCTGCAGGCCGTCGAGCGCCTCGCGGATGGCGCGGATATGACATTCGTCGGTGCCGCAGCAGCCGCCTGCGATGTTCAGCAGTCCGGCCTCGGCCATCTGCCGCAGGTGGCTGGCGGTGTATGCCGGCAGCTCCTCGTATTCGCCCATCTCGTTGGGCAGTCCCGCATTGGGGTAGAGCGACAGATAGACGGGGATGCGCTGCGAGAGCTGTTCCACGAAGGGGCGCAGCTCCGTCACGCCGAAGGAGCAGTT
>JAEEGL013496037.1_pt1 | contig 36405 bp, 27 predicted proteins | sample 9134231 | NCBI WGS metagenome assembly JAEEGL01 (sample SAMN16246548, study PRJNA631951) | gut metagenome | biome: gut microbiome; feature: rumen; material: fiber-attached | host: Bos | place: Iran: Karaj | collected 2018-10 | reverse complement strand
TGTATAGTGTTTCTCAAAGAGCAAAAACCTATAAGCAACCAAGAGGTGGATTCGTTAATCCTAAATCATTTGAAGAATTTGAAATATTTAAGTTTGAAGAATTATATGAAGAAGAAAATATCAGTCCATCAATAGTTGGAACAGTTGTTGATTATATGACTAGGTTTTTACTGTTCAACGACAAAAATGAAGCATTCAAAATATCTTTGATGGGTGCTGAAAGAATCAACGAAAAAGAATTAAAAAAAGCAAAAGACTTATTAAATAGTATTAAAGGAATTGACGAGGAATCAATAATTAATGCATGTAAACTAGTTGGATATGACACAGTTTTAAGAGCTGGACTTATGACCTATAAGCCAATAGAAGAAATTAATCCTGATAAGAAAACAATATTTAATATTCTAATAATGATAAAAAGAAGTGAAGAATTCTTTAAAGAATATGGACCTGTTGTTCTAGATGGTTTTGGTTTCCTTGGTGGCTATACTAAAACAGTAATAACAGGTGATGCTGATTTTCTTACTGATGATACAATTTGGGATTTTAAAGTTTCAAAAAACGGATTGAAATCTGCTCAAACTTTACAACTATATATGTATTATTTAATGGGGTGTAGAACAATTCAATTAAATGCAGAATATGATTTTAAAAATAAAATTACAAAAATGGGATTCTTCAATCCTAGATTATCAAAAGTATATATTAAATCTGTATCATCAATAGATGACGAAACAAAACTTGAAGTAGAGAAAGAAGTAATCGGATATAATGAAAAAGAAATTGATCCTCATTTAGCTACTTTATTAAAAAAGATAAAGGAAAAGAATAATTCATAGTAAATACTTGCGGTATAAGACATAATGCATTATAATGGAATCACAAGAAGAACTTTGGGTCGTAAGCTGTTTACAACACGCTCCATTTAAGAATAAGAACTTATCAAATGATAAGTTTTTTTTATGTCTCCACGTAGTCAGCTTGGGTTCTACCATGAACTACTTTTAAAAATATATATAATTATAAAATCCTTTTTTTATAAAAAATACAAATAAATGAAGTGTATTTACGATTGATGGGTAATAATATAATTAAAGGAGGTATATATGGGGAAAATTTTGGATGGATACCAGAATGAATTTTTATTTGTTCTTGAATTTAATAACAAAAGAATTAAAGACCTAAATCCTCTACTAAGAGAAGTGGTAGATGATTTGTTCCCTGGATATAATGAAGAATCTATAATTAAATCATGGAGAAATCATATTAACAATGAAAAAGGGGACATAATGATCAAAGTTAATGGCCATATTAGATCTATTAGTATAAAAAAGGGTAGTAGAAATTCTGTTCATGTGGAGAGCTTGAAAAATTTTAAAGAGTATTTAAGTAAATGTGGGATAAGTCCTAATGCCATTAATGAATATGTTTTGTTTCATTATGGCAAGGATGTTAATGATTATTCAAATATATTGTCATCTGAAGAATATGTTTCTCAAAATGAAAAAGCAATCGCTCTTATAAATAGGGATTTTTCTAAATTAGATATTGATTCTATAATTAGAAGATTCATTTTGAAAGGAAATACTAATTCTTTATATGAAGTAAGTGGAATAATATATGGAACCCCAAATGACTTCTTTTGGATTAACAAAAGTCAGATCAAAGAAATAATTACTGATAGCTTGATGCGTGAAGCAAAAAGTGTTCATTATGGATGCTTGTATATTCAACCACTCGATAGATGTATAAATGATAACTACAAATATCGTTGGGAAAGAGATTATATTCAAGTTAAGTGGTATTCTTTATTTGATGATATTATTAGATATAAGAATAAAAAAATAATCGAAAAAAAGATATAAAAAAAACTGAACTAAGTTCAGTATTTTTTTACATTTTTTTAGATGAATGTCTTGCAGCTAGTTCTACGTTTTCTGCCTTTTTAGCTTCTAAAACTTTCTTATCTTCTTCTGAAATTTCATGCCAAGCAGATGCTTCGAAGAATTCAGGACCTTTTGATGAGAAATGGAATACCATACTTCTTACTACTCCTGCAGACATTCCAGAATGATTTTGATCTTCAAATATTTTGTTTGCTTCTTCCATAGATGCTCCATTTTCAATAGCTTCCATAATTTCTAATGCAGCATCTAAATCCATTCCATGATATAAATCTTCTGACCTTACCTTAACACATCTTGTCCAGTCTTCATATCTTTCTGGGAAGATTATTCTTTCTCCTCTTTCTATCCAGTTAGGAATATTCTTAGTAGCTTTCTCTTTTTCCATTTCTTCTTGTCTTTTATATTCTTCATTTCTTTTTCTTAATATTTCATCGTATTCAGCTTTAGTATGCCCACAAACTTCTTGATATGCAGAATCCATTGTTACTGAATCTGAATGTAGTTGATGACCGTTAAAATTACAATATACATGTTCTCCTCTTGCTTTTGCAGCTAATAATGTATACACAACACTTTCAAGATTACCATTTGGTCTTATTTCTCTTTCCATATTTATCCTCCTTAATCTAATAATAGAATACTATATTATTAAAAAAATAACTATATTTTTCTATTTTATGGGTGTAAAGGAATTCTATGAATAATAATGTTATTGAGGAGGTGATAATGATTGCGAAAATATGAATGTGTTTTGCAAGATGGTGCAAAAGATTGTGGTGTATCGTCGTTATTAACGATAATTAAATATTATGGTGGTTCTTTACCAAAAGAATATTTAAGAAATGTTACAAACACTACTAATGATGGTGTAAATGCTTTATCTTTAGTTGAGGCAGGAAGAAAGATAGGTTTTGATGCCAAAGGAGTAAGTGGTGATGTACTCGAACTTCATAATTCTTTTTTACCTTGTATAGCACATGTAGTATTGGATAATAAATATAAACATTTTGTTGTGGTTTTTGAAATTAATAGAAAAAAGAATTACATGGTTATTGGTGACTCAAGATGTGGTGTAATAAAAATGAGTATAGATAGGTTTAAAAAAATATCTACAAATACTTTCATAATTCTTAAGCTTATAAAAGAGCTCCCAACTATAAAAACTAGTGATAGTTTAAAAAGAAGTTTAGTTATTACTTTTGCTAATAACATAAAAGAAATTTCATTAATATGCATAAATTCTGGACTATATACATTTTTAAATATTATCGTTTCTTTCACTTTTGAATTTATAATAGATAAGTCACTTACACAGAGTTCAATTGATAACTTGTATATTTTAGGAGCAGTTATATCTATTCTATATTGTTTAAAAAACATTTCATTATTTTATAGAAATAAACTGATTAATTATATTAGCCATAAATTTGATTATATTTTGATTAATTCAAGCTTTTCACATATCTTATCACTTCCTTATTTATATTATAAAAATAGAACTACTGGTGAAATACTTACTAGAATTAATGATTTAACGGAATTAAGAAACTATGTTAGTAATATTTTAGTTACTTTATCAGGTGACTTATTATTAGCTATTTTTTCCATAATTGTGTTATTTTCATTGAATTCTAAACTATGTATTATTTTAGTGTCTATTGTTTTTATTAATGTAGTTATTTCTTTTATTCTAAATGAATCAATTAATAATAAGATTAAAGAAATGAAAGAAAATAGTAGCAAAACAAATTCTTATATGATTGAACTCATAAATGCTGAAGAAACATTGAAAGGACAAAATATTGTTGATAAGCTATTGGGCAATTTTAATATTAAATATAATAAGCTACTTTGTTCAAGTTATGATTTTAATAATTTATCAAATCTATCACTTTTAGTATCTAATGTAACATCATCTTTGATAACTATATTGATTATACTTATTGGTTCAAAAATGGTATTAGAGGGAGAATTCTCCCTCAGTAAATTAATCACCTTCAATACATTATCATTTTATTATATAGATCCAATAAAGAATGTAATTAATGTATGGTTCGATTATAAAAAGATGAAAATAGTAAAGGAGAGAATAAACGAATTGTTAGAACTAAAAGAAGAAAACTTATATTTAGATACCAATAATTTGAATGTGGTGAAAGGAGATATTGAGATTAGAAACCTAACATATTCATATAATAAGAAAACAAATATAATTGATAATTTGTCACTAAAAATTAATGAGAAAGAAAAGGTCGTTATTGTTAGCCCTTCTGGGAGTGGTAAAAGCACTCTTTCAAAAATATTATCAAGATATATTAATGTTGAAGATGGATATGTTTATATAAATGGAATAGATATAAATGATTATAATCTATGGTCTATCAGGGAAAATATTACTTATTCATCACAAAACGAATTTTTATTTACAGATACTATATATAATAATTTGAATGTTAGAAATACATGTGACGAAGAGATAAGAAATACTTGTAAAGATATGTTGGTAGATGAAATATACACTAGAAGAAATACTGATATAAATATGCTTTTAGAGGAAAATGGCAGTAATTTAAGTGGAGGCGAAAGACAAAGAATTATACTAGCACGAACATTCCTTAAAAAAAGTAATATTTATATTTTAGATGAATCTTTCAGTGAGATAGATAAGGATAGAGAGAAAATAATACTTAGCAATATATTTAATAAATACAAGGATAAAACTATAATTGTTATTTCACACAAAACTGATAATAACAATTTATATGATAAGGTTATTGATTTAAAAAATGGATCTTATTGATTTAAAGATTTTTAAAAATATATTTATTAATAAAAAAATAAATATAAAAAAAATAATAATACTAGAATCTATTTTTATAATAATTCTTTTCCTTATAATTCTTTTAATCAACAATTTATATGTTTATTACAACAATTCTGGTGAAGTAAAAGACGACTATCTTGTAACGATAGTTAATATCAAAGATCTAGAAATTATATCAAATAATAATAAATTAAAAATAAATAATAAGGAATATGTCTACAAAATAATTGATATAAAAGAAGATGACTTTGTCAGTAATGGAATGTTATACAAAGTAGTTTATTTAGGAGTTGATAACTATAAAAGTATAGAAAATAATTATGTTGAATATCAAATTGTTAAGGAAAAAGAAACTATTTTAAATTATTTCATAAAAACATTGAAAGGGGGATGATGGTATGAATAATTTATCTAATGAAGCTTTAGAGAAAACTACAGGAGGCGGAGGTATTGGCTTTCTCGGGGGAATGGCCATAACTGCAGGTATAGTATTTATTGTTGGAGTAATAGAAGGATTTGTAAATCCTAAAAAATGTGGATAAGGAGGCTCTAGTGAGAGATTTAGATGACAATACACTATCTAAAACTTTTGGGGGTACTAACATTACTGGAACGATTGTTAATGCATTTGTAGATGGTATAATGGCAATTTTTGATGTAGGAAAAAGTCTTGGATTTTCAATAAGAAGACTTTCTGGTAATAACTTATGTCCTCTACAATAAAATATATTGTTAACAATAAAGGAAAAATACTATTAATCATTTTTTCTCCGGCAATTATGTATACTTTTAATGTTGTTGTAAAAGCAATTTTTAATAGTGGTACATATATCGGTGAATTTATACGCAGAGTATTCTCTTTAGTTAGTTAGGAAAGAAGCTTAGAAGCTTCTTTTTCTTTTCTAACATAAGAGAATAGCTTGTTTTTGATTTATCATTTTAGTATAATATCTTTAAGGATACTAGGAGTAAAAATATGAGAAATATATATTCAGGTATAGACATAGGCAGTGATACTATAAAAATAGTCACTGGTGAATATGTAAATGGAAATTTTAATGTTTTAGCTGCTGTTTCAGTTCCTTCTAATGGAGTAAGAAGAGGGCTAATTATAGATTCTAATCTCGCTACTGAGTCATTGAAAAGCGGGATTTTAGAGATAGAAAAAATAACTGGTATGATAATTAGAAAAGCAGTTATTACTGTTCCTTCTAATGATAGAAAGATATCCGTAGTTGAAAGTAAAATACCTATTTTAGGTGAATGTATAACTGGATTTGATGTTTCTAAAGTTTTAGAGGAAGCTGTGGTTGGCAAGTTAAAAGAAGATGAAGAAGTTGTAAGTGTTGTTCCAATAATATTTACAATTGATGATATAAAACATATGATGAATCCTAATGGAATAAAAGCAGAAAGCTTAAGTGTTAAAGCTTTGCTTGCTGCTGCTCCTAAAAAGAATATTGTAGATACTTTAAAAGTAGTTGCAAATGCTGGAATAGAGGTAATAGATATTACTTTGGGATGCATAGGTGACTATTACGAAGTTAGAGATTCTGAAACTGATGCTCAAATAGGTGCAATTATTAATATTGGTAGAGATAAAACTGAAGTATCTGTATTCAATAAAGGAATTCTAATAAAGAATAGTATTATTAATTTAGGTAGTAAAAATGTAGATAAAGATATATCATATGTTTATGAGACAGATGTTAATACATCTAAAGAGATAAAAGAGCATTTTTCTATGGCTAGTAGAAGGTATTCTGATGCTAATGAAATAGTAGATGTTCAGCTTTCTGATGGTGAAAAAACTTCCATTAATCAATTAGATGTTTCTGGAGTAGTTGAAGCAAGGCTTGAAGAGCTTTTAAGCCTAGCTAAAAAAGAAATAAATAACTTAACAAAACGAAAAATAAGTTATATAATTGTTTCAGGGGGAATCACCGAGCTCTTGGGGTTTAGTAGTGTAGTTGAAAACGCACTTGGCATTGAAGGTCGAATACATAATGCCACAACTCCAGGTATTAGAGATAACAGATATACTAGCGCTACTGGAATTATCAAGTATTTTCATGATAAGATGGTTTTAAGAGAAAGAGAAGTATCTTTTGCCGACAATGAAGACATAGAGCAGATGATGGCTAACAAAAAAAGTATGATTGAATTAACTGATAATACAATTATTAGTAAGATATATGGTTATTTTGCTAACAACTAAGGAGGTAAATTATGTTTGGTACATTAGAAATGGATCAATTAGCTAAGATTAAAGTAATAGGTATCGGAGGCGGAGGAGGAAATGCTATTAATAGCATGGTCGAATCTGGTGTTAAAGGTGTCGAATTTATTGCAGCTAATACTGATCTTCAAGTGCTTAACACATCTAAAGCAGATGTAAAAATTCAATTAGGAAAAACAGGATTAGGAGCAGGAGCTAAACCAGAAGTTGGTAAAGAAGCTGCTGTTGAAGCTAAAAAAGAAATAGAAGAAGCATTACGTGGAGCAGATATGGTATTCATCACTTGTGGAATGGGTGGTGGAACAGGAAGTGGAGCTGCCCCAATAGTTGCAGAAATTGCTCAAGGGTTAGGTGCTCTTACTGTAGCAATAGTAACTAAACCATTTACTTTTGAAGGAAAAAAAAGAATGGAAAATGCAGTAACATATCTTGAAGAATTAAAGAAACACGTTGATACTTTAATCGTTATTCCAAATGATAGATTAAGAGAAATAATTGATAAGACAACTCCAATGCTTGAAGCATTCAAAGAAGTAGATAACGTACTTCGTAGAGGTGTTCAATCAATAACTGACTTAATAGCAGTAGTTGGATTAGTTAACCTAGACTTTGCTGACGTTAAAGCAGTAATGGAAAAATCTGGAAATGCTATTATTGGTATCGGAATTGGTATGGGAGAAGAACGTGCTATTGAAGCAGCTAAACAAGCAGTATCAAGTCCATTACTTGAGACAAGTATAAGTGGAGCAACAGATGCAATTATCAACATTACTGGTGGATTAAACTTAACATTATTCGAAGCAGAACAAGCTGCAGAAGTTGTTCGTGCTGCTGCTAATACTGACATCAATACAATATTTGGTTCTGTAATTAATGAAAACTTAACTGACGAAGTAATCGTTACAGTAATTGCTACAGGATTTGATAAGAGAGAAAAAGATAAGAGTAAACAAGAGGAAGAAAAAATTGAGAGAATCGCACAAGCTCAACCTAAAAATGAACCAGCTGAAGAATTACCTCCAATTAGACGTAGCAAACCAACTCCAGTAGTTTCACAACCTGAAAAGATAGAAACTTTAGATACTGAAGATGATAAATATGAACTTCCTCCATTCTTAAGAGATAGAAATTATTAAGAAAGCATTTAAATGCTTTCTTTTTTTTGTTATAATATTTTTAGACTGGAGGATAAGTTATGGCAAAGCGTAGAAAAAGAAAAAGTAAGAAAAAGAATAGCTTTGAATTTGAATACTGGAATGTAGTGTTTGCACTAGTTCTAATTGTCATTCCAATACTTGCAATTGGTGGAGGTAAACCATTAGGTCCAGTAGGACAATATTGTAGAATTGCAGCAGTATACATGTTTGGTATTTTTGATTGGCTATTTTTGTTAGGAGTTCTTTTACTTGGACTATATTTATTATTTAAAAAAGAAATGCCAAGACTAATCTCAACTAAATCAATTGGTTTGATGATATTTTTGGTTGGATTATTTACAATAGCACATATTTCTTATGCAAATGGTAATGTTGGATTTACTCAAATTCAACAAGCTACTGGTGAAGATTTAAAAGTTGTTGTAGATGCCATACTAAATGGAACAGATTATTCTATTAAAGGCGCTGGGTACTTTGGTGGTTTGGTGCTATCTTTGTTTACTGGATTGTTTGGTAATGGGGTAGGTACAACTATAGTATCAATTGTTTTTATCGTTTTAGGTATTACTATATTTACTGGATTCTCTATAGTTGATGTATTAAAAGAAAGCTATGAGAAGAGCAAAGAAACAATCAAAATGAAACGAGAAGAAAAAAATAAACAAAAAGAAGATGATGATATAGTTAATAATCCAACTTTTGATAAGAACAAACCTGTTAAAATCAATAATAATATGGCAGATGATGAGGAGGAAGAAAAACCTAAACTTGTCGTATCAAGCGTTGATGAATTAAAGAGAATGAACGATGAAGTTAAGGAAGAAAATAAAAAAGACGATATTGTCAGTCTTTTAACTGAAGATCCTGCCGAGTCTGTTAATAAACCAAAGGTACCAGAAAAAAAATATATTTTACCAACACTTGATTTATTAAAAAAGCCAGTTAAAAAGAAAACAGATGATAATACAGCTCAAATAGAAAAGAATATTGAGACATTACAAAATACTCTTAAAGACTTTGGTATTATTGGACACGTTGTAGAAGTTAACTCTGGGCCAGCTGTTACTCAATATGAATTAGAAGTTCAAACTGGTACAAGATTAAGTAAATTACTTGGAATTAATAAAGAGATTTCTCTAGCTCTCGCAAAAAAAGATGTAAGAATAGAAGCACCAATACCTGGAAAAAGTACTGTTGGTGTCGAGATACCTAATGATGCTGTATCTCCAGTTTCATTAAGAGAAATACTTCAAGATGTTCCTCAAAATAAAGTTAATAGTAAATTATTAGTTGCTCTTGGAAAAAATATAATGGGTAAGAGTAAGTTCTGTGAAATAGACAAAACTCCACACCTTCTTGTTGCAGGAGCTACTGGTTCAGGAAAATCTGTATGTATTAACTGTATAATTGCTTCAATATTAATGAGAACTAAACCAGATGAAGTAAAACTTGTAATGGTTGACCCTAAAAAAGTTGAATTATCAAACTATAATGGTGTTCCTCATTTGTTGATGCCAGTAGTTACAGATCCTAAAAAGGCAAGTGTTGCTCTTCAAAAAATAGTTAATGAAATGGAAAATAGATACGATGAATTTAGTCGTAAAAATGTTAAAAACATTTCAGGTTATAACGAATGGGTAGAAAAAGAAAACAAAGTCAGAAGTGATGATGACAAGATAGCTAAGATGCCTTATATCGTTGTAATTGTAGATGAGCTTGCTGATTTAATGCTTGTTGCAAGTAAAGAAGTTGAGGATTCAATTATGAGAATTACTCAAATGGCACGTGCTGCAGGTATACATTTAATTATTGCTACTCAAAGACCAAGTGTTGATGTTATCACTGGAGTAGTTAAATCAAATATCCCATCAAGAATATCATTTGCTGTATCAAGTCAGATTGACTCTAGAACTATTCTAGATATGACTGGTGCAGAAAAACTTTTAGGTAAAGGTGATATGTTATTCTTACCTATGGGTGAAGGCGCTCCAGAACGTATTCAAGGTGCATTTGTATCTGATGAAGAGATTCAATCTATTATTGATTACACAGTAAAACAACAAATTGCACAGTATGATGATAAATGGACAAATTTAGAAGCTGCTAAAGAACAAGGAAATGCAGGAGGTCACCCTGGTGATGACGACGAAGGTGATGACGATGATGATCTATATAATGATGTCGTAGAATTCGTTATTACTACTGGTAAAGCAAGTGCATCTTTGTTACAACGTAGGTTTAAAATTGGATATAATAGAGCAGCTAGGTTAGTAGATTTACTAGAAGAAAGAGGAATTATTGGACCACAAAATGGTTCTAAACCTAGAGAAGTTCTAGTTAAATTAGATGAAAATGGTAGTGAAGAAAATTTATAAAGAAAGGTGAGTGATTTATTTGGCTACCCCACATATAAATGCTGAAAAAGGAGATATTGCAAAGATTGTATTAATGCCGGGAGATCCTTTAAGAGCAAAATATATCGCTGATAATTTTTTAACAGATGTTAGAGTTGTTAATACTGTTAGAAATATGACAGCATATACAGGAAAATATAAAGGAAAAGAAATGACTGTATTTCCTCATGGAATGGGTATACCTAGTTGTGGAATCTATTTTTATGAGTTATATAAGTTTTATGATGTAGAAAAAATTATTAGAATTGGTACTTGTGGTTCTAATAATAGAGATGTTAAAATATTAGATGTTCTTCTAGCAAATAGCGCATATACTTTAAGTACATTCCCTAAATTGTTTGATGGTACAGAAGAACATGAATTCACTTCTTCTATGAATATTAATAATAAATTGATAGAAGCTGCTAATGAAAACAACATCGCTATGAGATGTGGAAGAGTACTAACTAGTGATGTATTTGATGTGTATTGTGAAGATCATGAGAAATTTTTAAGAAACTTTCCAGATTATGAATCATTTATTGGTGTAGAAATGGAAAGTGCTGGATTATTTTATTTAGCTAGTAAGTTAAATAAAGAAGCAGCTTGTGTGTTAACAGTTGTTGATTCTCATTATGATGATAGAGTAGTGACTAGTGAAGATAGACAAACTTCATTGAATCAAATGATTACTGTTGCATTAGAAGGAGCATTAAAGTTATAACAAAAAGCAGGTGGTTTACTTGAATACAAAAATTATAAATTTAGATAATATCAATCTCCATTTAATTGAGTGCGATAATTTTAAAACAACTAGGGTAGAGGCTAGATTTATATTAAATATAAGTAAAAAAGAAGTCCCAATTTTGGAACTTCTTTCTAATGCCTTAATTTATTCTACCAAAAAGTATAATACTAGAAAGGCATTTATAGATTATCAAAAAGATTTATATGATACTATAATTACTTCTAATATTGCTGATGATGGAAATAGAACATCACTTGAGATATCAATGTCATTTTTAGATAATAAATATTCATATGATAATCTTCTTTTTGATGAAATTAATTTTTTAAATGAAATATTATATAATCCAAATATTTCTGATAATAAGTATGATGAAGATACATTTGAGGCTGTTAAGCTTAATGTTATATCTTATTTAGAAGCATTAAAAGAAGATAAAGGTAAATACTCTAGAATGAAACTTTATGAGTTAGTAAATGAAGGAAGAGATGACTTTATATCTCAGGTTAGTGAAGAATATTATAATATTGTTAAAAATGCTACTAGAGAAGATGTAGTAGATTTATATGAAAAAATAATAAACGAATCTCAAATCGATATTATTGTTTTAGGAAATATTAATATAGCAGATACAGAAAAAATGTTTAAAAGAATATTAAGTGGAAAAGCAAGCTGTAAAAGTTCTATTAATCCAATAAGACTATATGAAAAAAATAAAAAAGTAGTTACTAGATTTGAAAGTGATAAATCTAATCAAGCTAAGCTTAATATTGCATGTACTGTTGATAACAACCTAAGCAAATATGAAAAAGAAGTTGTTATGCAAGTATATAATTTGATACTTGGTGGATTTGCTAATTCATTATTCTTTAAAAATATTAGAGAAAAACATTCTTTATGCTATTATGTATCTACTAATTATTCATATTATGACAATTTATTATTGATCAGAAGTGGAATAAATAAAGATAATTATGAAAAAATGATGACTCTTATTAAAAAAGAAATGAAAAGTGTATTAAATGGTTCTTTTGAATTAGAACTTTTAGAAGAAGCTAAAAAAACTTATGTTTCTATTTTGAAAAGTTCTATGGATTATCCATCTTCTTTAATTAACAATTATTATGATAACCAAATTGATGGGATCAGTTTATTTCAAGATAGATTAAGTGAAATAATGAAAGTTACAAAAGATGATGTTATTAAGCTAGCTGAAAAAGTTTCTATAAGTTCAGTATATATGTTTGGTGGTGATTTGAAATGAATAAAGAGTACTTAGGTACAGGTGCTTTTATAAAAAAAGAAGTATTGCCATCAGGCCTTACTGTATATTTTTTACCACTTGAAAAAAGAAGCAACTTTTATTTTGATTATGTAACCAAATATGGTTCTTTAATTAATACATTTAAACTTGAGAATGAAAAAAGATTTAAGAAAGAACCTTATGGAATAGCTCATTTTTTAGAACATAAACTATTTGAACAAGAAGATGGAGTAGATCCTTTTGAATTCTTTTCTAAATATGGAATAGATTGTAATGCTTCTACTGGTTATAAAGCTACAAGTTATTATATAGAAGGTACTGAACACCAAAAGGAAGGACTAGATTTCCTTATAAAGTATGTTAATAATCCTTATTTTACAGATAAGAACGTAGAAAAAGAAAAAGGAATTATTATTCAAGAGTTAAATATGTATAGGGATGATCCTTTTGATAAACTTACAAGAACGAGTTTAGAAAGTGTATTTAGTAATAGTGAAGCAAGAATAGATATTGGAGGAACTCCAAGCACTGTTAAGAAAATAACCAAAGAAAGCTTATATAGATGTTATGAAGCTTTCTATAAACCTAAAAATATGGTTCTATTTATCGGTGGAAATTACAATTATGATGAAGTTATGGAAGTTCTTAAGGATAACAAAAATGTAATTGAGAGCGATAATTTATTTGATGTTGAGATAAAAAGAGAAATTGAGCCTTATGATGTAAATGAGAAATATAAGGAAATAACTATAAATGGTTTAATGATTCCTAAGATGATTTATACTATTAAAGAATCAGTTAATGGTTATAGTATTGAAGATAAATTCTTATATGAATTTATTATTGATTTGATTTTATATACTGTATTTTCAGAAAGCTCAGATTTCTATAAAGATGGAATTAAAAATAAACTATTCAATAGTTTTGAGTTTGATACATATATACTTGATGATTTTCTTTTAATTGAACTTGCTACTGAATCTAAGGATCCTAAAAAAGTTATGCCTTTAATTAGAGAGTATTATGATAAGGTAAAAATATCTGAAGAAGAAGTAGAAAGATATAAAAAGACAAGGATTGCTAGGGAAGTTAAAAAGTTTGATTATGTTATTAGTTCAATAAGTGAAATTAAGTCTGATATTATTAATTATGGTGATATCCTTTATAATAAGATAGACTTAATAAAGAGCATTGATTTGGCTAAGGTAAATAAGATAAAAAAAGAGATAGATTTTGATAATGTATCAGTTGTAATTGGTAATGTAAAGAGTAAATAAAAGAAGTGTATTTTTACTTCAAAAATACTCTTTTTTTAATGCAAGAATGTGTTATAATTATATATAGAATAGGGTGACTAGTGATGAATGAAAATGTAAATGTTGAACAAACTGCAGCTACGACTGGTGAGGTAGCATCTGTAGAAAATCAAAATAATAAAGTAACTACTACTAATAGTTCTATTGGTCAGATAGTAAATATCGATGGGAATGTTGTACTTGTTAAAATAGAGAAGTCTCTATTAACTATCGGTAACTTAATGAATATTCATACTATCTTTGATGATGGAAAAATTAAGTTAGTAGGAGAGATAATTAGTGTTGGTTTTGATTCTCTAAAGATAGCAGTAGTAGGAGAAATAGTTGGAGATAAGTTTATACCAGGTGTAACACTTAAGCCTTCTTTTGCATCTAATATAAGAATTATAAGTAGAGATGAGTTAAAACTTATACTAGGTGAACAAGAACCAAACAGTGATTCTATAGCTTTAGGTGTTTCAAGTGTCTACAATGGTTATAAAATCAATGTCAATATTAATGCATTTTTCAGTAATCACTTTTCTATATTAGGTAATACAGGTAGTGGTAAAAGTTGTACTTTCTCAAGAATAATTCAAAATGTATTTACTAGTAGTACATATTTACCAGTTAATGCAAATATATTTATATTTGATGCTTATGGTGAATATAAGAATGCTTTTGAATTTTTACATTCTTTTAATGACCAATTAAACTTTAAGAGTTATACAACTAATACTTTATATCCTGATTCACCAATATTAAAAATACCTCTATGGTTATTGGATGTTGATGATATGGCTTTATTATTAGGAGCTACTGAACCAGCACAATTACCAATAATAGAGAAAGCTTTAAAACTAGTGCCAATTTTAAAAGGTGTTGGTGATGATGCATTAAGAATTAAAAATGATATAATCGCTAGAGCATTATTAGATATATTAAAAAGCGGACTTGATTCTATAAAGATTAGAGACCAAGTTACAGCAATCTTGTCTTCATATAATACTTCTATGCTTAATCTAGAAAGTATTATCAGCCAACCAGGATATGATAGAACATTAAAACAATGTATTTATGTCGATAATTCTGGTAAGATGCAAGAGATGGAATTAGTTGTTAACTTTATCAGTACGTTTGTTATGGAAGAGTTTGAACTACCTGATCCAAAAGGTGATGTTATGTACAACCTTAAGGATTTTGAAAATGCACTTAACTTCTCATTAGTTAGTGAAGGTGTATTAAAGAGTGATAAGGTATTTGATGATGCAAATGTTCTTTCAGTAAGAGCACACAGTTTATCTAGTGGATCAACAGCTGAATATTTCTCATATGATCATATGGTTAATAAATCTGGATTTATTAGTGAATTATTAACAACTGTTGATGGAAAGAAAGCTCAATTAATAGATTTCAACATAAACTATGTAGATGATAGACTTGCTAAAGTTATTACGAAGATTATTTCAAAGATTTTATTTGAATTCTCAGCAAATAGTAATTCACGTGGAAAATTCCCATTCCATATTATTATTGAAGAGGCTCATAGATACGTTCAAAACGACAAAGACGTCGATTTAATCGGATATAACATATTTGATAGAATTACTAAAGAGGGAAGAAAATATGGAGTTATACTTGGACTTATTACACAGAGACCATCAGAATTATCTGAGACAAGTATTTCTCAGTGTTCAAACTTCTTAGTTTTAAGAACACTACATCCTAAAGATCTACAATACATAAAAGAGATGGTACCTAACGTTAGTGATGAGATATTATCTATACTTAAAACGTTACAACCAGGTAGTGCAATAGCATTTGGTAGTGCATTTAAAGTACCAGTTTCACTTAAAATGGTAAAACCAAATCCAGAACCATACAGTAGTAATAGTGATGTAGCTAAGATATGGTTTGCGTTATAAATAACGTCAAAAATTAATTAATACTTTAAAAAGAAAAAGTTATATGCTAAAATAGGCTTATAAGGTAATGGAGGACATTTATGGGATTTAATATAAAAGGATTTTTTGGTAAAGACGAAAATGAGGAAGAAAATGAATTAACTCAAGAAGAAGTATATGAAGGACAAACAAGTACACCAGCACCATTTAATAGTGAAAAGACAGTTATATTACTTGAGCCAAGAGCATACTCAGAAAGTCAACAAATTGCAGATTATTTAAAGAAAAAGTCTTCTGTAATTGTTAATTTAAAAAGAGTAACTCCTGACCAAGCTAAAAGAATTGTAGATTTCTTAAGCGGAACTCTATACGCTATTGAAGGTGATTTACAAAAACTTGGTGGAGGAATTTTCCTTTGTACACCACATGGTATGAATGTTGAAGGAAAGATTAGTGATGATATGCCTGGAAAAGGAAATCAAGCTAAGGGAAATCCTGGAAACAAACCAAAAGATGAAACAGAAAAAGAAGAAGACGAATTTAACTGGTAATTTATTGCTAATATTTGAAGAAAGAAGGTGACATTGTGGATAAATTTAAAATTGAAGATAAAGGTTATAGTGTTTCAGAAGTTAATAAATTTGTTAACGATGTCATTGAACAAACTGAATCTATGCTAAACAAGATGAAAGAACAAAAACAAGAAATAGATCGTTTGAATGAAGAATTAGAGAAATATAAAAATATTGAGAAGAATTTAACTGATACTCTTTATAAGAGTGAAGAACAAGCACAAAATATTAGAAAAAGTGCTTATGAAGAAAAAGAAAACATCATTAATGATGCTAGACTTAATGCTTCTAGAATTGTAAACGATGCTTTGCTTAGAGCAGAGAAAGCTGAAATAAAAGCCGATACTCTTGAAAGAAATGTAAGAATCTTTAAAAAGAAGATGAAATCAGTTATAGAACAACAGTTAGCAGTTATAGATGAAATCGAAGAGTTAGAACTTGATAACTAACTCTTTTTTTGTTATAGTAATAAAACTGTAGGGAGGACTTATGAATTATTACTATGTGCCAAAAGAAGGGATTTATAAAAATAAATTGATTGGATCAAAAGATATAAATAAAATAGAGGATGATCCTAATAAAATTGTGGTTGTTGGTGTTGATAATGATTTTCATGTTCTTATTGAGCAAAATGGAGAATATGATAAAGAAAAGAAAGTATTTGATTATTATGGACTTGTTAATTTTCTTATAGAGAACAAGTTAAATACTTATTTTTTTAATGTTAATGATGAGAGATTAAAAAATATAGTTAGAGATGTTAAGACTAAAAAACAATATGAATCTCCAAAAGATTATAAAAAGGATGAATATATTTTTGCTGTTCATGGTGATAAAGTATTGAAAATGTCAGTTAAAGTTAGAGCAGATGTTATTAAGGAAGCTATTATAGATGCATATAAGCTTGAAATTAGTGAGCCTCGTAATTGTTCAGATAGAGTTTGTTTAACAGATTTTGTAAAAACTAATTTATTTAGAAAATATAATTTACCATTTGTACAAGAAGATGGTAAGTTTGTTGTTCCACATGTTTATAGTTCATTTTCAAGTTTGTTTTGTGAGTTAAATGATATATATAGTAGGAAAGATAGTAATGGTTATATCGAATTAACAAACCAAGATTTATATCTAATAAATGACGAGTATCCAGAAGTGGAAGAGTATTCATACGCAAGTGATTATGCAGAAGCTTATGATGAGTTTAAAATAAAAGAAAAAATAGTAGATAATTTAGAAGCAGAAGTAAAAACTGAATATGATTATAAAGAGTTTGAAAATGCTTTATCTTTTATGGAAACATATCAAAGAAATGAATGGGCTTACGATATATTGAAGTTAAAGAAGATAAAAAATGTTCTTCAAGCTGCAAAAGATAATGAAGAACTAGTTAATAATATGTGTATTATTAAAGATGATATCAAACCAGTATTAAAAAAGAGTTAGTGATTAAACTAACTCTTTTTTTATAATAAAAAATACTTACAATGTAAGTATAATTATGCATCAACTTTTTCAGCTTTTCTAAGTGTTCTAGCTTCTTTTGCACTTATTCTAACTCTTGTTCCATCTTCTAATCTAACTACTTGTAAATTTAATCCTTGAGTAGAGTTAGTAGTATTTAAAGCATGAGAACGAATTCTTTTTCTAAGATTTGGTTTTCTACCAGATATATTAATTGCCATAAGAGAATCCTCCTTCACATATAAATTAACTTGCTTATTAACTTTAACACAAATTTGTTTAATAGTCAAATGATTTTGATAATTTACGTGTTATAATATTAGCAAAGGAGGTAGAAATATGTATACACCACTAATTGTTAAGAGTAATTATTCATTTTTGACTAGTTTAATCAAAATAGATGATCTTATTTCTAAATGTACTAAATATGGTATTAAAAGTGTTGCACTTACTGATGTTAACATGATTTCTACCATGCTTTTTTATAAAAAATGTTTAGCAAATAATATTAAACCAGTTATTGGGTTATGTACTAGTTATAAAGATAGACAAATATATTTATATGCTAAAAATTTTGAAGGATATAAATATTTAATTAAGGGAAATTTAGATAATAAAATTGATTATGAAGATTTGAATAATAATAAGGAAAATATATACATAATAATTCCTAAGTGTTCAATTGATATTTATAATGAGATAAAAAATGATAATGTTTTTGTTTCTTTTTCTAAAGAAGAAGATATTAAAGAATTAGAAAAAGTTACTAGTAATTTAGTGTATGCTAATGAAATTCATTATTTAGATAAGAAAGATAGTAAATATTATAAATATGCAATAATGATGAAAGATAAGAAGACAGTATTAGATGATATTAAATTTGTAGATGATAATAATTTTCTAAATAAATATGAAGAGTTAGAGAGTATTAACAAGAAATATATTAATAATACTAATTTAATTAGTGATAATTGTAATGTTGATATTGAAAATCATGAGAATTTAATACCAGTTTTTGATAATGGACAAAATGTATCAAGTGATGATTATCTTAAGAGTCTTAGTATTAAGGGACTTACTATAAGATTAGGTGGAAAAGTAGATAATAAGTATAGAGATAGATTGTTACATGAACTTGATATCATTAAAAGTATGGGATTTAGTGATTATTTCTTAATAGTATATGATTATGTTAGATATGCTAAGAAAAAAAATATACTTATTGGTCCAGGAAGAGGTAGTGCAGGTGGTAGTTTAGTTGCTTATTCTCTTGGAATAATAGATTTTGATCCAGTTAAGTATGGTTTACTCTTTGAACGTTTCTTAAATCCTGCAAGAGTAACTATGCCAGATATAGATGTTGACTTTCCAGATGAGTATAGAGATGCTGCTAAAGAATATGTTAAAGAGAAATATGGTGAAAAGAAGGTAGCAGGAGTAATTGCAGTAGGTACGTTAAAGGCTAAGGCTGTACTTGATGATGTTGGAAAAGTACTAAATATAGAACAAGATAAGATTAATAGATTAAAGAGATTTATTACTAAACCTAAAGATAGATTAAAAGATATATACAATAATAATTACGATTTTAAAAATATAATCGATAATGATGAGAGATTGAAACTATTATATGATGTTTCATTAGTATTTGAAGACTTCCCTAGAAATACTACTATTCATGCTTCTGGAGTTATTATTTCTAAGAAAGACTTAGATGAAGTAATACCGGTTATATATGAAGATGGTAAACTAATTAGTTCTTTTGAAGGTGGATACTTAGAAGATTTAGGTTTATTAAAGATGGACTTCTTAGGTAACTCTAATCTTACTATGATTATGAATATTATGAGCAAGATTAAAGAAGTTGAGAATAAAGATATTGATTTTTTAAATATTCCTTTAGATGATGAGGAGACTATTAAGTGTTTTTACGATGTTGATACTAATGGTATATTCCAGTTTGATAGTGATGTTATGAAGAATCTTCTTTCTAGGTTAAAGGTTCAATCATTTGATGATATTGTTGCAGCTATATCACTTGTAAGACCTGGACCAGATACTAATACTTATCTTGAAAGAAGAGATAAAGGTATTAAGGTAAATTATATCAACAAAGATGTGGAAAATATATTATCTAGTACTTATGGTGTTTTAGTATATCAGGAGCAAGTAATGCAAATAGCTAGGGTTATCGGTGGATTTACTATGAGTGAAGCTGATAACTTAAGAAGAGCAATGAGTAAAAAGAAAAAAGATGTATTATCTAGCTGGGAAGAAAAGTTCATAGATGGTGGAATAAAGAATGGATATAACTACGAATATGTTAAGAAAATATACGATGATATATTAGCATTCTCAGAATATGGATTTAATAAATCACATGCAGTAGCATATGCAGTTATCGCTTATAAGATGGCTTATTTTAAAGTTCATTATACTAAATACTTTTATTTGAGTTTGCTATCTATGATAATTGGTAACGAAAAAGAAACTAGTACAATTATTAAGGAAGCTAGAAAGAGAAAAGTAGAGTTCTTACTTCCTGATGTCAATAAAAGTGATGAAGTGTTTACTATAGAGAAAGATGCTATTAGATTTCCACTATCTAATATTAAGAACATTGGACTTAATACAGCAATAGAAATTATTAAAGTTAGAAAAGATGGATTTAAAGATATATATGATGCATTTACTAAATTAAATGAAGCAAAAATAAATAGAAAAGTTATGGAAAATCTTATATACGCTGGTGCTTTTTCATCATTTGGATACAACAAAAATACATTAATAAGTAATTTAGATAATTTACTTACATATGCATATATAACTAAAGGAATTGAAACTGATATAATTGAGCATCCAGAGATAGAAATCAAAGAAGAATTTGATAAAAATACTTTAATGAATAACGAAAAAGATTTATTTGGATTTTATTTAACTAGTCATCCTACTAGTATTCATAAAGACAAATTTAAAGTAATTGAATTAAATAGAATAAGTGATTATTTAGGTAAAACTATAGATACATTAATTCTTGTAGAAAGAGTTAAAACACATAGAGATAAGAATAATAATGAAATGGCTTTTATAAGTGGAAGTGATGAAACTGATGAAATAGAATACATATTCTTTGCTAGTGTTTTTGAAACTGTAAGTTCTGTTAAAAGAGGGGATTTACTACTAGTTAGAGGTAAAGTAGAAAAGAAAAATAATTACCAAATAATAGCAGAAAAAAGCAAAATTATTTCCTAATTTATTTATATCTAATTAAACTTGTGATATATTTATTTTAGCAAGGATTGAATGGGTGATAATATGAATGTCGAATTTGTAACAAATGATTATTTACTAGCATGGAACCTACTATTTAGACCATCTATATCTGAAGAAATTCAAAAGTTAAAAGAGAGGCTTTGGAAGAATTATCCAGATCAGTATATGAAGCTAGAAAAAGAAAATGTTGAAATTCTTAAATATACAAAAGATTTTATTCCTGATGATGATACTATCTATAATTATCTTTTCAATACTGATGAATTTGATAAAGTAAAAAAAGAAACTGAAAAATATAGAAGATTTTTACTTAAAACTTGGGATGAAAATTCTAAAGAGATTCAAAAAGCTCTTAAAGAATTACTTAAGTTTAAGGTAGAAAATACTTATCAAATATTAGTTGTTCATCCTCACTTAGATAATGTTGAGTATCTTAAAAAGAATCCTAAAAAGAATGTAGTATGGGGAAAAAAAGAAGATACTGAAGATGGAGTAAAAGCAATTATAAGAATATTATTTACATTAATTAGATATGAAATAGGAGACTATCAAACTATAAATAGAGAAATTGTATCTGCAATTATCGATATGTTAGTAAGTAATGAATTATATTCTAGACTATCAGATAAGAGTAGATATGAGGAAGGAATAAAGAAGTTAAAACTATTAAAAAGACAGATATATCCATATTGGCTTATGTATCAAGGATGCAAATCAAAAGAAGATTTGGTTAGCAGAATGATGAAAGATCAAGTAGCATTCGATATTGATAAATATGAAGTTACTTCTGAACTTGAAAAACTTGATTTATATGGATTTATTGATTTTTGTTGTAATAATCAAAATTACATAATTAGATTAAGTGACTTAGAAAATATCTAGATTAAGAGATTTCTTAATCTATTTTATTCGGGGGGCATATGGATAATAAATTACAAAAAATAATGAATAAAATAGGCATCTCAAACGAATATCTTTCTGAATTTAAAAATGCTAAATTAGAAAGCAATAAGGTTGATGATTTAGAGAACACTGTAGATATTAAAATCAAGAATGATGATGATATATCTATAGAGTTTTATAATGAATTGATTTCAAAGTTTGAGAGCTTTTTTGATGCAAAAATTAATCTAGATATTGTCAATGATACTGATGTAAGTTCACATTTTAAAGAACATTTTGATAACGTTATAAATAATTATAAAGAGATTATTCCGCTTGCTGATTTTGTAGAAGAAAGATCTACATTTGAAGGTAATGATTTAACTATTAAAGCAGTTAATGAAGTAGCTAAAGAAGATATAGAAGAATCTCTTAAAAAGATTGAAGATATTATTAGTGTATATGGTGCTAATTTTACATATGAGATACTTTACGATGAAGACTTAAGAGAACAAATTAATACTTCTATTGAAGAAGAATCTGAGGAAATATCTAAAAGACCTTTTGAACAAGTTAAAGCAAGAGGTAATGAGGGAGGATTCTTCCCAAGAAGAAGAAAAAAGATTGAAGATGAAAGAACTATATTTGGAAATGTAATACCAGTAGATGATGAAGTATGGAAAATTAGTTCTTTATTAGATGAAAAAAATGATGTTGTAATAGAAGGTAAGATATTTGGAGTAGAGGAGTTTACTCCTGCTAGTAAGGCTTTTAAGATATTAACACTCAAGATATTTGATGAATCTGATAGTATGCTTGCTAAAGTATTTATTAGAGATGATGAAGTATTTGATAAAGTAGTTAAGAAAACTAAACCTGGAACTTATGTTAAGTTAAAAGGAGCTACTAAGCATGATCAGTATTCTAATGATGAACTTGTACTTAATGTCTATGATATATATGAATCTGATCATAAGGATCCAGTTAGAGTTGATGATGAAGTTATTAAAAGAGTTGAGCTACATGCACATACTATGATGAGTCAAATGGATGGTGTTACTAAACTTGACCTTGATAAACATACTTGTGAACTTGTTTCAAGAGCTATAAGTATGGGATATAGAGGAGTAGCTATTACTGACCATTCTGGATGTCAAGCATTCCCTATAGCATACGAGTTAATTACTTCTTACAATAAAGATTTGATTAAAAAATTAAAAGGTAAGAAAGAGGAATTAGAAAAGAAAAAAGAAGAAGAAACAAGTGAAGATCAAATAAAAGTAATAGATTCAGAACTTGAAGAAGTTAAAGAAGAACTTGCTCATCCTAATAAGTTTAAAGGATTATATGGAACTGAGCTTACACTTGTTGATGATACAGTAGATTTAGTTATTAGACCATCAAATGAAGATTTACTTACAAGTACTTATGTTGTATTCGATACTGAGACAACTGGTTTTAATGCTGGTGGAAAAGACCAGATGATAGAGATAGGTGCTGTTAAATTAAAAGATGGTGAAATAATTGAAAGATTTGATGAATTAATCAATCCTAATAGACATATACCAGATCATATTACTGAACTTACACATATCACTGATGAGATGGTCGAAGGTAAAGATAATGAAGAGACTGTTACTAAGAAGTTCTTAGAATGGATTGAAGATTTACCACTAGTTGCACATAATGCTAAATTTGATATTTCATTTTTAGAGATGGCAATGAAGAAATATGATTTAGGAAGTTTAAAGAATCCTGTTATAGATACACTTGAATTATCTAGAACTCTTGATCAAGGATTTGCAAGACATTCATTATCTGCACTTGTAAGTAGATACAATGTAGATTTCGATGAAGAAGGACACCATAGAGCAGATTATGACGCTGAAGGAACTGCTAAGGTTTTCCACAAGATGATGCTTAAGTTATCAAATCAAAATATTAAGAAAATAAATGAAATTGATAAGCTTATATCTAAAGATGAGATACATAAATTTGGTAGAACTTTCCACTTTAATGCTATTGCAGTTAATAAAGTTGGACTTAAGAATTTATTTAAGATAATTAGTTTAGCTAATACTACTTATTTATATAAAACTCCTAGAATACTTAGAAGTAAATTAAATGAACTTAGAGAAGGATTACTAATTGGTAGTGGATGTTCTCAAAGTGAAGTATTCCTAGAGGCAAGAAGTAAGGAAGGACAAGAACTTACTAATGTAATTAATTTCTATGATTATGTTGAAGTACAACCTCCTGAAGTATATTCATACTTAATTGAAACAAGTGATTTTAAGAATGAAGAAGAAATTAAAGAACATATCGAAAAGATTGTTTCAGCTACTGAAGAAGCTGGAAAGATAATAGTTGCAACAGGTGATGTTCATCATTTTGATAGAGAAGATAAAATATATAGAGAGATAATAATTAATCAAAAAGTACCTGGTGGTGGAAGGCATCATTTAAATAAAAAGGAAATTACTAAGATTCCATCACAACACTTTAGAACTACTAGAGAAATGCTTGATGACTTTGCATTTTTAGGTGAAGATAAAGCATATGAAATAGTTGTTACTAATACTAATAAAGTACTTGATATGGTTGAAGAAATTGAAGTAATTATAGATACTGGTGGAATCCCTTTCTCTCCAAGAGTTAAGAGTGACGATGGAAAGAGTTATTTGGATTGTCCTAAAGTAGTTACTGAACTTGTATTTAACAAGGCTAAAGAGTTATATGGAGAACCTCTACCATATAATATTGAAGAAAGAATTGCTAAAGAACTTTATGGTGATATTGTATATAAATGTTACGCTTATGAAGTTAAAGAAAAGAATAAAGATATAAGTGATGAAGATTTTGATAAAGAAGTTTATTCAAAAGTTCATGATACTGTATCTAGTGGATTTGATACTGTTAAAGAAGAATTAAGAAGATATTTAAAAGAAACTTGGGATGGAGAAAGTGAACCAACTGATGAGGATATAGAGAAGAAGATGAAGAAAGAGCTAGGTGGTATCATAGGAGGAGGATTCGACCCTATATACTTAATTGCTCAAAGATTAGTTAAACACTCTAATGATGAAGGATATCTAGTTGGATCACGTGGTTCAGTAGGATCTAGTTTCGTTGCTACGATGATGGGTATTACTGAAGTTAATCCACTTCCAGCTCATTATAGATGCCTAAAATGTAAAATGAGTATATTTGAAGATGAGGAAGGTAATAGTTTAGGAGCTACTTATTCTAGTGGTTATGATTTACCTGATAAAGAGTGCCCTCACTGTCATGTTCCACTATATAAAGATGGACAAGATATGCCATTTGCAACATTCTTAGGATTCAATGCTGACAAGGTTCCAGATATCGATTTAAACTTCTCAGATTTGAACCAAGCTAGTGCTCACGAATATACTAAAGTATTATTTGGAGTTGACAATGTCTATAGAGCGGGTACAATAGGTACTGTCGCAGATAAGACGGCATATGGATTCGTTCTTGGATATTTTGAAGATAAAATAATGGATCTAATAGATACTGTTGCTAAAGATACTGAGAAGACAGTAGAAGAGTTATTAGACGTAGAAAAGAAGGAAAAAGTAGATAAGATCGCTAAGAAATTCTTATTAAATGAAGATAGAATTAGAAAACAAGTATCTTCTAATTTAGAATATAAATTTGACGATATAGTTAAAAAGATAAAGGCACTTAGTAGTGTTAGAAGTGCAGAAATAGAAAGAATTTCTTTGGGATGTGTTGGAGTTAAGAGAACAACTGGACAACATCCTGGTGGAATAGTAGTTGTTCCTGACTACATGGATGTAGCAGATTTCACACCATTCCAGTATCCAGCTGATGATCCTGAAAGTGCATGGAGAACGACACACTTTTCATACCATGCAATTGACCAAGACTTATTAAAACTAGATATTCTTGGTCACAGTGATCCAACTCAACTTCGTATGATACAAGATCTTACTAAGACTAATATTCAAGAAGTGCCACTTGATGATAAAGATACGATGAGTATATTTACTACGACTAAAGCACTAGGTGTTACTAATGAACAGATACTTTGTCCAACAGGAACACTTGGAATACCTGAGTTTGGTACACCATTTACTATTGGAATGGTTGAAGATACTAAACCAAAGACTTTTGGTGAACTTATTAAAATATCTGGTCTATCACATGGTACTGATGTTTGGCTTGGTAATGCTCAAGAATTAATTAAGAATAATGTTGTTCCATTTAAAGAGGTTATTGGGTGTCGTGATGACATAATGGTTTATCTTATGTATCATGGTGTAGAACCAATAAAAGCTTTTAAAATAATGGAATTCGTTCGTAAAGGTAAAGCTAGTAAAGATCCTGAAACATGGAAAGGACATGTAGAGACAATGAAGAAAGCTGGTATTGAAGACTGGTTTATCGAATCTTGTCATAAGATTAAATACATGTTCCCTAAAGCACATGCTGCTGCATATGTAATAAGTGCATTTAGAATTGCATGGTACAAAGTACATATGCCAGTATATTTCTATGCATCTTGGTTAACTAGTAAAGCTACTGATACTGATATAGAAGTTATGTTTGGAGGTTATGATTCAATAAGAGATAGAGTAGTAGAGATAGGATTGAAGGGGTTCGATGCTACGAATAAAGAGATGGGTCAACTTGAAAGTTTGAAAGTATGTTTGGAAGCTTCAGCAAGAGGAATTAAATTTGCACCAATAGATTTAAATAAGAGTGAAGCTACAACATGGGGAGTACTTGACGATAAAACTGTACTTCCACCATTCTCAGCTATCGATGGATTAGGTGATACAGTTGCTAAAGCAATAGTAGAAGAACGTGAGAAAAGACAATTTACATCAATCGAAGATTTGCAAAAAAGAGCTAAAATTTCACAGACACTACTAGACAAATTAAGAAGAATGAAGATACTTGATTCACTTGATGAATCTGATCAATTAACATTGTTCTAACAGGAGGTTTTATGAAATATTATGATTTAAAAAATGTATTAATGGGTTTAAGAGAGGATTATCTAGACGCTCAAAAGAAATTAGATGAAATAAAGGATTATATAGACACTCCTTACGATAAGGATAGAATGACTATTTCATTAGATAAAATTAATGAAACTGGTGGATATAATTTAGGATACGTTTATGACTCTGATGTAAAGAGAAGCCCTGATGATTATAATGCTACTAATTCAGGTATTATCTATCACTTAAGAGATGACGAATTTGAAAGTGATCATATGATAAATATAAAAAACAAAAAGAAAATAAGAGAAATTACTAAAGATGTTGTAAATACTGATTTTGCTAAAAATATTGAAACAACATTTGAAGAATCTTATTGTTTTAATAGAAGCTATTACAATAGGGAACTTGTTATTTTATTAGGATCTATGCTTTATCATGTTACTGGTCGCTTTAAACCTGAAACACCAAAGTCAGTTATATATTTCCCAACTGATGATAAGTTGTATTTTGAAAGAGCAAGTTTTTTAGGAAACTTCAATAAAGACTTAATAGAAGAGACACTTAACGCTAAATTACCAGCTAGTATTTTCACAAAATATCATCTAGATAAAATAGAGAAATATGAAAATAAACCTATAGAAATCATAAATAATAGAAAAAGTTCAAATCGTGAAGCATACGAGATAATTGATGAACCAAAAAGATTAGTTTTAAAGAGATAACTAATCTTTTTTTAATTTCCACAATTTACCATAATTGGTCCATTTTTTTTCCAAAGTGTTATTATATACTTTAGTTAAGAAAGGAAGTGATAGATGAATTTAAGAGGAAACACGTTTATGAAGAACCTTCTCTCACTTACCTTTAAGTAAGGTAAAAGTAAGTATAAATATAAAGTAAAAAAATAAAAAAGGAAGTTGATAGATGAATTAGAGATTAGTTGATATTTTTAAAAATTTATTTGGCTCGGCAAAGACTATTAATAGGCGATTAGATTAATAGTCTTTTTTATTTTTGTAATATTTTATAATTATTTTTGTTAAAATAGTATATAATATTAGTTGTTTGGAGATGCTTATGGAAAATCAAAGTATTATTAATGAAATTAGAAGTAAGATTAATATAGTTGATATAGTGTCTGAACACGTTGCGCTTACAAAAAAAGGACAATATTATTGGGGTATTTGTCCTTTTCATAATGACAAGAATCCATCAATGAGCGTAGATGAGAAAAGACAAACTTATACTTGTTGGAGTTGTCATAATAGTGGTAATGTATTTAACTTTGTTGAACAAATAGAGAACATCTCTTTTAGAGAAGCTCTTTCAATGCTTGCAAGTAGAGTTGGTGTAACTTTAAATGATAGTAAAAAGAATAATTCTTTTGTTGATAAGTATTCCAAATATTATGATATTTATGATTTAGCTAGTAAATATTATGAGTTAATGATAAATACTGAAAGTGGTAAGAAAGCTAAAGAGTATTTAAAAAATAGAGGTATCGATAATGATACTATTAAAGAGTTTGGTATTGGATTATCACTTAATGATAAAGATAGATTAATCAAATATTTTAAAGAAAAGAAAATTGATATTAATACTCTTAATGATTTAGGTCTTGCTAATAACGATATAGATACTTTTATTAATAGAATTATTTTCCCACTTGATGATAGAAATGGAAGAATAGTTGGATTTTCTGGGCGTATTTACGATGATACTAATATGGCTAAATATATGAATACTAAAGAAACTCCTATATTCAGAAAAGGATCTTGTTTGTATCACTATAATGCTTCCAAAGAACACGTAAGAATTAAAAAATATGTTATTGTTATGGAAGGATTTATGGATGTTATAAGAGCTAGTACGATTGGAATAAAAAATACTGTAGCTCTTATGGGTACTGCATTAACAGATGAGCAAATATCTTTAATTAAAAAACTATCAAATACTGTATATTTATGTTTAGATGGTGATAATCCAGGGTTAACAGCAGATTTACATAATGGAGAACTTTTAGAAAAAGCTGGACTTATTGTTAAAGTTGTGTATTTAAAAGATGATGAGGACCCTGATAGTTACATATTAAAAAATGGAAAAGAAAAGTTTGAAGGATTAATAGATGGTGCTTTAAATTATAGTGATTTTAGAATAGAAAGACTTAGGGTAGGTATCGATTTTAATAGCGATACAGACTTATCTAAATACGTAAATAATGTGCTTAAAGAGACTGCTTTAATAAAAGATGATATTAGACGTGAAATAATACTCAAAAAACTTGCAACAGAGACATATTTGAGTTATAATACACTAGAAAAAAAGTTGTTGGAGCTAGCTGACGAAGGTAAAAAAGTAGATATTATTGAGGTAAAAAGAGAAGACAAAAGAAGAAATAAATATGAGAGAGCTTCACTAGAATTTATATATTATATGCTCTTTAGTGAGAGAGCTATCAATGTATATGATAGTAAGAAGTTATATTTTATTAATTCGAGTCTTAGGGCCTTGGCAGGCGAAATAAGTTACTACTACCATAATTATGGAAAAATAACGATAGCTGACTTTTACACTTATTTAAATGATAAAGAAGAATTGTTAACATCTTATGAAGAGGTAATTAATCTAAACCTAAATGAAGAAGTTGAAGATGAAACCTTAGATGAATATGCAAAAGTTATCAGTGACTACAATGTGAGGCAGGAAATTAAACGCCTTGAAGAGAAGTTAAAGAATGAGCCTGATGAACTAGAGAAAGCTAAGATTTCTGAACAAATAAGGATGTTGAGAATTGGGGGAGAGCCAAAATGATTAATGAAAAATCAACAATTGAAGATAAGAAGAAGAAATTAGTTGAAGCTGGTAAAAAAGATGGTTACATCACTTACGAAATGCTTGCTAATGAATTAAAAGGTCTTGACGTTGATAGTGATGCACTTGATGATTTATACAATACATTAGTTGAAAATAATATCGAAGTTATTAGTGAAACTGCAGATAATTCAATTGATGATGAAAATCCTGAAGATTTAATAGTTGAAGATTTAACAATGTCTAAGGACATTAAAATAAACGATCCAGTAAGAATGTACTTAAAGGAAATAGGTAGAATAAATCTTTTAACAACTGATGAAGAATTCGAATTCGCTCAAAGAGCTGTCGAAGGTGATGAGTATGCTAAAAAGATGCTTGCTGAATCAAACTTAAGACTTGTTGTAAGTATCGCTAAAAGATATGTTGGTCGTGGAATGTTATTCCTAGACTTAATCCAAGAAGGAAACATAGGTCTTATGAAAGCTGTAGATAAGTTTGATCCTACTAAAGGATATAAATTTTCTACATATGCTACTTGGTGGATAAGACAAGCTATTACAAGAGCAATAGCAGACCAAGCTAGAACAATAAGAGTTCCTGTACATATGGTAGAAACAATTAACAAATTAGCAAGAGTACAAAGACAATTAACACAGGAATTAAATAGAGAGCCAACAGAAGAAGAACTTGCTAAGAAATTAAATATAAGTGTTGAAAAAGTAAGAGAAGTTTATAAAATAAGTCAAGATCCAGTATCTTTGGAGACACCAATAGGTGAAGAAGATGATTCACATTTAGGAGACTTCGTTCCTGATGAAAGAACTATGTCACCTGAAGATTATGCTACTGCTGAAATGTTAAAAGAAGAGTTAGCTAGTGTACTTCAAACTTTAACTGAACGTGAAGAAAAGGTGCTTAGATTAAGATTTGGACTTGATGATGGACAATGTAGAACACTTGAAGAAGTTGGACAAATATTTGGAGTTACTCGTGAGAGAATAAGACAAATAGAAGCTAAAGCTTTAAGAAAATTAAGACATCCATCAAGATCAAGAAAACTAAAGGACTTCTTAATTGATTAAAATAAATAATAGATTAAAGAAACTTGGAGATTTAATACTAGAAGGAAATAGTACTGGAATTATAGATGTAGGTTGTGATCATGGATTACTTGATATATATCTACTTCAAAATAATGAAAATTTAAAACTAGTTGCTTCTGATCTTCGAGAAGGACCTTTAAAGAAAGCTAAAGAGAATATTGAAAAATATTCTTTTTCTAATAAAATTAAAATTAAACTCTCTTATGGAATAGATGATTTAGAAGATTATATTGATACTATAGTTATATCAGGAATGGGTACTGAAACAGTAATAGAGATTCTTGATAAAGGTAGTAATTATCTAAATAGAATTAATAGGATAGTAATATCATCTAATAATAAATATTATGAATTAAGAAAATATATGGTAAGTAAAGGTTATATTATTAATAAAGAAGAGATAGTATTCGATGGCGATAAATATTATATAACTATAGATTTTGTTAAAGGAATTAAAGAATATACTGATAGAGAATATTATTTTGGACCTTACTTATTAAATAATAAAAATGAGTTGTTCTATGATTATTATATGTATATTAAAAATAAGAAAGAATTAGCATATAATTCAATTATTAATGAGAATGATAGTAAGAAAAAATTAAAAGAAGAAATAGAATTAATCACTAGTGAATTATAATTACTAGTGATTTTTTACATTTGTTTACTTATTAGTACCTAGTTATAATATATCTATCATGCTATAATTATATAGTAGGAGGCTTTTATGAATAAGAAGGGTTTCACATTAATTGAATTAATTGCAGTTATTGCTATACTGGGATTACTTCTTATGGTTGTAATTCCAGCTACAAGTAGAATAATGACATATAATGATAAAAGAGAATATGATGAATATTATAAAATGATTAGATATGCTGCTGTTAAATATGCTAGAGGTAGAGCTGGCGATTTAGGAGGAGTTAATGATACAGGTTGTATAGAAAATGATTTTACAATTGCTACATTTGTTTATGATGGATTGCTTCAAGAATTCACTAAAGAAGATGAAGATGTAAAATGCTATACTCCTATAGAGTATTTCCATAAACTTGGAGGTAGAACTCAAGATATATCAGATTTTAGATCTAATCTTGGTCTAGATAACACTAAAGGGCCATCATCATTTTATAATATACGTATAAAAAATGATCGTGGTGAAATAAAAGTAGAACATAGTATGGTTTGCGTTCGTGGTGGTAGAGTCGTATATAAAAATTTAAAAGAAAAAGATGGGACTCCATGTAAGAAATTTGAATCTGAGAATGCAAATAACTTATATAAAGCTTTGAATGCTTCTTCTAAATTTACTACTGCAGATCATGGTATTAAGTATATAAATAGTAATAATAATTATGTTAGATATTCTGGTGTTTTATGGAGAATAGTTAGTATAGATACAGAAAATAAGAATGTTAAAATAATTTTAGATGATATTGCTACTTATTTAAACTTTAATGATACAGCTAATTCTAATTATGTAAATAGTAACGTTGATCTTTGGCTTAACCAGTATTTTAAACAAACATTAAGAAATTCTAGTAACTATTTAGTAAATACTAAATGGAATCGTGCTACTGTTGATAGTGCCACTGCTTATCCATCTAATACTCCTGGAAATGAAATTCAATCAAATATAGGGTTCATTACTTTATATGAGTTTAATAAAACAAAATCTAGAATTACTCCTAGTACTTCATTAAAGTGGTTCTTGATGTCACCTAAGTCAGGTAGTGAAATATGGGGAGTAAACGAGTCTAACGTAGCAACTGCTTATGCACCAAATACATTTGGAGGATTTAGACCAGCAGTAATATTAAGGTCAGGTATTTCCTTTATAGCAGGAGGTTCTGGAACTAAAGGTAATCCTTACGTTATAATGGGAGATCGTAATGCTCAAGATGGAGACCTATTAAATACGAGGTTTTCTGGTGAATATATAAAATTTGATAATAAATTATATAAAATAATTTCTACTTCTAATGAAGGAACTCTTATTACTTCTAGTGCGTATAATTATTCTGCAATGTTTGATAATACTAATATGTTTAAATTCAATATTCTTGCAGTTTCAGGTAATTTACTTAATACGCAGTATTATGGAATTATGAGTAATATTGATAAAGGTAGAATTATTGAACACGAATTTTGTACTGTAAAATATGATAGAAATAGTAAATATAACTATTCTTGTCCTTTAGCTGACATACGAAGAGGGTTGTTCTCACTTCCTACAATTGGACAGTTATATGCAATACCTAGTACAACTGCTTATTGGACAGCTTCTCCTTCAATAGAGAGAAATAGTTATCCTGAAGTAAATATAATGAATACTAATGGACCTCTTTCTAAACCAATTGCAACATCTTATAAACTTAATCCTGTAATTATGCTTAGTCCAACAGTAAAAGTAGCAGGTGGAAGAGGAAAATCAGACAATCCATACACAATTAAATAATAAAAAGATACTATTGTATCTTTTTTCTTTTAAATTATAAAAAAAGATTTACAAAATTAGAAAGAAATACTATAATCTAGGTAATTGCAAAGACGTTGAGGAGTATTATATGTATTCTTTAAAGAGAACTAACAATAGGTGAGAGGTTAGTAAGATAAGTATAAGAAGGTAGCAACATCAGCAAAACTCTTAAGTAAATAGAGAGTTTCGTGTAAGAGCGTTAATCTTTTGAGGTGTATAGACTTGTTCTATAAATTAAGGTGGTACCGCGGGAATTTAACTCGTCCTTTGTAAGAAGGAGCGAGTTTTTTTATGAATAAAAAAGAGTATAAAAGGGTAGAAGATACATTTAATGAGTTTTATAAAGCATATGAAGGTTTATCTAAAAGTTCAACTCTTAAATATAGACATTCTTATAATGTAGCAGATCTAATGTGGGATTTAGCAGATAGATTAAATATGAAAGAAGGAGAAAAATATTTAGCTAAGGCTATTGGACTTCTTCATGATTTAGGAAGATTTGAACAGCTTAAACAATATAATTCTTTTAATGATGCTAATATGGATCATGCTGATTATGCTGTTACATATCTATTTGAACTAGGTCATATAAGAGAATTTATCGAAGATGATAAGTACGATAGTATTATCAAAGAATCTATATATAATCATAATAAGTTTGAAATTAGAGAAGGACTTACTAAAGAAGAATTGAAATATTCTAAGATGATTAGAGATATGGATAAAACAGATATTCTTTATCAAGTAAGTGTTAATTATGATTTGCAATTTGTTGAAAAACCATCTGAAGGCGTGGTTGAAACATTTAAAAAAGGTGAATCAATTAGAAATAGTATGAAGAAGAATAAAAGTGATTCAATTGTTATGACATTTGCTTTCTTTAATGATATTTACTTTAAAGATACTTATGAGATATTGAAAGAGAATGATAATTTTGGCCTTTATGTATCTTCTATAGAAGTATCAAAAGAAAATGAAGAATTATTTAAAGAACTAGTTAATAGATGTTATGAACAAATAGATGGGGAAGTGGTTAAATGTTAGGTAAAGCACTTTACGAAGATGCGTTATTTCAACAGTATATGTCTAGTAGAGGTTTTCTAGAAGTTAATAAACATGATAGATATGTATTAGAAGACTATGAAGAATTCCTTGATGAAAGAAAAAGACTAATGCCTAATTATGTTGAATTATTAAAAATTTTAAATATAGATTTCGATAAAGAAACAACAGTAGAAGTTGGTAAAGGAAATCTTGATTCAGTCGTGATACCTTATGAAGCAACTATAGTAACTCCTTATAAAGGGCTATTTGAAGCTAGAAAAGGGAAAGTAATCGAAGGGAAACCAATGGTTATTGATGATGATATAGAAGTTATTTATAAATATAGTATGGCTAATGGAAGAGAAACGAAGAAACTAGATATACAAGAGGGAAGAATATATATGACCCAAAATTTATATGGACCTCAGGGCGTAAGAAACTGGTTTCATCTTATCCCTAAAAACGATATAGTGGTAGGCGTCTTCGGACTAAGACAAGATAAAGATATGAATGAAAAAATAGATGCTATATATAAAGTCGCTGATCTTATTGAAGGTAGCAAACTATCTATGGGAGAAGTAGATGATGGTTACTACTGTGCAATGAGATCAACAGGAAAAGAAAAACAATTAGTTAAGGAGAAAACTTATGAAAGAGTTAGATAAAAAATATAACCATGAAGAAGTAGAAAAAGGTAAATACGATAAATGGTTAGCAAAAGACTATTTTAAATGCGATCCAAATAGTAAGAAGAAACCATATACTATTGTGCTTCCACCTCCTAACGTTACAGGAGTACTTCACTTAGGTCATGCCTGGGATGTTACACTTCAAGATATAGTAATACGTTATAAGAAGATGGAAGGATACGATACTTTATGGCTTCCAGGAATGGATCATGCAGCAATTGCAACTGAGGCAAAAGTTGTTAAAAGATTAAAAGATAAAGGTATTAATAAATACGAATATGGAAGAGAAAAATTCTTAGATGCTTGTTGGGATTGGACTCATGAACACGGAGATATAATTCGTAAGCAATGGGCTATTCTAGGAGTTAGTTTAGATTATTCTAAAGAGAGATTTACGCTAGATGAAGGACTTCAAGAAGCGGTTAAAAAAGTATTTGTAGATTACTATAATGAAGGATTAATCTATAGAGGAGAAAAGATAATTAACTGGGATCCTGAAGCTAAAACAGCACTATCTAATGAAGAAGTTATTTATAGCGAAGAAAAAAGTGCTTTCTATCACTTGAAATATAAACTAGAAGATAGTGAAGAATATATTGATGTTGCTACAACTAGACCAGAAACATTATTTGGTGATACTGCTGTTGCAGTTAACGAAGAAGATGAAAGATACAAGAAGTATGTTGGTAAGAATGTAATACTTCCTATAGTAGGTAAGAAAATACCAGTTATTACTGATGAACATGCTGATATGACTAAAGGAACTGGTGCAGTTAAAATTACTCCTGCACACGATCCTAACGACTTTGAAGTAGGTAATAGACATAACTTAGAAAGAGTAGTATGTATCAATGATGATGCTACTATGAATGAAAATGCAGGTAAATACTGTGGAATGAGTCGTGAAAAATGTAGAGAAGAATTACTTAAAGACTTAGAAAAAGAAGGGTTACTTCTTGAGGTAGAACCACTTGTTCACGAAGTAGGTCACAGTGAAAGAACTGGTGTTATGGTTGAACCAATGATTAAGAAGCAATGGTTTGTTAAGATGAGACCACTTGCTGATCATGTTCTTGAAACACAAAAGAAAAAAGATGAAAAAGTTAACTTTGTACCAGCTAGATATGAAAAAATTATGAATCACTGGATGGAAATAACATATGACTGGTGTATATCTAGACAATTATGGTGGGGTCATAGAATCCCTGCTTGGTATAGAGGAGAAGAAGTATACGTTGGAATGGAACCACCTAAAGGTGAAGGTTGGGAACAAGATCCAGACGTACTTGATACATGGTTCTCAAGTGCATTATGGCCTTTTGCAACACTAGGATGGCCTCAAACTGATGAATTAGTTAAG
>JAEEGL016810684.1_pt1 | contig 36407 bp, 24 predicted proteins | sample 9134231 | NCBI WGS metagenome assembly JAEEGL01 (sample SAMN16246548, study PRJNA631951) | gut metagenome | biome: gut microbiome; feature: rumen; material: fiber-attached | host: Bos | place: Iran: Karaj | collected 2018-10 | reverse complement strand
TCAATGTAGAGGATGATGTCCGAACCGCGGCCTTCGCGTTCTGCCTCATCTATTTCATAGGCAGGGCTGCCGTCGCAGCTCCACTTCACGGCTTTTGAACCCTCCTTGTACGAACGGGTGATGATTTCTACTTTCTTCGATACCATGAACGACGAATAGAAGCCCAGTCCGAAATGGCCGATGATGTTGTTGGCATTGTCCTTGTACTTCTCCAGGAAGTCTGTCACACCTGAGAAGGCAATCTGGTTGATGTACTTGTCAATCTCTTCCTCCGTCATGCCAATTCCTCGGTCGCTGATGGTGATGGTACCCTTTTCGGTGTCGAGGTTTACGCGCACGGTCAGGTCGCCCAGTTCTTCCTTGTACTCGCCTTTCTCGGCCAGTGTCTTCATCTTCTGGGTGGCATCGACAGCGTTGCTGATCATTTCGCGAAGGAAAATCTCATGGTCTGAGTAGAGAAACTTTTTGATGACGGGGAAAATGTTCTCGGTTGTAACCCCGATGTTACCTTTTTGCATAGCTGAATATATGTTTTAATAAACTTTCTGCGCTATTGTATGCAAATACCGTGCCATTTTTATTATTTTCTTCTTCTTCTTTTTTATTTCTCATTTATAATTCGTACCTTTGCATCCAAATTGAAATAATATGATTTCCGTAGAAGGACTGAAAGTTGAGTTTGGCATTAAGCCCCTGTTCAGTGATGTGACTTTTGTGGTCAACGACCGTGACCGCATTGCATTGGTGGGCAAGAACGGTGCAGGCAAGTCGACAATGCTCAAGATACTTTGTGGCATGGACCGTCCCACGGCAGGAACGGTGAGCGTTCCTGTCGACACGACAATAGGCTATCTTCCCCAGGTGATGGTGTTGACAGACAGCACTACTGTGCGTGAGGAGGCTCTGAAGGCGTTTTCCGACATCCAGAAGGTGAAGGATCGCATAGACCGCATGGAGCGTCAGCTCAATGAACGTAGCGACTATGAGAGCGAGGACTACATGACCCTTGTAGAGAAATTCACGTCAGAACATGAACGCTATCAGATGTTGGGTGCCGAAGGCTATGAGGCCGAGATAGAGCGCACGTTGACGGGTCTTGGCTTCGAGCGTACTGATTTCGAACGTCCCACCAGCGAGTTCTCCGGTGGCTGGCGTATGCGTATTGAACTGGCTAAGATCCTGCTTCGCCATCCTGACGTGCTGTTGCTTGACGAGCCTACCAACCATCTTGACATTGAGTCCATCCAGTGGCTTGAACAACTGTTGGCACAATGGAGTGGGGCAGTAGTGTTGGTAAGTCATGACCGTGCCTTCATTAACAATGTAACCAACCGTACATTGGAAATATCCTGTGGCAAGGTAATAGACTATCGCGTAAAGTACAACGAATATGTGGTGTTGCGCCGTGAGCGCCGTGAGCAGCAGCTACGTGCCTATGAGAACCAGCAGAAGGAGATGGAGGACATCCGTGAGTTCGTGGAGCGTTTCCGCTACAAGGCTACCAAGGCTGTACAGGTGCAGCAGCGTCTTCGCCAGTTGGAGAAGATGGTGCCCATTGAGATTGACGAGGTAGACAACTCGGCTATGCACCTGAAGTTTCCTCCCTGTTTGCGTAGCGGCGACTATCCTGTAATCTGCGACGAAGTGAAAAAGGAGTACGCTCATGTGGTGTTCGACCACGTGAACCTTACCATTAAGCGAGGCGAGAAAGTGGCTTTCGTAGGTAAAAACGGCGAGGGAAAGTCTACGCTGGTGAAGTGCATCATGAACGAGATTCCCTTTGAAGGTCATTTGAAAGTTGGTCATAACGTGCAGATTGGCTATTTTGCACAGAATCAGGCCCAGTTGCTCGATGAGTCGCTCACTGTTTTCCAGACTATCGACAATGTGGCCAAGGGTGATATTCGCTTGAGAATCAACGACATCCTCGGAGCCTTTATGTTCGGTGGTGAAGCCGCTGACAAGAAAGTGAAAGTACTCAGCGGTGGCGAACGAAGCCGTCTGGCCATGATTCGTCTGCTGCTCGAACCAGTCAACTTGCTCATTCTTGACGAGCCCACTAACCATCTTGACATGCCTTCAAAGGATGTGCTGAAAGAAGCTATCCGTGCTTTTGACGGTACAGCCATCATCGTGTCCCATGATCGTGAATTTCTTGACGGACTGGTCACAAAGGTATATGAGTTTGGAGGAGGCAGGGTGCGTGAGCATATCGGCGGCATCTATGACTTCCTGAGAAATCGGAGTGAAAAGCTGGAGGTCAGGGGTGACCGCATGGAGTTTAAAAGCGAGAAGTCCGTCCAACAGACCAGTCAGCAGCCCGCTACTGCTCCTGTTTCTGTGTCAAAAGTTTCTTATGCCGATCACAAGGAACAGCAGAAAAAGATTCGTAAGGTCGAACGAGCCGTGGAAGAGAGCGAAAAGAAGATAGCCAAGATGGAGGCACGGCTGAAGGAACTTGATGCCCTCCTGTGTGACCCTGACAAAGCCTCTGACATGACCCTCGTTACGGAATATACTGACACCAAGCGGCAGCTGGATGCCGAGGAGGAACGGTGGGAACAGCTGTCGGAAGAACTGGAAAAACTTCAATAGCCTCAACACGCAATAATGTCATAACGAAAATATAAACAAGAAAGAAATGAAAGCAAAATCAATGATTGCAGCAGCTTCGTTGGCCACGATGGTGGCCTGTACAAGCAACAACCAGACGTCAGGCCTCGACCTGACCAACATGGACACTACGGCTGTGGCAGGCGATGATTTCTACCAGTATGCCTGTGGTGGCTGGATGGTCAATAACCCACTGCCGCCAGCCTATTCACGTTTTGGCTCGTTCGACGTGCTGGGCGAGGAAAACAACAAGCGCGTGAACGGCATCCTTGACGGACTGCTCAAGGAAAGCTATGAGAAAGGCACTGTTGAACAAAAGCTGGGCGACATCTACAAGCTCGCCATGGATTCCGCACGCCGTGAGAAGGATGGCATTGAGCCTGCCATGCCCATTCTGAACAAGCTTGAGGCTGCCAAAACCAAGGAAGACCTCTTTGCCATCCAGCTTGAGCTGGCCCCCATTGGCGACTCGGAGTTCTTCAGTGCTGGCCTTGGAGCCGACGAGAAAGACGCAGCCAACAACATCCTGAGCGTCAATCAGGGCGGATTGGTTTTGGGACAGAAAGAGTACTATCTGGACAACGACCCTGCTACGGCCAACATTCGTGAGGAATATAAGAAGCACATTGTGCGCATGTTCCAGGTGTTTGGCTTTAGTGAGGAACAGGCTCGGCAGAAGATGCAGAACATCCTGCGACTGGAGACCGAACTTGCTAAGGTGTCGCGTTCGCGTACAGAGCTGCGTGACCCCCAGCGCAACTATAATAAGACCACCCTCGACGAGTTCCAGCAGAGCTATCCCAACTTACAGTTGGAGAAACAGATGAACGCACAAGGACTGGACACTAAATACTTCCAGACCCTTGTTGTGGGCCAGCCTGAGTTCCTGGCCGGAGCAGACAAGCTCGTGGCCACAATGACTGCCGACGAATATCGCGACTACATGGAGTGGGGACAGATTCTTGGTGCTGCCGGCAAATTGAGCGATGCCGTAGAGAAAGCCAATTTCGAGTTCTTCGGCAAGGTGCTCTCAGGCCGCAAGGAAGACCATCCGCTATGGCGTCGCTCTGTTAGACAGGTGGAAAGCGTCATGGGCGAGGCTATCGGCCAGATCTACGTGAAGAAATATTTCCCTGCTGCTGCCAAGGATCGCATGGTGAAACTGGTGAAGAACCTGCAGACGGCACTGGGTGAGCGTATCATGGCTCAGGATTGGATGAGCGACTCCACTAAGCAGAACGCTATTGAGAAACTCAACACCTTCTATGTGAAGGTGGGCTATCCTGACAAGTGGACTGACCTCAGCCAGCTCGAGATTGACCCTCAAAAGTCCTATTATGAGAATATCCTCGAGTGCCAGCGCTTCTGGAATAAGGATGAGATCGAACGCAAGGCAGGAAAGCCAGTGGATCGAGACGAGTGGTACATGTATCCCCAGACTGTCAACGCCTACTATAATCCCACCACCAACGAGATTTGTTTCCCTGCTGGCATTCTGCAGCCTCCCTTCTTCGACATGGAAGCAGACGATGCCTTCAACTACGGAGCCATTGGCGTGGTCATAGGTCATGAGATGACCCACGGATTTGACGATCAGGGCCGTCAGTATGACAAGGACGGCAACATGCACGATTGGTGGACGGCACAGGATGCTACCAACTTCAGTGAGCGTACCGACCGTTATGCCGACTTCTTCTCCGCCATTAAGGTGCTGCCTGACCTGAACGCCAACGGACGTTTGACGCTGGGTGAGAACCTGGCCGACCACGGTGGTCTTCAGGTGGCCTACACTGCCTTCCAGAACGCTCTCAAGGAGCAGCCCCTTAGTCCAGTCGATGGCTTCACCCCTGAACAGCGCTTCTTCCTGGCTTACGCAGGCGTATGGGCTGGTAATATCACTGATGAGGAAATCCGTAATCTCACTAAGAGCGACCCTCACTCTTTGGGACGTTGGCGTGTGAACGGTGCTCTGCCGCATATTGACGCTTGGTATGAAGCCTTTGGTGTCACGCCTGAAAACAAGATGTATATACCCAAGGAACAGCGCCTGTCATTGTGGTAATCCTGGAACTGGAGAACAAACATAAACGTCGCAATTGATTTTTGCGACGTTTTTTTTGTTCGTTTCATTTATTTTTCCTATCTTTGCACAATCATTTTAGCTAAAACACCTATTTCTCAATGACCGACGAAAGAACACAGAGACCAGCAGCAGCCATGCTGCAGAATGAAACGAACATACAACCTACCGATGAACCACAGCAGGCGGCAGCCATGCTGACACAGACAACCGCCGTCGTTCAATGCCCTAATTGTGGAGCACAGAACGATGCTGACGTGGTATTTTGCGTTGCCTGTGGCACACCGCTGCGCATGACCACCTGTCCCAATTGCGGCAGCGAGATTGACCCCGATGCCGACTTCTGTGAGGTATGTCATCATTATGTGATGTACAATGTTTGTTCATTTTGCGGAGCACCCATCTCTTCACAAGATGCTTTTTGCCCAGAATGTGGATCACCCCGTGGTGGCATCGTATGCCCTACTTGTCACACACTGAACGACTTCGCCTTCTGTAAGCAGTGCGGCACCCCTCTGACTGACGAAGCCCGTCAGTTGGTGATGGAACTGAAGGCACTGCCCGAGTATCAGGAATTGGTGCTGCTGGCTCGCGAGTATAACGAGTTGTCAATGCAGTTGCCTTATATGAATGAGCGTGACGAGGTGCGCGACCAGGCCTCCCAGCAACTGCGTGAGCGTGTGTTGAAGCTGTTGGCACAGGACGAGGGCGTGGCTAATCCTGTGATTCCCGTCATTGAGGGCAAGCGGGTAAAGAAAGAAGAACTGGACGCACAGAAGGAAGAGAAACTGGCCAAGCTGTCGGAACTGCTCAACCGCATGGCTGCACCTCCCAACCCGTCGCCTGCGAAGGTAAGAAACTATGCCATGGCTCAGAAGCCCATGGGTGTGCGTTTGGCGTGGGTGTGCAACTGGAAACATGCCATGCACAGTAGTCCCTGTGGCTGTGCCAAGCCTCAGCTAGGTGGCCAATGGGTCATACTGGGACGAGGTTCGAAGCAGGAAATAAAAGATGATAAATAGGTAATTGACTCATGAGCGACATCATAGACAACACGATACGTACATTCAGACCCGATGCTGCACAGAACATGGCAGTAGGAGACGAGGCACTAGCTGACCGTACCATTGTGGTTCAGACTGCACAAAACAACCAGCAGGAGGCAGCACCTGAGACGTTCCAGACATTGCGAAGGGACGGAATGCAGCCAGTGGCAGAAAGGGTGCAGGAAGTGGCAGGCGAAAGCTTTTTGCTGAAGGGAGACCGCTACACGAAGGTGAGCTGTCTGAGCGATAATTCGGGTGAGGCGCAGATCTTCCTTGTTACGCGCGATGGGAAGGAGTTCGTGCTGAAGGTGTACTATCCCAACTACGACATTAACAAGAAGCTGATGCAGGTGATACGCAGCTTCCGCTTCGAGTGCATCGTCCAGCTTTATGATTATGGAAAGACCTACGTCGAAGGCAAGCACCGCTACTATGAGCTGATGGAGTACCTTCGTGGCGGCACGGTGCAGGACTTGAACTTGGGCGGCGACTTCAACCAGTTCCGCCGTATAGCTCTGCAGGCAGCTGGAGCACTGGCCTATTGCCATCAAAACAACATCCTGCACAAGGACATTAAACCCTCAAATTTCTTTTTCCGTGACGAGGCTCACCATGAACTGGTGTTGGGCGACTTTGGCATCTCTTCGATGCTGGAGCATGACGGAAAGGCATTCAGGACAACCCAGGCTCGTACGCCTATCTATGCAGCCCCTGAGATGTATGCCGACGTGATTGACGGTGAGGTGGAGATTACGCCTGCCGCCGACTTCTACTCGTTGGGCATCACCCTCTTTGCCCTCTGGCTGGGCGAGAATCCCATGAGCTCCAACGAGCGCATGATGATGAAGCAGAAAAATGAGGGACGATTGCCCCGCCTGAACGAGCTGCCCCCAAGGGTAAAGATGATTGTTCAGGGACTTACAGCTGTGAACCCCTCAAGCCGATGGAAGTATGAGGAGGTGGAACGTTGGTTCCTGGGTGAGAACGTGCCCATCGACATCTCGTCGCCCTTCCTGCGCTATAAGACATTTATTGTCGACCCTGACCGCAACCTTGTAGCTGAGAACGTGCATGAACTGATTCCGCTACTGTTAGCTAACGAGCGTCTGGCCATTAACTACCTATATGACGGACGCATTGCCACCTGGTTGGAGTCGTGTGGTAACACAAAACTCTCGACCGTGGTCAAGGATATCGTGACCAATCGCTATCCTGCCGACCAGAAAGCCGGACTCATGGCTTCCGTCTATGCCATGGAACCTACCTATCCTTACCGCGATGTTCAGGATGTGGCCTGCGACGACGTACACGGCATTGCGCTGTCGTTGCTGAGCGCACAGGAGCGCTACGCTATGCAGCTACAGAATCCCAACGACTCACTGTTCCTTTGGCTGGAAACTCATACCAAGGCTGATGTGAAGCGGTTGCGCAGTTATTTCACCCCAGGAGTGACACCCCATGTGGCCGTTATGCGCATGGTCTATGAGATTGACCCTGACATACCCTTCCTGTCTCAACACCCGTCGTCTACCATTCATGAGATTGTGCGCTCCTTCGGCTATGCCGATCCCAAGGAGGACGACTGGCATTCGCTCGTTGATGGTCGCCTACTGTCTTGGATGTACGCCCATGAGGATGTCATGGCCTGTGAGTCGCTACGTATCCTGACCCAGGGACAGCAGTACTCAGAGTCGTTGGCCTATAAGGTTCTTTACAACATGGACCGTACGGCCGCCTACGACCTGCGTGAGGCCTCGACGCCTGAGGCAATGGGACGCCTGCTTTCCGACCGCCTGAAGAATGCCGAGCACTTCTCGGCTCAGGAGTTGGCAGAGGAGATGAAGGACATGACCGATCCCGAGGGACGATACTATTACTTTGCGCAACTGCATGGCTGGTATGAGCAGATAGCTGAAGCCACACGCTGCTTCGACTTGACCTCGGAGGAAAATGTGGAGCGCATGAGTGCATACGACCTGCGTACCGCTCTCTACCGCTATTGCCGCGTTCTGGGTGCTACGCCTGTCTACTTGCTTCCTGATGGTACGGAGCTGGAGGATGGCCGCAATATTGACGCTAAATACTCCTCGTTGGTGAGGACAGAGATACGCACAGGATCCTTTGCCCAGTGGCTGTCGGTGTTCTACCACGAAGATCCCAGCCGTGATTTCGCCGAGGAGTACAGCTATGAGCGTGAACTGGAGGAATGGATCATGGCGCTGGGACGCTTCGATATACAGCAGCATTACTACAGGCGTTTCGTCAAGGCTCGTGAGGAGACAACGGAACGTATTACAAACGTTCGCAAGCAGTGGAAGCACACTCAGGCACGTCAGCGTTTCTGGCGTTATACGTTCTATGGGCTTGCCGCTCTCTTTGCCTTGCTGGCATTGGTTGTAGGGTTTGATGATAAGACCTACATCTTTGAGCATCCCCACCTGAGCATCCTCCTGCCTCTGGGCGGCATGACGGGCATCATCGTTGCTGTACGTGCCTTCTTCCGTGGCTTTGGACCGCTCATGTCGATGCTTTTTGGATTATTGGGTTTACTATCGGCCTTTATACCTATTTATATATTAAAGTTCGTCAACGCAGTCCTACCAGACCTCTTTGGAGTGATGGTGGCCGTGCTCACAGCCATTTATGCGTTGATAGGCCGCTATACTGATTTCCGTCACGACAATAAGCTCGACCCAGGACTGGTGAACCAGGTACTGATGAATGATGACATCAAGTCTACACTCCTGGAACCCCTTTATTATACGTTCAAGACAAAGTCCTACCGCTACAAGAGCACCAAGTTCGGCGTGCTCGACAATGTGGCAGAGCAGGTGAGGAGCTTGTCAGGCGAGTCTGTGCTGCACTATATGCTTTGGTCGGCACTGATGGGCTTGCTTGTGGCCGAGTTTTGCATCTTTAGTCCCAAGATATGCAACGTGAAGAATCCTGATCTGGGCAATGTCAGCCTGAGGAAAGTGATAGACCAAATCGAAAAGGATATTGAATGACTTGCGAATACTGTCATAAGGAGAACCGGAATATTGCCAAGTTCTGCAAATGGTGCGGCAAACCGATGGCCTCGCAGAAAGTGCTTGACAAGTTGGTGGGGTTGAGTGACCTGAAGACTCAACTCAAGACCATTGTCGACACTTATTCCTATCTGCGTTCCAGAAAGGACATTGCCGGAGTGCGGTTGGCTGTGAATGCAATCATCATAGGTGAGACCGGCACTGGCAAGACGGCGATAGCCGAGATTATACGCGACTATTTCTACCAGCATAATATTATTGAGAAGCCCAAGCTGACGATTGTCGATGCCGTCGACTATTCGCGCTTTGTCGACAAATGGGATGACAATATCAAGAAGGCCAGGAATGGCATTCTGTTCTTCGACAATGTACAGAAGCTGCTGCCTGACAAATATTCCAACCAGGTGAATCCCCTCGACAAACTGTTTGTCGAGATGGATAAATGGGATGACAACCCCATCGTCATCATGGCTGGTCTGCCCAAAGGCTTGGATGACTTCCTTGAGAGCAATCCTGCGGTAAAGAACCGCTTTAAGTATGTGTTCCGCCTGCCAGTTCCCAACTATCATGAGCTGAGCGACATCACCAAGCTGGAACTGAGGGTGAAGTATGGCATCACCAACTTCTCGCCAGAGGCCGACAAGCAGTTGTCACGGTTCTTCAAGTACCAGATTAAGACGAAGGACGAGACCTTTGGCAACGCCCACCTCGCCATGAAGACAGCCGAGGACATCTTTACATCCTTCATCAGCAGGGGTGCTGAGGCCGTTCAGGTAGAACTGGAAGACATCAAGGGTTATGTGCCTGAAGAGCGTTCGCTCGACGACATCTTGAAAGACCTTGACAAGTACATTGGCATGAACGAGGTGAAACAGGCCGTCAGAGAGATTGCCTATTCCGTTCAGAACAGCATGCAGCGTGCAGAGCGTGGACTGGGCGAACAGGAAAAGATGTCGATGCATATTGTCCTTACTGGTAACCCTGGAACGGGTAAGACCACTATGGCCCGCAAGCTGGGCGAGATTCTCGCTGCCATCAACTACCTGGACTCTGGCCATGTGGTTGAAGTCGATCGTTCTCAGATGGTGAGTCCCTATCAAGGCGAGACACCTAAGGTTGTTAACCGCCTGTGCGACAAGGCTATGGGCGGCATTCTCTTTGTCGATGAAGCATATACGCTGGCACCACTGAGCCAGGCAGGAGAGCGTGACAGTCAGGGTGCCCAGGCATTAGAGACACTGATGAAGCGCATGGAGGACGATCGTGGGAAGTTTGTGGTCATTGCCGCTGGTTATCGCACGGAGATGGAGAACCTGTTTCGCGTCAATCCTGGTATGCGCAGCCGTTTCAACTATTTCCTGAACATCGATGACTACACGCCCGATGAGCTTTACCAGATTATGCAGGTCTTTGCCCTTGAGAAGAAATACATCTTCTCACCGCAGGCCGAGGCGTTGGCACAGAAGATGATCAAGGAGCTTTACAATGCTCGTGACAAGGATTTCGCCAATGGCCGCACCATGCGTTCGCTCTTCGACCAAATCTGCAAGAAACAGGCGCAACGTCTTCAGTTCAAGGATCTTTCGCAGATGAGCAACGAAGAGCTCATGACTGTGGAGGAAGAAGACATTCCGTATGAGGCACCCAAGGAGGTCGACGTAGACGACTGCATGAAGAAACTCGACGGTCTGGTAGGACTGAGTGGTGTGAAGAAGGAAATCAACAATCTTACTGCCTTCCTCACCCTGCAGGTGAAACGAGGCGAGACCAATACCTTCCAGGGAAAGCACTATGTGTTTACAGGTAATCCCGGTACAGGTAAGACCACCGTGGCGCGTATCATGGCCGATGTGTTTAAGACGTTGGGTATAGTCTCGCGTGGACAGTTGGTTGAAGCCGACCGTTCCAAGCTTGTGGCAGGATACTCGGGCCAGACAGCCATCAAGACCAATCAGCTCATTGACACAGCCTTGGGCGGCGTGCTCTTCATCGACGAAGCTTACACCCTGAAGTCCAACGACAACGACTCGTTTGGTGCTGAGGCCATCGACACCCTCCTGAAACGACTGGAGGACGACCGTGGCAAGTTCGTTTGCATTGTGGCTGGCTATACGGAGCAGATGCATGACTTCATCGACAGCAACCCCGGACTGAAGAGCCGTTTCACACAGACCATTCATTTCGACGACTACACGCCCGACGAGCTCACTCAGATATTCCTGAACCTGGCCGAGGCGAAGAAGTTCGTTGTCGACGAAGATACCCGCAACGCCATTCATCGCCAGTTTGAGCAGCTCTACTTGCGTCGCGACAAGAACTTCGGCAATGCCCGTGAGGCACGCCGCATCTTCGACGAGGCTGTTGAACGTCAGAGCCAGCGCCTTGTCAGTCAGATGGGACAGCCTGGCTTCCAGGAGGACGACATGTTCAAGATTGTTTCTGCCGACCTACCGATGACACACAGTGAGGCAGCACGTCCGCTTGACGAAGTGCTCAACGAACTCGATGAGTTTATCGGCATGCGGTCTGTGAAGAACTCCATCCGCCGTCTGGCTGTACAGAGCATGTTCATGAAACAGCGTGCGGCCATAGGAGCAGGCAAAGTGCAGCAGATGGCCATGAACTTTGTTCTTACTGGCAATCCAGGTACAGGCAAGACGTCTGTGGCACGCAAGATGGGCGAGGTGTTGCAGTCCATGGAGATTCTGCCCACATCCCGAGTGCTGGAAGCCAGCCGTGCCACCCTTGTGGGTAAGTACATGGGCGAGACACCGAAGATTGTCAACAATATGTGTGACAAGGCCATGGGTGGCATCCTCTTCATCGACGAGGCTTATACACTCAGCGACCAGAACGACCAGTACGGCAAGGAAGCCATTGACACCCTGATGAAGCGCATGGAGGACGACCGTGGCAAGTTCGTGGTTATCGTGGCAGGCTATAAGGACAAGATGGACGAGTTCCTGCAGATGAATGCCGGACTGGCCAGCCGTTTCACCCACAAGCTGCACATCGACGATTACAATGAAGACGAACTTCTGGCCATCTTCAAGAAAATGGCCCAGAAAGAACAATATGTCCTTTCGCCGCCTGCTGAGTTCAAGGCACTGGATGTGATATGCAAGATGCTGGTTATGAAGGACAACACCTTCGGCAATGCCCGTGCCATGCGAAATATGCTCGATGAGACCATCCAGCAACTCTCTCTTCGAGTGTCGCAGATACCGCCCGAGGAAGTGACGAAGGAGACCTATCAGCTTATATTACCTGAAGATATTAAAGACTTATGATCATTTGTCCAAATTGTAGAGAGGAAATCGACGACGACTCCCATTACTGTGACCAGTGCGGGCAGGCATTGCTTTACTGCAACCGCTGCGGGCGAGTGGGCATGGGGCGTCGCTGCACCAATTGCGGAGGCATGATGGTGACGCCGACTGAGTATCAGCGCGGCCTCAATTCCCATACAGCACTCTCGTCAGTCTCTACGGGATTTGTCTCTAAGGAGTTCATCTCCACCAATGTTCCCACGGGCAGACCAGTGACGGGGGCTACCGTACCCCACATGCCTCAAGGCGTGCCTGTGCTGCTGCTCTATAACAATGCACTGAACATTCGCATCCAGGGCATCAACGGTGCCATTATCGGTCGCCGCCAAGGGCCCTATACCCAGTTCTTCCAGCAAAACATGTACGTATCGGGTGTCCATGCCCAGCTGAAGTACAGGGGGGACACCGGGTGGTGCATTGTCGACAAACACTCCTCTAATGGCACGAAGCTCAACGACAGGCCCTTGCAGCCTGATGTTGACATGTCACTCAAGAACGGCGATATTGTCACCCTTGCGAATATTAACCTACAAGTCACTGTAAATTAATTGCTTAGTTTGAAATGCTTAAACTGAATATAACGGCAGCCAGTTTTGTGGGCTGCGTTAGGACAAACAATGAAGACATGCTGTTGGTCGACAAGTGGTTCGTACGCAACAGCAAGATGCGTACCAGCGTTGCTACCAATGAGACGGATCGTTATCTCGTCGCCCTGGCCGACGGAATGGGAGGCCATTCCAGCGGCGAGGTGGCCAGTAGCGACGTGCTGCACAATCTGCAGTTCTTCTTCAACGACATACCTGCTGAGCTGAAGCCAGGCGACTTCAACGAGACCATCTACGAGTGGTTGGAGAGCATCAACACCATGGTTGACTCCAAGGGTCATTCCGACCCCCGTTTCCACGACATGGGCACCACGTTGGTGGCACTGGCCTACTATGCAGGAGAGTTCTACTGGATGAACTGCGGCGACAGCCGTCTCTACCGTCTTCACGACGGCGTGCTTCAGCAACTCACCACCGACCATTCGCTGAACAATCTCCTGGGTTCCAACCAGCACACCAATATCATCACCAATTGCATTGGTGGCGGTTGCAAGACCAGCTATATCGACCTTGTTCAGTGTACGGCCGATGTGCAGCCTGGCGATGTGTTCATGCTCTGTAGCGACGGTCTGTCCGACATGATTTCCGACGAGGAAATAGCCCGCCTGCTGTTGTCGGGCCATGAGGCTACCGCCCTTTGTGAGGCTGCCGAGGAAGCCGGAGGCCACGACAACGTCTCGGTGATTGTCATCCATGTAGAATAAGAAGCCACCCACTATGCCACTACGACTGCCAGACCAGCTACCTGCCATTGACCTGCTGAAGCGGGAAAACATCTTTGTGATGAACAGTTCAAGGGCCCATGCTCAGGACATACGACCCTTACGTATTGTCATCCTTAACCTCATGCCCTTGAAGATAACCACTGAGACCGACCTTGTGCGCCTCCTGTCGAACACCCCCCTGCAGCTCGACATCAGCTTCATGAAGCTGCGCAGCCATACGCCCAAGAACACACCGATAGAGCACATGATGATGTTCTATCGCGACTTTGCCGTGATGCGCAACGAGAAGTTCGACGGCATGATTATTACTGGTGCCCCTGTCGAGACCATGAACTTCGAGGAGGTGACCTACTGGCCTGAGATTACCGAGATATTCCAGTGGGCACGCACCCACGTCACCAGTACACTTTATATTTGCTGGGCGGCTCAGGCCGGCCTCTACTATTATTATGGTGTGCCCAAATACCCGCTATCGAAGAAGATGTTCGGCATCTTCCCCCAGCATCCGCTCGAACCCCAGCTGCCCATCTTCCGTGGCTTTGACGATGTGTTCATGATGCCCCACAGCCGCCACACCGAGGTGCGGCGCGACGACATCCTGAAATGTCCCCAGCTGTCGCTCATTGCCGAGAGCGAGGATAGCGGTGTGGGCATTGTCATGGCCCGAGGCGGTCGTGAGTTTTTCATCTTCGGCCATCCCGAGTATGCACCCAACACGCTCGACAACGAGTATCGCCGTGACAAGGACACCCGTCCCGACGTTGACGTGCCCCGCAACTATTATAAGAACAACGACCCCAACCAGCCGCCGCTTGTCAGCTGGCGTGCCCATGCCAACCTGTTCTACAGCAACTGGATTAACTACTACGTCTATCAGGAGACTCCGTACGACATCTCGAAGATTGAATAAGTGGGGAAGTGATAAGTGATGAGAGCGCTTGAATTGTTGGCTCCGGCCAAGAACCTTGAGTGTGGCATGGCTGCCATAGATCATGGAGCCGATGCCGTCTATATCGGCGCACCGAAGTTCGGTGCTCGTGCTGCTGCGGGCAACAGCGTTGAGGATATTGGTCGTCTCTGCCAGTATGCCCATCCCTTCGGAGCCAAGGTCTATGTCACGGTGAATACCATTCTCTTCGACGATGAACTTGATGCCACCCGCCAGTTGCTCTCTGAACTGGCTGCCGTCCATGTCGATGCCATCCTGGTGCAGGACATGGCGTTGTTAGAGTTGAGAAATGATTGTCCTCAACTCCATTTCCATGCTTCTACTCAGACAGACAACCGTACAGCCGAGAAGGTGGCGTGGCTTCATTCCCTGGGTTTTGCGCGGGTGGTGCTGGCCCGTGAGCTTTCCATCGACGAGATTGCCGCCATCCACCGTCAGGTGCCGGGAGTAGAGCTTGAGGTCTTCATCCATGGTGCCCTCTGTGTCAGCTATTCCGGCCTTTGCTACGCCTCCCAGCATTGCTTCGCACGCAGTGCCAACCGTGGGGCCTGTGCTCAGTTCTGCCGCATGAAGTTCGACCTGCTTGATGCTGGCGGACAGGTAATCGAACATGACAGCCACCTGCTGTCGCTGAAAGATCTCTGCCAGATCGATAACCTCGAAAAGCTCGCTGCCGCAGGAGCCACCTCTTTCAAGATAGAAGGCCGGTTGAAGGATGCCGACTACGTGAAGAACGTCACTGCTGCCTACAGCCAGCGGCTCAACCAGATTATTGCCCGCCATCCCGACCAGTACTGTCGGGCTTCGCAGGGTAGGGTAGACTACACCTTTACGCCCGACCTCCAGAAGACCTTCAACCGGGGCTATACCACCTACTTTGCCCATGGCCGACAGGCCGACATGGCCTCGTTTCGCACCCCTAAGGCCACTGGTCAGCCCGTGGGACGGGTGAAGGAATTGCGTGGTCGTTCGTTTACCGTGGCTGGTACGGCCTCGTTTGCCAATGGTGATGGTCTCTGCTTCCTGAACCAGGAACGACAGTTAGAAGGCTTCCGTGTCAACAGGGTCGAAGGCAACCGCCTGTTCCCCCTTTCCATGCCCTCCGGCCTGCGTCCCGGCACGCTGCTTTATCGCAACAACGACCAGGCGTTCCAGCAGCAGTTGGCCAAGCCCAGTGCTGTCCGCAAGATCCCCCTCCGCATGCAGCTCTCTGCCACTCCCGATGGCTTCGCACTCCGTGCTGGATTGACCACCGTAAGTGTTGTTATGGAGCACCAGGTGGCGCAGACCCCACAGCATGAGAACATCGTCCGCCAACTGTCGAAACTGGGCGGCACACCCTACGAGTGTGCCGGTGTTGACATCGATCCCGACTTCCCCTATTTCATTCCCTCCAGCACACTCAGCGAACTGAGAAGGAAACTGGTTGCTGAAAGTTTAGAGCTTGTTCCCGCTCCTAACTCTTCCCTCACAACTCCTAGCTCCTCCCTCCCAACTCTTAACTATGTCTCCTCCCTCACGCTCAACATCTCCAACCGCCTTTCTCGCCAGTTCTATAGGCAGCAGGGGCTGACGGAGCCTGAGCCGGCCTTCGAGCTGCGCGATGCCTCCGACCGTGTGCCTCTCATGCAGTGCCGCTACTGCCTGCGCCATGCCCTGGGCTACTGTACGAAGAGCGGTGAGCGCCTGCCCTTCCGTGAACCCCTCTTCCTGCGGTTGTCCGACGGGCAGCGGTTCCGTCTGGAGTTCGACTGTCGTCAATGCCAAATGAATGTCTATGCTGCGCATTCTTAAACTCCTGCTGCTTTCCACCCTCCTTGCCTCCTGCTACTATCAGGCCAAGGACACCTCGGATGCGTGGAACCTGACCGACCGTCAGGTCGACTCCATTTCGTTCTATACCAGCCACCACTACACGCAGAACTTCAACTTCCTGGTCAAGGCCGACACCCTGCGCCTCATAGCCCAGCATCCCACCGAGTATGTCAACGGTCTCAGGGTCGACACGCTTACCGTCTGTAAGGGCGACCGCCTGGTTGTGGCCGACATCACCACCATGCCCTCCGACACGCTCGACTCCGTCTGGGTGAAGGTGGCCCGCGACCAGCAGACCATTGGCTGGATTCATGAGCGCAATCTGCTGCCGGGCGCACTGCCCGACACCCCCATCTCGCAGTTCATCGACCTCTTCTCCAATGTCCATCTGCTCCTTTTCCTGGCCATCGTCGTGCTGGTGGGTACACTCTTTGTGGTTCGTCGCCTCATGAAAATGGGTGTGCGCATCGTCCATTTCAACGACATCCCCTCTTTCTATCCCACGCTGCTATGCCTGCTCGTAGCCTCGTCGGCCGTCTTTTACAGCACCATCCAGCTGTTTGCGCCTGAGTCGTGGCGTCATTTCTACTATCATCCCACGCTCAACCCCTTCAGCGTGCCGCTCCATCTGGGACTCTTTCTGCTGTCCGTGTGGGCACTGGTCATCGTGGCCTTGGCCGCCGTCGACGACATCCGCCGACAGTTGTCTGGCGGCGAGGCCCTGTTCTATTGTCTCGGACTGGCCGGAGTCTGTGCGTTTGATTACGTCGTGTTCAGCGTCACCACCCTTTACTACGTGGGCTATCCCCTCCTTGCCGTCTATGTGGTGGCTTCCGTCGTAGCGTGGTATCGCCACCGTCCGCCCCTCTATCGTTGTGGCCACTGTGGCGGTCTGCTGTCAGAGAAAGGCCCCTGTCCCCATTGCGGTGCGTTGAACGAGTGATAAAATCTTATGTTTTGTCAAGATTTTTCATAGAAAAAAGCACTCTCTTGGCAGGTACTTCTAGAGAAAAGAAGTCGCAAAAAGCAGCTCTTTTATGGTCAGATGCCTGCTGCCAAGGAGGCAGATAGCATCTGCCTGCATGGAAATTAGGCTTAGACGCATCGGAAACTAGGCTTATTCGCATCGAAAGTAAGCCACTTTTGCGTCGAAACTAAGCCTCTTTTAGGGTATAAAACGGCTGTTTTGGGGGGACGAAAAAGCCTCCAAAACCACAATCCTTTGACTGTCAATTACTTACAAAAATGCTCATAATTCGCTCATTTGCGACCGACTGACCATTTGATGAATTCTGAGCGAATCTCAGAAGGGTCAATGTAAAGATTTTTCATAATGCCGCATTTTTTCCTCCTTTTTCTTTGTCATTTACCAAATAATTCTTAATTTTGCAGACTAGTTGCGGTATTGTGACCGTAGCGACTGTTTTTAATCATTATGTGATGATACAACAACAAATATAAACAATGACGTAGAAAGAGAACTGAGAACGAAAGAGACATTTTGAGATAGAGTGTTTACTCTTACTGGCTGAAGGACCCTAAAATCGCCAATTTGAAAGTCCTTTCCTAACACCAAACGTAAGATGTGAATGCTTGCACCTGTATAGGTGTAGGACATTCCATTTGTGTGTTAGGATGGTGTTTGGCGATACCTTGGGACCTTGCAAACGGAAAAGGCTTGCACCTATACTTTTTTTGTCCCCACCGCCAAACATTTGCCAAAATCAATAACAAATAAAAACTCAAAATTATATGTTATGAAGAAAATCAGATTTCTATTCTTTCTCGCCCTGCTGCTCATGACGGCAGTGGGTGCAAAGGCCGATGGTCTCGCTGTCACGAGCGACGACATCGGCAAAGTGCTGTGTAACGATGGTAATCTCTATGACAATGTGAGTGCAGCAGAAGCTGAAAACAAGTTTCCTGTAGCTATGATTGCCTACATCGACACCCAAAACCATACGGGTCTGGCCATCGCGTTGGAGGATGCCAGGGTGTATCCAAGTTACAGTTGTACTTGGAATGAAAAAGATGACTTTCTACAGGGCTGGGAGTCGATGTATGAAGATTATGCCGTAGCTAACGTAGCGAATGCCACTTGGAAGGTGCCCACTGCAGAGGAGTGGCAGCAAATGCTCATTGGTAACTCGCAAGGCAGTGTGAGTGATGATCTGTCGAATGTGTCCTTGAACTGTTCAGCTATTAATATATTACTCAGTAACAATGCTTATGAGTTGTCACCGTTGCAATCTAAGTATTGGACTGCAACGAGCTATGATGAAGACAATGGCTGGTATGCAGAATTCGATAGTAATTCGAATAATATGCAATTTGGTCATGAAGAACAAGAACAACCAACATCGAACTATCTCCGCCCCTGCCTCGCCTTTGATGTGGAAAGCGAGGCATCTAATGAGGGCATTGCTGTGTCGAGTGATGACATCGGCAAGGTACTGTGTACCGACGGCAGCATCTACGACGACAAGTTGAAAGCTTTCAAATACGGAAAGACGCCAGTCGCCATGATTGCTTATGTTGACACAGAGAACAACAAAGGCCTGGCTATTGCGCTTGAATATGTAACGTATGATGGCACATGGAATTATGCCCAAACCGAAATCGCTAACTGGGTGTCATCGGAAGGCTATACGCTCACTGGCTTAGGCATGACCTGGAAACTGCCTACCAAGGATGACTGGCAAAACATGATTATAGACTGTGGGGGCAGCGTTGACGTAAGTGGTACAATGGACTATTCCGACCTATGTAATCAACTGGAGACTATCACAGATGGTAATATGCTTTTGCAAAACACCAACTGGACTGCCAATGAGAAAGATGATGATAACGCTTGGGTCATAGATTTTGACTTCAGCAACAAGAGCGCGAATTTCTATCCGAGCACAAAAACAAATGGCCAATATATTCACGCATGCATCGAGTTCAATGTGGCAAAGCCTGTAAGCATTGTTGCTACGACAGACCACGTCGGCAAGGTGTTGTGTACCGATGGCAGCATCTACGACTCAGTGAGTGATGCTGCGGCTGACGGTAAGATAGCCGCAGCCAAAATTGCCTATGTAGACACAGAACACAAGAAAGGTCTTGCACTTGCACTTGTCGATGAGAACGGTCCGATGTGCTGGGATGATTCTAAGATTGCCGCTGAAACGCACACACCCGTCGTAGGTGGTGCTACCTGGAGACTGCCTACCATTGATGAATGGCAGCTGATTGTGAACGGAATAGGTGTACCAGTTCAGAATGGCAATTATTGGTCTTCGACAATTGACGAATATGATAGCGATAGAAGATCCGTCTTGGGTATTGAAAATGGTAGTACAGATGTTTCCGGTTACCAATATTGGAACTACTCGGATGTTAACACCCGCGCCTGCCTCGACTTTGATGTATCTGACGCACCAGAGCCAGAGTTGCTGAGCCTTAATGTCACAACAGCTCACGTGGGCAAGGTGGTGTGTACCGACGGTAGCATCTACGACTCTGTGGCAGAGGCAGAAGCAGACGACAAGACCCCTGCTGGCATGATTGCCTTTGTAGATATGGAGTATGAGACGGGCTTGGCTATTGCGCTTGATGATGAGAGCGGATTGATGGATTGGTCGGCAGCCTCAGCTGCCGCAGGCGCACATACTCCTGCTGTTCTTGGTGCCACATGGAAGCTGCCCACCATTGACGAATGGCGTAATATGCTCGTTGGGTGTGGTGCAACCATAGAATATGAGAATGACAATACAACAACCTATGGAGAAATAAACTACAAATTATATATTGCTGGTGGTTCAGGTACAATGTTGGACGAAAGCTATATCTATGAAAACAATCGGTGTGGCTTTGGTGAATACTGGTCATCAACAATAAATGAAGATGAGTATAATAACCAGAATGCGCAGTATGCGGAATTCAAAGACGATGAGGCTAATCTCAGCTACTCTGATGGTTTGGACGAATACAAGTATGTCCGCGCCTGCTTCCCCTTCAATGTTACTCTGACCAAATATCCTATCACCGTCACCCCTTCTATTGTAAACGATGTAGAGTGCAACAAGACCGAGGCTGCTGAGGGGCAGACCGTAGGACTGACCATCTCCAATATTCCCGAGGGGAAATATGTGAGTGGTGTCTATATAACGAAAACAGACAATGGAGATTGGGTTGACGAAGCCTCTCAAAGTATATACAACGAAAACGAATACTATTTCACAATGCCCGATTACCCTGTCACTGTAAATGTCTACTTTGAAAATATTCAGGAGGTACAGGAAATTGGCGGTCTCTACTACACCTTAAATAATCAGTACGGTACTGCTGAGGTGGCATCGCATCCTGATAACGGCTACTCAGGTGCCATCACTGTGCCCGCCACAGTAAAACCCAGTTATCAGACCTATTATGTCACTTCTATAGGTCAAGATGCCTTTGCTGGTTACAACAATAACGAGATTACTTCCGTGACACTTGGGTCAAATGTTCGCACCATCAGGCGTGACGCCTTCTACAACACTACGCTGACGAGCCTCACCCTGAACGAGGGCCTGACGAACATCGAGCAGTACGCTTTCCGCAATGGCGATTATCCGATAGCCATTCCAAGCACTGTGAGCGACATCTCTACTTGGGCGTTCAAAGGCTACAAGGGTACGTCGATGAGCGTGGCCGCTGGCAACGGGAAATACGACTCGCGTGGCGGCTGCAACGCCATTATTGAGACAGCAGAAAATACGCTGGTAGCTGGATGCAGTGCAACGACGATACCCGCCACCGTGACCATGATCGGCGAGGCAGCCTTCGACGGTGTAGGCCTCACGTCGATTACTATCCCGGCGAACGTCACGACGCTTCACATGGGTGCCTTTGCCAACAATCCGCTTACGGCAATAAACATCCCTGCCACGGTGACGACCATCTACAACAACCCGCTCTACGGATGCAGTGAGTTGGAGACTATCACAGTGGCAGACGGCAATCCCAACTACGACTCGCGTGACAACTGCAACGCCATCTGCGACAAAGGAAAGCGTTGGGTGATAGCAACGTGTAAGAACACCGTCATACCCCAAACCATTACAGGTATTGGCACCTTCGCCTTCGCTTACAGACAGGATCTAAACGAGTTCAAGGTGCCTAAGCACATTGGCATCATCAACGACAATGCCTTTGCTTACAGCAACCTGTGGAACATCACCATGGCCGACAACAACAACTTGATCATCGGCCGATGGGCCTTCGGCCAGTGCAAGCAACTGCGCACGGTGAAGATGGGACGTGGCATCAGTAGAATCGACGAGCAGGTGTTCATGGGGTGTTCGAATCTGAGCAACATCTACGTCAACGCACCGTTGATTCCTAAGGTGAAGAACATCACCTTCGAGGTCGATGACAACGGAAACTTTACCACAGCAAAGGTGCATGTGCCGTCGGCATCGCTGAAGACCTACCAGAAGGCTAACTTCTGGAAAGAACTGAACCTTGTGGGGTCCAACAGTGTGCAGGGCGTTACTGCCACCTTTGAGTCTGTGAACGACACAAAGTGTAGTGCTGCAGGTGAAGGCTCAGAGCTGATTACTGAGGAGGGCACTATCTGGGATTGCTCCGCTTCATCTGCCACCATCACTACGCATGGTGGTGAGACTTGTCTGCAGGTAAGCAGTTCACCGGTCACGCTCTCTGATTGTTACACCAATGATTTCATCATCACTGACTCCGTGAAGCGCATCGTTGTCAGAGCTGCGAATGTGACTGACATCACCTGCGATATTGTGGATATATCAGAGGACCCAGATGCTTCCCTTAACCAGACGCAGTCTGTAACGGGGTTAACAGCAACTGACGATTTACAGGACTTCGCCCTCAATTTTGACGATAGTAAAAAGTACAGCAAGGCTAAGGTGAACGTCACCATAACCGGAACATCACCCATTTACGTCCAGAGCATCAGCATTGTTCAGGGCGGTGGCGACTATGTGATTACCGATGAGAGCTCAACCACAGTGCAGGGTGTAGAATACTCCAACACCATGTCGGCTCCGGGCAGCGGAGATAAACCTGAAGCTATCATCGATAATGTTCCTGTCTATGTCTATACTACGTGTCTGCCTACAGCTCCTGTGAGGGATACTGGTCTCAAGTTCTATACGCTGAGCAGTTCTACGAACACTTCGCTACAGTTTGCAGAAGTCACGGGTGCATTGCAGGCTAATACGCCTTACTTGGTAGCCGTGTCGCAAGACGCTGAGATTGGTATGAGCGTTGAAAATGAGAGCGTAACGCTGAAGAAGGAAAGTGATAATTACAGTTTAAGCTCTGATGGTGCTTATAAGTTCGTTGGTACTACCACTGGTCTTACCAATGCTGAGGCGGTGGCTGCAAGTGCTTATATCCTGCAGGACGGCAACGTGTGGGGACAGGTGACGGCAGAGAATTTCGAAGCCTACATCCCGCCGTTCCGTGCTTACATCGTGCCTACTGGCCCAAGTTCACGCTCCATGCTCTCTGGTGGCTTCACCGATGCCACAGGCATTAAGACCCTTCAGCTGACCGATCGTGATGGCACCAAGCACTACTTCGACCTCAATGGCCGTCGCATCAGCAGCCCCGCTGCCAGCGGAGTCTATGTAACTAATGGTAAAAAAGTAATCATTAAAAAGTAAGAGGACATGAAAAAGATTTATCAGAAGCCTTCCATGAAGGTTATACATACCGTTATTCAGCATCATCTGCTTCAGGCGAGCGGTCAAGTGCAGGGCGATTTTGGCAGTCCGGCCACTAAGCCTGCCAAGTCGCGCAACATGAGAGGTTGGGACGATGACTGGGATGAAGATGATGATTGACATTGATGAATCTTCGGAACCACGTTACTGCAATGTGGTTCCGAAGATTCTAACCCCGAAAAACGCCCTCGGTAGACTCAAAGTCTATTGAGGGCGTTATTGTGTCGGCTGTGTGTGATGAACTCTCATTTCAGCTCTATCTCTTTCTGTAGCCGGATGATTTCGTCGCGGTACTGGGCGGCTTGTAGGAAGTCGAGCTGACGGGCGGCCTCCTTCATGCGGCGGGTGGTCTCAGCAATGAGCTTCTCAATCTGAGGACGGGTCATGCGCTCCACAATGGGATCGGCGGCGAAGGCGGAGGCGTCGGAGGAAGGAGTTAAGAGGGTGGAGTTGGGAGTTAGGAGTTCCTTGATGTCGGGACGGGTGTCGTGGCTTAATGTGCTCTGTTTGAGAGTCTTGACAATCTGTGTGGGCGTGATGCCGTTGGCTTCGTTGTAGTGCAGCTGCTTGGTGCGGCGGCGGTTGGTCTCGTCGATGGTGAGCTGCATGGACTGGGTAATGGTGTCGGCATACATGATGACTTTGCCGTTGACGTTGCGGGCGGCTCGGCCTGCAGTCTGCGTGAGGCTGCGGTGGGAGCGCAGGAAGCCTTCCTTGTCGGCATCAAGGATGGCCACGAGCGACACTTCTGGCAGGTCGAGGCCCTCGCGCAGCAGGTTGACACCCACCAGCACGTCGTAGGTGCCCTGGCGCAGTCCTTCGAGAATCTTTACACGGTCGAGCGTGGCCACGTCGCTGTGGATGTAGGCCGTACGCACGTCGTGGTTCAGCAGGTATTCGGTCAGCTCCTCGGCCATGCGCTTGGTGAGTGTGGTGACCAGGACGCGCTCACTGTGCTCGGTGCGCTGGCGTATCTCTTCCAGGAGGTCGTCAATCTGATGTTCCGACGGACGCACCTCTATCTCAGGGTCGAGCAGGCCCGTGGGGCGGATGACCTGTTCCACAACCACGCCTTCGGCCTGCTGCAACTCGAACTCGGCTGGGGTGGCCGATACGTAGATGACCTGGCGGATCTCGTTCTGGAACTCGTCGAAGGTAAGCGGGCGGTTGTCGAAGGCAGCTGGCAGACGGAAGCCATACTCCACCAGGTTCTGCTTGCGGGCACGGTCACCGCCGTACATAGCCGAGATCTGTGGCACTGACACGTGGCTCTCGTCGACCACGAGCAGGTAGTCGTCGGGGAAGAAGTCGAGCAGGCAGTAGGGACGCTCGCCAGCCTTGCGTCCGTCGAAGTAGCGTGAATAGTTCTCGATGCCGGAACAGTGGCCCAGTTCCTTGATCATCTCCATGTCGTACTCCACGCGCTCCTTGATGCGCTGGGCCTTGATGTCGTCGCCCAGTTCGTGGAAATATTCTATCTGTTTCACCAGGTCATCCTGAATGTCGTGGATGGCCTTGGTGGTCTGTTCCTGAGACGTGGTGAAGAGATTGGCAGGGTAGAGCTGGTACTGGGCATAGCGGCCCAGGCGGCTGAGGGTCAGCGGGTCGAGTTCTTCAAGAGTATCTACCTCGTCGTCCCAGAAGGTGACGCGCAGGATGCGGTCGTTGTAGGCCATGTAGATGTCGACGGTGTCGCCCTTCACGCGGAAGTTGCCCCGTTCCAGGGCGATGTCGTTACGGGTGTAGAGAGCCTGTACCAGACGGCGCAACAGGGCGTTGCGGTCAAGGGTCTGGCCCTGCTGCAAGGTGATGACATTCTCTTCCAACGACACAGGTGACCCCATACCGTAGATGCACGAAACGGATGATACAACAATAACATCCTTACGTCCTGACAACAAGCTGCTTACAGCTGAGAGACGCAGGCGGTCAATCTCGTCGTTGATGGCCAGGTCTTTCTCTATGTAGGTGTCGGTGTGGGGCAGGTATGCCTCCGGCTGATAGTAGTCGTAGTAGCTCACGTAGTATTCCACGGCGTTGTCGGGGAAGAAGCCGCGCATCTCGTCGTAGAGCTGGGCTGCAAGCGTCTTGTTGTGGCTCAGGATAAGGGTGGGCTTCTGTATGTTCTGGATAACGTTGGCAATGGTGAATGTCTTGCCGGAACCAGTCACGCCTAGCAGCACCTGGGCACGGTCGCCACGCAGGAGTCCGTCGGTGAGCTGGCGTATGGCCTCGGGCTGGTCGCCCGTGGGCTTGTATTGGGATGTAAGATTGTAGGAGGGCAAGGTGATTTGTGATTTGACGATTGACAATTTGACAGTTTATGAATGCAAAGGTACGTCGTTTTTTGTGAAAATGTAGGGCGTATGCGGTTAAAAATATGTAAACTCTTTGTTATTCGGGCAAAAATGAGTACTTTTGCACCTCAAAATCGCATGATGATGAAGGTTAGACTGATTATGATGGCCTGCATGGCGTTCGTTCTGACGGGCTGTGCAGGAGAGTTCAACAGGGTGTATAAGTCATCGGACTATGACTACCGCTACGAATATGCCAAGCAATGCTTTGCCGAAGGGAAGTATTCGAAGGCTGAGATGCTCCTGATAGACATGATCAACCTGAAGAAGGGTACCGATGAGGCCCAGGAGTCGCTCTACATGCTGGCCATGTCGCAATACATGAACCGCGACTATGAGGTGGCTTCGGAGACTTTCAAGAAATACCATCAGACCTACCCCCGTGGACGCTATGCCGAACAGGCTATGTTCTACGTGGGGCAGTCGCTCTATGAGGGTGCACCCGAACCCCGTCTGGACCAGACACCCACTATTGGTGCCATCAACGCCTACCAGCAGTTCCTGGATTTCTTTCCCACTTCCAACCAGCGTCCCGTTGCTCAGCAGCGACTGTTCGAGCTGCAGGAGAAGCTGGTGCAGAAGGAACTATTCTCAGCCCAGCTGTACTACAATCTGGGCGGCTACTTTGGCAATGTGAACTCGAGCAACGAGAGCAACTATATTTCGAGCATCATCACGGCGCAGAACGCCCTGAAGACCTATCCATACTCGCAATGGCGCGAGTCGTTTTCGCTGTTGGTGATGAAGAGCAAGTTCCAGCTGGCCGAGAACTCTTCGCCTGACAAGCGTGTGGAGCGCTACCGCGATGCCGAGGATGAGTGCTATGGCTTCCTGAACGAGTATCCTGAGTCGAAGGACAAGCCTCTGGCCGAGAAGTACATAGCGAAATGCAAGAAAATAATCGGCGACTGAATAATAAGAATAGAAAACGGAAAAATCGAATTTATAATATAAAATATGGATTACAAGAAATCAAAAGCTCCGGTGAACACCGTGACACGAAACATTATGGATCTCTGCGACGAGACCGGCAACTTGTATGAGAGCGTGGCCATCATTGCCAAGCGCGCCAACCAGATCTCCGTGCAGATCAAGGAAGACCTGTCGAAGAAGCTGGCTGAGTTTGCCTCCTATAACGATTCGCTTGAAGAGGTGTTTGAGAATCGTGAGCAGATAGAGATCTCGCGCTACTACGAGAAACTGCCGAAGCCTACGCTGCTGGCTACCCAGGAGTTTGTGGAGGGAAAGGTCTATTGGCGTGACCCGATGAAGGAGAACCAGCAGATGCCCGAAGCATGATACAGCGCAAACAGACCGTGTTCCTGCTCATCGCCTTCATACTGACGGTGGTGAGCATGTCCGTTCAGGTAGGGACGCTGGTGTCAGAGAGTGGTGCCGTCTTTGCACGGGTGTACAACCTTTGGCTTACCGACGGGCAGGGCGCCCATTCGTTTGTGGCAGCCCCCTTGTTCGTTTGTCTGATGCTGTCGGCCCTTCTGACCCTGCTCACTATCTTCCTCTATGCCAAGCGCAAGCTGCAGGCCAAGATGTGCCTGCTGCTGATGGTGCTCTATCTGGCCTGGTATCTGCTGTTGGCCATGCTGCCCCAGCAGACGGGAGGACAGCTGTTGCTGGAGTGGACTGCTGTGCTGCCTGCCGTGAGCATCATTCTCACGTTCATGGCCCGCAAGGGCATACTGGCCGACGAGAAGCTGGTACGGTCGCTTGACAGAATCAGATGAATACGAGAGAGAAGATGGTGATTAAGACTGCAGAATTTGTCATTTCGGCACCTACGGTGACAATGTGTCCCAAGGACACAAAGCCCGAGTATGCCTTCATAGGGCGCTCGAACGTGGGAAAGTCGAGTTTGATTAATATGCTGGCCGGAAACAAACGGCTGGCCAAGACATCGTCTACACCTGGAAAGACACTCCTCATCAACCACTTTATTATAAATAAGGAGTGGTATCTGGTCGACCTGCCCGGCTACGGCTTTGCCAAGCGTTCGAAGTCAGAGGTGGCAAGGTTGGACCAGATGATCAGAGGCTACATTCTGGGACGTGAGCAGTTGGTGAACGTCTTTGTGCTGGTCGACATACGCCACGAGGCACAGGCCATCGACCTGGAGTTCATCAACTGGCTGGGCTTGTCGAGCATTCCTTTCGCCATTATCTTCACCAAGGCTGACAAGCTCTCGCCGGGCAAGGTCAAGGCCAATGTGGAAGCCTACAAGCAGAAGATGCTTGAGACATGGGAAGAGATGCCGCCCTATTTCGTGACCAGTGCTGAGAAACGCGAGGGTAGGGATGAGGTGCTCGACTATATCGAACAAATCAATCGCTCGCTGAAAGAAGAATAATGGCCAGGGAAATACCGTATCTTGACGTTCAGAACCTGACTAAGTCGTTTGGTGCCCTCGTGTTGTTCGAGAACATCAGCTTCTCCATCGCTGAAGGTCAGAAGGTGGGTCTCATCGCCCAAAACGGCACTGGCAAGTCGACGCTGCTCTCCATCCTCTCAGGCAAGGAAGGCTACGACAGCGGCAGCATCATCTTTAAGCGTGACCTGAAGGTGGCTGTATTGGAACAGTCGCCACGCTTTGACCCTGATGACTCGGTGCTTGACGCCTGTTTCAATCATGAGGGTAATCCCGAGAAAGTGCTCAAAGCCAAGCAAATCCTTACACAGCTGAAAATACGTGACCTGCAGCAGCCTATGGGGCAGTTGAGCGGCGGTCAGCAGAAGCGCGTGGCACTGGCCAACGTGCTCATACTGGAGCCCGACCTGCTGATACTCGACGAGCCGACAAACCATCTGGATTTAGAGATGATTGAATGGCTGGAGGGATTCCTGAGTCGAGGAAACAAGACACTGCTCATGGTCACTCATGACCGCTACTTCCTGGACCGTGTGTGCTCGGTCATCCTGGAACTGGATGACCAGACCATCTACACCTATCGCGGCAACTATGCCTATTATTTGGAGAAACGTCAGGAGCGTATAGACAACCGCCGGGCTGAGATAGCAAGGGCCAACAACCTCTATCGTACGGAACTGGAATGGATGCGACGCCAGCCGCAGGCCAGGGGCCATAAGGCTAAGTCGCGCGAAGATGCTTTCTACGAGTTGGAGCGTGTGGCCAAGTCGCGCATTGAGGAACGACAGGTGAGACTGAAGGCATCGAACGTCTACATAGGCAGCAAGATCTTTGAGTGCCAGTATATCTCAAAGCACTTCGAACCTTCGACCATTATCCTCAAAGACTTCTACTATAATTTCTCAAGGTTTGAGAAAATGGGTATCGTGGGCAACAACGGTACCGGCAAGTCAACCTTCATCAAGATGCTTTTGGGTGAGCAGCAACCCGACGAGGGCCGTATCGTTATCGGCGAGACGGTGCGTTTCGGCTATTTCTCGCAGGAAGGTCTGAAGTTCGACGAACAGCAGAAGGTCATCGATGTGGTGCGCGACATTGCCGAATATATTGACCTGGGTTCGGGCCGTCACCTTACGGCCAGTCAGTTCCTGCAGCACTTCCTCTTCACCCCGGAGCAGCAGCACAACTACGTCTACAAGCTCAGCGGTGGTGAACGGCGCAAACTCTACCTGTGTACGGTGCTCATGCGCAATCCCAATTTCCTGGTGCTTGACGAGCCTACCAACGACCTGGATATTGTGACGCTTCAGATTCTGGAGGAGTATCTGCAAGACTTCCCCGGCTGTGTCATCGTGGTGTCGCACGACCGCTACTTTATGGACAAGGTTGTGGACCACCTGCTCGTGTTCCGTGGTGAGGGTGTAGTGAAGGATTTTCCCGGCAACTACACCCAGTACCGCCAGTGGAAAGCACTTGGCACGGAGAAGGAAACGAAGGTCAAGGAGGTTGCGGCACCAAAGAAGGACTACCGCAACGATTCCCGCCGACGGCTGAGCTATAAGGAGAAACGTGAGTTGGAACAGGTGGAAAAGGAAATAGAACAGTTGGAGGCTGAGAAAAAGCAGATTGAGGAGGCCCTCTGTTCGGGCACGCTCTCCATTGAGGAACTGACGGAGAAGAGCAAGCGCCTCCCCCTGCTGAACGACGAAATAGACGAGAAAACGATGCGTTGGATGGAGCTGTCGGAAATAGAAAGCTAAAAGAGACTACGAAATGACAGAACAATTCCCATCACGATTGCTTGAGAAGGCTGTGCAAGAGTTCGCCACACTGCCAGGCATTGGCCGGAAGACAGCCTTGCGACTGGTGCTTTTCCTGCTCAGGCAGGATACAGCCGATGTGGAACGCTTTGCCGAGACAATGTCTACCATGAAGCGCGAGGTGAAGTTTTGCAGGATTTGCCATAACATCAGCGACGAGGACGTCTGTCCCATCTGTGCTGACAGCCGCCGTGACTCGCATACTGTCTGCGTGGTGGAAAACATCCAGGACGTCATGGCCATTGAGAACACGCAGCAGTATCATGGTCTCTACCATGTGCTGGGTGGCATCATCTCGCCCATGGACGGGGTGGGACCTGCCGATTTGGAAATAGAGTCACTGGTAGCACGGGTGGCCGAAGGCGGTATTGACGAGGTAATCCTTGCACTGAGTCCCACCATGGAAGGCGACACCACCAACTTCTACCTCTTCCGCAAGCTGGCTCCTTTCCAGGTCAAGGTCAGCATCCTGGCAAGGGGTGTCAGCGTGGGCAATGAACTGGAATATACGGATGAGGTGACTCTGGGTCGCTCCATCCTTAACAGAACTCCCTTTGAGGGATAAACAAAAAAGAAACACAATGGAACAAGTACGGAAACTGCTTCTCACTATCTTTGTCGTGGCCGTCACGATGGCCCTGCTTCTTGTCGTGGTCTTCGAGACCGGACTGCTTGAGCCGGGGACTGCTGCTGGCGACCGTTCAGTGGAAGAGGTGTCGCTGACGTTTGTTGTCGAACTGCTTACCATAGCCGTCATTCCCGTGGCCTTACGACTGTTTAAGTTCAAGAGGGTAGAGGCCGATTTAAAAGCCCGTCATGAGCAGGCCCTGCGCAAGTGGGGCGTATTGCGACTGTCGATGCTGGAGAGCATATTGCTGGCCAACACATTGCTCTATTACGTGTTCATGAATACCTCATTTGGCTATCTGGCCATCATCATCCTGCTCTGCATGCCCTTCGTCTATCCTTCGAAGGAGAAGTGCATGGCAGAAGCCTTTATGGAGGATAACGGGAACGAAGCATGAAACTGAGTGTTGTCATCGTCAATTACAACGTCTGCTACTATCTGGAGCAGTGCTTAGTGAGCCTGTTCCGGGCTACGGAAGGTATTGAGACTGAGGTGTTCGTGGTCGACAACCATTCACAGGACAACTCAGTGAGGTATCTCCGCAGGCGTTTCTCCCGGCGTATCAAGCTCATAGAGAGCAACCACAACCTGGGCTTTGCACGGGCCAATAACATGGCCATCAGGCAGTCGGAGGGAGAATATGTGCTGCTGCTCAATCCTGATACCTTCGTTTCGGAGACGGCCATCAGTCAGGTCATTGACTTCATGGATGCCCATCCTAATGCCGGAGGTGCCGGTGTGCAAATGCATAACTCCAATGGTACGGTGGCCAGGGAGTCACGCCGGGGACTGCCTACCCCCTGGGTGTCGCTGCTGAAAATGTGCGGTTTCTCAAGCCGTTACTATATGAGCAATCTGTCCTGGGAGGAGCCTGGGCAGATAGAGGTCATGAGTGGTGCGTTTATGATGCTGCGCCGTAGTGTACTTGACAAGGTGGGAATGCTCGACGAAGACTATTTCATGTATGGCGAGGACATTGATCTCTCGTCGCGAATCCTGAAGGCTGGCTTCGAGAACTGGTATGTGCCGGCACGGATTGTACACTACAAAGGCGAGTCAACACAGAAGTCCAGTTTCCGCTATGTGCATGTGTTCTATCAAGCCATGCTCATCTTTTTCCGCAAGCACTATGGTCATTTGTCGTTCCTTATCACGACTCCTATCAAGGCGGCTATCTATGCCCGTGCCCTTATAGCCCTGTTTCAGATGCAGTATAGCCGCATGCGCCAGTCGCTGGGATTCACCGACCACAGGCAGAAGGAGCCGGTCTATACCTTTGTGGGTTCTGCTGCCATGCTCGACAAATGTCGCCGCCTGGCTTTCCGCAAGGGTCTTGATGCCCGTTTTGCAAGAACGCTTTCCGAGGTAGAGCCCTGCGACTACCTGGTCTATGATACCAGCACCTTCAGCTTTTCAGAGATTATCGAGGCTGCTTCGTCCGAAACAGCAGGTACACGTCCTTATATAGGCACCTTTTCTAAAGAGCGCCGCGTGCTCATAACCCCCTTTGAAGTGATTGTATGAAGAAGAACGTCAGGCTGCGTGCCATGGAACCTGAAGATCTGGATCTGCTCTACCGCATTGAGAACGACCCAGAGGTGTGGCGTGTCAGTGCCACCACTGTTCCTTATTCACGCTATGCCCTGCACGAATATATTGCCAATGCCACGGGCGACATCTTCACGGATCGTCAGGTAAGGCTGATGATTGAGAATGAAAACGGTGATGTGGTGGGAATCGTGGACTTGGTAAACTTCGATGCCAAGCATAGCCGGGCTGAGCTGGGACTCATCATCGAACGTCCCTTCCAGCGGCAGGGCTATGCCCGTCTGGCCATTCAGCAGATGGAAGACTATGCCCGGAGTGTGATTCGCCTGCATCAGTTCTATGCCTGCATCTCTACGTCCAATGTGGCGACGCTGACCCTTTTCCGCAAGCATGGATATGTTGAGTCGGCAGTAATGAAGGAGTGGCTTTTCGATGGCCACACTTTTATCGATGCCGTGCTGATGCAGAAAATCCTTTAGACTTCTTCCTTCTTTTTCTTCTGACCGGGCTGCCTTGTGCCCAGCAGTTCCGTTGCATTCTTGATGGTAATGTCGCGTTGCGGGAACGGTATCTCAATATTGTTCTTGCGCAGCGTGTCGTAGATGCAGCGTAGCACTTCGCTAACGACATACGACTTCTTAGGAGCGTCGACCCAGACGAAGAGCTTGAGATCGATGCTTGAGTCGTTCATGGTGGTCACAACTGACTTTGCCTTCTTCTTGGAGTCCATCCACTTGTGCTTCAGGCCGTTCACGGCATCTTCCACCACTTGCTGCACCTGACGCAGGTCGGAACCGTAGGCTACACCGAACGGAATAGCGGCCAGCACGTAGCCGTGGTTCTTGGTCAGGTTCTTGTAGTTCTTGTCGAACAGTTGTGAGTTTTGGAACGTGATAATCTCGCCATAGAGCGACTCCACGCTGGTGCTGGTATAGCTGATCTGCTGTACCTTGCCCATCGTGCCGTCGACCTCAATCCAGTCGCCAACCTTCAGGCGCCCGGCCATGAGCGAGGCACCGTAGAAGATGTTCTCGATGATATTCTTCGAAGCAAAACCGATACCTGTGGAGAGACCGCCCGAGATGGCCAGCAGCCAGGTGAGTGAGATATGGAGAATGCTGAGCGACATGATGAGCCAGATGCCCCACACCAGTACTTGGAGCACGTTGCGGCTCATGGCTTCTCGCGAAGCAGCCGTTGTGGGATCCTGACGTTCGAAGTGCAGTCGCATGAAAGCCAGCAGCGTAGAGGCAAAGTAGGAGAAGAAGAACCATAGGATGACCACCATGCACAGCTTGAGAATCGATAGCTGCAGGTTGGCCATGTCGATGAAGTGTTTGCGGAATATCGTCCAGCAGAGGTCGTTCAGGTTGAACACGTCGGCAGCCCAGTAGATGGAAAGCATGACCGACAGCACTCCCATGACAGGTAACACTACTTTATATATAAAGAGATAGAACCACGACTTCGTGATGGGCTTCTTCTCAATGCCCTTCTTGATGCCGTGCAGTTTCAGCCACCGCGACAGGCAGGTAATGGTCAGGATGCACGTGAGCTGCATGATCCACCAGATCAGAATCTGCACGGCCAGCAGCGTGTAGCCCATCCATGAACAGCACGATGAGACGATGAAGACCGTGAGCGAGATGTAGGTGTAGAACATGTCCTGTTGAGGTATGTTCCGGTTGTGACGAGTCACGGCTATCCATTGCCACAGCGTGGAGGCAATCAGAATGGGGGGAAAGATGAGATTGACCAGCTGGTTGGGGATGAGGATGATGCGGAAACCGATGACGATGAAGCCAACCACCACCAGTGGGGCATAGATGCGCAGGGCACTGTTAATCTGGTTACCAGTGACGCGCAGCAGCAGTGAGATCAGGATGACGGCCAGGAGCCAGGCAAACTCAATGAGAAGATTGCTGGCCATGTTCAGGAAGTTCTGTTCACTGCCGCGCAAGAAGATGCCTGCCAGCAAGGCAAAGGTCACTGTCGTGGTGGCCATGATGATGCTGGCGCGTTTCTTCAGGAACTCCTTGGTATGCATGCGTTTGGGCAGCAGGAAGCGGAAGACGAGCAGGTTAAGGACGGTAGCCACGACTATATAGAAGGCGATGACCACGAAAAGACCAAAAATCCAAATGGCTCCCCATTGCGATTTGTTGGCACTGGAATCAGTGTCTGAGGCATTATCGAGCGAGTACTTCTGTTTCACGGCCCACTTCATCTCAGACCAGTGCTCCTTCAGGTAGCCCAGAATGTGGTGGTAGGTCTTCCCTCCGTTCAGGAAAATGCCTGTCTGAATCTCGTTATACCGCTCCTGGGCATAGTCATTCTGACGTTTCAGCATCAGCTCGGTCTGCTCATAGTAGTTCATGTAGCTGGCCGTTTGTGAACTGTTACCAGCCAGCGTGTGGCGTATGTTGCTGGCTAGGGTCAGACACACGTTGCAGTCAATCTTCCCCTGTTGGCTCAGCAGCATGGTAGGAATATGGCGGAGGCTGATGATGAGGCTGTCGTACTTGGCCAGTTCCGTTTCGTTCTCTTCTAGGAAGGTACGGAAAGGCAGCTGTTGTTTCTGGAACTGCCGGTAGAGTGCCGTGGCTTCGTGACAGGCATAGGTGAGGTCGAACACATAGTTGGGCTTCTGCGAATAGAGCATCAGCGAGTTCTGGTTCGAACGCTTCACGGTGGCCATGAGTTCGTCCATGAGCTGTTGGTTCTGCTGGCGGCGCTCATTCATCTGGCTGCTCAGCTCCTGATGACGTTCGGCCAGTTCACTGCGCAGCACGCTCAGCGTCTGTTCCAGGTCTTTCTCTTTCAGCACGGCCTGCGTGCCCTGTACTAAGGCTGTGAGAACTAGTAAAAGTATGAAAAGTCTCTTCATCGTTTTTATGCTTTCTCTGAATTTTGGGCACAAAGGTACATATAATTATTGAGAATTGCGTGTTTTTGCAGATTTGATTGTTTCTTTTCGTCGAAATTCTGGAAAAATAATTACCTTTGCATCGGCATCCAGGTTGGAAGCCGAGACAAGAAAACAGAAAAACAACAAACATGATACTGATAGCTGATAGCGGAAGCACGAAAACCGACTGGTTGCTGGCAGAAGCCGACGGTACTGTGATAGAACGATTGCAGACTGAGGGCATTAACCCCTTCCATCAGACGGAAGAGCAGATTGCCAGCATCCTTTCCACATTGTGTGTGGACCCTGTTGAGGCCGTGTTCTTCTATGGCAGTGGACTCCGTCCCGAGTTCCGCCAAACCATGAAGCAGATGATTGCCACTGCATTTGGCCTCCAGATGGAGTCTGTTGAGGCTGAGAGCGACTTGCTGGGAGCAGCCCGCGCACTCTGCGGACGCAATGAGGGCATTGCCTGTATACTGGGAACAGGAGCTAACTCGTGCCTCTATGATGGGCAACAGATTGTGGGCAATACGCCGCCTTTAGGCTATATCTTGGGAGATGAGGGAAGTGGTGCCGTTATCGGACGTAACTTCTTGAATGCCATCTATAAAGGATCATTACCTAAAGCGTTGAAAGAGGTATTTGAAAGTGAATATCATATAACGATGGCTGACGTGATCAGACGTGTCTACCGTGAACCGATGGCCAACCGTTGGCTGGCTTCGCTCTCCATATTTATATATAGTCAGCTTTCCTACTACCCAGAACTGGAATTGATGGTCGTCGATAGCCTGCGCCAGTTCCTGCGCTGCAACGTGGCTCCTTATAGACGGAACGACCTGCCAGTGTCGGCCATCGGCAGCATTGCCTGGTATTACCAGGCTCAGTTGGAGCGTGCAGCTGACCTTGAAGGCATGAAATTGGGTAGGGTAGAGAGAAGTCCGATGGATGGTCTGTTGGCCTTTCATGCAGGTGGTTGATAAAAAGGAAGTCAGTGAAAATTTCTCAAAAGATGTCCTTCCTTTGAACTTTTTCAGAAAAACATTCGTCGGTTCGGAAAATAATCACTAACTTTGCAGAACTTTAATCTAAACAACAATAACTCAAAAAATACATCATTAGCTTATGTCACAAATTAAAGGACGCATTTCCCAGATTATCGGTCCCGTGATCGACGTGTATTTCGATACGAAGGGACTGGAGGCTGAGAAGGTGCTGCCGAAGATTCACGAAGCACTGCGCATTGACTGTGGGCAGGGCAAGGTACTGATTGCCGAGGTGCAGCAGCACATTGGCGAGGACACTGTGCGCTGCGTGGCCATGGACAATACCGACGGAATGCAGCGTGGACTGGAGGCTGTGCCCCTGGGCTCACCCATCTTGATGCCTTCGGGCGACCAAATCAAGGGTCGTATGCTGAACGTGATAGGTCAGCCCATCGACGGTATGAAACAGCTTGACATGCAGGGTGCCTATCCCATTCACCGTGAGGCACCTGAGTTTGAAGAACTCTCGACGAAGAAGGAGATCCTGTCAACCGGCATTAAGGTCATCGACCTGCTGGAACCCTACATGAAGGGCGGTAAGATCGGACTCTTCGGCGGTGCTGGTGTGGGCAAGACGGTGCTCATCATGGAGTTAATCAACAACATTGCCAAGGGCCATAATGGCTTCTCAGTGTTTGCTGGTGTGGGCGAGCGTACCCGTGAGGGTAACGACCTGATCCGTGAGATGATCGAGTCAGGCGTGATTCGCTATGGTGATAAGTTCCGCGAAGCCATGGATGAAGGCAAGTGGGATTTGTCGCTCGTTGACCCCGAAGAACTGAAGAAGAGTCAGGC
>JAEEGL014275434.1_pt1 | contig 36409 bp, 24 predicted proteins | sample 9134231 | NCBI WGS metagenome assembly JAEEGL01 (sample SAMN16246548, study PRJNA631951) | gut metagenome | biome: gut microbiome; feature: rumen; material: fiber-attached | host: Bos | place: Iran: Karaj | collected 2018-10 | reverse complement strand
CTCAAAAACCCTCGCGCCACCATCGTAACAGGCCTTGACAACCTGCTTCACCTTCTCGACGTCGCTGTTGTAATAGAGAGGCACAATGCCCGTAGAGAGCATCGTATTAAGTACCTCCAAACGTTTGAAACGTGCCATAATTCTTAGTATTTGGTTATAATTATTTGGTGCAAAGTTACACAAAATATTGGTTAGAGAAAAATAATATTTGGGATGAAATGTATAATGCTAATTATCTTATTTATGGAAAATATAAGTTGCCACAACTCGATTATTTTGTGAGTTATGGCAACTTATAGTAAATTATAAGTTGCCATAACTCACTTTTTTATTGAGATATGGCAACTTATAAATCACAAAATTTCAAACAAATCGTCCATAACTACCTCATTATTAACGATTCCCGAATTTTTGCCTTGAACAATACCATACGTGCTAATCATCACCAGAGAGAGTGTTTTTTTGGTGGCAGTATCAGCAGCAAAAATAGACATCTTGTTCCTCAAATTGTCGGCATATTCCTTTGATATAGTGAACTTTAACTCCGAAAATTTTATATGTATGATAATAAATAGATTGTAATTTTTTGTAAAAAAAAATAAAAAAAACTCTCAAAAAATAGGGAATATAAAAAAAATTGTTTCTATATTTGCCACGTCGAAAGACAAGAGTCGTGGACGAAAGTCCGCAGCCGAACAAATAAGCGATTTATTTTTGGAAGTTGTACTGTAATCTCTTAAATGAAACCTTGCAAATTTTTATGACAGGAGAATTACAGTACAGCGACCGGCTCTTATATAGGGCGTGGTAGGTAGCAATTATGTTTTTCCTGTCGGGTTTTGCAAGGACCTCATTTAAAAAATGTAATTGGTGCAGACCACGCTTTCTGTATTTAAACGAGGCTTCCGAAAGATGTATGTTGAACAATAATAACTAAAAAGGTTAGAATATGAAAAACATCAATTTCGGAAAAATGATGGTGCTTATCCTCTTGTTTTGCGTGTTTTCGTTGGTAGGAAATGCGCAAGACTATGATTTTTTTGGTTTTGAAACCAACCTTGTAGCACAACCTGCCCAAGGATACAAAGGGTTGTCGAAAAAAACAAGATTGGCATTGGATGAAGCATTTGCCCAAGCCATTGAAAAACAGGGTGATGGTCGCCTATATGTTGATTTCGGAGGAACGAAAGACAAAAAAATATCATACGATGATGTTGTGGCTTATATCAATGAAAAAAGTGTCTATACCACTGTTTCTATAACCGAATGGAAATATGATTATAGCCTACATGATTATATAGAAATTTCAATGCAACCTCATGCTAATCCAAAAGAACATCACGTAAAAGAGGTTCTGTTCTTGAAAAAAGGCGAATACAATAATTATGTACTCAAACATCTTGCTAAATATGCGGAATCTAAGGTGACAATTAATGGCAAAAAAGCAGGTGCGTACATTCATTTCCCTGGAAAAACAATGCCCACAAAACTATTAATGTATTGTGATGTGACGTGGAATGGAAATGTCGTCGATGGAAAAATAACAGGCAAGGGACAAGGATATTATGTTATGGGTGGTGCAATCACATACTTCTCAGGTTCGTTTTTGAATGGGTATCCCACAGGTTGTATTTTTTACAGATATTCTCCTGTTGACGAATCTGAAATTTTTCAAGGGAAAAAATTTGTAAAGAACTATGTTAAGACAGAGAATTTCAACGATGGAATTGCGGCTGTAACTACCGCATATAATAACTGCTATATTTTTATCGACCAAAATGGCGATATAGTTATTGGTCCCAAATACAAGAAAATCATAGAGCCGTTTCGTAACGGTAAAGCCGTGGTTTGGGACGACAGTAAAAACAGTGAAATCGTCATCGACAAGAACGGCAATTATATTGACCTTTCTGACAATCAAAAACGCATCAATGCCGAAAGAGAAGCCGCCCGTATTGCAGCCGAAAGAGCAGAGCGCGAAAGACTGGAAGCAGAACGCCGTCGTCAGGCAAGGGAGGATGCCGAACGTAAAAAGAATGAGCGTATCGCCGCTATTGACCGTGAATTGGAAAACTTGTTCCAACAGGGCAAGACAATGGTTTTGAACGAGTGGAAACGCACATCATCAGTCGGCAAGGATGTCTATTGGAAAGAGAAGATTGTTTACGACATCAGCAGCGGCAGCAGTGGTTTTTTAGGTTCGCTGTTGGAAAACGCCCTCGGTACCAACAAAGTTACGTATGAGGTAATGTTTGTTGCAATAGTGGAATCTGTTATCGGCTCGTCGGCATGCAAAACGGTGATTACCCGCGCCGAAATTCAAGATCCGTCATGGGTTTCCATGAATTATAGGGACTACCGCAAATATGCAGCCAACGACATACAAAAATACATCGGACAGACACGTGTAAAACGATTTGACGAAGTGCAATTGGCAACCAAAATTGGTGATGCTGAATTGGAGAGTTTGTTCGAAAGTGCAATCAGAAACACCACGGAGGGACAAGCCATTCAAAATAAAATGAATGAGTTAAAAGAAGAAAAACGCAGAATTCAAGACGAGGACTAATTCAAATACAAACAGGGTACATTGCAAAAGCGATGTACCTTGTTTGTTTCTTATTGTATATGCAGATGACGCATTTTAAGGTTGCCATATCTCATTTTTTTTGCGACTTATGGCAACTTATCCCCATCTCAAAATCTCCATTTGTCACGGCGATTTCATTTAAACTATTTAACACCGAATTAAACGAATAAAACAAAACAATTTATTAAACTAATAAATTAAAAATCAACAAGTTAATTTTTAATTTTACGAATTTAACGAATACACATCTGCGTTTTTTTTATTCGTTAAATTCGCTGCCGCTTGCGGCACTTTGTTTAATGTAACTTTCTGTAAGACAAATTCGTTTTATTCGTTTAATTCGGTGTTAAATGAAATTGCCGTGTCCATAAGGGAAAAAATCTCAAAAAAAATTTTAGCGTTACGAAAATTGTTTCTAATTTCGGGGTTGATTAATGAAACAAAAAATTAAAAACGAACTGTACAATGAAACGACTAATTATTTCTGCCGCTTGCGCAGTGATGCTGTTGGCGAGCGGTTGCAGCACTTCCAGATACATGGAAGCGCGTTCTGTGCCGATCAACGACATCGAAATATTCGCAATGCCCAAGGTGGCGAGCCTCGAAGTGGAACCCGAACACAAGACTTGGGTTGTTTCCGTCCAACGCAAGGATGCCATCGCTATGGGTCTCAATGTCAACAATATGCGGGCATACGCGCTTGCCGTTGCCTGCAAGGATGGCGACCCGGAGGCAAAGCCCGTATATGACGCAATCGTGGGCGCGATATACGTGGTCAAGAGTAGCGGCAAACGTTACGAACTCGAAGTAACTGGCTTCCCCGCCAAGTACACCGGTTTCCGCGACATGGAGACTAAGGACATCGAGTTGCTCAAATTCTCGGGTCAGGGGCAGTCGGAACTCGTGCCGGTAAACGCCGAGGAAGTGTCTAAGTTTCACATTTTCAAAAAGTAAACGCCATGAAAAGACTATTGATGATAGCGTCGGCGGCGTTGTTGGCGTTTTCCGTTAATGCGCAGACGGTTTCCACCACGTCGAACACCGCCCAAAAATCGACGCAGATTGTGTCGTCGTTCCATCAGATAGAGGGCGGCGACGTGCGGTGGTTCATTAAGGCGGGCGTCAACTATTCGGGTCTCCAAACCGCCCACGACTACGACGAAATCCACGGCGACCGCTCGCTCGGTTATGCTGGCGAAATCGGTTTCAACAAGCAAATTGCCCGCTCGCCGTTCTATTACGGCTTTGCGATTGGCGCGTGCAGCAACCTCGGCAAGAAGTACGTTGACACGGAAGCCTCGGCGAAAGACCAGTTGGACCAGTTGAAAAATTTTAGTTTCAATGACGGCGACCCGCAGCACAACATCTACATCTCGCCCCTCAACTTCGGTCTCAGCCTCAACCTCGGCATCAAGGTTGATGTGGGCGTAGGCGCGTTTTACACGGTGGAATACCTGCCTGAGTTCGACCATCACGACTGGGGATTCAACGCCAACGCCGGTCTCTGGCTCGGCCCCATCTACCTCGGCGCACAGGCTCAGCGCGGAATGGTAAACCGCACCGAAGACAAGAGCAAAGCCAAAACCTATCTCAGCAACATAATGTTTAGGATTGGTGTTGGATTTTAACAATGCATTAAAACGAGAGTTTTAATGCCATCTCCCCGGTGTGCAGCGTGCCTACTTTTGAGGCGCGGAGTTCGTAGAGGAGAGAGAGTTGCAAATATTTGGTTATCATATAATTAGCATTAATGGTAACAACGCCGTTAATGCCATTATTAAGACCTTCGAGCATTTGGTACGACGATGCGCCGGTGGTGGCGTGGTCGTCGTACTTATTTTTTATAATGCGACTATCGAACACAATCGACCCCTTGCCGTCGCGGGCATAATTTGCGTTGAAATCAATCGAGCGAATCCGCGCCGTGGTGGCATCGGTTTTATTTTTTTTATAACAATTTGATGCGCCAAGCCCCAACGTCCAACCCGTTTCAAATTCGTATTTAATGTCAATTAAATCTTCCGTGGCGTGGATGCGGTAACACTTTTCGCGGAAAAATTCGGAAGAAAAATTGCTGGTTTTGTAATTACGTTTTATTTGGGAGGAGAACCCGCAATTAGGATTAAACTCCACAAAAAAACCGCTCGTTTCGTTGTTGTTAACCTCTAATCCATAATAAGTTAACCGATGCTGACGTGTGCCGCTCCAATTATTACCAACAAAAAGGAAATCCCAAAATCTAATCCTCGCCGTGTAATTTTGCCGCGAAATCCGCGAAATCAAACTGTCGCCTTTCAGCAAATTGCCGCCGCCACTGAGCCGCGCATCTTGACGGCGAAAATCGATGTTTGCGGTAATTGTAAAACGTGACAAAAACTCCGAAAATTTGCTCTCGCCGCCCTTGGGACGCATTATAATATTACAATTCCAATCGTTTTGGATGGTGTTGATGTACTTGCCAGTGTGTACAAAATACTTGACATAATCAGCGTCAGTTTTATAATAAGAAACCTCAAATTCGTCCAAATCCTCGATGCCGTCGCCGTTGTAATCGTTCCAAGCATAATGCCCGTTGCCGGTGGAAGTGCGGATATATTTGTAAGCCAATTGTTCCTGATTGCCGTTCTCAGATTGGTGGGATGCAGAGACAATCAATTGACGGTCAAATAGTTGACAACTACCATTAACCTTGCCAGTCAAAGAATTTTGATTGCTATTTTCGCCACGGTCTTTGCGGAAAATTTGCAACATTTGCAGCGAAAATTTGTCGGGTTTTGCAAGTATCAATTCGCCTTTTATAAAGGTGGAGGCATTGTTGTAATTACCAAAAAAATCGTCAAAATTTGTGCGGTCGGTTATTGAAATGCCGATGGTTCCATTGCGGATTTTTTTTGTTGCAAACGCGCTGATGTCCCGATAGTTAGGCGTGATGGAATCGTGGCGGCTGCGGGATTTTTGCGACAACGACGCGCCCAACAAAAGCGAATCTTTTTGATATTCGGTTTTCAAAAATCCCGAAAAATATTTGTGCCTGATGCCTTCCTGCGTGTCGCCATAAAAATCCGCCGAAACACTATTGGTAAAGTGCCTGTAATTGTTTACTGCAACAAATTCTTGTGCCATGCCGTCCATAACTCCTTCAATTTTAGCCGTTTGCAAGGTGTAATTGACGTTCCACAAACGCGAATTATATTTTAACGTATTTGCCGAAAACAATTCCATGTTGCCCGATTGATAAGTTTGCAAATCCCATTTTTCTTGGAAATCGACGTTTTTTTCGGTGGTAAGCGGCACAAAATTTTTGGAAAAATATTTCCATTTGGTTTGTGCTGCGAGGGTTCGTGTGGAGTCTCTTTTTAAGATAACTTGCTCTATGTCAGCCATTGCCGCCATTGCACGGTTGGTGGAGGCGGTGGGGTGGAGGCGGTCGGCGGTCAACTTGGCAAATGCGGTTTCCACGCCGAGGGATGTGCGGCTGCGGATGTTGCCGTTAACGCCCAAAAACATGTAATCGCTGCGCCGTGGACGAGCAATGGTGCTGTCGGTTGCCGCCGAGTCTGCCGCCGCGCCAAGTCCGTCATATTCAGTGAGATAACCTGTCGAAAATCCAACGCCATGCTTTTGATACGCTGCCTCGGCGTAGAGGAAATAATTGTTGTAAAAAGTCTCTGAATATTCAAAATCCACCGTTATCATGCTTTGCGATGTGATGATGTGGCGCACGTCGAATGTTATCGTACCTGAATTGTAATCCACTGTATAATCCTCATTACGAGAGAGTTGCACACCGTTGAGCCACACACGTTCTGTTCCTGTCAAAATTATCACCGAAACCGTAGAATCGCCGCTATCTAAATAATACGGGCCTTGCGAATTGTCTTTGCCAAAAAATTGCTGCCGACGAAATTTGCCTTTTGTAGCCGCAAAATCTGTTCGCGCCGCGATGGTGTCGCCGTTTTTGAGGTCGTTGACTGTGGCAAACTCCACGCCTTTTATCTTCTTGGAAAACCTTACCAATGTATGCGTATTACTCGTTGCAACTATATCGCCCACAGAGAGTTGCGTGGAATCTTTGGCGGCGGTGATTAATACGGATGAGAGTTCGTTGATTTGGTTGGTAACGCCCTCGTCGTCCATCGGCATATCAGAATCTATGATGGTGGCGGCAACGGTGATTCCGCCCGCAGTTTTCGCGCTCACTTTGAGGTCGGCGGTGGTGTTTGGCGAGAGGTCGCGACGGTTGCCGCTCGCAAAACTCTGCGCAATGTATCCTTCGCTTATCACGCTGTCTGATAGTAAGTTGTGGTGGGGAGGGGGAGTGGTCAAGTCGTCGTCGTCATCGTCGATAATGCCCCGCGCAATTTTGGCTACCGTGGACGGTTGCAACGGTACAATTATCGCCGACGAATCCCTGAGCCTAACGGTGTCGCCGAGGATGATGGTCTGCGCATTTGCCGCCAATGTCGTGGTTATCAACAATATAGTCGCCGCCAGGAAACGTCGCATCAGTGCTTGAACTTGTAATTTTTGGGCTGGCGCGAGTCGTCGATGTTGAGTTCGATGGTGCAAGTAACAACGCCGTGGTCCGACTTGCATTTGTCCTGTTTTTGGGTGCTGAATGTTTGGTCGATTAGGTGGTCGTTATAGACGCTCACCTGCGCCACACGCCCCTGATTGCGAGGGTTTTCCGTTACGAGTTCCTGGCTTACCATGATGTGGTCGAGGCTCTCGTACATGCCGTTGTGTATGTGCGTGTAATAGAAATCTTGGTAACTGCGCCGCGCCTGGATGTCTTTGACGTGGTATAGCAGAACGTCCCAGATGCGCTGTTTGGTCTGGTCGGGGAGTTTGTGTTCTGGCACCGCGCCGGATATGATGCGTGTGGTTACGGAGTTGCCGGTGTCGTTGACGTCGCCAAAAAGCACCACGGGGCGTGTCTTGCCTTTCATGCTCCTCATCAGCAACGCCCTCACTGCAGCAGATTCGGCGGCGCGGAGCATCAGCGAGCGTACTTCGGCGCGGGCAAGATCCACCGGGTTTTCTTCTGATTCACCGTCGTAAAATATTGGGCGTTTGGATTTTAGGTGGACGACGTAGAATGTTACCAACCCAAACGGCTTGATGCGGATGTCGGCTTTCAACACCGGTCGCGTGAAGGAGTCGAATGGCAAAATAATCTTTTCGTAGGCGTTCCGTGGCTTGAAGTAGATGACGGATTCGGGCGGAAAACGGTCGAAGATTTCAAGGTTTTCGATGGGGTAGCGCGACAGCAACGCCACACGGGGCTGGTCGCCGGTTTCGTCGGCTATCACAATCTCCGCGTCGCGGTAACGCTTGCTGTTGTTGATGATGGTTTTGAGTGCCTGTTTGTGAAAACACTCCTGAAAACCAATGACATCCGCGTCCATCTGGTTGAGCATAAAATTGACCCACGCCGCCTTCCTATTGAACTCCTCCTGCGTAAACCGAAACCCGCCATACACTTCATGGTTTGGCAGCATTAGGTTCATGAGGTTGAAGGTGCCTACTTTAATCGTCTTGACATTCATAATATTGAGGTTTTTTGATATGGCGAAGATAAAATTTTCGACGGTAATAACCAAAATTTTTTTTCGTTGATTTCCCTTTCTAATAGGAATATTGGGTTAATTCCTGTTAATAAACAATCAGACCGCCCTGCCAGTTAAATTCTTTCTGGCGGGGCGGTCTGTTTTGTTCCCAATCAAATGTGCCGTAGATTATTCGGCGGGTTGCATGGTGGGAGCGGTGGTGGAGGGCGTTTGGGGAACTACATTTTGGTTGATCATGATGTCCCTTACGCCAGATTCCTGACGGTCTTGATTCCTGCCGCCGTTGGATACGCTTGCCACGATGCTGAGGACTGCCATGATGATTACGAGTCCCCAAGTGTATTTTTCGAGTTTGCTTTTCTGTTCGGCAACGCCGCCAAACTGGGTGCCGGCACTAAGATTGGATGCCAATCCGCCGCCCTTGGAGTTTTGCACGAGTACGATGAGTACCAGAAGTACTGCTGCGATAACAATAAGTGTGATTAAAACTGTGTACATTTTTATATAATTATTATTTATTATTCATTAGTTTCTTGATTTCTTCTATCTGAGCGGCGAAGTAGTCCGCCTTGTCAGGGTATTTGGTGTTGAGTTTCTCGTAACTTGCAATAGCCTTGTCGTAGTGTCCCTGCTGGATGTAGAGTTTGGCGAGTTTTTCGGAATAGAGTTCAGGCTGTTTTACCGAATCTTGTCCCATGTCGCCCTCCTGTACCTCCATGTTGCGGTCGAGGTGGTGGTCTTCTTTCAGGAACTTGTCAATCAGGTTTTCGCCCGATTTCTGCTCCGGAGTGGGTTCTGTCGCCTTGTACTTGTTGAGGCGGGCAAGGAGTTTGTCGGCAGCCGACATTTCTTTGGCTTCCTCGGCGGGTTTTTCCGGTTCGGGAGCGGGAGTTTCGTCCTTGGTTTCCACGGTGGTTATTACGGTTTCTGTTACTGTGGTGGTTGTAACAGTGGTTTTAACGGCTTCTTCGGCGGCTTGCTTTGCAGCGGCCTCTGCTTCTGCCTTTGCTTTCGCAGCGGCCTCTGCTTCTGCCTTTGCTTTCGCAGCGGCCTCTGCTTCTGCCTTTGCTTTTGCGGCCTCAGCTTCCGCTTTTGCTTTTGCAGCGGCTTTTGCTTCTGCCTCGGCTTTTGCTGCCTTTGCTTCTGCCTCTGCTACACGCTTTGCCTCTTCCTCGGCAGCGGCTTTGGTTTTCTTTGCTTCCTCCTCGGCGATGATGCGTTTTTTGTTGGCCTCCTCGCGCTCTTTGCGGAGTGCTGCTATCTTGTTGAGGATAGCGTCCTGATTTTCAGGATTTTCGGAGGTAGCAGGCTGCTCCTCGGCGGGTTTGGTGGTCTTTTCTACTACGGTGGTAACTACCGTGGTGGTCGTGGTGGTCTGCTGCGGGGCAGATGTTTTTTCGTTGATTACCGTGCCACGGTCTATCTGACTCTTGGCGGCGAGTTCGGCGGCGGCAGACTTGATGGTGCCGTCGTCGGCTACGTTGGTGGCTACAGTTTCGTATTTTTCTTTGTCTTTGAGGTCAAAGAAATCTTTTACGAGGTTGTCGTGGTTTTGCTTGCGTTCCTCGTTGGAGAGTGCGCGCTTGCTGCCTTTGATTTCTTTTGTTTCTATTACCGGGGCTTTTTTCTCCGTGGTGGTCTCGGTAACAGTGGTTGTGGTTTTAGTAGTGGTGACCTCTACCTTCTTGTCTTCCGCCTTGGTTTCGGCGGGTTTCTTTACTTCTACTTTTGTCTCGACGGTATTCTTGTCTTCTACCTTCTTATCCTCTACCTTCTTGTCTTCGGGCTTTTTGTCTTCAACAACCTTTTTGTCTTCGGTTTTTGGTGCGGGTGCCGAGACTATTGTTTCCTTCTTGGGCGCGGCTGTCTTGTCTTCGGGGGTGTTGGCAACGGGATGCAGCAGCGAGTGCAGCACCGTCCTGTCGGATACAAACAGCGATTCCTTGGGCAGTTTCTCCGTTACGAGCTTGGGGTTGATGCGGTTGAGTGCTTTCAGGTACAGCAAATGCGCCGTCTGGAAGAACGGGAACTGCTTGATGAGTTGTTCCAACTCCACCACCGAGCCGTCGTTGAGCTGCTCCGGCTCCACGAGGTATTTGAAGAATTGTTTTGAGGTCATAGTCAATGCAAATATTTTTAGTTCCTTATACTTTTGTTTTTCTACCAGTTAACTACTGCGTCGTTGAAGATGTCGTTGATTAACTCCTCTACTATTTCGTCAACGAGGCCAGATTCTACCGAGGCGAACGATTCAGTAACGTCGTAATCCGCATACCGCGAGTACGACTTGTCGAAGTCGTTTTCGGGTGCGGTCTGGTTGGTGAACGCTACCTTCAATGTTATCGTCAGCCTGTTTTTTGCGGCGGTTTCGCCTGCTTTGATGGCTGTGGCGGTGATGGTGTATCCCGTTATAGTGCCTTCAAAGTGGAGGTCGCCATTTTCCTTGACGAGGGAGAGCGGCGTCTGGCTCATAAAACGGTCTTTGAGGTCTTCCGTTATCTTGGTGCTCAGCGTCGAATTGACGTATGTGCTCCGGTTTTGGAAGTAATCTACCGATACCGTCTTGGCCGTGCCGTATGACGCTCCCGTGAAGGAGTATATGCCGCAGGCGGATGTCAATGCCGCCGTTATTGCCAATGCCGCCGCTATGAGGATGCCTTTTGCCTTCATCTTGAGATGTTGTATTCTTTGAGTTTCCTGTATAGCGTGCGTTCCGAAATGCCGAGTTCCTGCGCCGCCGCCTTGCGCTTGCCGCTGTGTCGTTCGAGTGCCTTCTTGATGAGGTTGAACTCCGATTCGGTGAGCGACAGGCTGTCTTGGTGCGTTATCTCGTTTGTGTCGATTACTTTGTCGTGGTGGAGCGAATCCACCTTGGGGTGCATCGACTGCATTATCGGCTTGTCGTTTATCGTAACGTATGGGCTGTAATCGTCTTGCTGGATGTACAGTCCGTTGTCGTCGTCCCTCATCTGCGACGTGCCGCCGCCTATGAGGTCTTTCATTTCTTTTTTGAGTTCGGCGATGTCGTTTTTCATGTCAAACAACACCTTGTATAATATCTCCCTTTCCGACGCGAAGTCTGCGTTGCCGCCTGCCTGGTGAGCCGGCATGATGGCGGGGTGCGTGTCTTCCTTGTAGTCGGGGAGGTACTTGATGAGTATCTCGCCGCTGATGTCGCGCTGCTGCTCTATTATCGACACCTGTTCCGTGATGTTGCGGAGTTGCCTTACGTTGCCGGGCCAGCGGTACGAGATTAGCACTTGTTTGCCGCTGTCGTCGAGGCGGATTACAGGCATGTTGTATTTTTCGGCGAAGTCGTTGGCAAACTTCCTGAATAGCAGCAATATGTCGTTGCCACGTTCGCGGAGAGGCGGCATGTTGATCTGCACGGTGTTGAGCCTGTAATACAGGTCTTCGCGGAAGCGGCCTTCCTTTACGGCTTTTGCCACGTTGACGTTGGTGGCGGCCACTACGCGCACGTCGGTCTTCTGCACCTTGCTCGAACCCACTTTCATAAACTCTTTGCTCTCCAGTATGCGCAGGAGCCTCACTTGTGTGCTTAGGGGCAGTTCTGCCACTTCGTCGAGGAATATTGTGCCTTTGTCAGCCACTTCAAAGTAGCCTTTGCGGGTTTCGTTTGCGCCGGTGAAAGAGCCTTTTTCGTGCCCGAACAACTCGCTGTCTATCGTGCCTTCGGGTATCGCGCCGCAGTTGACGGCGATGTACGGGCCGTGCTTGCGTGCGCTCAGAGCATGGATTACCTGGGGTATGTTTTCCTTGCCGACGCCCGACTCGCCTATTACGAGTACAGAGATGTCGGTAGGTGCTACCTGGGCGGCTATGTCGAGTGCGCGGTTGAGCGCGGGGTCGTTGCCGATGATTCCAAACCGTTGCTTGATGCCTTGAAGCTCCATTTGCTGTTATTCAGTGGTGTTTTTTGTACCTCTTTTTCAAAAGGGCAAAGGTAATCAATTATTTGATAATACGTAAATTTTTTGGGAATTTATTTGAAAAAAAATGTTTTGGCCTTGTATTTTTGCATGGCAAAGGGTATATTTGCGGCTTAAAATCTAATTTTGTTGTTACCATGAAATCAATTTTTCGCACTCTGGTTTTCTTTCTGACATTATTGGTGTGGAGCGCAGGCATTGCATCTGCGCAGCAAGAGCACGAATATGTGGACCTCGCTCTGCCTTCTGGCACTTTGTGGGCCACCTGCAACATCGGTGCAGACAATCCTTGGGACCCCGGCGACTATTTCGCGTGGGGCGAGACCGCATCGAAGCCCAATTACGACTGGCAGTTTTATCAGTATGCCGACGGCAACTACGACAAACTTATCAAGTATTGCAACAATCAGTCGTTTGGCAACGACGGCTACACCGACCGTCTCAAAGTGCTTGAAGATGCCGACGATGCCGCCAATGCCATCTGGGGCGCAGAATGGCACATCCCCACGGTGGAGCAGTTTAAGGAACTTATGGACAATTGCACCAACGAGTGGACGGTTAGTTACAACGGCAAAGGAGTGGCGGGGCGCATCTTCAAGAGCAAGAAGAACGGCAACGAGGTCTTCTTTCCCGCCGCGGGCTACAATGGCAGGGATGGCCGCCCAACGCACGTTGGCAACTATGGTTTCTACTGGTCGTCGTCGCTATGTATGGAGAGTCCCAGCAACGCGCCGCTCCTCTATTTCCATTCTGGTTACGTCGGCGCGTTCAGCAACAATTTCAGGTATTATGGGCAGACTATGAGGGCGGTGAGGAAGATAAAATAAAAAAATATCCCACTTTTTTTCTTTTTTGCATTATTTTTGAATATCTTTGGGGAGATTTTCTAACGTTTTTTTATTATGAAAGGCATGAGGCGCATATTATTAATATTGTTTTTGCTGCTTGCTGGCAGGTCTTTTGCCATCGATTACAACCCCGATGGCTCTATAAAGCCTGTCATAGACTGGTATGTGAACAATATCAAGGCTGAACATTACGAAATTACCAACCCAAACGAACTCGCGGGACTCGCCGCTTTGGTCAACGGCACTACGGGCTTCTTTTCGCCATACGATTTTACGGGCAAGACTGTGGCACTCGCCAACGACATCGACATGGAATGTTTTGTGGATGAAACCGACGCAAGCATCAAGGGCGGCACGTGGACTCCCATCGGCATCAATTATTCGGCGCGGTTTGCGGGAGTGTTTGACGGACAGGGCTATTGCATCAAAAATCTTGTGGTGATAGGAGCCAAGACCGGCACTCTCTTCGGATACAGCAGCGGCACTATTCGCAATCTCGTGATGGCGGGCGGCATGGTGTGCGCCGATTATTACGGGGCGGGCATTTGCAGCCACAATTCCGGCACGATAGACCATTGCATCAACACCGCCAACATCTTCTGCAACAATTATGGCGGCGGCATCGTGGGCAAAAACTACGGCGATGGCGTTGTTACAAACTGCATCAACATCGGATACGTGCAGAACGGCAATTTTTGCGGCGGCATCGTAGGGTCCAACGCTTCGTCTGGCACGTTGATAAGCAACTGCGTATATGACCAGCAGACTTGTCCGCTCAAACGTGGATGCGGCACTATCGACACCAAAAACATCCGTGCTATTAACACTAAGGATTTGGTGGAGGGGCTGTATTTCGACAAGAGCGGATTCGTAATCCAGGAAGACCTTTATCCTCGCTTGGAGATTTCCACCCTCAACGACGCACTGCGCGCTGCTCTGGCTCCCGTTAAATTGCCCGACGGACAGAATGCGGCGAGTGTTACGCGCGATTTTGAGGTTACAAAAATTCCTGGCGTGGAATACACTTCGTCAAATCCGCAGTTCCTTACGATAGAAGATACCAAGTGCGAGGTGAAGGGTGCCACCTGCGTAGCCGTCCAAGTGAAGGGTGGCAGTTGTGTGCGCAACGTCCTGGTTAGACTCACAATGCAGCACGGACTTGTTACTGGCACCAGCAACTATCCCGTCCGCATCAAAAATTACGAGGAGTTCAAGCAGTTTGCCAACGCCGTCAATTATTGCACGAGTTACAAGGGCATTGCGTGCATCGACGGTTTCAAGGACGTGTGTTTTGCCCTCGTCGAAAATGTCTATATACCCCAAAAAACCAATTGGACTCCCATCGGCACGCAGAGCGCGCCTTTCAACGGCATTTTTACAGGATTTGGACATGTGGTGGCTAATATGTGGGTGATGCGTCCGCTCGACAAGTTCTGCGGACTTTTTGGATACAACAACGGCACTATCAGCAAGGTGTGTGTGGTGGGCGGTCAGGTGTTTGGCGGCGACTACACCGGCATCATTTGTGGTTACAACACCGGCACCATAGAAAAATGTATCAGTTCCCTGCCTGTGCGCGGTCATTATTATTGTGGCGGCGTGTGCGGCTTCAATAGCGGCGGCAACATCAAGTATTGTCTCCAAGTGAACAGCGTGGACGGCCTCGACGACTATATGGGTGCCATCTGCGGCGGTGCTATTGGCGGCACGATATCCAACTGTTTCTTCGACACTCAACTTTGTCCCGGACAGAAGCCTGTCGGCGACAACGAACTGCTGCAAATGTCGCACACCGAAGGGCGGGTTACAGAAAATTTGATTGGCGAAAAACTCAAAGGCAAGACGGCATTTGACATCGACTTTGTGTTTGGCAACCGTCTTTATCCGAGGATAATCACGTCTGCGCCTTGCAGCGAGGCGATAGTGGCGTCAACGCCTGTTTTTGTAGGCAAGGGCGAGACCGTGCGTGCGCTGATGTCGTTTGTGGAACTCGATAAGATAGACAGTGTACACTACGAGTGTCTGCAACGTGATGTGCTTCAAGTGAAGGACGACAAGGCTCTGCCGCTCAAACAGGGCGCGGTGGTGTTTTCCGTTACCGACGGCAAGGTGAAGAAAGACATCATGATGCGCATCAACAATCCGTCGCTTACGGCGGTGGGCACTGCCGAAAAACCGTTGCTGCTGAGCAACTTCGACGATTTTGTCAAATTTACCAATGCCGTCAACTTCGGCTCTGATTACAAGGGATTTGCGTGTATCAATGGTTTCGCCGACGTGCACTTCAAAATCACCAACGACATCGTTTGTCCGCCAGATTCCAACCTGTGGCCCGTGGGCAATATCCTTTCGCCTTTTAATGGCGTGCTTGATGGCAACAACAAGCGGATTGTCAATTTCAACAGCGACTACCCGAAATACGACAATGTCGGCGTGATAGGTTACAACACCGGAATCGTCAGGAATCTGAGGGTTTCGGGCGCGTCTATCAGGGGACATTATTACACTGGCGGTGTATGCGGCTACAACCTTGGGCGCATAGAATCTTGCCGTGTGGATTCGTCGCAGATTAAGGCGGATAATTATTGCGGTGGCATCTGCGGATACGCTGGCGGCAGCATTTCGCGGTGCGTCAATAGTGGCGTTGTCAACTGCGACTATTACGTGGGCGGCATCTGTGGCAGCAATAGCGGTCGTCTCGATAGTTGTACCAATCATGTGGCGGGACTCGTTAACGGCATCAGTTGCGTGGGCGGCATTACGGGCAGCAACAATGCAGAAGTTAATTCCTGCTCCAACCTTGGCATGGTAACCGGTCGCGACAACACCGGTGGCATTTCGGGTCGCAATTCGTTCTCGCTTGTTGCTAATTGTACCAATTCTGGCACGATTAACGGCGGCGACTGCTCTGGCGGCATTTCTGGTTTCAACGACGGCACTATCAGCAAATGCGTCAACGAAAGCAAAGTGGCTGCCACATACGCGGCGGGCGGCATTGTCGGCAAGGGCGGCAATGTGTCGGGCTGCATCAACAGGGGCGTCATCCGGTCGTCTGGCAACAATGCGGGCGGCATCATCGGCGTTACCAAATCTACGAGCGAAGTGCGTCTCAATAGCAACTACGGCGACATCATGGCGCAGGCTTTTGTGGGCGGCGTATGCTCCGACAACGTTCAGGGTCGCATAGTGTCGTGCATCAGCCGTGGGCACATATCCGCGTCGTATTATGTGGGCGGCATTGTGGGTTACAATTCCGGCACTGCCGAATCAAGTATTTTCCTCGGCACGTTGGAGGGGTCGTCGTATTTTGGCGCGATATGCGGACGCGAAAACGACGGCATTATCGACCGTTGCATCTACGACCGGCAGATTACAGACGCTGGCGGCATCGACGGCAAGGACGTACCGCTCAAAGCAGTGGGCTACACCTCCGACCAAATCAAAGGCAACATGATGTTTGGTGTGCTCAACAAAGACGATTTTAAGTTTCAGTCTGGCGCATACCCCGACGTTAATTTCAGCAACCTCAAGAGCAACTAAGTATATTATCAGAAAAAAGTCGAGTATATGAAAAAGTTTTTTGTTGTATTGGCAACCATGCTTTTCGCCATGCAGGGGCTGTGGGCGCAGCAGTATTCTGAATGGAGCGACGCAGAACTTGCCAGGGCAAACACCGCCCAAAACACAAGCCTGAGCCAGCAGGAGAAACTGGTTTTCTTGTATTGTAACCTTGCCCGCATGGATGGCGCAAAGTTTATGCGCACATACGCTGCGAAGTATTTGACTGGCGGCTCGTCATACGTGTCGTCGCTCAAGAGGGACTTGCAGCAGACCAAAAACCGTCCGATGCTCTATCCCGAAAAAGACCTTTGCTATACGGCGGCACTCCACGCGCAAGACATGGGTTCGCACGGCATGATTGGGCACAATTCGTCTGACGGCACGGATTGTTTTGACCGCATCGGCAGGTATTACAAGTGCGGCACGGCTGGCGAAAATTGCAGTTATGGCTATTCGGACGCTCTCGATATTGTGATGCAACTGCTTATCGACGATGGCACGCCGAGCCTCGGACACCGTGAAAACATCCTCAGTGCCTCTTACAACGCTATGGGCACGAGCATCAAGACGCACAAGGGTTACAGATATAATTGTGTGCAAGATTTTGGCGCGAAAATCTTGACATTGCTGGCTGGTGCTAATGATTATCGGTCTGATGGTAATTATTCGGGTAATGATGATTCTGACGATGATTATGCAGACAATGGTAACTCTGGCAACAGTTTCTTTGACGACGACGATTTCTTCGACGATAGTTTCTTTAACAACAATTCGTCAAACAACAATTCTTCTAAGAATAACTCTTACAATAATAATTTTTCCAACAATTCTACTACCGAAATAATTTACAAAAAATCGTCTAACAAAAACAATAGTTCGTATAGTTATTCTTACACCTATTCGTCTAACAATAACACCTCGTCTAACAACAATCAGTCTAACACCAGTAGTCGTTCTAATAGCAGCAGTTCCTCTTCAAACTGCAATTACAACTCCGCCAACGAAATAACTAACGCCTTCAACTACCTCAACGCCGTCCGCAAAAATCCTGCCCGATACAGCAGCGAAGTGGGCGTGAATCTCAGTGGCGTAAGGCCTATGCACGAATTAAAATGGAATAATACGCTTGCCAAGGTAGCACAGGCGAAGGCGGATGACATGGCGAGGCGCGATTATATGTCTCATGTGGATCCTGACGGATATGGCATCAACGTCATGATAAACGCTGCCGGATACTCTCTCCGCCCCGATTGGTGCGACCATGTCAGCAGAAACAATTTTGAGAGCATCGCAGCCGGTTCTCAGACTGGCAAGGACGCCATCATCCTTCTGCTCAACGATGATGGAGCAGACAACGAAAGTGCCGGACACCGCCGTCATTTGCTCGGCATCGACAATTTTTGGGCAAACTGCTACGACATCGGCATCGGCATGGCAACAGGCGGCAGTTATGGATATTACTGGTGCATAATTATCGCTAAACATGATTTTTAGGCTTGCTCTGCCATATTGTTTCGTTTTTTCTGCAAATTTTTTCCATTTTTGTGTGGAATATCTGCAAGAAAAGCATCTATATAGCAAATGGCAACAATTGAACATAACACCAATACTCATTCATCAAAAAACATCCAAAGGCTATGAAACACATTAGATTCCATGCCCGGACAGCGATGCTGTTGCTTGTGATGCTACTCACCACGGCGACGGCGTGGGCGCAGCAGACCGTCTATCAGGACGGCAACGTCAGCATCGTCCAGAACCCCGGCGGCTGGCAAATCCTCATCGGCAGCACCGTTGTAGGACACGGCGACGGCAATCTCGACGTCAACAACCTCCCGCCCGCGTTCCAAGACATGCTCGACTTCTACGCCACGCAGAAGGAACCGGCGGCTAAGAAGAACAGGGGCTTGTCGAAAGCCGCGCCAGACAACCACATCTACGGCCCGCTGCTCACCACCACGTGGAATCAGCGCGAACCCTACAACCTCCTTTGCCCTAAGATAACCATCAAAGAGCAGGGCAGTGGCATTACCAAAGAATTGTTAACTCTCACTGGTTGCAGCACCACTTCGTCGGCTCAGATACTCAACTACTACGGATATTGCAATCCTTTCAGCGTAAACAGCAACGACGACCCTGACAACTTCAAGCGCACTGTCAATGAACAAAACATGGTCGAACCATACATCTCGTCGCAGTATGTGAGCGACGTAACCCTTGAAGAAAACGGCGAAGTGTCTTACAAAGTCAACTTCCCTGAATACACGCCAGACTTCTCCAAAATGGACTACGACAACAACGAACTCGCAATGCTCAATGTCGGCGTGGCTTTCGCGCAAAAAGCAATGCTTGGAACAACTGGCACAGGCACTCCTCTCAATTATCAAAGTGATGCCTTCTACAATTATTTCGGCTACAATGCAGAATTAACAAGTTTTGGACAAGCAAACAATGGCAACCTCTCGGCAAAGGATAACGTAATCGCAACAAATATCAAACAAGCCCGCCCCATGCTGATGTGCGGCAACAAAGCCGACGGTGGCGGACACTCTTACATAATAGATGGTTATAATCCAGAAAAAGGCGAATGGCACTTCAATTACGGCTGGGGTGGCAGCAGCGACGGCTGGTTTTCGTCCTCACTTTACCCAAACTCTATATGGGTCATCACCACGTTCCCAGATTTTTCAGAGGCTGTCAGCATGACAAATTATCCTGTCGATAAACTGGTTATTACAAACAAGGACAATCAGACAGTAACTGAACTTACCTCCGTCAACGGTACAGAATACGAATTTGCAACCACAGAACCTCTCGAAACCGGCAAATACGAATTTTATTTTCAATATTCCGATAACACCAATATAGCACCCTATACCGCCGGAAAAGAAATCCAAATAAAAGCAGGCGAACTCAACTACAGAAAGCATGGCTTGTTTTCTACAACGCCTGCCATCTTTACCCTCGACGGCTCTTACAATCTCATATTCAAGCACGACCTCTACCACGGCGAGATAACTATACAAGCCATCAAACAGCAATTTACAATCTCCGGCATTGCAACAGGCGACGGAAACAAGCCTGTAAAAGGCGTTGTAATCACCACCGCCAACGTAATCCCTGAGGAAAAAGTGATTTCCATACAAACCGAAAAAAACGGTTGGTCGCCATTGAACGGAACTACTGACATGCCGTTTTATCCCACTACCAAATACCTATCGGGATTCAACTTTCCCCTTACAATTCCTTATGGCACGAAGGGTGGCGATGTTACGGTAGCAATATTAGACCAAAGCAAAACCCCGCTCTGGCAAAAAACTATTGCAAGAGACGAATTTAAGAGCAGCAACATAATCAAGTTTGACGATTTGCTGGAAGTAGCCAAAGGACAGCGTTACTATCTCCGTGTGTCGTCCGTAGGGACAGACGACGGTGGTCTGTGGGGCTACGAATGGTACAACAACGACCCTGTACACACCATATATGGCTACGACGATTATTTTGTCACTACGGACGAAAACGGTGCATACACCTACACTGTGTCAATCTCGTGGTCAGGTACGCTCAACGCACTTTCTAACGAAATCGAGTTTAATACGCAGACAATAGACAACGTTACAGAGAATCTTTCTGGTAAGAATTTCGAGCAGCAAGGATTGTATCGAGTAACGATTTTCGGCAGCGCGTTAGATAGTTACGGCAAGCCGGTGGTAGGCGCGGTGATAACAAAGGCGAGCGATATACCGAAAGAGAAGATTGTAAGCGAAATTGGCAATAATGCACACGAAGGATTAACTTCTGCACACGCGACTTTCAAGGCTACGACCAACTACTTGACGAGATTGTTCCTTTCTACTTTTGTATATTCAGGTAATCCGGGTAATATGACGGTTTCAATATTGGATAAAAACAATATTGTATTATGGAGCGAAACCACATCAGTAGAAGAGCATAGTCAGTACAAAAATATTGGGTGCTTGAAAGTAATTCCTGATGAAACATACACTATCAAAGTGGATGCTGAGAATAATGGAGGTTTGTATACGTATGAGCCGTATCAGGTTAAAGATGAAAATGGTAATGTAACAGACAGGATCATCAAACACACTGTTTACGGCGTTGACGAATATTTTGTAAAAACCAATTCAGAAGGCAAATACACATATACCGCCGACAACAGCCCGTGGTCTGGTACACTCAATGCGTATTCTTCTGTAACCAAATTCAATTCCTTGGAATTCGACAAAGTGTCTTCCAATCAACTTGATCAAGATTTCCATTCGCTTACCAAGTATATCAGCGGCAAAGTTTTGGATAGTTATGGACAGCCGGTTGGAGGCGCGTATATAACGGAACCTGATAACACTTTGACAGAAAGGGTTATATCCGAACAAGCCGACAATGGACACGCAACACGCAATTGGCTTTCAAGTTATAAACCAATAAAATTTACACCTACAAAAGATTCGTATTTAACGAAATTGTCTATTTTCGGATGGTTAAATGGCGGCGAAGCATCTGACTTGAAGGTGATAATTACTGATGCATCAGATAATGAAGTTTGGCAGAAGTTGGTGTCAAGCGCCAACGTTAAATTTGACGCTTCAGCCCATTTGGTTATTCCGATAGGTGACGACAAGGCTGTTAAAGTGAATGCAAACACAGAATATGTTATAAAATTTGAGCAGGGAGGCACTATCGTTGCCTATGATGTGGAAGGCGTAATCGTTCATAGCATTTATGGAACAGATATATATGCACAAACCGACGAAACCGGCGAATACACCTACGCCGTCACTTCTCCGTATAAAGGCTCACTGAACGCGATTTCCGGCAATTTGAAGTTCAACACTTTGTCTTTCAACGGAATCACAGAATCTCAGACCGACCAGGATTTCAATTGCATTACCAAGTACATTTCGGGCAAGGTTTTGGATAAGAACAACAATCCAATTGCTGGCGTAATAATAACTGATAACGACAAAATGCCCGAACCTGAAATCATTAGCCAAAATGTAGAACTAAGTGGTGGTGGTACTGCTGTCTATATAGCAAACCACGAAGTAACGATAAATCCTACAGTAAATTATTTGACAAAAATTTTTGTGGAGTCGTTTATACAGGATAATCCAAAAGGCGATTACACCGTGGAAATACTGGATAAGAGCCGCTTTAGGATTTGGTACAAAACAATGGATGAAAACACATTCAGTACCTCCGTTACTCCCGAAAATCCAATACACGTTACACCTGGCGAACCCTACTATTTGAAAATTTCCGTTGCTAATACAAGTGGTACGTGGGCAATTAATATATATGACGGCAAGATGCGCTACAAAGTCTGGGGTGTAAGTTACGAAAAGACCAACTCCGATGGCGAATACACCTATCCCGTTACCACTCCTTGGTCTGGTACGCTCCACGCATTTTCTGGTGACAAGAAGTTCAACACCTTGACTTTTAGTGGTGTTTCGTCCAACCTGACTGACAAAGAGTTCAAGGAAAACTCGCAAAACATAGAATACTATTCGGTAACCTACAAAGTGGACGGCGAGATCTATCAGACCGTCAGCGAATTGCAGGAAGGAGATGACATTCCGTCCCTTGCCGAAGTGCCTACCAAAAACGGCTACGTTTTCAAAGGTTGGAATCCCGCATTGCCGACTAAAATGCCCAAAGGAAACTTAGAAGTGGAAGCCCAATGGTACAAATCGTTGGACAACAGCGACATCACCGTTGCTGACATTCCATCCAAAACCTACGACGCCACGGCATACACGCCCTCAATCACGGTAATGGACAATGGCGAAGCATTGACAGAAAGCGACTATGAGGTTTCCATTCCCTCCAATTGCATTGATGCCGGCGAATACACCGTAACTATTACCGGCAAAGGGGACAATTATGCAGGTGAAATCAAAAAGACTTTTTCCATCACCCGCACCAACCTCATCGTCCGTGCCGATGGTAACTATAAAATGTATGGAGATCCCGACCCAAAACTTACCGCCACGATTGAGGGACTTCTTGACGGCGCAAACATCGAATATACTGTGTATCGCGCCGAAGGCGAAAAAGTTGGAGATTATGCAATCAATGTTACTGGTGACGCCGTGCAGTGGAATTACAATATTACCTACCAATCCGGTCAATTCGCTATCATCAACAAGAAAACCCTATACGGCGCGCTCATCATCACCGAAAACGAAAAGGGCAAAACTGCGGTACTCAACGCCGATTACAATGAAACCACCGAAACGATGGAGATCACCGAGGACATCCAAGACATCAGCACTCTTACCTACACCCGCAAGTTCACCAAAGACGCCACGGCTACGGTGATGTTGCCGTTTGACTTTGACGTTAAGGATTTCAAAGGCACGTTCCGCACGCTCCAAAGCGTTGCGTATGACGAAGAGAAAAAACGGTGGGAGGCAACACCGTCGGATGCAATAGAGCCTGAAAAAGGCAAACTCAAAGCCAACACGCCGTACATCTTCATCCCGACGGCGGATTGCGGCCCGTTCACATTCTCCGATGTAACGATAATCAAGCCGGACTTTAACAATGACAACGAAATTACAGCATCTACCGAAGCCGAAAAATGGGAACTCGTGGGCGTTTATCATTACAAAGTATGGTCTGAAAGGATGGCTACGGAATACGGCTTTGCGGCAATTGCTGGCAAGGGCGTTGATCAGGATGGAAACTACATGGGCAACATCGAAATCGGCGAAATTGTACGCGCCGGCGCGAATTCCAAAATCAAACCCACACGATGCTTCTTGCGTTATAGTGGCAGTGGTGAATTGGCTCAGTCCAAATCTACCACCGAACTTCCTGACCGCATTGTCCTTGTTCTGCCAGACGAAACTGCGTCTGTAATTGACCCAGACGACCCGTCCAACAACTTGGACGACAACGGCGACATTAAAACCCCGACATCGGAAATCAATCACAACACAATTGACTCAAAAGTTTGGGCATACGACAAAACTATCTACATCGAGGCGCAGCCCAACGTGGCTTACTCGGTAATAGGATTGAACGGCAGTGTACTCATCAACGGCATCACCGCCGCCGACCGCGAGGAAGTGCGTCTGCCCGTCAAGCACGACGGAGTAGTGATTGTGGTTGTTGGCGGCAAATCGTTCAAAATAAAGTATTAACTTTTTTTCGGTTTCAAAAAAAATCCCTATTTTTGTCCGACGTTATTAACAAATAACTTACGACAAAAATGGAAAACAGCAAAATATCAGAATCATTCTTCCGCTTGCTCGACACCATCAAGGTATTGCGCAAACGATGCCCGTGGGATGCGGCACTCACCAACGAGCAACTCCGCACCCTCACCATCGAGGAAGTGTACGAACTATCACAGTCGATAATGGAAAACAACGTCGCCGACCGCAAAAAGGAACTCGGCGACGTTCTTTTGCACATTATCATCTACGCGCTTATTGCCGAGGAGAAAGGCGAATTTGCGCTCACCGACGTATTCGACGCCTTGAACGAAAAACTCATATTCCGCCATCCGCACATCTTTGGCGACGTCAAGGCGGAGACCCCGGAGGAAGTGTCAAAACTCTGGGAGCAGGTGAAACTCAAAGAGAAAGGCGGCAACAAGACCGTCCTCGGCGGCATACCTCAGTCGCTGCCGTCCATTATCAAGGCGTACCGGTTGCAAGACAAGGCATCTCATTCGGGATTCGACTGGCACGAAAAACAAGACGTCTGGCCCAAGGTGTTTGAAGAAATCGACGAACTCAAAGCCGAACTCGAAAAAGGCGACGCCGACAAGTCGGAGGACGAATTTGGCGACCTGCTGTTTGCCACAATCAACGCCGGAAGGCTCTACGGCATCAACGCCGACACCGCCTTGGAACGCTGCAACGCAAAATTCACATCAAGGTTCAACCACATCGAAGCCCGCGCCAAGGAAAAGGGACTGCGCCTCAAAGACATGACCCTCGAACAGATGGAAGAATTGTGGAACGAGGCGAAAGCCATTGAACGCCAAGGAAAATGAAATCAAAAATGTTATTTGCCCTGATGGTTGCGGCGGCATTGTGTGGCTGTACGGCGCGTGGCGGGCAGACTGTTTCGTCTGCGGATAGCGTTGCCGTACCCAAAGACACGGCAAAACTCCCGCAACAATCCGCCGCCGTAAAACCCATCCAAGTAGCGGCGGAAGACACCGCATCGTATCTCCCCCTGCTGCGCGGCAAGCGCGTGGCACTCACCGCCAATCCCACCGCGCAGGCATTTGGCAAACATCTTTTGGATGTGTTGATAGAGGGCGGCGCGGACGTTAAGCGCGTTTTTGCGCCCGAACACGGATTTCGCGGCGTGGCGGAGGCGGGCGAAAAAGTTAATTCAGAGGTTGATGCCAAGACGGGCGTCAAGATAGTGTCGTTGTTTGGCAAAAACTTGAAACCTACGTCCGAACAGATGTCGGGTCTCGACTACGTTGTGTATGATATACAGGATGTTGGCTGCCGTTTTTTTACATACATCAGCACGTTGCACAATGTGATGGAGGCTGCTGCGGAGTCCAATGTGAAGGTCTTGGTGCTCGACCGTCCAAACCCTAACATCGACTATGTGGCAGGGCCTATCCGCGATGCCGACTGCATTTCCTTTGTAAGCATGGATCCTATTCCCATCGTCTATGGCATGACCGTGGGCGAATTGGCAAAGATGATTAACGGCGAAGGCTGGTTGAAGGGCGGCGTCAAGTGCGACTTGACCGTTGTTCCCGTGCGCAATTACGACCGCTCGATGCGTTACCAACTGCCCATCAAGCCGTCGCCCAACCTGCCCGACTATCTTTCCGTAAGGATGTATCCGAGCCTGTGCTTGTTTGAGGCCACAAATATTAGCGTCGGTCGCGGCACGGAAACGCCTTTTACTTCCATCGGCTATCCCGACCAGAAATACGGCGAATATGTCTTTACCCCAAAAGACATCCCCGGTATGCAGACCAACCCGATGCACGAGGGGAAAAAATGCTATGGCATTGATTTCCATGGTGTTAATCCAGACAGCGCGAGGTTCACATTAAAATATTTCATGGACATGTACCGCATTTCGGGTGGCACGAGCATCACGAGCCGCAGCCTTCTTGGTCGTCTCTATGGCAACAAAAATCTTGCAACCCAACTTGCCGAAGGCCTTACCGAGCAGGAGATAATGCAGACGTGGGAGCCGGGTTTGTCTGACTTCACAGCCAAGAGGGAGCGGTATCTCATTTACAAATAGTGGCAATAATTATAAAAAATGTGAAAAATTTCGGCCACGTTTTTTTTGTTAAAAAATTATTTATACTTTTAAGTCGCAGAGTACCCGCATTTTCGACGCAATATGACGGGTATGTAACTCTTTGTAATTCAATATATTGTTATATCAATTATGACGGGACAGTCGTTAGCAGCCATCATGGCGTCAGATATGGATTACTCGCTCAAGAGGGATGTTGTGAGAAACAACATTTTGGGAGCGTCGTTTTCCACGTCGATAGTAGCGTGCAATTCGCGCGGTTGGCATGGCATATTGTCGGTATATGACCATAAATACGGACGCAACAAGATTTTGCTCTCCACCCTCGACGATTCGGTGGTGGTGGGTGGCAACACCTATTATCTGTCGGTGCGCAAGTATCCTGATATTTATTTCCCGCTGGGTTATCAGTACATATCTGAGGTTTCCTTCAATCCATACATGTCGATAGAATACACGCTTGGCGATGAGGCGGTGCTGCGCAAGGAGATGGTGCTTGCCGACAAGGATGCCATTCTGTACGTGAAATATACTGTGGTGTCGGCTTCCAAGCCGGTAAAAGTGTGCATCAGGCCTATTGTGGCGTTCCGTATCGACAACGAGTTAAGACGCCGCACCCAGGATATTATCACTGGCAACGTCCCGGTGCTTAACGGCATCGCGTACCGTCCCAACGACAACGAGCCTTACCTCTATATGCAGACCAACATCCAGAGCAATTTCGTTACTGCGCCAGATTGGAATTACAACATCGAGTACCCCAACGACCACAAGGAGGGCAAGCCGTACCAGGAAGATTTGTTCATGCCCGGATTTTTTGAGACGGATCTCGTTTCGAGCCAGGAGTTTGTATTCAGTGCGTCGATTAATCCTCAGCAGCCGAGTTTGTTGGCGGAGCAGTTCAGGAGCGAAACCTCGTCGCTCAAAAAACACACCACATACGCCAATTGCATCGAGTATGCCGCCGAGCAGATGTTTCGCCACGACGAGATAGGCTACCATGTTGTGGAGACTTTCCCGCCTACCAAATACCGTTCCAAGGATGTGTGCGGCGCGCTCCCCGGTCTTACCCTGCCAAGCGGCAATGTCAAGATGTTTCGCAATGTGGTGAATACCTGCATCGATATATACAGCAACGGGGTTGCCAACGGGACTAATGCAATAGAATTTGCGCCGGAAACCTCATTGTGGTTTGTATGGGCGATACAGCAGTATGCGTACCAGCAGAACGACAGGTTTGGCATTTACCGCGAGTTTGGTGCTTTTGTGCGCCACGTAATCAACCATGTGATGAGCGGCAACATGAGCGGACTTTATATCGACACCAACGGTCTCTTGTCGCTCAGGGTGGGCGAGCGTCAGGTGTATTATGCCGAGATAAACGCCATGTGGTACAATTCGCTGATGTTTTTTGCCGAGTTGTGCGGACACGCCAAATTGCTTGATGAGGCTAATAATGTGGCAAAACTTGCGCGTATTATGCGCGGGGCGTTCATGGCAAATTTCTACGACGAGGATTTGGGCTATTTTGCTGATAGTTTTGATTCAGACGGCAACAAAGACCGCTCCTTCCGCACGGGTCAGTTGCTGGCATACGCATTGCCATACGCCATCGCCGACACCGTGTTGACAGCCAAGGTGTTGCCGATGATAGAGGAGAAACTGCTTACGCCTGTGGGATTGCGCGTGATGAACGCCGACGATCCGAGGTATTCCAAGGAGGGTGGCATCACGCCGTTTTACCTTGGCTTCGTGGTGGAGATATATGTGAGGGTGCGGGGTGCGGAAGGCATCAAGAAGGCGGAGAAAATATACAACGCCTTCAACACCGAACTCAACGACATTGTGCCGCCTTGTTTTTACGAAAAATATACAACAGAGCCGCCATACGAGGGCAAGGGCGCGCCGTTGAGCGCAGTTACCATCGCCACCCTCAACAGAATACGGCTATTGATAGATCAATTCTAAAATATGAAAGTGCTAATGCTCGGGTGGGAGTTTCCTCCCCATATAGCCGGCGGACTTGGCATGGCTTGCCAAGGCATTGTGAAAGGCTTGGGACACATACCCGACACAAAGGTAATATTTGTAGTGCCCAAGGTGTTTGGCGACGAGAAGGCTAAGAATACCATTTTTGCCGGAGCCAACAAGTATTTGGAGCATCATGCCACAATTCTCGACCGCGAGGTGAGGATGGTGGTGCAGGACGCCGCGTCTGCCGAGACTTTTTTGCAGGACGCGCACAATCACCTTATATATATAGAGACCGCTTCCAATCTGCACCCTTACATGCAGGCCGAACAGATTGAGCGCATACTTATTAAAAGGCATATCGACCCCGCGAAGGTTTATTTTGACTCGAAGGGGCGGATGATGACCGATGTTGAGGGCGAAAAACAAGAGGTGAAACTCTCTTTTGACGACTTGCAGGACGCTGACGGCGAGGGTGGGCAGAAGTTTGAGTTTACGGGGCGTTACACCTCCAACCTCTACAACGAGACCGGCATGTACGCACGTGTGGCGGCGGAGTTGGCCAAGAAATACGATTTTGACGTAATACACGCCCACGACTGGCTCACATACGAGGCGGGAGTCGCCATCAAGCAGGAGACTGGCAAGCCGTTGGTGGTGCACGTACACGCCACGGAGTTTGACCGCAGCGGCGGCAACTACGTCAACGACCGTGTTTTCAACATCGAACGCCACGGCATGAAGGAGGCCGACGCAATAGTTACCGTGAGCAACCTGACCCGCGACACCGTTGTAAAAAAATATGACATCGACCCCGACAAGGTGCAGACCGTATATAACGCGGTGGATTTTAAGCCCGTGCGCCGCGTCGTCAACAAGAAAGGTCCCAAGTTGGTAACGTTTCTCGGACGAATCACCCGTCAGAAAGGGCCCGAATACTTCCTCCGCGCCGCTTACAAGGTGTTGCAATCGCTTAAAAATGTGCGTTTTGTGATGGCTGGCAACGGCGACATGTACCACGCCATGATACGCGAGGCGGCGAGGATAGGCATTGCCGATAGATTCCACTTCACCGATTTTTTGGATAGGGAAGGGGTGAGGCGGCTGTTTTCGATAACGGACGTATTTGTGATGCCGTCGGTGTCGGAGCCGTTTGGCATAGTGCCGTTGGAGGCTGTCAGGAGCGGTGTCCCCGTCATTATTTCCAAGCAGTCGGGCGTGTCGGAGGTGCTCGACAACGCCATCAAGGTAGATTATTGGGACGACAACGCCATGGCAAACGCCATCTACTCCCTTGTAAAATATCCTGTGCTTGCCAAACACCTTTCGCGCAGCGGCAAGGAGGAGGTGGAGCAGATGAAATGGAATGTGTCCGCCGCCGAACTCCGCGCCATCTACGAGGAACTTTTGGACAATGGCGACGCTGACAATGCCAGCATCGTGCAGTCTGAATCTGATTATAAAAACATACTCATCAAAAAACACGTACAATGAAGACAATTTGTTTTAACCTCAACATACACAGGGCTTCCCGCCTAAAAAAATACGACTTCTTCGACATCGGTCATAACAATTTTTACTTCGATGACATATTGGTACAGACCGAGTCGGAGCAGAGGAACAGGGATTTTGTGTTCCCGATGTTCGATGTGTTGATGTCGTTGATTGAAAAGTATGGCTCGGCGTTCAGGTTTTCGATCACGGTGTCTGGCATTGTACTCGAATTGGTGGAGAGGTATTACCCTGAAATGCTCGACCGTTACCGTGAGTTTTTTGATACCGGTTGCGTGGAGTTTGTGGGCATGCCTTACAACTGTTCGCTCGCGTCGATTACCGACATGGACGAGTTTTGCCATCAGGTGAAGAAACATTCGGCAGAGTTGCAGCGTCTTATAGGCGCAAAGCCCACTTCGTTTCGCAACACGGAGTTGATATACACCGACAAGATAGGTCTCGCGGCTTACGACATGGGTTTTGACACCGTGCTTGCCGAGGGCGTTGGCACGGGTTTGGATTCGAGGGGACCCGGCTTTGTGTATTTCAACCCGTTGCAGCCGCGCCAGCACGTTATCACCCGCAATGTGAGCATTTCGAGGATTTTGGAGGATTCGTTGAAGGAGATAAAAATCTTTACGCCAGATTATTTTGTGAGCAAACTCTATGACTTCGACGATGACGACGACGACAACGGCGACATCGTGTATCTCGGACTCAATTTTGAGCAGATGGACGGCACCAAGGGCAACCGTGAGCAAGTGCCGCAGTTTGTTAAGGAAGTCATTGAGAGCACGATAGAATCGGGCAAGTTTGAGTTTCTTACGGTGGGCGAGGCGTCGCGCAAGTATCAGCCCGTGGCACCGTATCATGTGGTGGAGCCAGTGTCGGGCATGACTCGCAAGCACGACCTCTCGCCGTGGCAGGGCAACGAGTTGCAGAAGGAGGCGTTGAGGAAGATAACGGCTCTCGGCGCACTCGTTAAAACCGCCAACAACGACACTCTTACCGACATTTGGGAACGCCTGCAAACGTCCGACTATTTCTATTTCATGTCCACGGACAACTTGGACTATAAGCCCAATCAGTTTAAGTCGCCCTACGACGCCTTCATCACCTACATGAACATCATTGACGACCTCACTCGTCGCGTTGATGAAAAAATAGAGAAAAAACACGCAGAGAATATGTCGGAGCAACAAATTAAGGATGTAATTAGTTTTTATGAAAAAGAAATTGTATCTTTGCGCCGCAAACTACTCGACAAAGACGAGTAGCCGCCGCGAGGCTGTGCGCTGAACACGACAATTTATATGAATGCAACAATAATATTATGTTAGAACGTTTTTTGACGCAGACGTCTTTTAAAGATATGGACGATTTCTGCAAAAACTACCATGTCATTGTGCCTGAGAATTTTAACTTTGGCTACGACATTGTAGATGCTTGGGCTATGGAGCAGCCCGACAAACTCGCCATGATTTGGGCAAACGACAAGGGCGAGGAACATAAATTCACCTTTGCCGACATGAAGAAATATTCTGACCAAACGGCATCGTACTTCCTGAGCCTCGGCATCAAGAAGGGCGACAGGGTGATGTTGATTTTGAAAAGGCACTATCAGTTTTGGTTTGCGATAACGGCAATCCACAAGATAGGCGCGATAGTAATCCCCGCCACGCATCTCCTTACAAAGCACGACCTTGTGTATCGCAACAACGCCGCCGGCGTAAAGGCGATTGTCTGTTGTGGCGACCCGATAATTCTCGACCACGTGCAACAGTCGCTGCCCGAATCCCCCACCGTGGAAAAACTTGTTTCCGTTGGTCCCGAAGTGCCGCAAGGCTTTGAGGATTTTAACGAGGGCATCAAGCAGGCCGCGCCATTCGTTGCCCCCGAAAGAAACAAAAATTCTGACATTTCGCTCATCTATTTCACCTCCGGCACGGCGGGCGAGCCAAAGATGGTGGCTCACGACTTCACCTATCCGCTCGGACACATTACCACCGCCGCCTATTGGCAGAATCTCACCCCCTCCGACATCCACCTCACCGTAGCCGACACTGGCTGGGGCAAGGCAGTATGGGGCAAACTGTATGGTCAGTGGATTGTGGGCGCGTGCGTGTTTGTGTATGACCACGAAAAATTCACCCCGCACGACTTGCTGGCGATGATGATAAAGCACAAGGTTACAACTTTCTGTGCGCCTCCCACGGTCTATCGTTTTCTTATCAAGGAAGACCTTCACAACTACGACCTCTCAAACCTCCGCCACATCACCACGGCTGGCGAGGCTCTCAACAAGTCTGTGTTCAACACGATGAAGGAAATCACGGGGTTGAACATTTACGAAGGTTTTGGACAGACTGAAACCACGCTTTCGCTCGCCACCTTCCCATGGATGAATCCCAAGCCCGGCTCTATGGGCGTTCCCAATCCCGACTACGACATTGACATCATCGACGACAACGGCAATTCTGTGCCCGTAGGCGAACATGGCGAGATTGTTATCCGTCTCGACAAGCACCGTCCTCTTGGTCTGTTTGCCGAGTATTTCCGCGACCCGGATTTATACACTCAGGTTGTAACCGACAACGGCACCATCTACCACACCGGCGACGTTGCCTACCGCGATGAGGACGGTTATTATTGGTTTGTGGGCAGGAAAGACGACGTGTTTAAGAGCAGCGGCTACCGCATCAGTCCGTTTGAGGTGGAGAATGCCTGCATGACGCATCCCGCCGTGGTAGAGTGCGCTGTAACTGGTGTTCCCGACCCTGTGCGCGGTTTTGCAATCAAGGCCACCATCGTGCTCGCCAAGGGCTATACGCCGTCGGAGGAGTTGATTAAGGGCATCCAGACGCACGTCAAGCACGAGACCGCACCCTACAAATACCCGCGTGTCGTTGAGTTTGTGGCAGAGTTGCCCAAGACGATTTCGGGCAAAATCCGCAGGGTGGAACTCAGGGAGAAGAAGTAAAAATTAAACATTTCCTCCGCTTAGGCGGCGTGATTTTTGGAACGTAAATTAAACGAATTAAAACGAATTTATAAATAATTAATTCGCAAAAATTCGTTATCATTCGTTTTAATTTTTGTTTATAAAAAAACGCCGTAGGCGTTTGCAAAACCAAAATTATCGTTTTATGGTACTTAACTACATTTGGATTTCGTTTTTTGTGCTGGGATTCGTTGCCGCGCTGTACCAATGGATTGTGGGCGGCGACGGCAGCATTTTCACGCAGATGGTGTCGGCTACATTTGATTCGAGCAAGACGGCGTTTGAGATTTCGTTGGGCTTGACGGGCATATTGTCTTTGTGGTCGGGCTTGATGAAGGTGGGCGAACAAGGCGGCATGACCAACGTGATGGCACGGCTGTTTGGTCCATTCTTCCGCAGGTTGTTTCCCGAAATTCCCCGTGACCATCCCGCCATGGGCAGCATCGTGATGAATTTTAGCGCAAACATGCTCGGTCTCGACAACGCCGCCACGCCCCTTGGTCTCAAAGCGATGAACCAAATGCAGGAACTCAATCCCAACAAGGACACCGCCTCCAACGCGCAGATTATGTTTCTGACGCTCAATGCGTCGGGACTTACCATCTTGCCCGTTACTATAATGATGTACCGCATCCAACTCGGCGCGGCAGACCCGTCGGATATTTTTATCCCGATACTTTTGGCGACGAGCGCAAGCACCGTTGCGGGATTGATTGCCGTATGTATTTGGCAGAAAATCAAGTTGTTCGACAAGGTGATAATGGCTTATTTGTTGGGTTTCCTCGTGTTGGAGGGGCTGTTGGTATGGCAGTTTGCGCAGATGGACAAGGAGTCAATATCGCGCATCAGTTCCGTTGCCGCCAATTTCATCATTTTTGGCGTGATTGTTTCCTTTATCGTGATGGCGATGGTCAAGAAGATCAATGTCTATGAATCGTTTGTGGAGGGCGCGAAGGAAGGTTTTTCTACTGCAATCAAGATAATTCCGTACATGGTGGCGATGTTGGTCGCTATCGGCGTGTTCCGTGCGTCGGGTGCGTTGACTTTTTTGACAGACGGCTTGTCGGCGATGTTTGCCGCATTGGGCTGCAACACCGACTTTATCCCCGCCATTCCAACTGCCCTGATGAAACCTCTCAGCGGTTCGGGTGCGCGTGGCATGATGATAGACTGCATGACGAGTTGCGGTGTGGATTCGTTTGCCGGTAGGTTGAGTTGCACGATGCAGGGCGCGGCGGATACCACGTTCTATATTATTGCGCTGTATTTTGGGTCGGTAGGCATCAAGAATACGAGATACGCAGTATCGGCGGGATTGATTGCGGAGTTCGCCGGCATATTGGCGAGCATCGCTGTGGCGTATGTGTTTTTTGGATAGATGATACACAAAATTTTTTGCCGACATTCAACCGTAAGTCGGTAAAAATACATAGTTATGGTTGGTAGTCCAGCGGGACTTTCAACCGTAACTATGTATTTTTTTATAGTTATGGTTGGCAGTCCCCCAAAAATGATTATCTTTGCACCATCAAACAACGTCTAAAATGTATGTGAAATGAAAACAAATCATTCAGACATATTTGATTTTGGGCGGTGTGCCGTTTTATCTTAACCTTCTCGACCGCAGATATTCGCTTGTGCAAAATATTGACAATCTGTTTTTTGCATCGGGCGGAATGTTGCGCACGGAGTTCAACGAACTTTACAGCGCGCTTTTTGTCAATTCAGAACGGTATGTGCAGATTGTCAGGGCGTTAACTGCAAAGAAATCAGGTCTTTCGCGCAAAGATATTATCGCCATTACAAACATTCAGGGCAGTTCGCTCACTAAAATGCTCGACAATCTCGAAAAATGTTGCTTTGTCATCGTTTATTCGCAGTTTAATAAGACTGAGAGGGACGCAATTTACAGATTGTCAGATTTTTATACTCTGTTTTACTTCAAGTTTGTGGAAGGAAACGATTTCAAAGACCAAAATTTTTGGAGCCACAATCTCAATGCTCCTTCCGTTAATGCCTGGCAGGGTTTTACTTTCGAATTGGTTTGTCTGACGCATTTGCATCAAATAAAAAATGCTCTCGGAATTTCTGAAATCGCCACAAAATCAAGCGTTTGGAATAACAAGGACTTCCAGATTGACCAGATAATCGACCGCGCCGACAGAATCGTCAACATCTGTGAAATCAAGTTTTCGATAGAGAAATATGGCATCACTAAGGAATATGCCGACTATCTGCGCGACCGTATGTCCGCTTTCCGCGCCGCCGTTAAAACGCGCAAAAGCCTTGTAAACACGTTTGTAACCACATACGGTGTCGCTGTCAACAAACATTCTGCCATTTGTCAGTCGGAAATCCTTGCAGACAGTCTGTTTTCGTAGATTGTCAATCGGGAAAAAATATTCATAAAGATTTGCGGCGGTCGTTTCACAACGCCGCCGCTTAGGGAATTTAAAAAAAATGCAAAAAAATAAAAAATGTAGGGTTTGTTTTCACCTGCAAATTTAGATTTTTTATTTTGAATTGCAAAATAAAAAAGGTTAATTTATTTATATTTTTTATTCCTTTTTACTTTCTCGCCACCGGCATCGTCTGATGTATAGTGTTGGCAATCAATACTATCGAACTCGACACTTCCAAGATGTTCAAGTCGTTGCTTGTGTTGAGTTGGTAGATGGTTGCGTCGGTGAGACCGATGGCGTCCTCCAAACGTCCATCTACAAAACGGACGGTCGGGAATTTGTTGTAGAGATTTGTCTGGATTACGTTGGTGTACGACGAGCATATCGAGCGCACCTCTTGGTTGAAGTCGTAGTCAAGGATGTCTTTTTGACGGATTTGGTAGTCGTGCTTAAAGTAATCGTACTTTGATGCTGTGTTGATGCTTATTGGGTCGCCGTCCTCCACATTGAGAATCATGCAGCGTTCGTAGTTGCCCTCGTCGTTGCGCACGGTCATCTCCTGATGCAGATTTTGCACACTCACACCTTCCAGATATATCAGTCCGTTGTGGCGGCAAAAACGTATCTTGGCTATGTCGATGCCGATGATTGCCTTCTCGTGGAACTTCTTGATATACAGAATTTTTTGCTCGCCCTTGTCTTTAAATTGCAGTTTCAACATGCTGTCTTTTGGGATGTCGCGTCCGAGGTCGGTGTCGCGCACAAATTCTTCCTTGACGATGTAGCCCTCTTTCTCGTATTCCATGGTTTCGAGTTTGAGTACGGTGTTTGCGTTGCTGCTGATAGATTTGTATTGCCGCGCCGTGTCGAGTTCCGATTCGAGTTTCTTGATTTGTTGTTCGCGTTGGATGGCAACGTCTTCGAGGTGCTTTTTTTGTTGCAGTAGTTCGTTTTTTTCCGCTAACAATTTCATCTGCGCGGACGTCTCGTCGTTGATGCGCGTCTGCACCTCCTCCTCGATAATATTGTTGATGGGCTTGTAGATGGCAAATGTTATCAGGATGGTGATAAGGTTGCTGGCCACCACCACCAAAACCGACGGTATCAATGTTGCCGCCGATAGGTATGCAAATACCGCTATGTTGCCTATTATCAACAACATACACGACACTATTACGATAACTTTCTTGGTGTCGGCGAAGAGTTTTTTTATGTTGAAGTATTGCATGGTTACACGCTATTAATAGTTTTGTGGCATCATGTTTCATGATTGTTTTGCCATGCGCAAAAGTAGAGATTTTATTTCTGTTAACAAAATTTTTTTGCGTGTCTATATTTTCCTCAGAGACATGTCTTTGCTGAAAAATATGGAATCCGTCAAATTGTCTTTCCTTATTCCATTGCGCATACGGTGCGACGGAAGAACTCAAAACCGAAGACATTTTATCAGCACTAAAATACTATATACGGCATGTCAAAACTTCTCGCCGAGAAAATACATATTGCTCGGTACAAGCCGTCGCAGACCATAAATTGTTCACTCCGCGGCTTCCTTTTTTTGTTGCTTGATACAAGAAAAATCATTACCTTTGTCCCTGCAACCAAACATCATCAATTATGGACAACCAAAACTACGTACAATACCCTGATATGATGCAGGGCAAGAAAATCCTCTACGTCCACGGCTTTGCGTCGTCGGGCGCGAGCGGCACTGCCAAAAATTTGCGGATTCTCCTGCCTAAT
>JAEEGL010810360.1_pt1 | contig 36410 bp, 31 predicted proteins | sample 9134231 | NCBI WGS metagenome assembly JAEEGL01 (sample SAMN16246548, study PRJNA631951) | gut metagenome | biome: gut microbiome; feature: rumen; material: fiber-attached | host: Bos | place: Iran: Karaj | collected 2018-10 | reverse complement strand
ACTACTCACGCCTTGTGGTGGAATGGAATAAAGCCTGTATTCGTTGATATTGACGAGGAAACCTGTTGTATCGACCCTAACAAGATCGAAGCTGCAATCACTCCAAAGACTACCGCCATAATGCCCGTACACGTATATGGCAGACCATGCAACACCGAGGCAATACAACAAATAGCTGACAAATATGGATTAAAAGTCATTTATGACGCAGCCCATGCCTTCGGAGTAGAGCAAAACGGCAAAAGCGTATTAAATGCAGGCGACATATCTACCCTTTCCTTCCATGCAACAAAGGTTTTCAACACGATAGAAGGTGGTGCAATGGTTATGCATGATGCAAAGATGAAGCAACGCATTGATTATCTGAAGAACTTTGGTTTCGCAGGAGAGACAGAAGTCGTTGCACCTGGCATCAACTCAAAGATGGATGAAATGCGTGCAGCCTATGGCCTTCTAAATCTAAAACAAGTTGATGCTGCAATAGAAGCGCGCCATCAAGTTGCCATAAAATACAGAGAAGCATTAAGAGATGTGGAAGGTATCACTATATGGGAAGATGTTCCTGGCATAAAACACAACTACTCGTATTTTCCTATTTTCGTTGACACTGAAAAATATGGAATGTCTCGTGACGACTTATACTTCAAAATGAAAGACCAAGGCATTCTCGGACGTAGATATTTTTATCCGTTAATAAGTGATTTCTCTACATACAGAGGTTTAGAGAGTGCGTCAAAAGAAAATCTTCCTGTGGCATCAAAAATGGCGGAGGAGGTGATTTGCCTACCTATGCACCATGCCCTGAGCGACAAGGATATCAAGAGAGTAATAGACTGTATAAGAAAATAAAATGAAACAAAAGAAACTGATGCTTCTTGGTGGCATTCGCTATTTGCTGCCAGTTATAAAAGCTGCACACGAACAAGGATATTATGTTATCACAGCAGATTATTTGCCAAATAATATAGCGCATAAATACTCTGATAAATATGTTAATGTGAGCATTATCGACAAAGAAGCAGTCTTGAGGGTTGCAAGAGAAGAACAAATAGACGGAATTATGTCTTTTGGTGTTGACCCTGGAGTGGTTTCTGCTTCATACGTGCAGAATCAGATGGGGTTACCTTCTTTCGGACCATTCGAATCTGTAGAAATACTCCAGAACAAAGATAAGTTCCGTACTTTTCTCACACAACATGGTTTTAATGTACCTCAAGCAAAAGGATATGACAGTATAGATGCGGCTTTGGCAGATATTCACTGGTATCCCTGGCCTGTGATAGTAAAACCTACCGATGCTGCTGGCAGCAAGGGAGTAACACGTGTAGATAAAGTAGAGGATCTAAAACCAGCCTTGGAATATGCAATGGAGCATAGCATCTCTGGACATATCATTGTGGAGGAGTTCATTGAAAAGCAAGGGTGTTCTTCAGACACTGACAGTATGTCTATTGATGGAAAACTCGTATTCACAAGTTTCTGCGCTCAGCGTTTTGATATCGATGCTACTAATCCATATACTCCCGCAGCATACTCTTGGCCATCGACTTACACTAAAGAACAAGAGGAATATTTAGCATCAGAAATTCAACGTCTTATTACCCTCTTAGGGCTAAAGACAGTGGTATATAATGTAGAAACTCGAATAGGGACAAACGGAAAACCGTATATTATGGAATTATCTCCTCGCGGTGGCGGTAATCGTCTCTGTGAGATGTTGCACTATGCTACAGGGGTGGATTTAATAACTGCTATTACCCGTGCTATGGTGGGTGACCCTATTCTTGAACCAATTGAACAAAAGCCTTACAATGGCCACTGGGCAGAGATTATTCTCCATGCTGATAAAGATGGTGTGTTTGACCATCTTGAAATAAGCAAGGATTTGCCAGCTGAGATTGTAGAAGAAGACCTTTGGGTAAAAAACGGTGATAAGGTGGAATCATTTGAAGGTGCAAACAATGCTATTGGTACTTTGGTCCTGAAGTTCCAAACAGCGGAAGAGCTTGAAAAAGCAATTGCCGATCAAAGGAGTTGGTTGAAAGTAGTTGTAAAGTAAGAAAGATTAATCATTACTCAATCATATAATAATGAAGAAAATACTGATACTGGGAGCTAATGAGAAACAAATTCCATTGATTAAGGCTGCCAAAGAGGAAGGATATTATGTTGTTGTATGCGATTATACAAGTGACAATCCAGGCATTCCTCTTGCAGACAAACATTACCAAGTGAGTTATCTGGATCAGGATTCTGTTCTTTCTATTGCGAAAAAAGAAAGAATTGATGGAGTAATAGGTAATAATGATCCTGCTATGCCAATGGTAGCATATATATCTGACAGGTTAGGACTGCCAGGGAATTCCCCTGAGACTATTGACAAACTAATATCAAAATCTGCTTTCAGGCAATTCCAAGAACAGATTGGCTTATATTGTCCCAAGCATATTGAAACAGAAGACTTTTCTGTTGTAGAAAAATCCATTGAGAATCTGAATTTCCCTATTATCGTTAAACCAAGCGTAAGTGCCGGTTCGCAGGGTACAACAAAAATTCAAGCCAATCAGACTGGCAAACTTCAAGAGGTATTTAATACCTGCAAAGGTTTTTCACGTAATGGCAAAGTGACTATTGAGGAATATGTAGAAATGCCAACTTTGGAAGGTATAGAAGGAGACATCTTTGTATATGGCGATACAATTCTATGGAACGGGCTTTTCACCACTCGTCGGAGCATAATGGCACCAATGATTCCTATGACCTATATCTTTCCTGCAATACTCAGCCAAGAAAAACTTACGGTCGTTAAGAAAAATGTTACCAAACTTTTCAATGAGGTAGGAATACGACATGGAGAATACAACATAGAAATGTATTTTACTAAAAAGGAAGAACTCTTTATTATAGAAGTGAATCCAAGACAAGGAGGACATCTCTTGCCACAGCAAATAAAAAAGCATACAGAGATAGATCTTACAAGGTTATTAGTTACAACAGCGGTTGGTCAGAATGAGTATCTTGATGATATTGTGAAAAAGGAACCAAAGAATAATTTCCTTACCCATCATGTGGTATTCTCAGATATTAGTGGTATTTTGCAGGATATAGAAATAGACCCTGTGATAAGAAAATATGTTTCAGAGATTGCTTTCCACAAGAAACGTGGAGAAAAAATCAATCAGCGTAATAATGCAACAGATTATATTGCTTATGTAACGATGCAATTCCCAGATAGGGAAACACAACTTTCTTATAGTAGGGAGCGAATTGAACAAATGATTCGTCCAATAGTTAAGGAATGATGAAAATAGTTATTTCTTGCATGAAAAGTCTCTTTAGAGGAAATAATTAAATATGAAGAAGATACTTATTTTAGGAGCAAATAATTCACAAGTTCAGCTTATAAAGGCAGCTAAGGAAGAAGGATATTATGTCATTGCTTGTGATTATGCTAATGATAATCCAGGTATCCCGTTTGTAGACAAACATTATCAAATAAGCTATTTGGAACAGGAAAAGGTCCTTTCTATTGCTAAAGAAGAACAAATAGATGGCATCATAGGAAACACAGACCCAGCTATGTCTGTCGTTGCGTATGTTGCTGAGCAAATGGGATTGGTTGGTAACACCCCAAATAGTGTAAAGAAATTTATTTCAAAAAACGACTTTCGACAATTCCAAGAACAAATTGGGTTATTTTGTCCCAAACACATCGAAACAGACGATTACCTTACAGTAGAGTCTATTGTTGATTCATGGAATTTTCCTATTGTTGTTAAGCCGAGTAAAAGTTCTGGTTCTCAGGGCGTAACCAAAATATTCTCCAACCAAAAAGAAAGGCTTCGTGATGCTTTCGAAAATTGTAAAGAAATATCCAATGACAGCAAAGTTACTATAGAAGAATATGTAGAGATGCCGTCTTTGGAGATAATCGAGGGGGATTTATTTGTTTTAGATGATAAGATTCTATGGAATGGATTGTTTAATATCCGCAGAAGTATATTGGCTCCTATGGTCCCGATGACCAAAATATTTCCTGCGATTCTCTCCACAGAGGAACTGTCAATTATTAAAACAGATGTTACCAAACTTTTTAAAGAGGCAGGCATTCGACATGGTGAGTATAATATAGAAATGTATTTTACAACCGAAGGAAAACTCTTTATCATAGAAAACAATCCAAGACAAGGTGGTAATCGCATACCACAACTCTTAAAGAAACATACTGGTATTGATTATAACAAGTTGCTTGTTACTACTGCAGTTGGTGATAATAATTATTTTAATCAGATTAAAGATAAAGAATTAACAAGGAACTATCTATCACAACATATTCTGTTCTCAAACTTTAGTGGCATTTTGGATGGGGTAGAGATTAGCCCAAACATAAAGAAATACGTTACAGATGTTGAATTAACAAAAAAGGCAGGCGACAAAGTTAATCAATTTCATAATGCAACCGATTCTATAGGATATGTAAATTTGCTCTTCCCTGACAGAGAATCCCAACTACACTATTGTAGGAGAAACATTGAGCAACAGATCTTCCCTATTGTAAGCAAACATGAGATTCCAATTGCAGATTGCTCTTTACCATATCAGCTAATCTATGATTTTATGATTGGCGATGCCTATGAATTCTTTGTGCCAAAGTTGAAGAAAGTAAATCGTACACCTGAGGATTATGCAGAACAACTCGCCACTTATTGCACAATAGCATACGACTTGGATGAAGATAACAAATTAAAAGGATTGGTTGCTGGTTATATGCAAAACCTGAGGAAATCCCAATTCTCATTAATAGCAGAAGTTTATGTTAATAGTGAATATAGAAGAGAGGGATTGGGAGAGAAATTAATGATGCGATATATTGATTGCTGCAAGTCTGCTGGATTGAAGGGTGTTTGGTTGCATGTAAAAGAACATAGTGAACCTGCACAGAACCTGTATAAGAAACTGGGATTCGTATTTGATGAATCATACAATGAAAATGGTTTCCTTCAGATGGAATTGAGATTTTGAATATAATGAAGGACAGCATGGTATTTGAGATTTCTTCTTGTTTTGAAATTCCACAAAATAAAAATTATTACAGAATTGTTAGAGAAACATTAATAAATATCTTATAAACCTAATGTCAACAGAGGAAAATACTATATCACTAGAAATCAGCGACTATAACAGTCTGCAGGAGGTACCGGGATTCTCGCTACTGACAAGTAAGGTACGACGCTTCCACGACTGTCTGGACGAGATGCTTGAGAAACACCGTGCGGAGGAAGATGACAGACTGTTTGCCGTGGCTGTGCTGGAAGACCTTGCCAATGGATGCCGTGAGATGGGATTGGAACAGGATTTCGGGGTAAGGATGGCAACGTTCCAGCCTGTATTCAATGGTGATGTGGAACTGATAAAGACGGTATTCAAGACAGCATATCTGAAAGAACAACTGAAGACCGTTCCTCTGAAGTATATGCAGAAGTCGGCATTGCTGGCTTTCAAGACTGAGGCTTATCTGAGGGAACATTATGTGTTGAGGCTAAATGTGATGACCGGCGTACCGGAATACAAGCACAGGGGACTGCACTACAGTTTCGCCCCGCTCGACAGGGCTGCCCGCAACACCATGTCTATAAATGCCCTGAAAGCTGGCGTGGATTCATGGGATAAAGACCTAAACCGTTATCTGGACAGTTCTCTTATTCCGCAATATAACCCTATGCATGACTACTTGCAGCATCTGTCTAAGTGGGACGGCAAAGATAGGATAGGGACACTCGCCCGAAGGGTGAAGACGGACAATCCTGACTGGGAGCACTATTTTCACGTGTGGATGCTCTCCATGGTGTCGCAGTGGAACGGCACCAACAAGCAGCACGGCAATGCCATAGTGCCGCTGCTGATAGGTCCGCAGGGTTCGGGAAAGACAACATTCTGTCGTCGTTTGTTGCCAGAGAACTTGCAGGTTTATTACAACGACCGTCTGTCGATGAAGAACGACAACGATATATTCATGGCAATGTCGGCCTATGCCCTGATAAACATCGATGAGTTTGACGCCCTTGCAAGGTCGCAGCAACCAATACTGAAATATCTTCTCTCCAAGCACGATGTCAAGATGCGTCCGCCATACGGCAAGACGATAGAGCACCGTCAGAGGTTCGCTTCGTTCATCGCCACCACGAACAACCGTCACCCATTAGTTGACACCACGGGCTCACGTCGCTTCGTATGTGTCTATGCTGACACCATCGACAATAAGGGCAAGATAAACCATGACCAGATATATGCCCAGTTGAAACAAGAGTTGAGTGACGGACAGCGCCACTGGTTTACCGACAAGGAGAACCAGCGCATCATGCACCATAACGAGCAGTTCCAGAAAGTGACAGACTTCCCGCAGATGATTGCCCGTACCTTTGCTTCGCCAGAAGACACGCCAGCCGAAGCCCCCTACATGTTGCTCAGTGAGGTCATGACCATTATCGCTCAGAAATACACCGATGTCAGGATCACCAACGGAGCATTGATTACCTTGGGTAAGGCACTTCGCGCAGCGGGTTACGAACAGAAACACGCTAAAAACGGTTCTTCATACAAAATTTATCAGAAAAATCCATCACCCGTCACCTCTACGGTTTAATCCTCTGCACCACAGAGAGTAACAGAGATGATGAATATAAAAACGCCCATCACCATCCATCACCTCCATCACCATGCAATAGCTATCATATTACAGTGCAAAAGCTATCATATTACGATGTAAAAGCTATCGTTTTACGGTATGAAAGCTATGCTATTACAGTTAGTCGAACACGAATCCCACTAATCTTCACGAATATTAGTATAGAAGTTTATTCGTGTCCATTCGCACAATTGACTTCGTCGAGCTAAACCTTCGTGTTCAAATAAATTGACTTCATTCGAGTAATCCGCGGTCTAATACCTGTTGGTGACGGATGGTGACGAATAAAAATATATTCATCACCATTGTAATTCGCAAACATACAACGTTATAACACCTATTGATGACAGGTGACGGATAAAATGCAAATACAAAATCTTTAAATGGCAGAATCGCTAAAAAACAAAACGGTAAAGGGAACAATATGGAGCGGCATTGATAATGTTGCACAGGTAGGTGTAACATTCCTGGTGAGCATTGTGCTGGCACGACTGCTGACGCCAGATGACTATGGCCTGCTGGGCATCATCACCATATTCACCTCGGTGTGCAACACGCTCATCAATGGTGGTATGGTGACGGCACTCATTCGTACGAAGAATGCCACTGATGATGACTATAACACTGCCTTCATCTGCAATCTCGGCATGAGTCTGGTGCTCTATGCCGTGATATTCACTGGTGCACCACTGATAGCGCAGTTCTTCCATCGTGAGGAACTGACGATATTGACCAGGGTGTCATCGTTGGGCATTATAATAGGAGCACTGGCTATGGTTCAGCGCACTCGACTGACCAAACGCATAGATTTCAAATCTCAGACAAAGATTACCGTCATCTCATCGGTGGTTAGTGGTGTAGTGGGCATTATTATGGCACTGATGGGGTTCGGGGTATGGGCATTGGTGGGGCAGAGCTTGGCTATTTCTGTGCTTAGCACAGTGATGCTCTGGATTGTCAATAAGTGGGTGCCACGCATGTGCTTTTCCGCCGAGAGTTTTCACCGGCTATTTGGCTTTGGTTGGAAGATGATGCTCAGTGGACTTCTCGATACGGTATGGAAAGAACTCTACCAGGTCGTTGTCGGCCGTTTCTATAGTCCTGCTACATTAGGCCAATATACGAGGGCCAAAGGCTTCTCAAAGTTGTTTAGCAGTAATCTTACTGCTGTTATTCAACGTGTCACATATCCGGTGTTGAGCAATATTCAGGATGATAAGGTAAGAATGGTAAGTGCTTACCGGCGAATAATAAAGGTTACCATGTTCGTTACGGCTACTGGTATGTTTTTTCTTGGAGCAATCAGCGAACCTTTGATATATTGTCTTATAGGACCGAAGTGGCATGAAGCTGCTATATATCTGCCTCTGATATGTATCACAGGTTCTGCTTATCCGCTACATGCAATCAATCTCAATATGTTGCAAGTACAAGGGCGCAGCGATCTATTCCTAGGCCTTGAGATTGTCAAGAAAATTATAGCCTTAGGCCCATTGTTTATTGGTGCCTTTGTAGGCATCATCCCCATGCTGTTTACAAATATTATCTCAACCATTATTGCTTTTCTTCTTAACAGCTATTATAGCGGCAAGTTTCTGGGCTACACCTCATGGATGCAGATAAAGGATATAATCCCGTCATACGCAGTTGCTACAACTATTGCCCTTTCGGTATTTTTCCTAAAATATCTGCCCTTAAGTTCTTGGCTCATCCTGCCAGTTCAATTGCTTTTGGGTATAATAATATTCCTTATAATATGTTGGGTCACGAATATTCAGGAGTATAAAGAGATAAAGGGAATGTTTTCTTCTGGCATACGAAAAATAAATAAATAAATTCCACTAATTCTAGTTTTTTTATGAAAAAACGTCTTAGAGTATTACACGTTACTCCCGATGATAAATTTTTCGATCCTGTATTCGAACATTGGGAAGTGAATGAGAACTTTATCAATGAAGCTATCTTCATAACCAAATCTCGGCATTATCAATTTCGGTTTATCAAGAACACCGACGAGGTAAACGTGCTTTACAATACTAAGATGGTAACGGAACGACTGTCTGCAGATGATTATGACATTATCTTTTTTTATTCAATTAGGCCGAATTTATATAAATATTTTAGATTTATACCGCAAAACAAAATAGTAATATGGTGGATGTGGGGACTTGACATATATAATCCAGTAAAAGGATTACCTCCTTTTATAAATCTGGATTTATATAAACCTCTAACGAATGAATATAATAAAAGAGTCAATAATAACCTTAAAAATAAACTCTATAAGCTTTATTGTTTGCTGATTAAAAACATCATGCGGAAGCAACGTCTTGAAATGTTGCAACGCATTGATTATTTTCAGCCTGTTTTGAAAGAAGAATATAGCATGATGTGTGCTAATCCAAACTTCAGAGCTTCAGAGTTCTATTGTAAGCCAAGTGTCAACAATGTAGAGAAGGTAGAGTTAAAACGGGCTGATGGGAATATCTTGTTGGGAAATTCTGCTACTGTTACAAATAATCATCTTGATGTTTTAGAAACAGTGAAGAAATTTAGACAAGATCAACAGCAAATTATAATGCCTCTAAATTATGGTAATGGTAAATACAAAGAATGGCTCAGTAAGTATATTGACTATCCGTTTGTTACCCCCATATATAACTACATGCCTAGAGAAGAGTATTTTAAGATGCTTGATGATTGCTCCTACGCTGTAGTAGGCACTATCCGTCAGCAGGCTATGGGCAACATTGGTTATGCACTAAGACATGGGATTAAGGTTTTCCTCTATAAAGATAGTGTTGCCTACAAAAGTCTTAAGGATTCAGGATACGTAGTATATGCTATTGAAGATATGACTGTCGATAGTTTGCTCATACCTCTTACGCAAGAAGAGGTAGAACAAAACCTAAAAGCAGATCAGAAAGAACGTGAAAGACGTCTAGCTGTCTATGAACACTGTCTGACGGAATTTAGACGACACTAATTTTTTCTGTAAAATGCTTTACGTGGGTTCTATAAATTCCCACGATTAGATTTTTTAAATTCGTATTGAGGACAAATCTTAGCTGATAAGTGTTTATTTCCCCAATAATTTGGGGAGTGAGGGTATAATGGAATGTTTTATCGCAGCAGTTGACAGCGTGCACAGAAATATGCCATATAATGATATTCTAATTATTGACTAATTTTACTTGTTGGAATTTATATCTACCCGCCTTTAATTTTATATATGAAAAAAGAAATTACATATAGTTTTATAATTCCTCACAAGAACTGTCCGGAGTTATTACAACGTTGTGTTGACAGCATTCCAGAGCGTGATGATTTGCAGGTAATTGTTGTTGATGACAATAGTGACGAAGACAAAAAGCCATCGCTGAAAGAACGTAAGAACCTGCAAGTAATCCTCCTCGATGCCTCACAGTCTAAGGGTGCAGGCAGAGCAAGAAATGTAGGTCTGGAACATGCAGAAGGTAAGTGGTTGCTATTTGCAGATGCAGATGATTACTACACGGATTACCTTCCAACATTGTTAGATGAATATGCTGATGACGAAACAACAGACATTGTTTATCTAAATGCTTGTAAATTTGATGAAAATGGAGTGGAAACTTCATTTAGAACGGATAAACTGATAAACAATTATACCAATGGAGTGGAAAGAGCTGAAATGGAATTACGTTACAATCTGTGGACCCCTTGGTCAAGAATGGTGAAAGGTTCTGTAGTTCGCAGTAAAAAACTACTATTTGATGAACTTCCTGCTACAAATGATAAGATGTTTTGCTTATACTGTAGTTACTACTCAAGAAGCGTTAAAGCAGAAAAACAAATCATATATAAATATTATCGTCCCACCAAAGGAAGTATAACAGATAAACAACGAGATTCAAGAATGCTTGATGGTTTACTTGATGTAAGACGAAGAACGATCACGTTATATAAGAAAGCTGGATATAAGAGGATTCCTTCTTTCTGGTCTATCCTATTTAAAACATCATATGTTAAAGAATTATCTTGCTATGATGTAATCAAAAAATATGTTAAGGCGTTACATGATTCGCATACAAATATACTTGTAGATCAAGCACGTTTTTTCAAAAATCTGTAACTTAGATAAGAAAAAGATGAAAATTTTAATAGCAGGCGATTTTTGTCCTAGATATAGAGTTGCAGAGAAAATCGAAAAAAGGGACTTTAACTCTGTTCTTGGTGAGGTCAAAGATATTATTTCAAATGCGGATTATTCTATTGTTAACTTTGAATGTCCAGTGACAAAAGGAGAAGGAAGCCCCATAGAGAAATGTGGCCCCAATCTTCGATGCTCAGAGAAAGGGATGGAAGCTGTCAAGTGGGTAGGGTTTGACTGCGTAACTTTAGCCAACAATCATTTTTTTGACTATGGTAAAGAAGGTGTGGAAAACACCATAGAAACATGTGGACGATATGGTTTGGACACTGTAGGAGGTGGAATGAATTTAGATGAAGCATCTAAGATTTTATATAAGGAAATTGAGGGTAAGACTATAGCGATAATTAATTGTTGCGAACACGAGTTCTCAATAGCAACAGAAAAAACTGCAGGCTCAAATCCCTTGAATCCGATACGGCAGTATTATGAAATAATGAATGCAAAAGAGAAGGCCGATTATGTATTAGTGATAGTACATGGAGGTCATGAACATTATCAACTGCCAAGTCCGCGAATGCAAGAGACTTATCGTTTCTTTATTGATGTAGGTGCTGATGTAGTAGTAAATCACCACCAACATTGCTATAGTGGGTATGAAATATATAATAATAAACCGATTTTTTATGGGTTAGGAAATTTTTGTTTTGATGACAATAAGTCCAATGCGACAAAATGGAACTATGGCTATATGATTGAAATAGAATTTAAAGAAGATATTAGATTCGAAATTATTCCATATGAACAGAGTTCACACCATTTGAATATAACTAAAGTTAATGATGAAATTTTCTACCATACAATTAATAATATAAATGATGTTATTTCAAACCCCAAAGAACTTAGAAGTGCAGTAAACAAATATTATAAAGAAAGTCAAATGGGTATAAAGATTGGATTATTTCCAATTAGCAATCTCATTATAAGAATACTGTTTTATCGAAAAATAATTTCACCAAAATTCCCTCGTAAATGGTTGCTACGCTTAGGAAATTATGTAATGTGTGAGTCACATAGGGAAAAGCTATCCTTTATGCTTAGGACAGAGGGAAATAATTAATAGATGTAGAAAGACATTGATGATTTACAATCAAATAATAGATAAGCAGCAAAAAGTATCGAAGAAAAAAAAATATGTTAGAATAAGAGATTGTGCAACGATTTGCCTACTGGGTATTTTTATGGGACAATCTTTACCAATACCTGTTGTTATATGGCGAGGTATATTTGTTGTATTATGTTGGTATTCTATATATTTAAGACGTGGACAACTTACACGTATAGAAACATGTTTGAATGGACTTGCGATATTATGTTCTGTATATTTTCTAATTCATTTATTGTGGGATGGCTATAGTTCTATAACTTTGGTGGGGGCAATAATTTTTACTATGCCAGCGTGTAGCTTGTTTTTTTTGCTACATAGTAAAGGAGTTATTACAAAGAAATGGATTAATATTAATTGCATTTTATTTCTAATAGCAGCCATCGTGAATTATATTTTTTTTATGAGAAAAGTTATGCTTGCCCGTGATATAGAAGAATTTGAAAATATGACAAATAATGCATCAACGATATTCCTATCACTGATTCCTTTTATATTATTATCTAGTAAACGATGTATACAATGGGGAGGGCTATTGGTATGTTGGTACTTCTTGTTATTAGCAGTAAAGAGAGGTAACATTTTAGGTGCAATTATGCCGACATTCTGTTTCTTGTTATCTTTCAAAAGTGAAATAAGAAGAAGTCCATGGAAAATTGTCTCTATATCGTTTTTGGTTTTAGTTTCTGGTTATGTGATAGCTGATTGGATTAGCCAAAATGGTTATTTGAATGTAAAAATGACAAAAGCATTAGATGGAGATTATAGTGATAGAGATGTGATATATATGTATTTTATTGAATATTGGTTGAATAGCAATATTTTTTATGTTATCTTTGGACATGGATTCCATGCAACGGCGGAATTGAGCACTTTCCATTTGCCAGCACATAATGACTGGATAGAATCATTGTTCGATTATGGTATTATAGGGTTCTTATTTGAATTAAGTATATTTTTATCATTTATATCCCTTGCTAGAAAGAGGTCAAAATACCGATTAGTATTATTGAGTGTTTTTTTTATATGGTTAGAGAAATCAATGTTTTCGATGGGATATATGGATCCACTTAATGTATTCGTATATATGTCATTAGGAATTGTGTTGTCAGAAATGGCAATAGAATAAAAAAATAATCAGAGTGTGTATTATGAGCATTATGTAAATTAATTTCTATCATAATTTAAGCAATGAATATCTTAAATAAAATCAAACTGGCTTTTGAAAGCCCCAAGGCAGTACTTACTATTGTTTTGAATCGTATAGGGCCCCTTATAAAGAATGATGAATTATTTCTTCGTTTAAAATGGAAATTGAAAATGGGATATCCAATAAATTTAGATAATCCTCATACTTTCAATGAAAAACTTCAGTGGCTGAAACTACATGATCGCAAACCTATCTATGCAACCATGGTGGATAAATATGAGGCAAAGAAATACGTTGCGAATATAATTGGAGAGGAATACATAATCCCCACTCTTGCTGTATACGACAGAGTGGAAGATATAGACTTTGATGCCCTGCCAAATCAATTTGTACTGAAGTGTACTCATGATAGCGGAGGTTTAGTGATATGCAGAGACAAGAGCAAATTAGATAAGAAATCTGCAATAAAGAAACTTCGGAAATACCTTAAAAGAACATATTTCTGGCAAAACAGAGAATGGCCTTACAAGAATGTGAACCCTCGTATCATAGCTGAGCAGTATATGGAGGATAAAGGAACAAAAGAACTTCGTGACTATAAGTTCTTTTGCTTCAATGGGATTATGAAAGCTTTGTTTATAGCATCAGACAGGCAAACAGAGGGTGAAGAAACAAAGTTTGATTTTTTTGATGCCGATTTTCGTCATTTAGATATTAGAAATGGACATCCAAATGCCGATATGCCTCCTGCCAAACCTGAAACATTTGATAAGATGAAGAAGATGGCAGAAAAATTGTCGGAACACATACCGCATCTAAGAGTGGATTTCTACGAAGTGAACGGAAAAGCATATTTTGGGGAGTTGACATTCTCACACTGGAGTGGTATGAAGCTTTTTAATCCAGAGAAATGGGACATGGAGTTTGGTCAGTGGATAGCCCTCCCAGAAACTGATGGGGGGGGTAATTTATACCTGTCAGATGGAATCGTCTTGTATTTGCATTCGCTTCGAGAAGAAACGCCATCACTTACCGACTATAAATTCTACTGTTTTAACGGAGAAGCGAAATACCTTTACGTATCAGAGGGACTTGAAAACCACTCAACCGCAAAGATTAGCTTTTTGACATTGGATTGGAAGTTTGCTCCATTCTGCCGTTTTGACTATGCGCCATTCAAGGAATTACCTCCGAAACCTTCGAAATTTAACGAAATGATAAAAATAGCAGAACAATTATCAAAAGGACATACATTCCTTCGTGTGGATCTATATGAGATAAATAATCAGATATATTTTGGAGAGTTAACATTCCACCCTTGTAGTGGTATGATGCCTTTTAAGCCAAAAGAGTGGGATTTAAAGTTTGGAGAATTGGTAACTCTACCCAACAGAGTAAAAGATGCTATTTGAGATAGAGAAGATAAGATAAGGAATTAATGAAGATAAAAAGCTTACATATAATATGAACCATAATAAAAGGGTATTATGTCTCATTGATGGTTTGGGGTCTGGTGGAGCTCAAAGACAGTTGGTAGGATTGGCCGCTTTACTTAAGGATAAAGGTTATGATGTTCTTTTCGTGTGGTATCATAAATCAGAGTTCTATAAAAAATTCTTAGAAGATAATGGCGTTAATTTTGAACAGATACAAGCGAAAAATATTTTTCAGAAATTTTGGAGAGTAAGGAATGTTATATCTCGTTTTAGGCCTGATGCGATTATATCATATATAGATGGACCAAATATGGCAGCATGCTTTTTGAAGGCATTTGGATTAAAAAGTACTATCATAGTATCGGAACGAGCTGTACTTCAAAAAATCAATTCTTACCAGAAGAGAAAGTTTTTCCTTTACAGATGGGCAGATTACATAGTATCGAATGCCCAAGAACAAACAGATATCATTAACAGATTTTTTCCATCGTTACGAAATAAAACTGTAACAATAAGAAACTTTGTTGAAACTTCGGTATTTGTACCATCAGACATAATAAAAGACACGAATGAGATACAAATGTTGGTAGTGGGTAGAATGGCACCACAAAAAAACATTATCAGGTTTATGCGAGCAATCAAGAAAGTTCAAGAAGATGGAATCCAATTGCGTGTAAAATGGTTTGGTGGACAGTCTCCAGTACAGAAATCATATATAGAGAGTGTTATAACTGAGCATAAAAGAATGAGATTGGGTGAAAAATTTGTATTTATGCCTCCAATTCGTGAGATTATCCCAGAATATCAAGCATGTGATGTTTTTTGCCTTCCTTCGTTGTTTGAAGGATTCCCAAATGTTGTATGTGAGGCTATGAGTTGTGGTAAACCTATATTGTGTAGCAATGTAAATGACAATGCTATTCTTGTACACCATAGTGATAACGGCTTGCTTTTTGACCCTAAATCAATAGAGGATATGACGGATAAAATAAAAGAATTCTGCAAGTTGAGCAAAAAAGAACGTATAGAAATGGGAAATAAGAGCAGAAAGATAGCAAAGGATATTTTATCAGGCGAATCATTTGTTAATAAGTATATTAACTTAATTGAGAAATAAATGATATATAACTCCTTTGAATTCCTTGTCTGTTTTCCATTGATCTTCCTGCTATATTATTTGATACCTGCGAGGTTTCATAAAGGTAGGAATATCTTCCTTCTGATAATCAGCTATCTGTTATATTTGAATTGGAAACCAGTATATGCATTGATATTGCTTGGTGTAACGCTTGTAACATACTATAGTGCAAGACTCATTGAGACGAGTGAGAAGAAGAGGCTTATCGTATTTTTGGGAGGAACAATTTCTTTGTTCCCACTCCTGTTCTTTAAATACTTTAACTTCATTAATGAACAGGTCTATACAGTTTTGTCAGTTATTGGTCTTCGCTATGATATACAAGGGTTGAACTGGGCTATACCTATCGGAATTTCATTCTTTACTTTCCAAGCATTGGGATATCTGTTTGATGTGTACTATAAGAAGATAGAAGCAGAAAAGGATTTTCTAACTTATTCATTGTTTATATCATTCTTCCCTTCTATCGTATCAGGTCCTATCAACAAGGCTTCATTGATCATACCACAATTGAAGAACCTCCGTCCATATTTTGACTATCCCAAGGCCGTAAAAGGATTGAGGATGATACTATGGGGTATGTTTATGAAGGTCGTTGTGGCAGACAGAATGGGATTGTATGTAGATACTGTGTTGCCTAATTATATGAACTATACTGGTGTTACCTGTCTTGCAGCAAGTATTTTCTATACCATACAAATTTATGCAGACTTTGCAGGGTATTCGTTGATGGCTATCGGTGTAGGGAAAACATTAGGTTTTGAACTAACAGAGAACTTCCGCAGACCGTATTTTTCAGTAAGTGTGACGGATTTCTGGCGCAGATGGCATATATCTCTATCTACATGGCTGAAAGATTATGTTTATATTCCGATGGGAGGAAGCAGATGTTCTAAGTTGCGTAATTACTGGAATATATTTGTTACGTTTCTTGTGAGTGGTATATGGCATGGCGCTAACTGGACGTTTATTGTATGGGGTATTTGGCATGGATTGTTTCAAATAATAGAAAAGGCATTGGGCCAACAAAAATGTGATTATGCTTGGGGTGGCAAAAGTCTTAAGATTATAATTACATTCTTGTTGGTTAATTTCGCTTGGATATTCTTCCGCATGCCCACGCTTACAGACGCTTGTGGAGTGATATGCAGGATTTTTGATTTTAGTCTGCCAATGACATTCTTTTCAGATAGCATGACAACAATGTTCTTCATGATTTTTGGACTGTCGATTTTGTTTTTCAAAGATGTGATGGATGAATTCTTTCCTAAACAGATGCGAAGCATGGAGCAGATAAACATTCTGAGATGGGGAGCTTATGTCTTTATTCTCTCATCTATATTGTTGACTGGAGTTTTTGGAGCAGACCAGTTTATTTATGCTAATTTCTAATATAATACAGATGAAAAGATTTGTTATAAGACTGCTTGCCTTCCTGATGCTGATGTTAATAGTTGACAGAGGTGTTGGCTTAGGAATGAGATATATGCAAGAGCATGCAAAGGGAGGTTATATTGGACATCATAATAAGATAATAAATTCAAACGAGGATATACTAATATTTGGTTCCTCAAGGGCCATTCATCACTATAATCCGCAAATAATTGAGGATAGTCTTGGAATGAGTTGCTACAATTGTGGACAAGATGGCAATGGTATAATATTGTTTTATGGATGGTGGCAGTTAATGAAGGAAAAACATACTCCGAAACTTGTAATATATGATGTTAATCCTGGTTTTGACTTGCTACTAGGTGAAAGTAATCAGAAATATTTGGGTTGGTTGCGTAGCGAATATGAAGATAAAGATATAAAGCAAATATTCGAGGAAGTAGATTTTACGGAAAAGTATAAAATGCAGTCTATGATGTACCGTTATAATTCTAAGTTCCTGCAGAATATTGTTGATTATGTGCATCCAATCTTTAAGATTAAGAGTGATGGCTTCTTGCCTTTGAAGGGGGAAATGAATGAAATGAAAATCAAGAAAATGCAAAAGGAGTCAAAACAACCGAAAATAGACTCTCTAAAGCTTGAGTTGATAGAGAAACTTGTCGTTGACATAAAGAAGCATAACTCACGAGTAATATTTGTCGCATCGCCAGTTTGGTATGGAAAAGAGAATTCACAATTCGATGCACTATATAACATCTGTGGGGAATATGGTATTTCTTTTTATAATTATTCCAACAGCTTAAAATATGTCAGAAATAATTATTATTTCAAAGATGGAAGTCATTTGAATGCGAGAGGAGCAGATGAGTTTACGAAGGATATCGTAATGAAAATACGTTTAAGTGATAATTAATTTAAATGTAACATTGGTATGAATAAAATTACAAAAGCATTAAGAAATCCTAAGAAAATATTTAGTTGGGTATTAAAACTATTGTCGAAGTACATAACAGATGACAAACAGTATCTTTCATTAAGGTGGCGAATCGCTATGGGATATAGAATGTCGTGGGATAACCCCACGACATATAATGAGAAGCAACAATGGCTCAAATTATATGATAGGAATCCTCTTTATACGGTTATGGTAGATAAATTATTGGTAAAGCAATATGTTGCGCAGAAGATAGGTGAATCATATATTATTCCAACATTAGGTTCTTGGTCAAATGCTGAAGATGTTGATTTTGGTTTGTTGCCTGAACAGTTCGTTATAAAATGCAACCACAATTCTGGAACAGGTATGTATATATGTAAGGACAAATCTAAGATGAATGTCATGAAGGTCCGTAAAGGTCTGCGTAAAGGCATGCAAGAGAATTATTATTTAATAAATCGTGAATGGCCATACAAAAATGTTCCAAGGCGAATTATTGCAGAACAGTTTATGAAAGATGAAAAAGTGGGAGAACTTTTAGATTATAAATTCTTCTGTTCTGATGGCGAAGTGAAGGGTTTGTTTATCGCAACTGGTCGTTCAAAAGGAGAACATGCAGTATGTTTTGACTTTTATGACGCTGATTTTAATCATATTCCTGTAAGGCATGGGCATCCTAATGCAGAAATACGACCAGAAAAGCCTTCAAATTTTGAAGAAATGAAGCATGTGGCTTCTGTACTGTCAAAAGGAATTCCTAGTGTTCGCATAGATTTATACGAGATAAACGGAAGAGTATATTTTGGTGAAATGACTTTCAGTCATTGGGGTGGTTTTATGCCTTTTGATCCTATTGAATATGATACGATTTTTGGAGAATGGATAAAATTACCCCAAAAGACGCAAGAGTTAAAATGTCAAAGATAATTGTAAATACAGGAACACTTTCTGCAGGAGGCGCGGAACGTGTACTCTCGATACTTTCGAAACCATTGGCAGATGCTTTTGACGAAGTTCATTATGTGATGTGGCTGGATGCGAAGTATCCAGACATTTTTTATGACATAGATCCTCGTGTTAAAATTGTTAGATTGTCAAAGGAAAGTGGAGCCACCAATATATTGCAGCAAATGATATGGTTTCGCAGATATATAAAACGGGAGCATCCGGATGTGGTACTATCATTCATGGTAATGGTATGCTTTACAGTGACCATTGCATTGCTCCTCACTGGTATAAATCAGGTCGTGGCCGAGCGTAATGATCCTAACTTTTTTAGACCGAAATGGCTACGTCGTCTTATCAATTGGTCATACTTATCGTCAGACGTAAAGGGAATCATAATGCAAACGGAAAAAAATAAGATTTTTTTTTCGAATGGTAGATTACTTCGAAAAACTACGGTTATATATAATCCAATTGATATTGATGATACATATGTGGGGGCGGCAGTTAAACACAAGAAGGAAGACGTTATTGTAAGTGTGGGTAGACTGACAAATCAGAAACAGCAATGGGTATTGATAGAAGCATTTGCATTATTTCATAAGACGCATCCGTCTTATAAGCTCGTGATTTATGGCGAGGGAGAAAAACGAAAAGACCTTGAAGAACAAGTAGTATTATTAAAAATGAAGGAAAGTGTAATTCTGCCAGGTCGCTCAAAACAAGTAATCCGTGACATATTGCCTGCTAAGATGTTTGTGACAACCTCACTTTATGAGGGGATGAGTAATGCCCTGATAGAAGCGATGTGTGTTGGGCTACCATGCATTTCAACAAGTGTTAGTGGAGCAACAGACTTGATAAATGATGGAAAGAATGGTTTCTTGGTTGATGAGGGGGATGTAAAAAAAGTATTTGAAAAGATGTTGTTTATAGCTGATCACTCAGAAGAGGCAAATACGTTAGGATGCAATGCTTCGCAGGCTTATCATTTACTTTCTAGTGAGGTTATTTCTGGAGAATGGGTAAACTATCTCAAATCTATGATATGAAACGGGTTATTACATACGGAACATATGACTTGCTGCATCAAGGACATATTAACTTGTTGCGACGGGCAAAAGAACTTGGAGACTACCTGATAGTAGGTGTCACCAGTGACAGTTTTGACCGCGGTAGAGGGAAACTGAATGTACGCAATAACGTTTTGGAACGCGTTGAAGCTGTTAAAGCGACAGGATATGCTGATGAGGTAATTATTGAGGATTATCTCGGACAGAAGATTGATGACATACAGAAGTATGATGTTGACATCTTTGCAATTGGTAGTGATTGGGAAGGTAAGTTCGACTATTTGAATGAGTACTGCAAAGTTGTATATCTTCCCAGAACAGAGGGTATCTCATCTACGATGTTACGTGCAGAGAAACAGAGCGTCTATAGAATCGGTGTCATAGGTGGTGGACGAATAGCCCATCGTTTTGTGCCTGAAACGAAAGTGGTGAATGGGGCAGAGGTGGTAGCTGTCTTGAATCCTGATAAGGATAAGGCTGAGGCTTTTGCTAAAATTCACGGTATAGATGCTTATGCTGATTTTGATGACTTTATTGGGCAGGTGGATGTGGTATATATTGCTTCACCACACCTGACTCATTACGACTATATCAAACGGAGTTTGTTGGCTGGTAAACATGTTCTGTGTGAAATACCTTTTACGCTGAAGAAAGAGGAGGCTCTTGAATTATACAGGATAGCAGAAGAAAAAAACCTTGTGCTGATGGAGGCGAGTAAAACGGCCTATTGTCCTGCCTTTGGCCATATAGTGACATTGATTAAGAGTGGTATCATTGGTGAGGTTGTGGATGTAATGGCTTCATTAAGTAAGATGGTGGCTCCGCCAACACGTGAATTAGATGCTACACAAGCTGGCGGAGCAGTGACAGAGCATGCCCCTCTAACACTAATGGCGATAATTAAGCTCTTAGGCCTGGAATGGCATGATGTGAATTTTCACTCCAAACGTGAGAATGGTGTGGATATTTATACGAAAGGCGTAATCAATTATCCTCATGCAACATCTTCATTTACTCTTGGCATCGGAGTTAAGACTGAGGGAAATCTGGTGATTTCCGGTACCAAGGGGTATGTCTATGTGCCAGCCCCTTGGTGGCTTACCAGCTATTTTGAGGTGCGTTATGAAGACCAGACAAAGAACAAAAAATATTTTTATAGTTATGATGGCGAAGGCTTGCGCTATGAAATACAAGAATTCCTCTCTATGATTGTGAACAATCGTCGTAGCTGCTATAAACTTCGTCGTCGTGAGAGTGTGGCTATAGCAGAGATAATTGAGAAATATCGTAATGGAGAAAACGTAACAGAAATATAATATAGAATTTATGAAATATGCGGTAGTAACAGGTGGTACGTCTGGTATGGGGTTAGGCGTAGCAAAAATGTTAATAAGCAAGGGATACTATGTGTTTACCACATACGTAGGGCCAGAGTTTACCGAAAAGATGGAGAACTATGAGGCCCACCTTGTGGATCAGTCCAAGCGCGACGAGGTGTACGCCTTTATCAACTATGTGAAATTAAAAACAAATCATTTGGATTGCATCGTGTGCAATGCGGGAATGAGTATTCGCAAGTCATTCACTGATACAACCGATGCAGATTGGGATAAACAGATGGAGGTGGCCGTAAACTCTCATTACATTATGCTTAGAGAGTTCTTTCCAATTGTTCCTGCAGGTAGTCGCATTCTCTTCACAGGTTCACAGATGGCGGTACACCCACATGCTACCGTGCTTTCTTATGGCGTTACAAAATCAGCAGTATGCGCATTGGCCAAGAACCTTGTCAAAGAGTTTGAAGGAACGGGTACGACGGTTAATGCCATTATTCCAGGCTTTGTAGAAACCCCTTGGCAGAAAGAGAAACCAGAAGAAATCAAACAGAATATTTACAAAAAGACAGCTATTCATCGTTTCGCTACAATTGACGAGATTGTTGATGCATTTCGTTTCTGCATAGACAATCCGTTTGTTAACGGCAGTATGATAGAGGTGAATGGTGGGTATTGCTATAAATAGGATATGGCATCATTAAGTTTAATCAATAGGGTAAAATATTCGTCTTTCCTATATAATGCCTATTTCCATATTGGCTCAATAGGGGTGAGATTGATGAGATTGTTTGTTCGGAAAGACAAGAGCCTTATTGTATTTTCATCTTTCGGTGGTAGAAAGTATGATGATAGTCCCAAGTGCATTTATGAAGAAATGTTACGTGACCACCGGTTTGACAAGTATAGGATTGTATGGGCGTTTATGAATCCAGATGCTCATGACATTCCGAGAGGAGATAAAGTAAAGCTGGATACATGGGCTTATTATAAGACTTTATTGAAGGCGAGAGTATGGATTACTAATAGTACGATGGAGAGGGGACTTTCATTTAAAGGAGATAGTATATTCTATTATAATTCATGGCACGGAACGCCTATTAAGTTGATGGGAGGAGATATCAGAGAGGGAAATCAGTCCTTTGGTACTAAAGAAAAAAGGTGCCCTTATGATGTGTTCTGTGCACAGAGTGAATATGATTCTGATATATTTAAGAGAAGTTTTCATGTTCCAGATAGAGCAATGAAAATTATCGGACTGCCTCGTAATGACGAACTGATAAATAATGCAGGAGAAGAACGAAAAAATAGGATAAAGGCGCAGCTTGGCATTCCCAATGATAAAAGAGTAATACTTTATGCGCCTACATTCCGTGAATACTCTAAGGATGAGAATTTGAATTGTGTAATAGCACCTCCGATACATCTAAAGCGTTGGAAAGAAAGTTTGGGGCATAAGTTCGTTCTTATATTCCGTGCTCATTATGAGGTGGTGAAGGTTATGAATGTTGTTTCGGATGAGTTCGTAAAGGACGTGTCGGCATATCCTTCGCTAAATGATCTGATGATTGTGTCGGATGTGCTTATAAGTGATTATTCGAGTATGTTTTTCGACTATTCTGTTATGAGAAAACCTATGCTTTGCTTTGCATATGACTATGATAAATATGCGAAGGAGCGTGGTATGTACTTTGATATAAGGGAATGGTTGCCAAATGCAGATAACGAGGATGACTTGATAAAACTTATTCGGGATACAGATACGACAAAAGAGTGTGTTGCTACCAAGAAGTTTCAGGAGAATTTTGTCACAGAATATGGATCAGCATCTAAGAAATCTCTAGATATTATATATGATGCTATAAAATAATATGCCAAATAGAATAAAGATAATTCGTGCAACTACAGTTCCGATGTCTCTGGATGCCTTCTGCAATGGAATGCTGAAGGAGTTGTCACAGAAATATGAAGTGATAGGTATGGCGTCTCCTGGGAAAGAGCTAATGGCGGTTGCAGAGCGTGAAGGAGTGCGCACCATTGCAGTACCTATGGAGCGGCATATTTCGCTGAAACATGATCTGATTTCGCTATGTCGAATGATAAAAGTATTTCTAAAAGAGAAGCCAACGATGGTGCATAGCATGACTCCAAAAGCGGGATTGTTGTGTATGATTGCAGCTTGGTTATGTAGGGTACCTGTGCGTGTTCACACCTTCACTGGGCTGGTGTTTCCAACATCGACGGGACTGAAGCGTAGAGTCTTGATGGCCACAGACTGGTTAACATGTGCTTGTGCAACTCATATTATTCCAGAAGGTGAAGGAGTGAAGAATGATCTTCTTAATAATGGTATAACGAAGAAACCCATAAAAGTCCTTGGTTATGGCAATGTCAGGGGGGTGGATATGGAGTACTATCGAGTAAGTGAAGAGATAAGAGCGAAGAGTAAAGAATTAAAAAAACCAGAATCTTTTACTTTCCTTTTTGTGGGGCGTATTGTTGGTGACAAAGGAATCAATGAGTTGTGTGAGGCGTTTGAAAGATTAAAAGAAACGGAAAAATCTATCCGTCTGCTTTTGGTTGGACGATTTGAAGATGAACTCGATCCAGTTTCTGATAAAACGAGAGAAACGATTAATAATGATAGTAGCATAGAAGCGGTAGGACCAAAGTACGGTGATGAACTTCTTGCTTATTATGTTGCTGCGGATTGCTTCGTGTTCCCCAGTTATAGAGAAGGATTCCCCAATACGGTATTAGAAGCTGGAGCTATGGGAGTACCATCTATAGTGACGGACATCAATGGTTCTCGAGAGATTATTACTGAAGGAGAGAATGGTATTATTATTCAATCACATGATGCAGAAGCTTTGTTCCATGCTATGTTAAAAATGATGAGAGATAAGGATGCGCGTGAAAAGATGGCTGATAATGCCAGACAGATGATAGCATCGAGGTATGAACAGGGTTTTGTGAGGAAGTGCTTGTATGACTTTTATGATGAGATTATATCTAGAAAATAGTTGTATTACAAAGAAAAATATGTCTTAACTGCGCAAAATGGCAGATTTTAATGTGTACAAACTGTACAAAATGGCGAATAAATTATGCCAAACGCTAAATGTTCTACACATTTTATGAGGGAATGGTCTGCTGAGAAAACATATTAAATGTTTTTCTTCGTGAAGAAAAATAATTTATGTGTCTGATATTCTCAATGCTGAATGTGTATGTGCGCACTCAAGTGAAGTGTCGTGGCGGCAGGATGGACATGGTGGTGTCGATGCCAGATACCACATACGTGTTTGAACTGAAGACGGAAGGCACGGCGGAGCAGGCCCTGCAGCAGATTGACGAGAAAGACTATGCCCTGGCATACGAAACGGATGGCCGCAATGTGGTAAAGGTTGGAGTGAAGATGAATGCAGCCGACCGCACGATAGAGAATTGGGTGATATTTTGAATATAAAAGATTAGTATGGATTTTCAGTATCATATTTTTTCGCCTTACCGGGTGTGTCCTTTAGGGGCGCATGTGGATCATCAGCATGGCATCGTGACAGGCTTTGCCATAGACAAAGGGGTTGACCTGTGGTTTAATGTCAATGAAGGTCAAGGGCCATGGGGTGAGAACCATGTGCATTTAGAGTCGAGGACGTTTGAGGGCTTGGTGGATTTCGACATCGATGCACCCAGTCAGGTAAAGGTTGGGCATTGGGGTGACTATGCTCGTGGAGCGAAGTATGCTCTAAGGAAGCGCTTTGAACTGAAGCGCGGCATAGAAGGAGTTATCCAAGGTTCTTTGCCTATCGGTGGATTGTCAAGCAGTGCGGCGGTGTTGGTGGCATACGTGATGGCTTTCGCCAAGGCTAATGACATTACACTGCAACCTTTTGAAGTGGTGAAGATTGCTTCTGAGGCGGAACGTGAATACATAGGGTTGAACAACGGACTGCTGGATCAGGCCTCCATCGTATTGGGCAAGAAGGATGGCCTGCTGTTCCTTGATTGTGATTCTGATGAATACCGTATAATAAAACGCAATCCCAACATTGCTGATTTTGAGATAGGTATATTCTTCTCTGGACTGACACGCTCGCTTGTGAACAGCGACTATAACCTCCGCGTATATGAGTGCAAGACTGCTGCATGGAATATGCTTGCATATATGGAGCAGCCACTGAAAACCTTTGATAAGACATTCCTGCGCGACATTCCGTATGATACATATACCAAGACACGGGAGCGGATGCCGCAGCGTTTTGCACGTCGTGCAGAGCATTTCTACACGGAGTATCGTCGCGTGAGGCAGGGAGTGACGGCTTGGGAAACGGGAAACATGGAACTGTTTGGCAAGTTATGTTTTGACAGCTGCGAATCGAGCATCCACAACTATGAGTGCGGCTCACTTGAGTTGATAGCCATATACAATATCATGCGCAGCCTGCCAGGTGTCTATGGGGGGCGGTTCTCTGGTGCAGGTTTCAAGGGGGCGTGCATCGCCTTGGTCGATCCTGACTGTAAGGAGAGCATAGAGAAGGAACTGACGGCACGATACTTGGAGCAGTTCCCGGAATACGAAAAGACGTTCCAGGTTCATTGGGTAAAACCTGATGATGGAGCAAGATTTATAAACGAACACGAATAACACTAATCTAACGAATAATTATAAATTCGAGTGATTTGTGTTAAAGAAATAAACGAACACGAATAGCACTAATCTAACGAATAATAAAGATTAGGGGGATTCGAGGGAAAGTGTTAGAAAATAAACGAACACGAATAGCACTAATCTAACGAATAATAAAGATTTGGGGGATTCGAGGGAAAGTGTTAGAAAATAAACGAACACGAATAGCACTAATTTAACGAATAATAAAGATTAGGGGGATTCGAGGGAAAGTGTTAGAAAATAAACGAACACGAATAGCACTGATCTAACGAATAATTATAAATTCGAGTGATTCGTGTTAAAGAAATAAACAAACACGAATAGCACTAATCTAACGAATGACAATGATTCGGGTGATTCGAGGGATTCGTGTTCAAAAACAAATCAAATATGATAGTTTACAAAGAAGAGGCATATCTGATAATGGGAGCAGCGTTCAAGGTGTACAATAACCTTAGACATGGATTTCTTGAAGCGGTTTATCAAGAGGCTTTGGAAATCGAATTCCAGAAACAAGGTATTCCTTATGAACGAGAGAAAGAACTGAAGATTCAGTATGATGGCATTGAACTTAAGCAAACCTACAAAGCAGATTTTGTCTGTTTTGGGAAGATTATTGTAGAACTGAAGGCGGTAAGCGCGTTAGATGACACTCACCGTTCTCAGGTTTACAATTATCTTCATGCCACCAACTATAAGTTGGGACTTTTGCTTAATTTCGGATGTCCCGACGAATTAGAATACGAACGAAAAGTATTGTAACAAAACGAACACGAATAGCACTAATCTAACGAATAATTATAAATTCGAGTGATTCGAGTGATTTGTGTTCATAAATTAAGGTCATTATGAAAAACATAGTAATAGCGGCGGGATACGCCACAAGATTGGGAGAGTTGACAAAGAACTTCCCGAAACCATTGCTCAAAATAGGTGATAACACAATCCTTGGACGTATGCTCGATGATATTGACAAGATTCCAGAGATAGACGAGCATATCATCATCACTAACCATAAGTTTGCCGGTATCTTTGAAGAGTGGGCTAAGACGAACACTAATCTCACGGATGGTAAGTTATACGAACACGAATCTCACAAATCAAACGAATATTCGTGCAATTCGAGTCATTCGTGTTCAAAATATAAGAAGCCGATAACCATTGTGGATGATGGTACAGAGACAAATGAGACTCGCCTCGGTGCTGTGTGCGATTTGCTGTTTGCAATGGACAAACTCCATATAGATGATGACCTCTTGGTGGTGGCTGCGGACAACTTGCTTTTCTTCTCCTTTCAGGAGTTTGTGGACTTTGCCAAGGAGAAAGGCACGTCATGCATAATGTGTCATGAGCAACCTTCTATAGAAAAACTTCAGCGCACTGGCGTCATCGTCATTGATGAGAACAATAAAGTTCTTAACATGGAAGAGAAACCTCAGTGCCCTAAAACACATTGGGCTGTACCACCTTTCTATATCTATCTGAAACAAGACCTTGAGCTCATTCGCCACTCCGTAGAGAATGGATGTGGCAAGGATGCACCGGGCAACCTTGCCCACTATATGGTGGAGCATACCGATATGCATGCATGGCACATGACAGGTGGACGTTTTGACATCGGTTCTATTGATACCTATAAGGAAGCCGTGGAGAAATATGGCAACCAGTAAAGACTTATTCTGTTCCATTCTCCGTGAGGCTCTGTGGCAGCGTGGGGAGAACTTGCCGAAGACTCTTTCCAAGGAGACTGGGGAGAGTCTGCTTGACCTTGCGGAACAGCAGACGGTGACGGGAATGATTGCGGATGTTGTGTTGCATAATGGAGTGGAACTTCCAGAAGATGCCTATTATGATATGGTAGGCATACATATACAAATGGAAGACAGGAACAGACTGGTGAACAATGGCGTGAGGGAACTTGTTGAGTTGCTGGATGGGAAGAATATAGATTATGTGATGGTGAAGGGACAAACAGTGGCCTCATACTATCCCAATCCAGTGATGCGAGTGCCGGGTGACATAGATTATTATTGTGACAAAGAAAACTTCCAAAGGTCAGTGCAGGCGGTCAAGGATGCATGGAATGTGGAGTTCGAAATGAACAATTCTGACAAGCATGTTCATTATAATTATAAAGACATTGCGTATGAAGGGCATTTCGCTTTAGTTTCTTTATACAACAAAAAGAGGAATGATTATTGGCAACAGTTGTTGGATAATGACGAAGGAACGACGGCGAATGTTGAAGAATGCACTGTAAGGACTCTTTCTCCTACCATGCATATGCTTTATATATTCCTGCATCTTTATCATCATCTGTTGGCTTTAGGCATAGGACTGCGACAGTTTTGCGACATGGCAGTGATGCTTCATTATGCAAAGGATGATATTGATATGGATGCGCTGCGTTTCCATCTGAAAACATTTGGAATGGAGCGGGCATATCGTGCCTGTGGCAGTATTCTCGTGGATTATCTCGGATTGCCGGAGAAAGAGCTTGGCTACACATTGTTAGACAGTGATCGCCGTTATGGCAAGAGAATCCTTGATGTGGTGTTCTACCGTGGGAACATGGGGCATAGCAACAAACGTAATGGCTTCAAGGGCTGGAAGCACAAGGTGGAAGCTGCAGCCATCAAACTATCACATTTTGTGAAATTCGCACCACTGGCTCCTGATTATAGTTGTTGTTGGTTATGGCGTGAAGTTAAAAAGATATGAGTGACCATGTTATATAAATTAGCACATATAATAAGAGATAAATTTAGCTGGCTTTGGGATATAATAGAATGTCTGAATGGAGTTCTATTCGCTCTGAGGTACGGAAAGAAACTAGAGAACATTGATTTTAAGAATATCCCAGAAGGATATGAAGTAACTCCTATTAATGCCATAGAAACAAAACGAATGGTGGAATTTTTCGCATGTCAACCCGAAGATGCATTCAAGTTCTTCCATCCTCATGGCTTTGATGAAAAAAGTATAAAGAAACTTCAAAAAAACAAGGCGTTCCTCGGTTATGTCCTGTTGGACAAATTAAATAATAAAATAGCTGGGTATTGCTTCAATAGATGTTTCTTTCATGGTCAGGGTTTTCGTGGAAGGATGGTTGATATTGAATGTCGAGGAAAAGGACTTGGTACAGCTATGAACAAGCTGTTAAATGAAGTTGGCTGTGGCATTGGCGTGCGACTATTTGAAACCGTATCCAAAGACAATGTAGCATCATATAAGTCAGCCCTTTCAGCCAGCAATGTCAGAGTGGTAAAAGAACTTCCAAATAACGAATTATATTTAGAGATAATAAAAGAATAGGATATGATACTAAAATACATATTTGACAGGGTTGTCTCACTGGTGGGACTGTTGTTTCTATGGCCTGTATTGCTGATTATTGCGATAATGGTTAAGATAAAGATGCCGGGAGGACCTGCGTTCTTCGTACAGAAACGTGTGGGGAAGGATGGGAAGTTGTTCAATTGCCACAAGTTCCGGACGATGCGGGTGCAATCTCACACAGAAAGCACAGATAACACAGAAAAGGCTAAGGCGAACACGAATGACACGAATGGCACGAATGCCTCGACTGGATGGTCAACGGTGTCGGTGGCAGGGGACAGTCGCATAACCCCCTTTGGTGCTACACTGCGTCACTATAAGCTCGATGAACTGCCGGGATTATGGGATGTACTGATTGGCAATATGAGTTTTGTAGGTCCACGACCAGATGTGCCTGGGTATGCGGATGAATTGCAAGGTGATGATAGGGATGTGCTGAAACTGCGTCCCGGCATCACCGGACCAGCAACGCTGAAATACAGGCTTGAAGACGAGATGATCTCGGAGTATGTAGCTCAGAAGCAGTCAGCGGGGGATACCCGACCTATGCAGGAGATTGCAGTGGAGTATAATGACAACGTGATTTACCCTGACAAGGTCCGCCTAAACTGCTATTACTACCGCCACTATTCATTCATCAAGGACATCAAAATGATATTCTGCACCGTACTCGGTAAGAATATGGAGTATGCAGGGGAGGTGATTTAGTTTGCAGTTTGCGTCTTACGGTATAAATGGGTTGAAAATGGGGAAATAGATAGGGGGCAGTTGATGTAGTTATGATTGCTTCGCAAGAAATCCTTTAAAATCTAAATAAAAATCTTTAGGTAGAAATATTTCTGGGCGTAGCCCAAGAATTATGATTTGGATTATTTTGGGATTTCTAACCGAAGGTTATCATAAATGGAATAAGATGTGGTTATTAATGCTTCGCAAGAAGTCTTTTAAGAATTTAATATAAATCGAACAAAAACGATAAACAGTAAACAAATATGTCTGAAAGAAAGAGAATTTACCTTTGCCTTGCCCACATGAGCGAGGACGGAATGGAACAGAAATATGTCAAGGAGGCTTTTGACACTAACTGGGTGGTGCCTCTCGGACCTAATGTCAACGGATTTGAGAAGGACCTCGAGGAGTTTGTGAACACGAATCCCACGAATGACACGAATCTTTCAAAGAGGGTCGTGGCGCTGAGCGCTGGTACTGCAGCTGTGCACTTGGCACTTATAGCATGTGGAGTGGGACCTGGTGACGAGGTGATGGTGCAGAGCTTTACGTTCTGTGCTTCATCTAATCCTGTAGCTTATCTCGGAGCTACACCTGTGTTCGTAGATTCAGAAAAGGACACATGGAATATGGATCCCGACTTGCTGGAGGAGGCTATTAAAGACAGGATTGCCAAGACTGGCAAGACTCCAAAGGCTATCGTGCCGGTGGCACTCTATGGTATGCCATATAAGGCTGACAAGATTATGGAGATTGCGAACAAGTATGGCATTCCCGTTATAGAGGATGCTGCTGAGGGCTTTGGTTCAAAGTATAAAGGTCAGATGCTGGGTACCTTTGGTAAGTACGGAGTGCTGTCATTCAACGGCAACAAGATGATTACTACTTCTGGAGGTGGTGCGTTGATTACAGAGGATGAAGAGCATTGGCGTGAAATAATGATGTACGCTACCCAGTATCGTGAGAGTTACCCTTACTATCAGCACGAGAAGATAGGGTATAACTACCGTATGAGTAACATTTGTGCGGGCATCGGCCGTGGACAGATGACTGTGGCTAATGATCATATTGCCCACCATAAGCATGTTCAGAAGTTGTATGAGGAGTTGCTGGCGGGCGTGACCGGGGTTAAGGTGCATTCACAGCCTTCTACTGGCGAGTATGACAGCAACTACTGGCTTTGCACTATTACGCTTGATCCATCGGTTAGGATTAAGGGACAGGAGAATGCCTACAAGACTATTGTGACTGGCGCTGTGGGCGGTGCTGCTGGTGTTATCCATGCTGCATCTAGTGCAGTAACCGATTGTCAGCCTAATGACAATGTGGAGGCGCTGAGAGTGTTCCTGGATGCTGCCGGCATTGAGGCTCGCCCGGTTTGGAAGCCCATGCACAAGCAGCCGGTTTATGCAGGCGCTCCTGCTTATGTTAACGGGGTCAGCGAGGCTGTGTTTAAGGTGGGGATGTGTCTGCCGGCTGGGCCTTATGTAACGGATGAGGATGTTAAGTATATTGTGGAGACGATAAAGGGGGCGATAGGCTAAATTGTTTGATAGTTATTCATGTATTTAAATCGGGATTATATGGATATTATACCTAAAGAAAGGACAATAAGAGAAATATTGAGTGCCAAATGTCAGTATGAGATACCTCGCTTTCAAAGAGAGTATTCATGGGATAAGAGGAACTATAAGGAATTCCTAGAAGATATGGCAAATAATTTATCCATAAAAGATGGAGAACCATCTTGTACTTCATATTTTATGGGTACGATGCTATTTGTTGGAGATCCAGAAAACAATTCAGGAAAGCCAATTCTTGTTGTAGATGGTCAACAAAGGCTCACAACCATCACAATTTTATTTTCTGCTATTGCTCGTTTGTTTAATTATATAGATGAGAAAACTCTTAGCAAAAAGGTTTTTGAATATATAATGTCAGAAGACGATAATGGTAATGTTGTTCGCGTATTAAAGACGGTTAGCAGTTATCCTTATTTTTCCTATTTTATTCAAAGTTCTGACGATGATTTGGCAGAAGAACCAAAGAGTGAAGAAGAGAAGAACATAAAACAAACATTTGACTATTTCATTCAGCAGCTGGATGAAAAAAATATTGTAAAACTCTTTGAGAAACTTAAGATTGATATCGATGGGGTTAAATATGTGGATTTATTAAAGGCCATTCGTGATCAAATCTTGAACTCAACAGTTATTGTTATACATACTAAAAATATCAAAATTGCTAACCAGTTATTTGAGATATTGAATGCCAAGGGTAAACAACTGGCTTATATAGATTTGATTAAAAACAAAATATTTGAGTATTTAGATGATACCGAACCTGCAGATTTTCCCAAAGAGACCTGGAAGGAGATCACGGATACTCTAAGCGGAGGAAAGGAAAGAACAGGGATAGCGACATTTTTCAGGCATTATTGGTCTTCAAAATTTAAAAGGTCAACGACTAAAGAATTGTATGATGATTTCAAAAAAACAGTTTTTCCAAAAGATTATAGATTGTTTTTACTCGATTTTAAGAAAGAAGCGTATACATATCAAAAAATAACTAACCCATCTCGTACAGACTACGAGAATAAGAAACAGCATTTTTGGTTAGTGCAAAGTCTGAATGCTATGGGTAATTATTTTAATGTGGTTCAAGTTAGAGTTCCATTATTGGCTTTATATGATGCAGTTTTCTCTAGAAAAATAGTCAGTTATTCGTTATTTAAGAAAGTAGTTACATATTTGGAGGATTTTCACTTTGTGTACAATGCGGTTCTTTCTAAAAGCGCAAATTTACTTGATTCAAAGTATTCTCAGTTTTCTATTGCTTTAAGAGAATGTGAAGATAAAACAGAAGCAAATGAAATAATTAAAGATAAATTAATTACTGAATTAGAAAAGTTATTCCCAGCATATGATGAATTTGAAAAAGGTTTTATTAAGTTCTCATATTCCAAGAAAGATAATCCTTCAAATTTAAGAACAAAATATGCTCTATATAAACTGAATTGTTATTATTCGTCGGTTGAATTGTTTGATGATGATGGTAGTATAGAACATATTCTTTCTGAACACTCCGACGAGAAATGTTTAAATATTGGTAATCTAATTGTCTTGGAGAATAGATTGAATGGAGAGGCTGGAGATATGGATTACTTTGAAAAGATCCCAATCTATAGAAAATCATCATATAAATGGGTCAATAGTTTCTGTGACACACATATAGAATGGTCATTAGAAGAAATAGAAATACGTGCAAAAGAATTGGCTAGGGATTATTATACTCATGTTATAAAACGAGTTATATAAGCGCTGCTTGTTATATTTTATCAATATAAATGAGCCAACTGTGTGAAAGACTGATTCGTTTTTCTTTGGATGCAAAAAAAAGTTTTTGATTACTTGGTTGAGATTGATTGGGAGGTCTATGGGTCGTTTTGTCATCGGCACAGTATTGAGAGTGTTGTCTTGGGTTGAATAGATCCGCGCGCATTGCTTGGTCGAATAGAATAAAGAGGTATTTGATATTCATTCTTCGAATATGATAAATAAAGAGACGTTAGAGAATGATTTGCGCGGTTATTACCGCACAGGATGCTTTCATATTTATCTAAGAGGATTCTTTGATCCGGATTTGACAAAGATGACAAAAGAAGACATAGGGACGTTCCTGCATGAGTATGTCCACTTTCTTCAAAACATATCTACACCGTATGGCATTTTTGAAGCTGTTGCGCTCAATGAGGCTGCAGTAGAAACCTTTATTGATATTCAACCCAAAAAAGAAATAGAACTACCCTACAATGCACCCCAAAGTGATATGCTAAAACAGAGAATGGTTTGGCTTAAGGTCATGGATGGGCAACCGATAAAAGATGAAGATTATAATATTCAGGTTGATGATACTAAAGAAATACTATTTGGAAGATTAGAAAAACAAATAGGAGGGAGATATGGTAAACTAATTGCTACTGAATTTTATGATAAAACGGGAATAAAACATCACAGGTTTATTGGAGCCAGGGATGTTAAAGAGGCAATGGCTGCGGCTTATCAAAGTTTGATAGATTCAAATGCGCAGCATCCGGATATCCCATATAATTTGCTTAAATTATTATGTGTACAAGCTTTCCCAAGCGTCGGAAATGATGTGAAGAAATTTATATGTCTTTGTTATACAGCTTTATTTAGCCTTGAACCAGCTTACCATTTTATTGATCTTTGCTTCATGGCTGAAGGTGAGCAGAATAAATCTGGTTTCCAGTTTTTTGATGATTATCTTTTTGACCATAATGTTAGAGTTAATGGCAAGAACATGAAACCTTGGGAGCATTTTAACTGGCTTCTTGAACAATACAGCCGATCAATAGCTGGATTGATAAGGTGTGAGATGCCATATATCAATACAATCTTAAATGCGGTTAAGCTTGAGAATGGTAATGTACCTATTTTAAATGTTATTAATACAGATGAGCCTTTTACGGTTAATAATGTAAGTGCGCTAGTACAGACTTTAGGAATACCTTATATGCATGCCCAGGACAGAGGGTGGTTTTTTCCCGCTTTGGATGGGCAGGGGGCTTCCGATGTGGTGAAACTGGTTGGAGCAACATGGCTTTATCGTTTTCTGATAGAAAGGAATAAGAGTAAAATGTGTATCTGTCCTCTTGCTCCCATGTGTGGGCAATTTGGAGATTATTGTTATGATCAACCTTGGCTCCAAGAAAGATGTACATTCGAATTAATGTGCAACGAGATAGGACTTAAGAATAAAAAGATTGTGGTTAATCGCTAATCAATTCAAGTGTTTATGAAATCAGAAAAGGCTCATGATGCTGACGTTTTAGCGGATGCGCGATGCTAGAGGGTGTTGTCTTGATGAAATTAGATAAGAATCAACAGGTTTTTTTTGAATTAGTGAGAGCCGGGCTGTGGGAAAGAGAGGCTCGGTTCTTTGCGTTTGAAAGGGTGGACTTTGCGTGCGTGTATCGGCTTGCTCAGGAACAGTCTGTTGTGGGATTGGTTGCTGCTGGGCTGGAGCATATCCAGGATGTGAAGATTCCCAAGGATATGGCTTTGTCTTTTGCTGGTGCTACGTTGCAGTTTGAACATCGGAACAAGGCAATGAATGAGTTTGTAGCTAATTTGATGCATCAGTTACTCGATGCTGGTGTGTATGCTCTTCTGGTCAAGGGGCAGGGTATTGCTCAGTGTTATGAGCGGCCGTTGTGGCGGGCATCGGGCGATATTGATTTGTTGCTGGATGCTAAGAATTATGCTAAGGCGGTTGAGTTCCTGTCGAGCATAGCGCAGAAGGTGGAAGATGAGGATGCTTATAAGAAGCACAAGTCTTTTGTGATTGATGCATGGGAGGTGGAGTGTCACGGGACGTTGAGAAGCGTGTTGTGGCGCAGACTGGATAAGGGAATTGATACTGTTCAGGCTGACACTTTTGCGAATGGCTCCGTGCGGGTGTGGCGGAATGGTGCTACTGATGTGTATATTCCTTCGGCAGACAATGATGTGGTGTTTGTGTTTTGCCACATTCTGCAGCATTTCTATAAGAGCGGCGTTGGTCTGCGTCAGATTTGCGATTGGTGCCGGTTGCTGTGGACTTTTAGGGACTCGCTTGATTGTGAGTTGCTTTTACGCCGGCTGAGTTCCATGGGGGCTCTCGGCGAGTGGAGGGCATTTGCTGCTTTGGCGGTGGATTACCTGGGCATGCCGGCTGAGGCTATGCCGCTGTATTGTGATGCGCGGCGGTGGCGCAGGAAGGCTGCGCGGATCTTGAGGCTTGTGTTTAGGACTGGCAATATGGGGCACAACCAGGACTGGAGTTATGTTAAGCGTAGTCCTTATCTGGTTAGGAAGGCCATTTCTTTTGGGCGACATTGCGGTGCTGCCTTGCGGCATTTGGTGATTTTTCCTTGGCACTCGGCGGTGGTTTGGTGGCGGGCGGTTTTGGATGGTGTTGCTGGGGTTGCCCGGGGGATTTGAGTTGAAAATGGTGCCATTGGGGGCGGTTCTTGGACTAGCCAAGCATCTCCTTCGGAGCCGAGTGCTGTTTGTCTACGTCTTGTTAGCTTTGGGGGCATCGGCCGTAATCGGGCATCGGCCTTAGATTGAAGGAAAGTTATGAGGATTATTGATGAGGAGCTGTTGAATGAGGTTTGTTCAGAGGCTAAGGCATCTCCCCGTCTGCGCATGCGCTCGGCTTGCCGCTTTGCTTGTCAAAGAACTATAACTTCCATCAGTCGCTGGAGGATAAATGT
>JAEEGL015186917.1_pt1 | contig 36411 bp, 22 predicted proteins | sample 9134231 | NCBI WGS metagenome assembly JAEEGL01 (sample SAMN16246548, study PRJNA631951) | gut metagenome | biome: gut microbiome; feature: rumen; material: fiber-attached | host: Bos | place: Iran: Karaj | collected 2018-10 | reverse complement strand
GTTTTCCTTCTAATTTTATCACTTTTTAAATAAGTATTTTGTTTATTGTCATTTCTATCTATCAATTTAACTTTAGAATTATCATGAATTTTTTGATAATTATTAATAATATATTCATGCCAATTATTTAAAGGAATTTCAAATAATTCTTCAAATTCATTTCTTTTTAAATTATAAATTCTCTCATTGATATGATTAGGAGTAATCCAAATAATAAAAGGAAACAATAAAGTAATTTTTAATATTGATTTTTTACCAATTATTTCACTAAAAAATTTATCTCTTCTTTGAATATATTTTAATAAATCATTATCAAAATCAAAAATTTTTTTATCTAATTCTAATTTACTTTCAACCCATTTTTTTTCATTGCTTTTTTTTTCTTCTATAAATAAACATCTTTTTATCATATCTTCAGGCCAAAAAGATTTTCTCATTTTATTTAATTGAATTGCTTCATTTATTTTTAAATCATATATTTTTTCATATGGTTTTATTCCATCAATGCTATAATTAATTTGAATTTTAGGACAATTAATTTCAAAATAATAATTTTTTCCTCCTAATTCATCAAAAAATGTAATAAAAAATATTAAAGAAAAATTATTTTCTTTTAATTTATGTAATTTTAATTTTTGTTCATCTAAATCTAATTTTTTATTTTTATTATTCATTAATGGATTATAACTTAATGCTTGATTTATTGTTTTTCTAAATTCTTTTATTAGACAAAATGAATTTAATAAAAATAAATCCCAATCTTTAAAATTTTCTAAAACTAAATATGACATATGAGTTGTGTCTAAAGATTTTATTATTGAAGTTTTAGTATTATTTAAATATTTAAATCTTACTTTTATTTTTGGCATTATTATCTTTATTTTATATTTCTTTGTTAAACTTTCTTTATTTATTATCCAATCAAATTCAAAATTAGGGGTGTTATTATAATTTAATAATAAACAATCATTATCATATAATTTATTATTTTCTAATGTTGAATTGAATAAATTATTAAATTTATTTAGATTTAATTTAAATATCTTTTTTTTGTAATTAAAATCGATAACTGAAAAAAAAAATAATTTAAAGTTTTCGAAATTAATTCCATAAAAAAATGGCAGACAATTAAAAGGAAATTTAATTTTTGAATTTTTATTTCCATCTTCATCAAAAAAAGTTAAAACTAAAGGATTACATTTTAATTTAACTTCAATATTTTTAATTTTAAAAATATTTTCTTTTTTAAAAATAGGATTATCTTCTAAAAGCTTAAGTTTAATTTCATTATAATAATTATTATTAACATATTGTTCAAGTAATTTTTTATTACCGTCTTTATTTTTATCTACAAAATAAGTTTCTTTATAAGTAATATATTTATGAATTGCCCAATCCATGTTATTAAATTTATCAATATAAATTAAAAAACTTTTTGCATTAATAGTTGAATCACTTTTTGGTGATTTTAACATTAACGTGGAATTTGATGTTTTAATTTTGGTATCTTTTTTTTTTAATTTTTCTGTTAATAAATTATTATTATTTACAAATATCATTTTATTATATTCTTTAATAGGAATTATTTCTTTATTTGTTCTTATTGGATAATCTTTTATTCCTGGTAATTTAAATGAATGAATCATTGTTAATTTATTATAAAATAAGGAATAATTAGAATATGTCTTTGTATCTAATATTAGTTTTTTTGATTTTTTTAATAATTCTACTGATAAATTTGAATGTTGTACTTCATGAAAATTAAAAAAATTTGTTAATTTTTTTTGATATTCTGAATGACTTCTTGACATAAATATTGTTTTATTTATTATTCTCTTAAATACATAATAATTAAAAAAATTATTTTTTTAAATTGATTATTTTTTATCTTTTAAATTCATTTTTATTATTTTTTAAATCCATTTTGATACAAGTAAAATATAATAAAATTATTAGTTTAAAATATTAGCAAATTAATATAGAGAAATTTATAATATATTATAAATATAAAATAAAATGTAAATATTGAATTTGAATAGTTCTTTTTAAGATAATTGAAATTAATATATTAAAAATAAAATTATTTTATCAATGAAATATTTTAATTAAGAATTAAATTTTAATGACATTTATTTTAAAGCTTAAAAATTTGAATAGTTGAAAAATTAAAAATCAAAAATTTTAAATAAATAAAAATAAAAATATAATTAAAATAAAAAAATAAATCTATAATAAAAAATGAATCCAGAAGGTTGGTTGTCATTTCACATAACAATGGCATTATTATTTATATTATTTGCAATATTTATTCCATTAATAATGAAAGATAGAATGAAATTATCATTTAGAGATAAAACAATTCCTGATAAAGATAATATAAATCTTTGGGGAAAATTTCCAGGAGATTTAAAAACTGAATTAAATCACAATTTTAATTTTTTTGATTATTCAAATTCAAAAAATTCAATTCCATTGATTAATTCAAGTATAATTTTAAATGAAACAATTGATTATAATATAATAAATACAGATGAAAAAATAGATCATATAAATATTTATTCTAAAAAAAATTATACTATTAAAGAAGATAGTAAAATAAATAAAATTGATTCAATCTCAATGGGAATTTTTGAATTATTAGAAACTTTATCAAATACACCAGAATATCAAAAAGGAATTAATAGTATGAAATATTTATTTGAGAAAATAATTGGAAATGAAGAAACTTTTAATAAAAAATTATATGCTTTTTCTTCAAAAGAAAGTTTAGATGATAAAACATTAGAAGAAAAAGTTTTAAATAAAATTGAAAGTAAAGAAGTTAAAGATAAATTAATTACAAATGAAAAATATGGTTTTAAACAATTATCTGGATATTATAAATGGGTTGTTTTAATTAATAATTCAAGTTTATATAATAATGTTTTATGGATTAAAGATGAATTTCATTTATCTGATGAAGAAATTGAAAGTATTTTAGGAAAAGGAAATTATTTAAATCAAGAATATGAAAAATTTAAAAAAAATTTAATTGAAACTTTTAAATGTAAAACAACAGGATGTGGAAATTTACTTATTTATTATCAATTAATTAATAGAAATGTAAGTCAACATTTTAAAATTGATAATATTAATAAATTAAATAATTTAGTTGATCCATTTTTAGAAAATGATATTAATTATGAAATGGATGAATATTTTAAAAATATATTTAAAGATAAAAAATATGAAGATTATTCTTTAAATGAAACAATATTAGAAACAATTTTAAGAGGTCCAAATTCTCTTTATAATCCATCAAATATAATTTTTTTAATAAATAATTACAAAACTAATAATTTCGAAGAAATAAATAAAAAATATTCAATAACAAATTTACAAACAGAATTAATAATAAAATATTTTTTTGACTATTTACCATCAACATTTTCTAAAATAAAAATGAAAAATGAAACAATAGAAATAAATAGCAATGCAAGAACATTTTCAAATTTTATTCAAATTATAGTAGATAATTCTTTTGGTAAATTAATAAAACATAGTACTTTATTAAGTATACTTCGTTCACAAATAATATATGCAAAAATAAAAAAAGATCAAAATGAAACTGAGAATTTATGTGAAGAATTATTTCAAAAAACACTTGATGATGGAAAAAGAGTATTAAAAATATGTTCAAATAAAAGATTTAATTTAAGTAGTATTGAAGTAGTAAATGAATGGGTTAAACCATATAAATGTGCTTTAACAGGTAAATATGAAGATTGTAATATGACAATTTATGATGAAATAAATAAAGTTGTTTATTTCAGTCATGAAGATTTGAAAAAATTTTATTCAAATGATACTTTTGGTTATTATATTCAATATACAAATGATATTATAAAAGAACATTATAAATGTAAAGATGAATGTACTGATTATTATCTTGCAAAATTACAATATACTACTTGTGGAGTAACAAATAATCCTCCTGATATAATTAAAGATAAAAAAAGTGATTCGATTAAAGATTGGGATAGTAATTTTGATGTTGAAGTTGAATTAAAATTTTATCAAAAAAATTGTAGTGATGATTGTAATGAAATTTCAAATGGTGCAATAATGTCTTTATATAATACTACTAAATATATTTTAAATAGTGAAAATAATGATGCTTATAATAATAGAATTTTAATTGAAGGTATTTTTTCTTTATATTCTAAAAAAGTATATGAAAGTGATTTAGGAAAAAAATTAAATATTTCTAATAGTCAAAAATTTATTGATTCTTTTAGGGGTATGATTAATACTCAAATTTTAAAAGGAAATTTTTATCAGAAATATTCTCCTAAAAATATTATTTTTGGAAATAATGATGAAGATAAATTATATATTCAAATATTATCAAATGGTGATTTTTCTGATAATTTTAAACCAAATAAAGAAAAAACTACTGGATTTAATTTTTATGATATAAAACAAAATGAAAAAATAGATTTTGATAATATACAAATAGAAACAAAAAAAAATGATGATAAACAAATATTAAGAAGAATAGTAAAAATCAATAATTCTACATTTTTTAATATTAAAAAAGAAGAATATAATCCTTTAACAGATAAAACAATTCAAATTGATGCACCTTTATATAATTCATTTGATATATCAAAAGAAAATGATATTTGGTTTAGTGATGGATTTCAATATGATTCTAATTTAGATAAAATTTATTATTATGATGAATTATCTTCTAGGATTTTACAATTTGATTTTGATAAAAAAAAAGAATATAATTCAATTACTTGTAAAAAATATATTTTAAATACTAAAAATATAAGTTTGAATTTAAATGAAAAAGTAGAAGCTGATTTTAATTTAAGTGAAAGTTTTGGTATAATTTCTCAAAGATTTAATAAACCTTTTGTTATAAGTTCAATTGATAATGAAAAAATAAAAGATAAAATTAAAATTGATGATTTAAATAATAAAGAAAGTTATTTTTGTGTTGATATTTCTACAAATATGGTTTTAGAAAGTAATTTAAATTTAATTTATTCAATTTATACAAAAGAATTTGGAAATATAGTTTCAATGATACAAAATTATGAATTTTATCCTTTTATTTTATATAATAGAAACTATTCTGTTAATATTGATTCATATAACAAAATTTTTGCAGAAACTAATTCTTTTAAAAATGGGAGATTATTTGTTATTATTTTTTCATTAGTTTGTGCTTTAATATTTATTTGTTTATCTGTTTATAATGGATATAAATTAAAAGTAGAATATAATGTTCCTGCAGTTTCTAATGAAAAAATAATTCCTGAAATAAATGAAGGTGAATAAAATGAATAAATTATTTTATAATAGTTATTTGCTCAAAAATAAAATTTTTTAAATGTTATTTAGATTGTTTTTTTTTTTAATTTTTATTTTTTTTTTCAATATTTTTATTTAGTAAATAATTTTTAAAATGGATGAAAAAAATAAAACTTTAAAAGAAAATTCTTCTATAAGTGAAAAAAAAATAAATGAAAAAAACAGTTTTTTTGAAAAAGCATTTAATGTTAAATTATATGATTATTTAATAAGAAAAAATAATAAAAGTTTCATTTATGCTCAACCAAAAAATAATGAATTAAATTTAAAAAAATATTATGGGAAATATTATTATTTAATATTAATAAATATAGATTCAGATTCAAAAGAAAATAACAGATTATTAAAAATTACTTTAGATTCAATTTGTAAAAATATACCTTTATTAAAAAAAATAGGAATAAATTCTAAAGAAATTTTAATCCTATTATTTTTTCAGAATGTATCATCAACACTTATTTTTCAAAATAAAGATTTTGAAAAAGATTATGATATTGATGATTATATTTATATAGAATTAAAAACAAAATATAAAGAAATTGAATATGATATAATTGGATTCACAAAAAATAATACAAATAAAATAATATATAACTTGAAAATGTTTTATAATGATATAATTCCAGATATAAAAAAAAAAGAAGGTTTTATTTATACTTCAATAATTAAATGTGGAATTGAAATAAAAGAAAATACACTTTTTAATTTAATTATAAGTTTAAATGATATCAAAAATAAAGGAGAAATATCTATTCCTTCAATTGAATTAAATTCATATGATTTATTTTCTAATATTCAAAAATATGAATATATACATTTTAATATTTATGATTTAAATTATTATGATAAAGCATATGTGATTCCTATTAATTCATATTTTAATATAATGAAAATAAATAATATTTTATTAAATGCTATTCAAAATTTTTATTTGAAAGAAATTAAATTAAATTGTTCTTTATATTATCATGATTATTTTATGGGAATTTATCTTAAAAATTTATTATTTGAAGTTAATTATATTTCAAATATTTCAGTTTATTTCAATCAAGATAATATTGATTATTCATTATTAATGACTAATTATGTTTTAAAATATTCTGGATATTATGCTAATTTTTTTAATTTATTTAATTCTTTTCTTACTTGTCATAATTGTGATTTATTTCAAAAAATTATATTTTTATTTCAATTAATTGGAATGTTTTTTCAATTTATTTTTCCTTCATTATCATCAATGGTAATATATTCTATTTTTTCAGAATGCTTTAATTTAAATGATGAAAGAACTTCTATATTTTTTACTATAATATATTTTTATTTTTTAATTTTATTTGGTTTAACTTATAAAGGTGTTAATAATATTAAAACTATGAAATTAATAAGTTTAGTATATTTTATTTTTTTTGAAATTTTCTATTTTTTTATTTTAATATGTTCAATAATTGCAATTAATAATATAAATAAAAATATAACAAATGATATATATAATTTTAATAAACTTGCAATTTCAACTTTGATAATTTTAAATTTTATTTTTGGAATTATACCAATAATTATTTCAATAAATACAATAATACCAAATATTAAATATTTATTAATTTATCTTATTTTTGGTTTACCAAGTTCAAATTCAATTTTTTTAATGGCATCTTTGTTTAATAGTGTTAGTAAATCAGGAGGAAATAATATTGAAGAAAAAAATGGATTTTTTTTTATTGTTTTTTTTATGTTTAATCTTTTATTTGAAGGTTTAATTTTTTTTAATACTAATAGAAGTAAGAGAATTAATTCAGTTTTAATTTTAAGTATTATTTTTACAATTTATAATTTTTTTAAACAATTAAGTATAATTTTGAGAATATTAATTGATAAAAGAAAATATATAAATTTAATTCATGATAATCCAAAAAATATTCTTGAAATTGGAAATAAAATTATAAAAACTAAAGAAATAGAAAAAGAAAATAACAATAATTTACAAAATAACAAAAATAAAATAGAAGAAAGTTTTTCAAATGTTATATCAAATAAAGAAAATAACAAAAAAACAAATGAAAAAAAGAATATAAAAGACAATTCAATAATTTCAAATACAGAAATTAAAAATTCAAAAACAGAACAAAAATAAAAAAAACAAAAAAATATTCAGAAAAAAAATAACAATATACATTAAATATTATTTTTTTTTAAATATTTTTTACTATTATTAAATTATAAATAAGAAGTTAATATTATTTTTTAATAAACTCCATAATTAAATTCATACCTAAACCACAAATGGTTCCTAAAAAAATACCAATCATTAAATAAAAACTAACTGAAGATCCAGCTTTTCCTTTAATATTATCAGGTACTAAAGTAGGTGCAATTGCAAAAACTAATGAAGAACCTAATCCATTTGTAATTGATAAGATAATAACAAAAAAAATAAAAAGAGTACTTGAAAAAAATATATTATATTTATGAATTTGAAAATAAAAATTTAAAGGTATTAAAAATAATAAAATAAATCTTGATAAAACTATAATATAAATTAATTTTTTTGTAGGATTAAAATAAGATGCAATAGATCTTCCAATTGTATCAAAAACATTAAATAAAGTTCCTATTGTATTAATATTATATCCTTTAGTTAATTTATATAAAGTAAATTGTAAACAACATCCAGGAAAAACTGCAAAAGTTCCTATATATAATAATGAAGTTAAGATATTAATATCTAATAATAATTTTGTTAATTCTAAAAATGATATTTCATAATTTGAAATCTTTGATTTTGTAAGATCATTTTCAGTTTCTGTTTCATTTTCAAGATTTGGAATTAATTTTTCAAGATCATCACCATTATTATATTCACCACTTAAAATTAATTGTTTTTTAAAATACTTATTACTATAAACTTTAATAATAAATCCTAAACAAATTAAAATAATAATAACAGAAATAGAAAAAAAAATTATTCCACCTTTTTTACTAATATTATCATTTTCAATTTCAGATTGTTTTTCTGAATCAATATCACCAATAAAAAAAAGTACTATATATTGAATAAAATTCATTAAAATTCCTGCAATTCCTTGACCACTTGACATTGAAATAATAATATCAATTGGGAAATAACTCACTAAACCAAAGAAAGAATTTACTGTTATTGCATTTAAAAATCCTTGTAATAATATCATTATTGTTGTTATTATTATATTTGATTTTGAATTTTTACCTAAACTTACTACTGAAATTGGAAGAAATATTAATGAAATTGCAGATAATGAAATTGATATTAATAATTGTTTTTTATATGTCGAAAATTTATTTTTGAAAAGAAGAATAAATTGGAATATTATATTTAGAAAAAAATTTAAAAATGGAAAATAAACAGGAGGATTTAAAGCTGATACAAAATTCATAAAAAAACTTAAATCTGCTAATATTGCATTCCAAGATAATAAACCACCTATTCCAAATATTAAAAATGCCAATTTTACAAATTTTTTATCTGATGATATTTTATTTTCTTTTTCTTCTTCTTTTGTGTTAAAAGTTTCATGTTCCATATTAATTTTTATTATTATATAAATTTGTAAATATAAAATTTAATTAACAAATATTATATAAAATATTATATTATAAATTGTAAAATTAGGTTTTTTAAATGTCAGAATTAGAAATAAAGGATAATTTAGATAATTCATTTAAAAAAATGAAATGTATTTTAAAACTTCCTAAAATTTATTCTTATGATAATTTTGATATTAAACAAAACAAACAAATAATTATACTTAAACATCTTCCTAAAATAAAAAAATCAAGTTTTATAACTGAATTAAATGAAGAAACAAATTTTAAACATAATAAAAATGCATTTTCTTATGATTTTAATAAAAAAATAATAAACATAAAAAGTAGAAATATAAATAAAGGTTTATTATTTGAAGATTATTCAAATAAAAATATATTAAAACAATTGGATTTAAAAACACTTTCTATTGATTTAAATAATACAAATAGAGAAAAAAATAATCAAATTTTTTCTTCTTTTAGAACTGCTACTTTTGAAGGAGAAAAACAATTATTTAATGAAATAAAAGAAGAAAATGAAAAATATATAAATAATTATAAGGATTTTTATAAAAAGAAATTTGCTAAAAAAATAAAATTAAAACCAATAAAAATAAAATTTGGAAATTCAAAAAATAAAATTTCAGAAAAATTAAAAAAAAGAGCAAAATGTTATTTAAATTATTTAAAAGAGAATAATATACATGAAATTAATATTACAAGTGAAAAAATGGAAGAAGCAGAAAATAATCTTAATAACTTTTATAATAAAGTAAAAAAAAAAACAGAAAAAGAATTTGATAAAATATACAAAGAAGAAATATTTGTGTAAAAAAAATAATAAAAATTTTTTTATAAATAAAAACCCAAAAAATTTAAATAAAAAAATTAAAAATAAATATAAAAATAAAAAAAATAATAAAAATTAATTCCCTATATTTAAAAAAAAATAAAAAAAAATGAACCTTTATCTAACAATAATTTTAATTATGATAAAAATAATAAAACCTGAAATTTTAATAACAATATATGAAATAGACAATTCATTATCAAAATGTAATACAGAAAATTTAACAGACAATACAATAATATTAAATTATGTAACAAATTCTTCATCAGTTAATTGTACAAAAATAAATAATTCTGATTATGGAATAAGATTTTTTGAAGAAAATTCAGATAATATAATTCTTACTTCAAATTGTACTTGTGATTCAGAATCTTTATATTGTATTTTTGATAATTTAACACAAGGAGTAACTTATACTGTTGGTATACCAAAAATTATTTATTTAGATGAATATATTTTTAAATCAGTTATGATAGATGAAAAATTTGGTTTTGAAAAATATTATGTTGATTTAGATATTTCAAAACCAATTTATAATATTATTGATTATAGTAATTCATCTTTAAATTATATTTATTTAAATTTTATGGATCAATTAACTAAAAATCATATACCACAAATAGAAAATATTTCAAATTGTAGTATTAATGAAAATAATAATCATCAATTAATTTGTTATCCTACTGAAAAAGAATTACCAACAAATTATCAAGGAAAAGAAATTTCATATAATTTAACTATTACAAATGTTTGTAAAAGTAAAGAAGATTATAAAGTAAATGTTACTGTTAATAATAGTAATTCTCCAATTGAATATCTTTCAATTTATAAATTAAATAATGAATATAGTGATTGTAATTATATTAAAAAAGGAGAAAAATTTAATCTTTCTTCTTTTTCTAATATTCAAATTACTGAAAAAATAAATGATATTGATTTTGAAATTTATTTAATTTCTAAAACTAATGAAAATAAATATTATAAAACTTTATGTAGTTTTGATAATATTTTAAATCCTTTTATAATTTGTACTCTTCAAGAAGAGCCTGATAATGGAATTTATAAAATATCAATGAATCAAAATATTTCTTATCATCAAATGATTTTAGGTAAATTTTCATTATATAATGAAATTTATACTATTAAAAAAAATTATTATAAATTAAGTGATACACAAATTCAATACTATAATTATTTTTATCAAATTGAACCTTTTACTTTAACTTTAAATTTTAGTGATAATATTGAAAATATTAATAATTTTGGTTATTTAACTACAAATACTGGGAAAAATTTTCATGGATGTGAATTAATTAATAATGGTAATTCTGTTATTTGTAAATTTTATAAAAGTACTTTTCCTTTAAATGAAATTAAATATGGTAATAAAATAAAATATTTTGTTTATTATTGGAATATTTGTGGTTATAAAGAAAATACTATTCAAATTGAAATTAGTAATAGTAAAATTAATAAAGTTAATCATATATATTTATTTATATTATTTTTTTTATTTTTTTAAAATTTATAATATAAAAAATTAAATTATATTTTAAATTAACATAAATAAAAAAATGAATTTTACTTATTTTAAGTTAATTCAAATTTTTTATTCTAAAATTTCATCTTGAGCATATTTTTCATTATAAATATTTAAAGTTATTATATTATCATCTAAAACATTAAATCCCTTATTTTCCAAATATTTGTCAGGAATATTATTGTCAAATAAATTTGTTGCATTAATATAATTAAATTTATTAATATTTCTTGTAATAAATCTAGAATATTCTAAATCTTCACTATTTAATCTTTTTTTAAAATCAAATTTTAAGCAACTATCAATAAACCATAAAAATTCTTTAGAAATGAAATTATTATTTTCATTTAAATTAATATTATAATTTCCATTTTTTAAATTTTCTCTTAATTGATTAAGTATATTTTCAGTTTTATAATCAAATATAAATGGATGATTTGAAAACATTAATTTATATGTTAAAATCCCAATTGCCCAAATATCAATTTTACTTCTTTCAATATTATTAATATCTATTGTTGGTAATATAATTTCAGGAGGAAGATATTCAATTGTTCCTCCAATTGTATTATTAACTTTTTCATTATTAGTAAATTTTGATAAACCAAAATCACTTATTTTAAAAGTACAATTTTTTACATTTAAATTATTTAAATCTTCTTCTGTATTAAAATTTAATAAAATATTTTCTAATTTTATATCATTATGAACAATTGAATTTCTATGTAAACAACTTAATCCATATAATATATCTTTTAATATTTTTTGTATTTCTTCTTCATTTAAACTGTTTCTATTTTTTTTTTCATCTAATTTTTGTATAAATGATGCTAAATCTTTTCCATTACAATATTCCATTATTATATAATTACAGCCTTCATCATCTTCTTCTATTGATATAAAAGATAATAAATTTTTATTTTTAAATTGTGATGTTATTAATATTTCATTACTAAATTGTTCTAATATGGATTCATCTTGACTTATCGATTGTGGAATTAATTTTGCTGCATATTTTATTGATTTATTATTATCTTTATATGCCGAATACACATTAGTAAATTGTCCTCTTCCTAATAAATCATTTTTATTTATTATAAATTTTGGTTCTTCATATTTTTCCATTTTAATTAAATATATATTTTTTAGATATATAATTTATTAGAAAAAATTTTGAAAGATATTATTATTGATTTATATGATATAATTAAAAAATCTATTAAGAATAATATAATATAAATATATGAAGTAATATATTTAGAAAGGAATTAAATGATTATATTTTTAATGTTAATTTTATTTAATTTAATTTAATTTTTGCGTAAATAAATTTTAAAATCGAAATGTCTGATAAACAAAAAGAAAAAATGAGGATAATATTTAATAAATATGATGAAAATAAAAATGGTGTTCTTGAAAAAGTAGAATTTATAAAAGTATTTCGTGATTTAATTAAATCATTAGGAGAAGATATGAGTTCAAATGAAGTTGATAAAATTGCAGAAGATGCAATATCAAATTTTGATTTAAACCAAAATGGAACTATTGAATTTAATGAATTTTGTCAATTAATTTCTTTTTTAATAAATGAAAAAGGATTAAATCTTTAAAATATAAATATTTATATGTTTAAATTTGAATAAAAATAAAATTAGTATTTATTTTAAATGATAATAAAAATATTTTTTTAATTTTATATAACAATGTTTACAAATGATATTTAATTCAAAGTTAAATACAAAAATAAATATTATTTTAAAAGAAATTATTTTACTTATTTAATGAGGATAATTTATATTTTAAATGTTTAATTTTATTGAATTTAAGTTTTTAAATTAATTAACAATATTTAAAAGCTATAAAATTTTAATATATTATAATTAGACTATTAATACTTATTTTTACATTTAATATTCATTTATTATTATATTATTATATAAATAATGAATAAATAGGAAATTATAGAATATTCATATCACCATATTTGATATTAAAAAAATTATAAAATTTTTGGCAATCCTTAAATATTAGATAGAAAAATTATGAGTTTTAAAATAATATTATAATAATCAATAGTTTTTCATTTCATAAATTAATTATTTTATAAATCAAAAAAATAAATATATTAATCATTATTTAATAATGATTATTTATTATAATATTAAAAAAACCACCACATAAATTAATTAATAATTTATTACTATTAAATTAAATTATTTTTCTAAAAAAAATAATTATTAAAAAATAAATAAAATTATATTTATTAATTGATAATAAAAAAAAATCAAAAAACTCAAAGAATATTATATAAAAGAATGAAAAAAATCACTATAAAAACAAAAATAAATTATTTATTCTATAATATACAATAATTATTAAATTTATTTGATAAAAAATAAAAAAAAATTTAAATTTCATATTTATCATTACCATAAATCTATTATATCAAAATAAACAAATATTTAATATATATTAAAATAATAATTTATATGCTACTAGAATCATCTAACTCATTATCCCCTTCATCTTTATTTACAATTTCACTATTAACTCTTCTTATATTATTACTTTTTTCTTTTTTCAATTTAAACATTTTATCATATTTTTGTTGAGCCATTTGGCTATAAACAGCACCAAAGATAGGATTTATATTATTCATATTACTTTTATTAAATAACATCTTATTATCTAAAATACTTTTTTTCTTGTTTTTTTTATTTGTTGTTGAAATGATTCCTAAATTATTTAAAAAATTATTTGCTTGATCTAATTTAATTTCTTCAATATCTTTATTATTATCATCATCATCTTTGTCAATTTCAACATTTCCTTCACTTTCAATATTATTATTATTATTCTCATTATTCTCATTATTTTCATTATTTTCATTATTTTCATTATTTTCATTTGTTTTAATAATATTTGTATCTCTTTGAAAATTATTAGTTTGACTAGTAAAATAAAATAACATTTTCAAATTAATAAAGGCAATTTTATCTTTTGCAATTTTTCCCATTTCTTCAGTTAAATAACCAAATTTAACTAATTTATCAATATAATTGTAAGCTCCTCTTTTTTGAGTTTTTGGATTTAATCTTTCATAATCAAAAGCAAAAGATAAATAAGCATTATCATAAGAAATTTGATTTGAATAAGAGTAAGCATTTGAAATATCCCAATTTCTTATAAAAGTATTATAAGGAATAATTAATAAAACACCATAAAAAATAATATTAAATAATTCAAAAAAACGAGAAGAATGTTGTTTACTAAAAAAAATATAATTTCCAATTGACCAAGCAAAAAATGCCATAACGAAATAATCAATATAAAAAAAGGCAATTTTTTCATTTAATCTTTCAGGTCTTTTATAAATTTTAACACATTTAAATTTTTCAATAAAATAATTTAAAATAACACCAACTAAAGTAATAGCAGGTCCTAAAGGAAAAATAGGCATATAAAAAAAAGTCATTAAAACTTGTTTAGATAAATTACTATATTGAGTACTAACACCCATATCAGGATATTCATAATATGAATTAACTTCTCTTTGACTTAAAGGTAATTCTTCATTTTCATTTTTATATTTTCTAGTTACAAAAAACCATCTGAAAATTTTATTTAAAATTAAATCATAACATGTTATTGACATTAGAGGAGCAACAATTGCACCACATACAAAAGTCATAAACATATTATTTACTAAATTTTCATGTGTATCCCATCCATATTCTATTACATTTGATGCTAATGGTACAATTGCACTATTTACAAATGAAAATATTGTTAATTTCATACTCATTGATAAATATTTATATGTATATGTCCATGGTTTTTCATAATCACCAAATTTAGTAAATAATGTTTTCATTAAGAAATTAATTAATGATGTTACTGCTGTAATTGCAAGTGATAAACCATATTTTAATACTAAATTAGTTTCTAAATTTTTTTCACTTCTATATTGTAATTCATTTAATCCTACAACAATAGCAAATGATACACCACATAATAAAATTGATATAATAAATAATACTAAAGTTCTTATAAAACGATATTTAAAATTATATTCTAAATGTTCAAATATTACATCTTCTGGTTCTGGTGCCATTCCTACTGTTAATTGTGTTTTTACTTTTAAACTTTTTTTCCTATTTTCATCTAAACAACAACTACAACAACATAATAAAAATCTTCTATGCATATTAATTAAAAATTTCATTAAAAATGTATCTGGATATAAACTTGAATAATTAGTTGCTTCTTCTTCTTTATCAAATACTATAAATGCTACTCCATTAAATACTTCTTGAGAATAATCAATTTCTAATCCTTTTATTTTCATATTTAATTCATTTTTTTCTTTTATTAAATCTGATGTTTTTTTCTTTTTTGAAAAACATAAAAAACCATCTTCATAATATTCTTCATTTCCTATTTCTTTTATTTTCTTTTTCATTTTTCTTAATTCAGTTTTTAATTGACTTATTTCTGTTAAATTATATGTAAGATTTATTTCTTTAATATCAATTAATTCTTGATCTAAATATTTATTTTTTAAATTATATTCATCACATTGATCTTTTGGAATATCACTTACAATTAAAGTATAATCACTAGGACTTTGTTCAGTAAAATCAATTTCATTTTTTAATGCAGTAGTATAAGAAACATATAATAAATTAATAATAAATAAAACAATCATAGAAATAAAAGAAATAAAATTAAAATCAAAAACAACTTCATCAATTTGTTTTTGAGTAGCAAAATCTTTTAAAATTTTGATATAAAATAACATTGTTTCTCCACTCCATTTATTCATCCAATCAAATTTAGTATATTCATATTCATCAGAAGTAATAAAATTAATACAAAATTCATTATTAGTTTCTAAATTAACAGGAATAGTATCTTTAACATAAAATTCAGTACAATATTTAAATAAAAGATTAGCATAATTATTACATATTAAAATATATGGAAGTGAACATGTAATAAACATACAAATTAAATTTACAATTAAATACTTTTGAAATACAAAAAATAAATATAAACCAACTCCACATGTTGATAATTTTTTAGGATCTACTGAAAAAGGATATTTTTCAACTACTCCTTCAGTTTCTTGAGGAAGAAAACAATCATTACAGAAAACTACTAATTTATCTGATGGAAATTTATTTGGTACTTTTAATACTTTTTTTGCATTTCCATGTAATTTAGCCTTTTGTATTGTACCTGGTAAATCTAACATATCTTCTAATAAATCTTCTGTTTCATCTTCTTCTTCTAGACTTTCTAATTTTTCTTTGTCTTCTTCTTCTTCCTTTTTTTTCATTCCTTCTTCGTTATTCATTAAATCTATATTTTGAGAAATTTTTTTGTAAAATTTTGGAACTGATGATTGTTGTTCAGTCATTTTTTTTATTTTTTTTACATAAGCGTTATACTTAAATAATTCTATTTTAATTTTATAAATTTTTCAATATATAAAAATATATTTTAGAATTAGTTTAATATTTTATTTTAATTAATATTAGTTAAATATTAGTAGTGTTTATATAAATTTAATTATTTCAATTTACTTTTTAATAATTAATTATATATTAAAAATGGGAAATATTGAATTAAAATTTTTAAAATTTTTTGATTTTTTTTCAAATTCACTAACATTTTTATATAAAGGAAATTTTAAAATAAATACAATTGTTGGGCAAACATTATCTTCATTTATTTTAATATCTTTTATTATATTAAGTATAATTTTATCTTTTGACTTAATTTTTCATAAAAACCCAATAATATCATATTATTCTGATAATTTATTATCAAATAAAACTATTTTTAACAGTTCAAATTTTTTATTTGGATTTGTTTTTTTAATGTCAAATGGAACAATATTAAATATTTCAGATGAAATAATTTATTATGAAAATAATTATCATATTTCAAATTCATTGAATGGTAATGTTATAAATGATAATAAAAGTATATATTTTGAAAAATGTAATAAAGAACATTTTAATAAATTTGATATTTCTTCAAATGAACTTCAGAATTATTTAATTAAAAAGGGATTATGTCTTAATTTTAATAATACTTTATTTAAAGGATCTCCATTTAATGATTTTAATTTTAATGGATTTTCATTATTATTTGGATATGATACTCAAATATATTATGATTATTATCATAAATATAAAAATCTTTTCCCTTTAACAGTAAAAATTTTTTTTCAAACAACTTCTTTTGAACCAAATAATTTTAATAATCCAATGAAAAAAAAAATAGGAACATATGATGCATATTTAAGCGATTCATATGCAATGCAATATATAACAATCATTTCTTTAAAAACTTTAAAAAGAGATGAAGATATTTTTTTTAATTCAAAAAATAAAACTGATTTTTATTCATTTTCTAATATGGAAAATAGCCAAATTACTAGACCTCAATTTGGTAAAAATGAAGGAAAAGAAGCAATTTTTAATTTAAAAATATATCTTGATAATACTAAAATGATATTTAGTAGACAATATAAAAAAATACAAGATATAATTGCACAAATTGTAAGTATTTTACAAGTTGAATATTTTATTATTCGAATTTTTTTTATGGTAAATGGAAATTATGTCATTAAAAAATTATATTTTGAATATTATAATGTTAAATCAAATAAAGAAAATCAAAATAAAATTAGTTTTAATAAAAATATTGTAAAAAAAGAAGTAATTGATTTATTTAGTAATAATTCTCAAACTCAAAAATTTTTATTACCTGGAATTATGAATTTAAATAATAATAATTTTAATAATTCTAATTATTGCTGTAGAAATTTTTCTAAATATAATGTTTGTACATATGAAAATGGAATTATTGATAATAATTTATCTTCAATTTCAGTTAATTTAAAAGTTAATGAAAAAGATAAATTGAAAAAAAAAAAGTCCTTTAATTTTTTTTTTTGCTTTTGTGAAAAAGAATTTGAAAAACAAATTCATAAAAAAGGACAATTAATTATAATAAAGTTTTTAGATATTTTTAGTTATTTTAAGAATCTTGAAGATATGAGATTTTTAAAAATGATTTATTTAGAACCTGAACAATATCATTCTTTTAATTATATGATTAAAAATAATTTATATAATAATGACAATATAATTGATTATTATGAAAAAGGAATTGGATTAAATACTTTTATTGAATATTATAAATATAAAATTTTGAATAAAAAAATGACTGATAAAGATGCAAAAATAATTTCTTTATTAGAAAAAAGAATTAAAGATAAAATAATAAAAATATAAATAAAAAGTATGATATTTATAATTTAAAAATTAAAAAAAAATGAATAATAAATGTTTATATTTATATAATCTATACTTATATTATATAATCATCTTTTTTATATATTTTATTATTTGTCTTTATTTACATAATTCTATATTAAAATAGAAAATAATAATAATAAATTGAATATTATCGATATATAATAAATCGATTATATTTGAAATTATTAATATATATAATTGTTTTGATAAATATTAAATTTTTAGTTTGGATAAATAATTTTCTTTTCTTTTACATGTGAAAAGCTTTTCTTTTTTTTAATATTTTTTTTATTTACATTTAATAATTTTGTAATATTGGCTTTTCCTCTGAATAAATCTAAATGTTCTTTTGTCATTTTATTTTTTTTATTATTATTTACATTAGGTAATTTTAAAGGAATTTTTGATTTTTCAACATTCCCTGTAGTATAAAAAGAATCTTTTCTTATTAATAAATTAGATGAAGAAGAATGTCTAATAATATTTTTACTAAAAGAATTATTTCTTTTATTCATATATAAATTATCATATAATGATTTTAAATAATTATAATTATATATATTTGAATGTTCATTTTGAAAAATTTGATGAGTATGAAGAATCATTTTTCTATCAATTTTTCTTTCAATTAAATCAATATAATTTGGAAATGTTTTAAAATTTAATGGAAATGTTTTCAATTGAATAATATCTTTTGTATTTTTATAAATGCAACTTAATTTTTTTGGTAAATGGTCATTTATAGTCTCCATTTTATAATATAAAATAAAATTAAAAATATAATAATTATAATTTAATCTAAATAATATTAATTGAAAAATAACCAAGAAAAAAAATGTCAAAATTAATAAGAAAAAAGCATAATTTCCCAAATGCAAATAATATCAGAACAAATTTATTAATTTATATAAATAAAGAATTAAAAGAAAAAAATCAAAATACTAAAAATTTATTAATAAATAGTAAACCATTAGAAACATATTGTAATACATTTGAAAATTACGTTATTGTTGAAAGAGATATAATAGCAAATTCTCAAAAAGTATATAAAAAGTTAAAAGAAAAAGATGAATTACCTCTTTATTTAGTAAAATTAAATTTAAAAGAAAATTCACCTATTATTGAAACAAAAAAAGTGACATTAACAAAAAATCCTGATTTTTTTTCACAAAGAAGTTATTCTCAAAATTCTGATATTTGTGAAATGGAAATAAATAAAAAAAAAATAGAATATAATATAAGATATTTAAGAGAATTTTGTTTTTTGCTAAAAAGTAAAACAATAATTGGGAAAAATAAAACTATTGAAAGAAATAAAAGTTTAATAATTAGAAGAAAAAAATTTCATATTAAAGATAGTAATAAGAAATTAAAAGATTTATTAAATAAAAATAATGTTGTTATAAATAAAAAAAAAGAAGAAAATTATAATGTAAATGATAAAAATATTATTCATTTACATAAAATGTGGGGTACTCAAAAAAATGTACATCATAAAAAAAATCCTAAAAGTTTAGTTTTATTAAAATCAATTAAAGAAAATAAAAGTTTTTTATCGAATTTAATATTTGCAAAAGATGATTTAAATTATTTTTAAAAAGCTCATGTTTTTATCATTATTTAATTTTTGTTTTTAATGTATATATATGCATTTTATTTTTAAAAGAAAAAAATTATTAAATTCTGAGAATTAAATTTTTTATTTGGTATTTATAAAGTAATAATATTATTAATTGATTAAATGATATATAATTTAATTTAGTTTATTGAAAAAATTTTAAAAAAATACATTTGGAAATATAATGAATATCATCTTTTACAACTATTTGATTAAATTTAATGATTTCAAATTAAAATGTAAATGAAAAATAAAAACAAAATTAATTTTACAAAATATATAACCCTGATTAAATATAAATAATTAAATAAATTATGTAATCATTATTATTATTTTTTATGATTTATAATTTGTTAAAAATCAAAATTATATGAAAATATAATTATTATAATTTTAAATTGTTTAATATAATATATAAATTTATCTTTTATTTGAATTAAGTAAATTATATAATTTATTCAAAGTATTAATCATCATTTCATTAGAATAATTTTTTTCATTTTGAAGTAAATAAATTTTTCCATTTAACATAAATTGAATGGAAAAAATATCTTCTTTAAATGACTTAATTTCATATCCAATATCAATAGGAAATTTAATATTATTTCTTAATTTAATACAATAATTTTTTTGTTCAATATTTTTATTTTCAAAATTACAAATCAAAGAACCAATAACATTTTTTTTTAATTTTGATTTTGAATTATATAAAATATTATTATTTGAAGTTAAATAATCTTCAAATTTAATAGCTCTTAAAAATGCATTTTCAACTTTTGGAATTTCAACAAATGAAAATCTTAAATTATTTCTTACATTCATAATTATTTGATAATTTATATTTTTTACAATTTCTTCATTTTGATAAATAGATAAAATTTCTTTTGTAAATTTAATTTCAAAATTATTTATCATAATATATTCTTTTAATTCTTTTTGTAAAATATCAATTTTTTGTTTTAAATCTTTAATTAATTTATTATAAAATTTTTGAACATTATTTAAATGATTTTCAGATGTTTTAATTAATTTTTTATATCTTTCAATTTCATCATCTTGAATTAAATTTTTTTTTAAATTTTCAATTTTATGAGATTCATGTTGTTCAATACAATTTGCACAAATATTTAAATTACAAGTTTTACAATAATTTAAAAATTTTTTTCCATGTTTTGGACAAGTAGAATTTAAATTTTTTGTTAAAATAAAAGTATGATTATTATTATGTGATAATTTACATTTATCACATAAATTTAAATTACAATTAATACAATAATTAATTGGATTTGTTTTCCCATTTTGTGTTTCTGAACATGAATCACATATTTTTATATTTTGTTTTGAATTTTTAATTTCATTTAAAAAAATATTAATATCTCTTTCTATTATATGATTATTTTGACATTTTGATAAAATTATAATATTATTTTCTTTTTGTTTAACTTCAATAAATGGAATATATGGACATTTTGGACAACGAATTATATCTTTTTTTGCTAATAGAAGTTTAACTGGACATGTTACACTAGTTTTAGAAGAATAATTTGTATCATTCATATTATTTTATAAATGTTAAATTTATATTAATTAAATAATGGACTTTATTTAATATAATAATATTAAGTATTTTTATTCCTTCATCAAAATATAAATTATTCATAAAATTATTTTTAAAATATTTTTTATTTAAATTTTAAATTAAAAGAGAATAAATAAAAATTATTTTTCAAGACTATCAATTAAATCATTATATTTCAATTTAGCTAATTTAGTTTTTCTTCTATAATTAGTATAAAAATAGAAAATTGCTAATGCACAAACTAAAACTATTAAAACTATTAAAAGAATTAGAAAAACTGATTTTTCTTTTTTCTTCATTTCAAAAATAATATCTTTCTCATCAGTCATAAAAAAGACTTTATTATCTTCATAATCAAGAACAACATCAACATCACTTAAAGTATTAAATCCAAAAACTAAATTAGGATGAGATGTTGGATACAAATAAATTTCTCTTATTTTAATTCCTTTATCACCAAAAACAAAATATATACTTTTATTTGAAGATTTACATTCCATATTTTCACAATTAAATCCATTATCAATTAAAGATGTTTTAATTTTTTCAATTGCAGTTTGATTTCCAGTTAAAGTATTTTCCTCAACCATAAATAAATTAGAATTAAAAAATTCAACAATTATATTTAACTGAATAGAAAAATAATTTTTATCAATTAAATTACCATCAGAAAGAATAATTTCTTTTAAAATACATCCACTATTTTTATCATAAATTTTACAAGAATCATAAAATGTTTTTTTTTTATATTCTTTCCCAATAATAACATCCATTGTTTTATTAATTTCATTAAATGATTTATAATAAACAATTTTTTCTGAAATAACATCATTATCTTCTAATAAATCAATACTTCTATATCCAAAATTAATATAACCAGGATACATTGTAAAAACCTCAACATAAAGAAATTCTATTTCACCTAATTTTGTTCCTCCAATTTCAATTGTATCTTTATAAACATAACCTTCTTTTTCTTCACCAAAAAATTTCATTTTTTTTATTTTTTGTGTATTTTTATCACTATCACCATTATAACATTTATCCATTATCTTTGTATCACATACTGATTTTGGTGTGAAGGCAAAAAATATTTCTGATGTTTTTGTTTTTAATCCTGAATATATTGATTCTACTTCATAATTACCTACTTTCAAAGGAAAAATTGCACTTTTTGGTCCATCATTTATTCTTATTGTAAATTCAAATGATTTATCTTTTGATTGTGAAAAAGAAAAAAGTATAAATAAAATTATATTTAATAATGACATTTATTTTCAAAAAAATATTTTTAATTTTTTACAATTATTTAATTTATATTTTAATATATTATTTTATTTATTGATTAATTAAATATTCAATTTAAATATAATTTTAATTTAAAAATAATTGATAATAAATAAAACAAAATATTTTTAAAATCTATTTTTAAATATTTTTAAAATTAAAATATAAACTAATTTTCTAACAAAGTTTCCGCTCCGCTAATTCCGAAATTACCTTGTTCTTTCTTATGAAATAGGAAATAGAATAAAATTATTGCAATAATTAATGCTACAACAAATATTGCAATAATAATAAAAATTTTATTCTTATAAAATGGTTGTGAATTCTTATTTGTATTTGAAGGATTTTCATTATCTCCAGAATAAAAAAAAACTTTATTTTTATCATAATCAATAACAATATTCATATTTTTAAAAGTATTAAATCCAAAAACTAAATGGGAATGATTTTTTTCATAAAAGCGAATTTTATTTACTTTTATTCCTTTACCTCCAAAATATAAAAATAAAGTTTTATTTGGAGAATGACATTGAATAATTCCTTCGTTAGTACAGTTAAAATTATTTTCCTTTAATTTTGTTATAATCTTGTTTATTGCCTCATTTTTTCCTGTTACAACAGTTTCATTATTTTGAAATAAATCAGAACTAAAAAATTCAGCTTTTTCATTTATATCAAAAGTTTTAGTATTATTATCCTTTGTATTATTATAAAAAATACCTATTTTTTTTAAACTGCAACCACTAATGTTTTCTACAATATCACATTCATCAAAATATTTTTTATTGTTTAGTGAATAATCTCCTCCTACTGTAACATTAATTGAACCTTTATTTTCATTATATGGACCATAATGAATATTTGATGATTTAATTATACCCTTCTTTTTTAAATATTGCAAACTTTTTGAACCAAAATTAATATAACCATTATATATACCTAAAATTTCAACATAAACAAATTCCAATTCAAAATTTGTGTCTCCAATTGTAATATTTTCTTTATATAAAGGACCATTTTTTTTTACTCCAAAAAATGAAATTGTTTGACTTTGATTTAATTTTTTTTTTTCATCACCATAATAACATTGTCCGTTCATTGTATTATTCAGTGTAATACAGTTTTCTTTTGGTGTAAATGCATAAAATAACTCTGAATTAGAATGTAATCCTGAATAAACCGTGTCTATAGTAGTGTTACCAATTTTAGATTGAAATAAAGGAATTAAAATATTATTTATATGTTTTATTTTAATTGTAAATGAAATAGGTTTTGGACATTTTATTTTTGTAAATGATACAATATAAAATAAAATGATTGTTGGTATAAACGACATTTTTTTCTTTTTAGATATATTTTTTTTTTATATATTTATTTAAAGATTTGATTATATTAATTATTTTTATTTCTTTACAAATATTTAATTATTGTTTATATATAAATACAAAATAATAATATTTATATAAGTAATTATAAGATTAATATTAAATTAAATGATATTATTATTAATAATTTAATAAAATAATATTACTAATTTATTATATGTATTCATTTAATATTTATACAAATCATTAAAAAAATATAAGTCAAATAATCAATATACAAAATAAATATAAATTATTATAAATGATAAATTTAAAATAATCCTTTCTTTATTCTATAAAATATAATATGATTAATAAATTATAATAAGAATTTCATACTATATACACTTAAAATAAATTTTTATTTAAAAAAGAATTATGTTATAATTTTTTAATTATATTTTTAAATTTTTTAAAAGAACATTTATGATTTTTTTCATCAATAATTTCTTTTTCAAATATTTTAATAATTTCATCTTCAGAATCAAGATAAATATCATCTTTAATTTTATTATTTTCAATAATTTTTTGAAAAAATTCAGAATAAAATAAATTAGGATCATTTAAATTTATATAATTTCTTTCAATATTTTGATCAATAACATTCAACAAATTATTTTTTTTATTTTTTTTTTCATTAGGAATAGAAATAATCGAATTTCCATTATTTTCATTATTACTTATATTTGTTTTTTTAAATTTACTTTTTCTATGTTTAATATTATATTGTATTTTTTTTGAAATTTTAGAATTAATAAAACTTTTTCTTTTTAAGTCTTTATTCATAAATTTAACAGAAGATGTAGAATATTTATTTTTAATATTAGTTGGTTTTAAAATTGATTTTGTTTTAGAATCATCAATATCAAAATTAATTATCCAATTTTTACATTGTCTTTGCATTAAATTGTTTTTTGAATATTTATAATTACTAATTTCATTTATATTTTCATATTCACTTTCAATAGAAAATGAAATTTCAGTTGAACAAATAGAATAATCATCATCTTTTCTTAATTTTAAACCTAATAAATTATAATCTAATTTATAATTTGATTTAAAAGAAGTTGGAATTTTATCTTCATTAGGATAAATTTCATTATTAATTTCATTTGGTTTATAAGGAGTTATTACTAAACTATTACAACTTACTAAATTACTTGATTCTTCATAATATTCTGTTAATTCATTTTTATTTTTATCATTATTATCTTTATTATCATCATTATTATAACTATCTTCTTTTTTAAAGTTTTTTTCATTTATTTTTAAAGATTTTTTTTCTATGATTGAATTAATTTCATTTTTTTCATTTTCCAATTTTAAAGTATTATCCATAATATAATTACTTGAATTTTGTGCATCAATTGTATAATTATCACTCATAATTTTTTGAGTTGAATCACTTTCATTACTTGAACTAGTTTTTCCAATTGATAATGATTCATTAATTGTATTTAATTTATTTTTTTGTGTATTTTTATTTAATATTTTTAATTGTGTTATTTCATCTTCATCTAAAGTCATATCAAAAGAAGATGGAATTGATTGTAAATCAATATTTTCTGTTATTGAAGTATCAATTATATACTTATTATCAACAATATTATCTTCATCAAAATTTAATCCTTGAAATTGATGAAATATTTTTAAAATTTTTGTCATTAATCTTTTTATTTGTTGCCAATTAAATAAACTTTTTTTATTTATTTTTTTCCAAATATGAGGAAAAGATGCAGAAATATTTATAGCATCATTTTTTTTTAAATAAAATAAATCTGCTTTACGAGATTTTACTTTAACTCTTAAAGGTGATCTTTTATTTAAAAACATTAAAATATCACCAAAATGTTCATTTTTTTGTATTTCTAAAATTCTATAATATTCATAATATTGTTCAATTTCAATTTCTGAATTTTCACTTTCATCATGTATATTTTGAGTAATTTTCATTTTATTATTATTCTTCATTAAAGGAGCAGAACATCTTCTTAGATAATTATTATTATTTATAATATTATTAGATTTTAAAGATGGACTTTTATGATTTTTAGTAATTGATAAATTATTTTTAATTGAATTTTGATTATTATAAGAATTTACATTTGAAAATGTAGAATTGTTTTGAATATTATTTTCTATTAATATTGGAAGATCTAAAGATAATCTTCCATATTTAACAAAAATTATATCTTCTACATAATCACCATGTTTCATTAAAACATCATTTCTTAATGCGATAATTGGTTTAAAACTTAATATTACACTTACTATAAAATCTATATTATTGAAATTTTTAAAAAAAAAAAAATTATCTATTATTGGTTTATACATATTATATACTAAATCATTTTTTAATGATATTGGAAGAGAATTTAATATTAATTTATTATCTTTTTTATCATCAAATACATCAGCTTTTAAATATCTATAAATTCTTTTATATAAATCATCAGAAAAATTTGGATAATTAATTTTAATATCTTCTAAAATTTGACATTTTTGAAAAAATTCTTCACTTTTATCACTTTTTTCTTTAACATAATTACTAATAGAAGATAAGGCAAATGAATAAGCAATAATACCAACAATTTCCATAAATAAACCAAAAATTTTTTCAATTGGAGTTACACAAGATAAATCACCATATCCTACTGTTGTTACTGTTGTTATTATATAATATATTGATATAAAATATAAATTATAAAAATCATAATTTTCAAAACCAAAATGTAATATCCAATTTTCAATTTGATTTTTTCCTATAAAAATAAATATACATGCTACAATGTGTAAACAAGATATAAATATTAATACACTTATATACAATCCAAAATAATTATTAAAATATTCATATTGAGTTAAATAATTTTTTATTAATTCAAATAAATGATTTTTATTAATTACTTTTAAAGATTTTAATAATTGTAAACTTACTAGAAAATAATATATATTATTTTGATATAAAGGAGTAGTTAAATAACTTTCATAATTACATTTTTTATCTAAAATAATAAATAAAGTTTTAAATGGTATTGCAGATAAGAGATCAATTAAAAAATAAGATGTTAAATATTCTTTTGAAATTATCTTTAAATCAGTTTTTAATACATCATTATAATTATATGAAGCAGTAAAAAAAGATAAAACACAATCAACAATATAAATAATATCAATAAATAATTGTAAAATATTTGTGAAATTAAAAAAAGAATCTCTTCTACAATAAATTATATTATAACCAAGAAATAAAGGTAAATAAATTATATGATATATCGAAAAAAAAAAAATTAAAATATCAATAGTGATTATTAATTTATTATTAGGATCAATATAAAAATTAAAAATGAAATTATCATCATCATCATCATCTAAACTATCAAAAATTTTACTTACTTTATTTAACATTCGATATGAATATAAATTCTTATTTTCTTCTTCACATTTTTCTTCATTTGGACTCTCTTCAAAATATGTTTTTTTTTTTGTCACATTGTTATTATCGTTTAATCTAATTATAGTCTTTTTTAAATCTTTTTTTATATCATTTAATTCTAATATACTTTTATTTGATAAATGTGTTATATTAAAAAGTTTTATATTATCATCACTATAAGCATTATTTAATATATTTTTCATTTTAACAGTCTGATTTTTTTTTTTTTTTCTAATTGGATAAAAAGAAGATTTATTTACTTTTTCTTCAAATAATGTAGGCTCTTCTAGAAAAGTAAAATATTTATCATTTAATTTTTTTAAATTTAAAGATTTTCTTTTTATATTTTTTCCTATAAAATTTTCTTCTTTTTCTAAATTATATTGAAAATGAAAATTAGAAGATTTTTTTCTTTTTGATTTGTTATTTGATTTATTAAATATAAATTTTTGACTTTTAATTTTTGAATTAAATGGGGTTGTTATTGTATTAATTTTTTTTAAAATTGAATGTTTTGGAACTTCTTGTTCGGATGAATATAGATTATCTAATTTTTTTTTAATTGATAATTCTTTAAAACTTATTTTCTTTTTTCTATTCATATTAAATGGAAAATCATTTTGATTTGTTTGATTTTGGAATTTGGATTTATTTTCAGTATTTATTTTTGGTAATAAATGAGAGGAAATTTTAATATGATTATCCATTTTTAAGTCTAAAAAGTTATTATAAAAAAAATTTTTAATTAAAATTCAATTGAACTTTTTTTTTATTTTAAATTGTATTTTTTTTTATTTTTGAATTAAAATTTTTCTGTAATATAATTATATTATTATATAATTTATATATTATTATATAATTTATAAATTAATTTTGATTTTAATATAATAAAAAGATGGAAATATTATTTTTATCTTTAATTAATAATAATAATCAATTAAAATATATTAGAATTATAAAAAAATTTTGAATTATATAATAGATATTGAATAATATGATTTTTTTTTATATTGTTTTTAATTTCATAAAAATTAAAATATAAAAATAAAATAAAATTAAATAAAATAAAAAAAAATAAAAATAAAAATAATTATTTATTATTGAATAATTAATTAAAAAAATATCTGATAATTAAATGTCTATTCAGTTTTTTTTATATACTTTAGTCCATATAAACCATAATTAAAATAATAAAATTTTAATTATTTGATGTGTCTTATAATCAGAGGATAAGTATGGAGTAGAACATACTTAATAAATTAATATATACTAACATAATATAATTATAAATACACTCTTCAAATAATTAAACATTAAATAATATATAACAGAAAGATTTCTTTTTAGAATATAAAACTTAATGTCTGGAAATATTACAGAATATCAAAATTTAATTCAAATTAATATAGATCCTTCTGAAGAAACTAGAGACTCATCCCATGATAATTTAAGGCAAAGAACACCTAAAAATTATAAAATTATTGATAGTCTAAACTTTCTTGAAAAAAAAGTAAAAAGAAATAAAAGTAAACAAATTAAAAAAAATTCAAAAGATAATTCAAAAATTAAAATAATACAAAAAATATTTAATGATTTTAAAATTTGTTCACCTTTATATAAGGAATTTAATCAATTTACAAAAATAGAAAAAAATGTTAAAAATTATTTATATTCACATTATATATATCTAGCAAAAGATATAAGAAATATATTTTCACATTATTTTTATTTAAATTCAAATAATTATGAAAAATATAATAAAACATTACAATTATGTGAAATTTTTGAAAAAGTATATAAAGATTTTGAAAATAAATTATTTATAAAAGATTCTAAAAATCATATTGATATAAAAAAAAGATTTAATAAATTAAAAAAAGAATTTAGAGCTACTTTAAATAATAATCAAGAAAATATAAATTATACATCATCAAATAAAGTAAAATTTACATATAAAGAAAATAATAAAATTGAAAACAACAATAAAAATATAAAAAAATATAAAATTAATTTAGCAAAAAAAATAAGAAATTTAACACCAGAACAGAAAAAAGGAATAATAAAAATAATATCAAATAATCATTTAGATAAAAATAATACAAATAATGTAATGGAATTAGATGTTAATAAACTTCCAGAAAATGAATTGAAGCTTCTTGAAAAATATGTTAATAAATGTGCTTTTGACAAAGAAAATTCACAAATAGAAACAAATATAAATTATAATATTCCTGATGAAGAGGAAATGTTTAATGATTTATCTGAATCTATTTCAAGTGATGAAGATGGACTATAAAAAAAAACTTTTTTAAAAATGGAAAGTTCTTTTTTTTTTATTTTTTTTTTCATTATTTAGATATTATTATTTATAAAATTATGCAATACAAAAACTCTTTTTAGAGTCTCTCTAAATATGACTTCGTTTTTATACAGAAATAATAAAATAATACATTTGAAAAAAAAAATAAAAAACAGAAAATTGAATAAAAAAAAAATTTAAAAAATAAAATTTAAAAAAATATAAAACAAATTAAATAGAATTAAACATATTAAGTATATAAAAAATTGAATTAATATTTAATTTTTTAATTTTTAATAAAAAAACAAACAAAAAAAAAAACAAAATGACAGAATCTCAAAATCAAATAAGAATAATATACAAATACCAAACTTACCAAAGAGAATCAATTTTACCAAAATCATGTACAATAAAAGACATACGTAAATCATTAGAAAAGCAAATAAAAATAACTGTAAAACAAATGAAAATGATATATCAAAATAATAATATATTAAATATACCAGAAAAAACAAAAGCTTATAATTATTTTGGAGATGTAAAAAATATAGAAATAGATATGCAATTTAAAGATTTTGTAGAAGATGATTATATTTCAGCTTTTGAAAAAGCATTTATTGGAGTAACAAGACCAGAAGAAGAAAATAGTAAAGATGAAAAAAAGAGAAAATTAAGACATTTAAAATCAACTAAAAGAGAAAAAATTTATGAACCACAATTTAAAGATCGACCAGTTTGTAATTATGATGGTATAAATGAAGCTAGTTATATATGTTTAAATTGTATGCAATATTGGTGTGAACATTGTATTAAATTTGAAGTACATCAAAAAGATTTAATGGACATTAAAAATATTGATACTAATTTAAAATATAGAAGAGAACTTTTATTAAAGGAATTAGAAAATAAAGTTAGTAATGATCAACATTTTGAAAAATTAGAAAAAATTGATTTTTTACTTAATGAAAAAGTTTCTATTATTGATAAACAATTTGAAGAAATGATTAGTATTATACAAAGAATTAAAGAAAATCAAATGAAATTTATTATTGATTATTTTTATCAGAAATTAAACGAAAAAAAATATAAAACTTTAAATAGAGATACTACATTTTTTATTAATACAATGAAAGATTTAGAAGTTAATTATAATCCAAATGAAATTGATGAAAATATTAAAAATATGAAAACTATGAGAGAAGGTTTAGATGTTATTATACAAAAATTTAATGAATTTTGTTTAAAATATGATGATTTTGATAATATTTTTAATGAATATGATAATTTTAATTCTGCATTTAAAACTCAATTAGAAGCAAAAATTACACAAAATACAAATGTAGGAAGACAAATTGGTAAACCTGAATTATTAAGAGAAAAAGTTGAATTAAAAAATGAAATTGAAAGTAAAATAAAATCAAAAAGAAAACCAACTGCATTAATTAAAATTAAATATTATAATTCAATTATGATGTGGAATCATCTTAATCAAAAATTATTAAGAGTAAGTGATTTTGTAGATAAAAATGAATTTAAATTAAATTATCAAGTTTTTGCAGGAAATATTTTTTTAAATTTAAAAAATAAATTATTTATAATAACAGGAGGAAATTTTAATATGTTTTATTATTATGAACCATTAAGAAATGAAGTTTTTAGATTACCAAGTTTACAAGATAATCATTGTAGAGGAGGAATGGTATATATAAAATATTTTAATGCTATTTTTTGTATTAGTGGTAAATATACAAAAAATATTGAATTTTTTAATATGAAATATTTAAAAATAACAGATGATGAAAAATCAGATAAAATTTCAAGACAAGGTTCAAGAAAAGAAACAAGAAAAGAAACTAGAAAAGAAACAAGAAAAGATTATTCACGTAAGAATACAAAAAGAGATATTTCAAGAACTTCTTCAAAAAATTTTTCTAGACAAAACTCAAGAAGAGATATTAGAAAAACAGAAAGAATTGAATCTGATAGAAGTAGAAGTAGTTCAAATAATTCAAGACAATTTATTCGTTCTAAAACAGTATTATCAAGATCATCTTCAAAAAATAAAAATAATATTGAATCATCAAATTCATTAAAGAAAGTTGATTTAGATAAAATAAATTTTATGGATAATGAAAATTTAAAATGGGAAGAATTTACTCCTTTAAATTATGCAAGAAATTATGCTTGTTTTGCAGTTTATAATGATACTTATTTATATGTTTTTTTTGGTTATAATCAATTAAAAGGTTATTTAAATTCAATTGAAAAAATTGATTTAAAAGAACCAGTTCAATTTGATATTATTAAATATCATAATCCTAAAGAATTAGATTTACATAGAAATAGTATGAGTTGTTGTTTTGCTAATTCTGATGAGATTTATATTTTAGGAGGTACTATTAGAGATAAACCTACTGATGAAATTATTAAATATAATTTTAAACAAGAAACTATTTACAAAACTGAAATGACTATTCCTGGATTAAATGAAAATGAATATTTTAGATTTTGGGAAGAAAGTACTTTTAGTGCTTTAAGTAGTCAAGGATATGCTGTTAATTCTGATGATGATTTTACTTTTGGTTTACTTGATGCAAGAGATAAAGTTCATTTGTTTAATATAAGAAATTTTAAATATAATATCATATAAGTTTTTCTTATATTTTTTACTTTTTTATAATTTTATTTTGTATAAAAAAATTATTTATTTCAAATTTTTTTTATTTATAATTTAAATTTAGGAAATCTATTTAAATAAATGGAAAAAATAAAAGAATATTATGAATATTACATAGGAAAAGATTATTTTGGAATAGACAATGCAGGACAAGGAATAAAAAGAAAATATAATCAATACATATTAATCATAATTGGTGTTATTTTATTTACATTATTCTTTTATATAATTCTATGGTCATGTACAAATTATAATCAATTAGATGATTTAGATGATTATGTAAACAATTTCAAATCAAATAATTTATCAAAATTTAGTAATATAACTTTAGGATTGAAAATAATGCCATCATACAATACTCAAAAAAAGAATATATTTCTTTTATATCCTTCCCAAAACGTAAGAATAAAAATTTAAAAAAATAAATTAAAAACTTTTTTAATAGCCAGAAGAAACAACAATTTCAGGAAGTTCATCATTAATGAAATCCTATGATATTCAACCAACATTTTTTAAATTAAACACAACAAAAAAAGTATTTCCAAAATTCAAATATACAAAAGATAACATTCCAGTAGGAAATTCAGTAATAATGTGTATATCAATAAATTGGGGTGATTCAAACAATAATCAATTACATTATGATATAATGAAAAGAGTACAAGGATTTCCAAATTGTACAGAAACATTATCAGGGAAATTTATTTGGAATGATGAAGATCCAATTAATGGAGTAAATACTCCTGTTTGGATTCAACATGTTTATGATGCTGATTGTTCAGATTATGAATGTGATGATTATTGTAAAAGAAAATTTAATGGTGTTTTTGTTAATGGTGTTAATAAACATGTTTGTTATTCTTATGATATTTTAGATGGTGTTTGTATTGTAATTGATTATGATAAAGTTACTAATAATTATTATTTTGCTGGAGGATGTTTTAAAGGAAATAAAACATATAATACTGTTCCTGCTGATGTTGATAAAGTTTATTTATTTAAAAAAATTGAAATTGAAATTAGAGATAAAAGTGATCCTGTTATTGTTGCTGGAGAAATGAGTGATTATAGTTATTCTTTTGGTAATTCTTGGAGATATTTTGCTTGGCTTCTTAATTTACTTTTTATTTTAGCTATTGCTGCTGGAGCTTATGTTGCTTATAAAATTTATAATATAAGAAAACAAAATGAAAATGATGATGGATTAATGAAGTCAGAATCTTAAAATGACCATAAGAAATATGTTTTTATTACTTTTTTTTAATATTTTTTTTTTTATTTAAAATTGAATTTTTTTGAAAAATTGATATTTTTTAAATTTTAAATTTTTATGATAATTAATTAAATAATTTTTTTATTATTAAACGAATTTAATTTATATGATTGTTATATATATTAAAAAATGAAAGACATTGATATAACCATTGATGATAATAATAGTATTAGAGTTTTAGCAGTTGATAAATATACTGCATCTCAAAAATTAAAAGGAGAATCAACTAAATTTGTTTCAAGTAAGATAATCTATTATAATACATTATTAAATTAATAGAAATAATTCAATTCAATGATTTAATCAAATCAATTAATGATGTAATTGATAAACATTCAAAAGTTATTGAAAATGAAAAATTAAAAGCTTTAGGTAAAAGGAATCAATTATATGAAGAAATTGAATCAAGAGAAAAGAGAGAACAAGAATTAAAAGTTTTAATAAGAGAAAAAAGAGAAGAACTTGAAAGATTAAAAAGTCAAAGTGATTCATTATTAAAAATTGAAACTGAGCAAAAAATGTTAATTGAAAAATTAAGTAATAATGAAGAAGCATAAAAAATATTAAAAAAAAAAAGTTTTATTAATTTTTAATATTCAATTTTATAAAATTTAAAAAAATATTAAAAAAAACCAATAAAAAAAAAATTTAATTTTTCTCTTCACCAACTAACTCATCTAAAATATTTTTTTTCTTAACAAAAAATGTTAATAATAATAATCCTTTATTTTTATCCCATTTAGCTTCAGTTTTATCTTTAAAAACTTTATATTGTAAAGTATGATTAAGTAAATATTGTGGAGTAGTCAAATGAATACTTTGTTCTTTAACTTCTAAACCAATTTCTTTTAAATTAGTATTTGGTAAATAAACTTTCATTAATAATTGATCACAAGAATTAGAAGAAATATCTTTTCCAGATAAACCTAAATAAATATCTTCAGTACCAACATTTTGTTTATATAATATTTCATATTTTGGTTTTGGTCTTCCATCTTCTTCAAATTTTTCTTCTTTAAAATCTTTATCAGTCCAAATTTCATTTTTTGGTTTTGTTAATATACGATGATTATATTTTGCTTCTATTTTTGTATTTGGAGGTGCTGTTTCTTTTTTACTATCTTTTCCATCTAAATTACCTGGATTTAATGTTGATTTTGTCTCATTTGAATAAAAATGATTTTCTGCTACATCATCATTTTCTGTTCCATTTAATAAGTTATTTAAACTTTTTATATCTCCAAAGGAAAATCCTCCTTCGTTCATTTAAATTATTAATATATTTTATTTATTTTTTTTTTCTAGATAGTATTTTTATTTTTTTTTTATATTTTTTATTATTATTTTATAATCTGTATAATATATTAAGATTAGTTAATATTTATATTTATTATTGTTTTAGTTTTATTTTAATATTTTTTTTTTTATTCATTTGATGAATTATTAACTACTATATAACTATTTTCTATTTCTTGAGTTGTAATTACTGAGGTTAATTCAACATATTCTTCTTCTATTTTTTTTTGTATTTCTTCATCATAATTTACATCAATTAAATACTTTTCAATTTTACTTGCAAGTTTCATAATATTTTCTTTTAATTTTTCATTATCAATATTTAATTTTTCATCTAATTCATTTTGTATTTCTAATATAATTAATTGATAGAAATAACTTTCAATTTTAAACAAATTCATATTTAATTTTTCAATATTATCAGCAATAGTTCTAAATTCAACAAATAAAGATTGATATTGTAAAATAGAAGATATTTTACCAATAAGAAAATTAACAGTAAAACTAGTAGCAATATTACTTAATTGTGATTTAGGGAAAAAATTTAATAACTTAGTCCAACTAAATCCAGTTTGTAAACTTAAAGTAATAAATAATAATAATTTAGTATAATCTATATTAGGAGTTAAATGTAAATGAGAACATATTGTACTAGATAATTTAAATAAAGATTTTTTTGCTAATATACCAAAATATGAACCTTTATTATTTTCAATTGAAAATAAATCTTTGTTAAAAACGAATTCTTTATTATAATAAGTTACTAAATAATCAATATAAAAGTTAATAAATTCTATATGACAATGCCATTTAGATAATTTTTTTAAGAATAATTCATATTCTTTTGATGTTGTTACTTCATTTGAAGATGTTGATTTTATTGATTTTGATAATCCTTGTCTGTTTGTTTTTATTAATTTAAAAATATATGAT